>Ga0222712_10000040_pt1 | contig 172923 bp, 166 predicted proteins | sample C33_657DmetaG_FD_165043 | JGI IMG/M metagenome (GOLD analysis project Ga0222712, IMG submission 165043) | Estuarine water microbial communities from San Francisco Bay, California, United States - C33_657D | ecosystem: Environmental > Aquatic > Marine > Unclassified | place: USA: California...
CGCAGCAATGTTCAGAGCGCATCGAAGCAGGGCGCACGGATGGGCACTGCGCCGCTCGTGTCCCCCGCCTCGGCTAGCGCCTCGGCTCCTCCTTGACCTCGCTTCGCAGCGCCCACCCGCACGCCCTTGGGTTTTTCAAGTGCTTCGCTCGCTGCGTAGAGGACTCTTGCACCGGCCGCTACCCAGGCCCTTGTAGGCGTAGCCCCGCTGCGCGCTCACCGACAATCTGCGCCCGTGACCCCCATCTTGCTGCAGACCTTTCCCTTTTTCGCGCTCGTGCTCTGCGGCTATCTGGCGGCGCGCCGGCAGGTGTTGCCGCTGTCGGCGATACCCGGGCTCAACACCTTCGTGCTGTACTTTGCGCTGCCGTGCATGCTGTTTCGTTTCGGCTCGGACACGCCGTTGGCGCAATTGCTGGATGGGCGGCTGGCCCTGTTGTATCTGCTGTGCGCTTTGATCATCGTCGCGCTGGCGCTCATGCTGGCGCGCAGTCGCGGCCTTGGCTGGAACGATGCGGCTTTTGGCGCGCTGGTGGCCGCCTTTCCCAACACAGGTTTCATGGGCGTGCCCTTGCTGGTGGCCTTTATGGGGCCGCAGGCGGCGGGGCCGGCCATCGTGACCTTGGTCGTCGATCTGGTGCTGGTCACCTCGCTGTGCATCGCGCTGTCGCGCCTGGACGGGGCTGATCGCCACGGCGCAGGCCGGGCCGCACTGCAGGCGCTGCGCGGCGTGGCCGCCAATCCGCTGCCCTGGGCGGTGCTGCTGGGCGCGCTGGCCTCGGCCCTGGGCTGGCAGCCGGTAGCGCCTTTGCTCAAGACCATCGGTTTGCTGGCCGATGCCGCATCGCCGGTGGCCCTGTTCACCATGGGTGCGGTGCTGGCCCGTTCGCACCTGACCAGCAGCGCCAGGAGCGCCAATGTCGCGGGTGCCGGGTTGGCCTGGCGCGAAGAGGTGGGCGTGGTGCTGCTCAAGCTCTTGGTGCATCCGCTGCTGGTGGCCTCTGCGGGCGCCCTGCTGATGGCCGCCGGCTGGGGCCTGAGCGCGCAGGCGGTGACGGTGGCCACACTGGTGGCTGCGCTGCCCAGCGCCAGCAATGTGGCGCTGCTGGCCGAGCGCTTTGGCGCCAGCACCGGGCGCATTGCCCGCATCATCCTGTGGTCGACCGCGCTGGCCTTTCTGAGTTTTTCAGCAGCGCTGCTTTGGCTCTTGTGATCCGGGCTCAGATGCTCAAGGGGTCGACATCCAGGCCCCACCGGATCAGCGGCTTGAAGGCGCTCTGGCGGCGCAGTTCGGCCAGCACCGGCTGCCAGGCGGCCATGAACTGCTGCAGGGCCGGCCGTGAGGTGCTTTCGAGCAGCATCTGCGCGCGCTCCACATCGGCCACCCGCTGCAGCGTCAGCGGCACCGCCGGGTAGAGGCTGACCCGCTCGCCGCCGGGCAGACCGGCCTCCTGGGCGGCCTGGGCGGCCGCGCGCAGAAAGTCCTGCGCCAATTCCTGGCTGCGTGCGTCGGCGCGCAGCAAGGCGATGTGGCCGAAGGGCGGTAGCCCAGCTGCCTGCCGGGCCTGCAGTTCGGTATCGGCAAAGCCAGGATAGTCGCCGCGCTGCAGGGCCGCAAACAAGGGGTGACGCGGGTGAAAGGTCTGCACCCACATCTGGCTGCGGCTGCCTTGCTCGGCTTTGCGGCCAGCGCGCCCGGCGGCTTGCATTAAGAGCGCAAACAGCCGTTCGGGCGCACGAAAGTCGCTGGAAAACAGCGAGCCATCCGGGTTGACGGCGGCCACCAGGGTGATGTTGCGAAAGTCGTGCCCTTTGGTGATCATTTGCGTGCCCACCAGCACATCGACCTGGCCTTCATGCACCTGATCGAGCTGCGCTTGTAATTCGCCCTTGCCGCGGGTGCTGTCAGCGTCGATGCGGCCAACTTTAATCGGCGAGCCATCAGGCCGGCGCAGGTCGGACAGCAGCAGTTGCACATGCTCTTCGAGCTTTTCTGTGCCGCGGCCCACCGGCGCCAGATCGACATTGCCGCAGTCGGGGCAGCCGCGCGGCACCGGGTCAGCGTAGCCGCAGTGGTGGCAGCGCAGACTGCGGTCGAGCTTGTGAAACACCCGGTGCGCGCTGCAATGCGGGCATTGGCTTTTCCAGCCGCAGTCGTGGCAGGCCAGCACCGGCGCATAGCCGCGGCGGTTGAGAAAGATCAGCGACTGCTCGCCGCGGCCCACCCGCTCGGCCATGGCCTGCAGCAAGGGTGGGGCCAGCACGGCACCGCGGGGCTGCTGGCCCATGTCGACCAGCTTGACCTCGGGGCCGCTGTCGCCCGCCGCAGCGCCGATGCGCCGGCGCATGTCCAGCCGCAGATAGCGCCCGCTCAGGCAGGCTTGCCAGCTCTCCATCGAGGGCGTGGCCGAGCCCAGCAGCACCCGGCAGCTGCGCTCGCTTGCGGCGCTTGGCGCGCCCGGGGTGTCTGGGGCTGCTGCCTGCGCCGCCAGCCGCTGGCTCTCCAGCCGGGCGCGGTAGATCGCCAGGTCGCGCGCGGAATAGCGCGCCCCTTCCTGCTGCTTGTAGCTGGGGTCGTGCTCCTCGTCGACCACAATCAGCCGCAGCCCTGGCAAGGAGGCCAGCACCGCCATGCGGGTACCCAGCACCACCCGGGCCTGCCCGCTGTGCGCGGCCAGCCAGCTCTTGAGCCGCTGCGCCGGGCTCAAACCGCTGTGCAGTGCCACCACCCGGCCGGCGCCCAGGTGGGCAAAGCGGTCCTGCAGCCGCTGCTGCAACTGCGGGGTGAGGTTGATCTCGGGCACCATCACCAACACCTGGGCCTGCTCATCGGCTTGCAGCACCTCTTCGGCGGCGCGCATATAGACCTCGGTCTTGCCGCTGCCGGTGGCCCCGAACAGCAGCGCTGGCTTGTCGGCTCCGGCAAAGCCCTGCAAGGCCGCTTCCTGCTCCTGGCTCAGCGTGGGTCGCTCGGGCGCTGGCCCGGCCTGGTCGTCGCCGGCGCTCTTGCGCTTGAGGCGCCGGGCCAACTGCAAGGCATCGAGCTCGCGCAGCTGTGGCGGCAGCGCCGCCAGTGCCACCTCGCCCAGGGAGCGCTGGTAATAGCCGGCTGCAAAGCCGATCAGGGCGCGCCAGCTGGCAGACAGCTCGGCGATACCTTCCAGCGCTCCGCGGACTGTTTTGGCCTTGTCCTGCGCCAGTGTCCCCGCATCGGCGCGCACCGCCCAGACCACACCCAGCACCTCGCGCCGGCCCAAAGGCACGCGTACCAATTGCCCGGGCGAAAGCGCTGACTCACTTTCATAGGTCAGTGGCCCGGCCACGCTGCTGTGGGCCGGGGTGGCAACGACGATGTCCAGCCAGAAACTCATGGTTGAGTGGGGATTTTTCCCGTTTCACCTTCGCAAGTTGAGCTAAGTGCTTGATTTAACACAGCCTTTACATCTGTCCAGTATTCTTGTGGATAACTTTGTTGATAGCTTGCTTCGGCCGCGCTGCAAGCCTTGTAAATCAAGGGCTTGCTTGGATTGCACGGAAAATCGGCAAAAACACAATCTCTATAAAAATCAAGCACTTAGCAACGCTATGCCTTTTATAGCGAGCCTTGTTGGCGAAGCGGCTTCTTGCCGCAGCGCAACACGAATTTTGTGCATAAGTTGCACCGCGGGGGCTAATTTCATGCTAGGGCGCGGTGCCCTTTGGCCCGGCTTGCCTGGCTGACCGGGCCGCGCGCGGGCCGGTCAGCCAGCTCTTTAGCGGACCGCGCGCAGCGCACGCGAATGCGTGTGCACCGCCTCGACCAGCGCCTGTACATGCTCGGGCGGGGTGAACTGGCTGATGCCATGGCCCAGGTTGAAGATATGGGTCGGCCCAGTTTGGCTCCTGTCGGTATGCGGCGTACCAAAGCTGTCGAGCACGCCGCGCACCTGCTCGGCAATGGCCGCCGGCGGTGCAAACAGCACGTTGGGGTCGATATTGCCCTGCAGGGCCTTGCCGGGCCCGCCCACCGATCCACCGACCTGCGCGCGCGCCCGTCCCAGGTTGACCGTCCAGTCCAGGCCCAGCACCTCACAGTCGAGGTCGGCCATCTCCGGCAGCCACAGCCCGCCGCCCTTGGTGAACACGATGCGCGGGATCAGCGTGCCCTCGTGGCTGCGCTTGAGCTGCGCCAGCACCCTGCGGGTGTAGTCCAGGCTAAAGCGCTGAAAAGCCCCGTCGGCGAGCACGCCGCCCCAGCTGTCAAAGACCATCACCGCCTGCGCGCCGGCTTCAATTTGTGCGTTCAAGTAAGCGGCCACCGCGTCGGCATTGATCGCCAGGATGCGGTGCATCAGGTCCGGCCGGCTGTACATCAGGCTCTTGACCAGACGATAGTCGTCCGAGCCACCGCCTTCGACCATGTAGCAGGCCAGCGTCCAGGGGCTGCCTGAAAAGCCGATCAGCGGCACCCGGCCATTGAGCGCCCGGCGGATCGAGGTGACCGCATCAAACACATACTGCAGCTTGTGCATGTCGGGCACGGCCAGTGCGGCGACGGCCGCCTCGTCACGCACCACCTTTTCAAATTTGGGCCCCTCGCCTTGGGCAAACGACAGGCCCAAGCCCATCGCGTCGGGCACGGTCAGGATGTCGGAAAACAAAATCGCCGCGTCGAGCTTGTAGCGCTCGAGCGGCTGCAGAGTTACCTCGGTGGCGTAATGAACATTGGTGGCCAGCCCCATGAAGCTGCCCGCCTTGGCCCGCGTGGCGCAGTACTCGGGCAGGTAGCGGCCCGCCTGGCGCATCAGCCATACGGGGGTGTGCTCGGTAGCCTGGCGCAGGCAGGCGCGCAAAAAAGTGTCGTTTTGCAAAGGGGCAAAGCTCATGACAGGACCGTTTCGTGTGGAGCTAAAGTTGACTGGCATTATCGGGCTTTGATGCGGGCCGTGGCCGAGCCCATGGGCCCAGGCCTCGCTGCGCCTGGTCGCCTGCGTGTCAGCGCAGAGGCCAAGCCTTGTTGGCGGGCAGGCGGCTGCCAAGGCGCCGTCTGCTGCTCAGAGCCCGGCCGTGGGGCTTTTAGCCCAGGCTCGCTTGCATCTGGCCGCCAGCCACCGCCTTGTGGTCAATCTTGATGCAGCGGTCTTGCAGGGTCACCAGGCCGGCCTCGGCCGCCTTATGCACCGACTCGTCGTCGCGGATGCCCAGCTGCAGCCAGACGGCGCGTGCGCCTATGGTGAGCGCTTCGTCCACGATGGGCGCGATGTCTTCGCTGTTGCGAAAGCAGTTGACCAGATCGATGCGCTCGTGCTGGGCGGCCTCGCTCAGGCTGGGGTAGGACTTTTCGCCCAGCACCTGGTCGGCATTGGGGTTGATCGGGATGATGCGGTAGCCGCGCGACTGCATGTATTGGGCCACGTCAAAACTGGCGCGGTGGGGCTTGGGTGAGAGCCCAACCACCGCAATGGTGCGGCAGTTGCTGAGCACCCAACTGACGCGCGCGGCGGTCGAGCTGGGCCCGGATGGCTTGGGCATGTTTGTCTCCTTGGGCGCTGCCTGGCGCCTGCTGGCTGTAATTTGTTCTTTTCGCCGGGGCGGGCGAGCCCCAAGCCCGAATTTACAGCTTAGACAGGGCTTGGCGCAACTCACTCACGCTCAAAACCTCTGAAAGCAGCACCGGCGGCCGCCCCGGCGCGTAGAGGGCGTAGACCGGCACGCCGGCGCGGCCGAGTTCGGCCAGCGCGGCGGTGACCGCGTTGTCGCGCTGGGTCCAGTCGGCGCGCAGCAGCGCCACTTGGCGCGCCTGCGCGTCGGCCAGCACTGCTGGGTGCGTGAGCACGGTCTTCTTGTTGTACTGGCAGGTGATGCACCAGGCGGCGGTGAAGTCCACCAGCACAGGCCGCCCCTGCGCAGTCAGTTGCTGGACCAGGCCGGGCCGCCAAGCCTGCCAGGGACCGTCGCTGCTGGCTGTGGCTGGGGCGGTGCTGCGCACCACCTGGGGCGCAGCCCACCACAGGCCGCCGGCCAGGGTCAGCAGGGCCAGGGCGCCGCCGACGCGCCGGCCGCGCCCCTGCAGGCCCAGGGTCCACAGCAACAAGGCCATCAGCAGCAGCACCACCATCAGAGCGGCGACGCCGTCGATGCCGCTTTGCTGCCCGAGCACCCACATCAGCCAGATCACGGTGGCCAGCATAGGGAAGGCCATCACCTGTTTGAGGCGCAGCATCCAGCGCCCGGGCTTGGGCAGGGCGCGGCCAAGCGCGGGCACTGCGCTGATGAGCAGGTAGGGCAGGGCCATGCCCAGGCCCAGCACCGCAAAAATGGCCAGCCCCTGCCAGGCTGGCAGGCTCAGCGCAGCGCCTAAAGAGGCACCCATGAAGGGGGCGGTGCAGGGCGATGCAATGGCCACCGCCAGCACGCCCGATAAAGCCGCATCGGCCGCCGGGTGGCGCCATTGCAGCGTGGCGAGCCGGCCCGGGGCCAGCTGGGTGAATTCAAACAGGCCGGCCAGGTTCAGTCCGATCAGGGTAAACAGGACAGCCAGAGCCGCCACGATGGCCGGGTTTTGCAGCTGAAAGCCCCAGCCCAGCTCTTGGCCGCCGGCGCGCAAGGCCAGCAGCAGCGCGCCGAGCGCAACAAAAGACAGCAGCACGCCGGCGGTGTAGGCCAAGCCCTGCTGCAGCCGGTCGCCGCGCTGCTGCGAAAAGCCCAGCGCCTTGATGGCCAGCACCGGGAACACGCAGGGCATGAGGTTGAGAATCAGCCCGCCGAGCAGCGCGCCCAACAAGGCCAGCAGCCAGCCGGCACCGCTGGGCTCGCTCTGGGGCGGGCGCTGAGCGGCTTCTTGGGCGGCGGCCTTGAGTGCGGCCTCCAGCGTGGGCGGCAGGGTGGCGGCTGCCGCCGGCGCAGGCCAGCGGCCGCTGACCGGTGCATCGATGCGCCAAGCGCGCCCATCGGGCAGCGCCAGCACCAGGGGCAGGCGGCTGGGTCCCTCGCTGCGCAGCTTGGACAGCGGCACCTGAGCCTTCCAAAGCGCACCTTCCCAGTTTTGCTGCCAGGCGCCTGCCGTCTCGATGATGGCTGCCGTCTCTGCGAACAGCTCGAGCTTGCCGCCTCTGGCCTCGGCCGGCAGGCCGGCCACGGCGATGTGCAGCACTTGCTCGCGCACCTCAATGCGGCTGTCGCCAGCAGGCAGCTCGCGCGGCTGCGCCGCCAGCGCCGCTTCAAACACCGCGCCATGGCTGGCGGTAGAGCTTTGCGTGGGCAGGCTCAGCACAAACTGTCCGTCTTGTGGGATGCATTCGCGCCGGCACACCAACCAGCTCGCTTGCAGCCGCAGCTCAAGTTGGTCGGCCTTGAAGCTGTCGGCAATGCGCAGGGGCACCGGCAGGAGCACCGTACCCTCGTAGCCGTAGTTGGCCAGCTCGCCCAGCGGGAATTTCTTCGGTGCCGGCCAGGCGATGTCGCCGGCCTGCACGCCCTCAGGCAGCGTCCACTGCAGCGTGGTTGGCAGACCCGAGTCGCCTGGGTTCTTCCAGTAGGTGTGCCAGCCGTCCTGGTGGGCCAGCCGCAGACCCAACCAGACCTTGCGGCCAGGGCCTATGCCCTGCGGCGCGTGGGCCAGCAACTCGGCGCGTACCTGATCGGTGATGACCACCGCCGAGCCGGCGGCCTTGCCCGCCAGCGCCGCCTGCACGCTCTGGCTGTAGGCAGGTGGCAGCATCAGCGCCGCAAGCGCGAGGGCCAGATGACTCAGAAGGGACAGCGTGCGCCGCACGCCGCTTAGCCAGTGCATGGCAAGGCGCCCGACAGTCAATGGGGCGGCCAGGTGGCCTTCAGGCCAAGCTGCCAACGCTTGTTGGTCGGCTCGGTGACCGTACCGCCACCGCCATTGACGGAGTCAGACTTGTCGACCAGGGTGTAGCGCAGGTAGGGTTCTAGCGTCAGACCGCGCTCGGCCACCCAGCTGCCCTGCAGCTGCAAGTACCAGCCCGAGGACTGCTTGTTGGTGGAGTCGCGATAGGCGCCACTGACCTGGGAGAGGTAGGAGCGTTGGCGCCCATCGAGCAGAACCCCCAGGTCGAGCTGATAGCTCTGCACTTTGGGCAGCACGTCCCAGCTCAGGCTGTTTCGCCACTGTAGTGCCAGCCAGGCCGACTGGTTCAAGCGCTCATAGCCTCTGACCGTGCCAGCCTTTAGCTCGCCTCTGATGTCGGTGTAGCTGTTCTGCAAAGCCAGCCCGGCATAGAGTCCGCGGTCGGCGGTGGTGGGCATCAGCTGGTAGAGCGCCCGCACCCGAAAGTCTAAAGTTCTGCGATCGCTCAGCGTGCCATCGCGGCTGCTGTAGTCCTGCGCGCCGATCAGGCCGTCGGCCTCCAGCTGTACCCGGGGCAGGATCTGCAGATCGCTCATGCGCAGGTGCAGGCCCAGCTCGGGGCCGGTGATCTTCATGCCTATGCTGGGCTCGCTGTAGCGGCTGGCGGCGGCACTGCTGGACCATTGCAGCCGGGCCCAGGGGGCGTCTGTTGTCTGGGTTTGAGCTTGCGCCGAAAACGCCAAAAAGCTGAGGGCGGCGGCAAGGGTAAGGGTGAGGACACGCATGGGGTAAATGCTAACCGGTCTGGGTGCGGCTGTCTGGCCTGGGCTGTAGCTGCCCTCGGGGAAAAGGGCCTTAGCGCTTGACAGGGGAAGAGGGTCCGGGGCCTTTGCGCCGGCCAGCTCTTGCAGTGAGCCCGCCGCCAGATAATCCAGCCATGCCTTTTGCCAACGCGCCATTAGCCCCCGTCAACCCGGCGCCGCGCATTGTGCTGGCCACCCTCAACGCCCGCTTTATCCATGCCAGCCTGGGGCTGCGTTGCCTGCTGGCCAATATGGACAGGCATGGCCGGCCCGGCCTGCGTGAGCAAACCCTGCTGTGCGAATTCACCCTGGCGCAAAAGCCGGTTCACATTGCTGAACAATTGCTGGCCTTGCAGCCGCAGGTCATCGGTCTGGGGGTGTACATCTGGAATGCGGTACCCACCTTGCAGGTGGTGCGCCTGCTCAAGGCCCTGGCACCCAGCATCAAGATTGTCTTGGGCGGGCCGGAAGTCAGCCACGAGGTCGAGCAGCAGGAGATCTGCCGACTGGCTGACCATGTGGTGACCGGCTGGGGCGACGTCAGCTTTCCCCGCCTGTGCCGCGACCTGCTCGATGGGCCGCAGCCGCTGATGAAGGTCATCGCTGGGGAGCAGCCCCCTTTGGCTGAGCTGAATTTGCCCTATGACGAGTACAGCGCGAGCGACCTGAGCGAGCGCCTGCTGTATGTGGAGGCCTCGCGGGGTTGCCCTTATCGCTGCGAGTTTTGCCTGAGCGCGCTGGACAAGACCGCCTGGCCCTTCGAGCTCGATGCCATGCTCGCCCAGCTGAAGTCTTTGTACGAGCGCGGCGCCCGCCAGTTCAAGTTTGTCGACCGCACCTTTAATTTGCGCATCGAGCAGGCCAGTGCCATCTTGCGGTTTTTCCTCGACCGCATGGGCGGGCCTGATGGCAGCGTGCTCGAGCGCAGCGATGTGTTCGTGCATTTTGAATTGGTGCCCGACAAGCTGCCCGATGCGCTCAAAGCCCTGATCGCGCAGTTTCCCGAGGGCTCGCTGCAGTTCGAGGTGGGCATACAGAGTTTTAACCCGCAGGTGCAGCAGCGCATTTCGCGCAAGCAGGACAACCGGCTGACCGAAGACAACCTGCGCTGGCTGCTCGCCCACAGCCGCGCCCATGTGCATGCCGATCTGATTTTCGGCCTGCCCGGCGAGACGCTGGAGAGCTTTGCCGATGGCTTTGACCGGCTTTACGCCATCGGCCCGCATGAAATTCAGCTAGGCATCTTGAAGCGCCTGCGCGGCGCGCCGATAGCCCGCCATACCGAGGCGGCCGGCATGGTCTACGACAGCGAGCCGTCGTACGCCATCTTGCGCAATGACTGCCTGGACTTCGCCACGGTGCAGCGGGTGGTGCGGCTGGCGCGCTACTGGGACTTGCTGGCCAACAGTGGCCGTTTTTCGCAAAGCCTGCGGCTGCTGCTGGCCGGGCCATCGGCCTTTGCTGCTTTTTTGCAGTGGAGCGACTGGCTTTGGCAGCGCAGCGGCAAGACGCATGAATTTGCCCACGAGGCCCTGGTCGATCTGCTGTATGAGCACTTGGTGCAAGCGCGCGCTCTGCCAGCCGAGCCGGTGATGCGGGCCCTGCTGGCCGACTACCTGGCCAGCGGCGCGCGCGGCAAGCCGCGCTGCCTGGCCGAATCACTGGCGGCCCGCGAAGCGGGGCGGGGTCGCAGCCTGAGTGCCGGCGCCGTTCAGGCCAGCCGCGCGGCCCGTCAGGCTCGCCATGCGAGTCAGGCCCAGCAGGATGCCGACCCGGCACCAAGTCCGGCTTAGTCCCAGGCCTGAGCCGGCCCGACCGTCTTCAGTGCGGTAACCTACGCCCCATGAGCGCTAAATTGCCCCGCTACTGGGCCCACCTGAAAAGTCCAGATTTCGCCCGGCTCGATGCGGCCCGCACTGTTGCGGTCCTGCCCGTGGCCGCCTGCGAGCAGCATGGCCCCCACCTGCCACTGAGCGTGGATGTCGATCTGCTCGAAGGCGTACTCGCCCACAGCCTGCTGCATCTGCCCGCCGATGCGCCGGTGCTGATCCTGCCCACCCAGAGCGTGGGCCGCAGCATTGAGCACGAGTCCTTTGCCGGCACGCTGGGCGTGGACAGCGCCGCCTTGATCGGCCACTGGCTGGACCTGGGGCGCAGCGTGGCGCGCGCCGGTATTAAAAAGCTGGTGCTGCTCAATGCGCACGGCGGCAATGTGTCCACCCTGGACATCGTCGGCCGGGAACTGCGAGCCCGCCATGGCCTGACGGTGTGGATGGTCCATACCTTTGCCCTGAAGCTGCCGGCCGAGGTACAGGCCCTGTTCCCGCCCGAGGAACACCGTTTCGGCGCACACGGCGGCGACATCGAAACCTCCATGATGCTGGCCCTGCACCCTGAGCGGGTGGACATGGCGCTGGCCCGCAATTTTGCCTCCAGCAGTCAGCAGCGCGCCCAGCGCTACCCGGTGCTCGGCGATGGCCAGAGCGCCAAGCTGGCCTGGGCGGTGCAAGACCTCAACCCCCTGGGCGCGGCCGGCAACGCCGCAGCGGCCACCGCCGACAAAGGCCGCGCTGTGCTGCAGGCCAGCGCTCAGGTGCTGGCCCGCTTGCTGACCGAAGCCTGCGAACTGGCGCCCCTGTAAGCAGGAGCTGGGCGATGAGCGAGTTTTGCGTGGTCACCACCACCACCGACGACCCGGACCATGCCCGCGCCCTGGCTGGGCAGATCGTCGAACACCGCCTGGGCGCCTGTGTGCAGATCCAGCCCATCGAGAGCCACTATGTCTGGCAAGGGCGACAGGAACAGGCCAGCGAATGGCAGCTGAGCATCAAGACCCGCAGCGCGCTGTATGACGAGCTTGAGCGCTTCATTCGTGCCCGCCATCATTACGAGACCCCGCAGCTGCTGTGTACCCCGGTGCTGGCCGGGCAGGCCGACTACCTGGCCTGGATCAGGCAGGAAACCCAGGGGCCGGGCCAGCAGGCTTGAGGCCCGCTCCTGAGCTGCGCTGCGGGTGCGGCTTGCGCGAGAACCCCCGCTGGCTGGGCGAGGCCTGGCTCAGCCCAGGCCTACACTGTGGGACCCATGGCCAAGCCTTCCTCGTCTTCTTCAGCACGCTCTGCCCCGCGGTCTGCCTTGCAGCCGCAGCTTGCCGAGTTGCGGCCAGGCCAGTCCATCGAGCTGCTCAAAGAGCTGCACATCCTCACCCGCGAGGGCAAGCTCAACCAGGACACGCGGCGCAAGCTCAAGCAGGTGTACCACCTCTACCAGTTCATTGAGCCTTTGCTCGATGAGGTGCACGGCCGCCAGGCGGGCCCTGTGCTGGTCGACCATGGGGCCGGCAAGTCCTACCTGGGCTTCATCCTCTACGACCTGTACTACAACGCCCGGCGCGCCGCCCGCTCTGAGCCCGGCGCTCTGGGTCGCATCATTGGGGTGGAGACGCGCAGCGAGCTGGTGCTCAAGTCGCGCGAGCTCGCGCAGCGCCTGGGTTTTGCGCGCATGGAGTTTCTCAACCTGTCGGTACAGCAGGCCCAAAGCGCTGAGCAGATGCCGGCGCAGGTGGACATCGTCACCGCCTTGCATGCTTGCGATACCGCCACCGACGACGCCATCGCTTTCGGCCTTGCGCACCAGGCCCGGCACATGGTGCTGGTGCCCTGCTGCCAGGCCGAGGTGGCCGGGGTGTTGCGGCAGTCCAAGGCCCTGTCGATCAAGCGCAGCCCCTTGGCCGAGCTCTGGCGCCATCCCCTGCACACCCGCGAATTTGGCAGTCAGATCACCAATGTGCTGCGCTGCCTGCAGTTGCAGGCTCATGGCTATGCAGTGACGGTCACTGAATTGGTGGGCTGGGAGCACTCGATGAAAAACGAGCTGATTCTGGCCAGCCGCAGCGCGCAGCCCCAGCCGGCGCAGGCACGAATGGCAGCTGAGCGGCTGCAAGTGTTGCTGTCAGAGTTCGGCCTGTCGAATCTGGATGGGCGTTTTGCAGTGCCGGTCTGAGGGCTGCAGCGCCCATCTGCTCAGGCGCTGCCCTGTGCACCTGGCTCCTGCGCCCAGCGGCGCAGCACAAAGCGCTGAAGCTTGGCGTTTTCGGTGCGGGGCAGGGCGTCGACAAAGCGGATGCGGCGCGGGTATTTGTAGGGCGCCAGCCGCTGCTTGACCCAGTCCTGCAGTTCTTGCGTCAGGTTCTGCGCTGGGGGCTGGCGCAGCACCACGAAGGCCATTACCACCTGGCCGCGCTCCACGTCGGGCGCGCCGATGACCCCGCATTCGGCCACTTGTGGGTGGGTGAGCAGCACGTCTTCCACCTCGGGGCCGGCGATGTTGTAGCCGGCACTGATGATCATGTCGTCGGTGCGCGATTGGTACCAGAAGAAGCCGTCCTCATCCATCAGATAAGCATCGCCGGTCAGATTCCAGCCGCGCTGCGCATAGTCGAGCTGTCGCGCATCGTCCAGGTAGCGGCAGCCGGTCGGCCCACGCACCGCCAGTCGGCCAACTTGCCCCGGCGGCAGCCTTTGGCCCTGCTCGTCAACGATACAAGCCTCGTAGCCTGGCACCACCTGCCCGGTGGCGCCAGGCCGCACCGCACCAGGTTTGCAGCCGATGAAGGCATGCAGCAATTCGGTCGAGCCCAGGCATTCGGTCATCTCGATGCCGGTGGCCGCCAGCCACTGGGCCCGGGTGTCGGCCGGCAGCATTTCGCCCGAAGAGACGCAGCGCCGCAGTGCCGGCAGGTTTTGGGCCAGCGGCGCCATCTTGCGGTAGAAGGTGGGGGCGGTAAAACAGATAGTGGCTTTATGTTCGCGCAGGCCTTGCAGCAGCGACTCGGGCGTCCAGGACGGTTGCAGCACCGCGCAAGCACCGACCCGCAGCGGGAACACCAGCAGCCCGCCCAGGCCAAAGGTGAAGGCCAGTGGGGGCGTGCCGATGAACACATCGTCGGCGCTGGGCTCGAGCAGATGGTGCGACAGCACATCGGCGATCAGCAGCAGGTCGCGCTGAAAGTGCATCGTGCCCTTGGGCACGCCGGTGGTGCCCGAGGTAAAGGCGATCAGGGCCACGTCGTCCTGCGCGGTATCGGCCGCTGCGCAGCCGCCGCTGTGCCGGGCCATGGCCTGCTGTAGGGCGTCGTCCATGCCCGGGCCAATGGCATAGCCCAAGCTGGGGCAGGGGCGGCCCAGGCTGTCGGCTGCGCCCTGCCATTCGTCCATCAGATCGGCCTGGCAGAAGGCGCCGCCCACTTCGGCCTTGCTGGCGATGACGGCGAGCTCGCGCGCTCGCAGCAGCGGCATGCTGGTGACCGCCACGCAGCCGGCTTTGATCACTGCTAGCCAGCAGGCGGCCAACATCGGGTGGTTGGCTCCGCGCAGCAAAATCCGGGCGCCGGTGGGCAGACCCCAGTCACTGCGGATCACCTGCACGATGCGGTCGACCTGCTCCTGCAACTGCGCATAGGTCCACACCAGGCCGGCACCGCGCAGCGCCACCCGCTGGCCCAGACCTGCGCGCACCTGTGCGTCAAGCAGCGCATCGGCGGCATTGAGCCGCGTCGGGTAGCTCAGGCCGCGCGGCGGCGCCAGTAGCTCAGGCCACTGGTCCATCGGCGGCAAATGCCGGCGGCTGAAGTCGTCGGCATGCCCCGAGGGGTGCAGGGCGCTCATGGCTGCGTTGTTGGTGCTGGGCTGTCGCTGGGCTCAAGGGCTTGCCAGGGCGGTGCGATCAGCCTGCGCTTGCCGTCCAGCGACATGCGTATGCCCGGCTCGTCCAGGGCCTCGCGGTCCCAGAGTTGGCAGGTCACCTGCTTGTGCTTTTGGTCCAGGCCTTCGCAGTAGTTGGTGTACTCGCACAGGCGCACCTGGTCGCCCTGACCGAGCCAGGTCTTGAGCGCCCAGTCGGGGTCGGCCAGGCTCTGACGCGCGGTGCCCACCACATCGCAGTCGCCGGCGGCGAGCATGGCTTCGGCCATCTCGAAGTTGTGGACGCCGCCGGTGCTCACCACCGGCGTATGCAGGCCTTCTTGCTGCAGGGTATGCCGGATGCTGGCGGTGGCCTGGCGGTTACGGCCAAAGGGGCCTTGTGCATCCGATAAATACTGCGGCATGCACTCATAGCCGCTGCGGCCGGTGTAGGGATATGCCGCCTGGCCTATGCCCGGTTGCTTGGCGTCATCGAACTTGCCGCCTCGGCTGGTCGAGAGAAAGTCCATGCCGGCGCGGGCAAACTGCAGCGCGTACCAGCGGCTGTCGTCCAAGGTGGTGCCGCCATCTATGCATTCTTCGGTGAGAAAGCGGCAGCCCACCGCGTAGTCCTTGCCCACGGCCTCGCGCACCGTACGGTAGACCTCCAGGGGCAGGCGCACCCGGCCCTCACGCGAGCCGCCGTAGCCGTCGCTGCGTTCATTGGTGGCCGATAAGAAGGAGGCCATGGTGTAGGCATGGGCATAGTGCAGCTCGACCCCGTCAAAGCCCGCGGCCCTTGCGCGCAGCGCGGCCTGGGCGAACAGGTCCGGAAGTTCTTCAGGCAATTGACGAATATGCGGCAGATGCAGGTCATTGACCTGCTCGCGTGCGCCCTGCTGCAGGCTTTGCCAGTCGCGGGCGTCCAGCAACTCCTGCCAGCGCTGCGGCCCCTGCTCAAACAAAGCCTGGCGCGCCTGTTCTGCCGGCAGGCCGCTCAGGCCGGCACGCTCAAGCAGCGCCTCACTCAGAGCCAGGTGGCGTTCGAAAAAAACCTGCGGATCCGGGCGGCGCCGGATGCGCAAGAAGTCGATCAGCTGGATCAGCAAGCGGGTGTGGCCACCGCTGGCCTCGTGCACTGCGCGGGTCAGGCGTTTGAGGCCATCGATGTAGCGGTCGTCACCAATGCGCAGCAAAGGGCCGCTGGGCACATTGCGGATGCCGGTGGCCTCGATCACGATGGCGCCGGGCTGGCCTTGCGCAAAGCGGGCATACCACTGGATCACATCTTCGGTGACCTCGCCCTCTTCATTGGAGCGCCAGGGCACCATGGCCGGCACCCAGGTGCGGTGACGCAGGCTGATCGGCCCGAGTTGTACCGGACTGAACAGCCGCGATGCCTGCGCCTCTTGCCGGTTGGGCAGACGCGCGAGGGAGGGGAAAAATTTAATCCGTTCTGGGGGTTTCCACATGTATCGTTATATCCAGGCCTGAATCACGTAATCGTAACTGGCCTGGGCATTGAACATGTCGACCCGCTGCAGGCGGATCTTCCACTGACCGTCTTGCTGCACCCAGTGGTGGCGATAGCTGCCGCCGAAATGGCGCATCTTGTCACGGCGCACCTCCATCATCTGGAAGGCGGTGTAGGTCGACACGCTGCCGCTCTGTACCTGTTCGACCAGGGTCGTGCCCAAGAGATGGTGGGTGGCCCACTGCGCGGCCTGCGACCAGGCGTTGGGGTGCAGCAGGCGGTTGGCGCGCACCTGCATCAGCAGCTTGTCTTCGGCAAAGATCGAGGGCTGCGATTCCCAGTCGGTTTGCTCAGGCGCGGCTGGCATCCAGTACACGCCATCTTCGGTAAACATCTCCATCCACTGGCTCCAGCGGCGCGCATCGAGCATGGCCGCTTGTTGGGCCAGCAGCACCTCCAACTGGCGCAGCAGCGCCGGCTCGATGGTGATGTCTTGCGGGATGTAGCCGACCGCGCTTTCGCGGCTGCGGCCCATGTGGTCGGGGGCAATCGATTCTGCGCCTGTGAGCGACTGCACCGCCTCAATGATGACGCCGCTGCCCAGGGCTTGCTTGACTTCGGTTTGTGCCATGATTTTTCCTTTCAAGCCGGCTGGGCGGCAGGGGCTTTGAGCATGTAGCTGCGCCAAGCCTTGAACTGGTTGCGCATCACCACTTCTGAGGTGCCGTTGTTGGAGTAGAGGACGCCGTCTTTTTCGGTGTCGCCGCCCATATTGCGGTGAAAGCTCACCCAGTCGTTGCCCTTGGACTGCAGGCCCCACTGAGCGCGGGTCCAGTTCTCCAGGTCGTCGGCATTGATCATGGTGGCCGGCGAATTGACCAGGTTGTAGTACCACATGGCGCGGCGGTAGATCGCCTCAGGTGCGCCCTTGAGCCGGAAATGCCAGATCTCCGACAGCGTCTTGTCCGGCCCCAGCGGGCGCAGGCAGCGTATTTGCTGCAGCGGCGACTGCACCGACAAATAGGGGTAGATCAGCACATGGTGGATGCTGCGCGAGAGGAACTCTTCGGTCTTCTCGGGGCCATAGGCCTGGCGCATCAGCGCCTCGTATTCCTGCGTGTCGGGGTCGGTCGGGCGCAGGCCCATATAGGCTTTGAGGATGCCGTGGCCATGGGGGAAGTTGACGGTTTGCACCGAGTCCCACTGGTCGAAACTAGAAGCGAAGGTCGACAGGTAGTGGTAGTGCAGCGGCGCGCTGCCCTGGGTCTTTTTGATTTGATTTTCGACCCGGCGGGCCGACACGCCGGTCGACTGGTGGGTGACCGAGGGGTGCAGAGCGTCGAGCTGGTTTTCCATGAAGAACTTCCAGTTCGACTGCTGCACCACCCGGTGGCAGACCGGCACCACCTCAACCTCGCCGACCGGTGAGCGGTCGCACATGTCATCGAAAGCAACCTTGGCGTCGCCCAGGAATTCGATCAAGGAGGGGCCCTCGGCGCTCAGGCTGGCGAACACAAAGCCGCGGTAGTTGTCGACCCGGGCGGCGCGCGCCATATTGCAATCAGGGTCGTCGGTGGACAGGCGGGTGCCGTCGTAGCCCTGGATGAGCGGGATGGCCTTGACCTTGCCATCCAGGTGAAAGCTCCACGCATGGTAGGGGCAGACAAAGCTGCCGCCGGTGTTGCCGCTGTGGCTGCCGCACAGCTGCACACCGCGGTGCGGGCAACGGTTGTAAAGCACATTGATCTGGCCGTCCTTGGCGCGCACCATCACCATGGGCTGGCGGCCGATCTGCAGGGTCTGGAACTGCCCCGGCTCCTTGACCTGCGACTCATGGCCGCAGTAGACCCAGGCGGTCTCGAAGATATGTTCCATCTCCATGTCGAAGATGGCTTGGTCGGTATAAACGCTGCGGTGAACGCGGTCGGGTTGGACCAGATGGTCCAGGTCGATGGCAGGCATGTAAAGCTCCTGAGGCGGTCGGAAATCGGACAGCCGCTAAGTTAACAAGCCTGGGCCCGGCAGCGCAACAACCGGCGCGGCGATTTCCATTACCATAGGTTATGGACTTTCGGAAAGTGCAATTCTTCCTGGCGGCAGTGCGCTGCGGCAGCCTGACCGAGGCGGCCGCCGAGCTGGGCGTCTCACAGCCGGCTTTGTCCAAAGCCATCAAGGCGCTCGAGCGCAGCCTGGGCGTGCCCCTGATGGAGCGGGGGCGCTTTGGCGTGGTGGCCACCCCTTTTGGCGAGGCCTTGCGCTACCACGGGCAGGTGGTGGAGGCTGAATTTCGGCATGCGGCCGGCGAGATCGAATCGCTCAAGGGCGCGCAAAAAGGCCATGTGACCCTGGGTTGCGGACCGACCGAGGCCACCCGATTGCTGCCGCTGGCCTTGGCGCGGGTCAGCCAGGCCCGGCCCGAGCTCAAGGTTAGTGTGCTTTACGGCCTCAATGAATCGCTGATGCCCTCGGTCAAGCAGGGCGAGATCGACTTTGCGCTGTCGTCGGTGCCCCGCCGGGCGCAGGATCCTGACCTGCTGCACGAGACCCTGTTTACTGAGAGTGCGGTGGTGGTCGCCCGGGCCGACCACCCCTTGGCCCGCCTGCGACAGATCGCGCCGGCGCTGCTGGCGCAGCAGCAATGGGTGCTGCCGCGCCAGCGCGAGCTTGAGCGCCAAGCCTTCGACGATTTCTTCCGCAGCCACGGCCTCAATCCGCCGACCGCGCAGGTCGAGACCACCTCCACCGTGCTGATGAAATCCATGGTCATGCAATCGGACGCGCTGACCTTCATCCCGCACGAACTGATTTACTGGGAAGAGCGCGCCCGACAGCTGCGTCCGCTGTCGGTGAGCGGCGTCGAATGGGTGCGCCCCGTGGGCATGACCCGCCGCCGCCAGGGCGCCCTCAGCCCGGCCAGCCGCTTTGTGATGGAGTGCTTGCGCGGGGTGGCGGGGCAGCATTTTTAGCCTTATCCACGGCGAGACCGCAGGAAAATTTGTGGGAGCACCGCCCTTGGCGCGATACCGCTTTCGATCCCCCGCCGCATCGCCGCGAGGGCGCGGCTCCCACATCGGCTTGCGATCGCTTCGAGCCGTGCCTGTGGGAGCGCCGCCCTTGGCGCGATGCGTTGCTGAAAAAGCTCAAACCCCCAGATACCGGTGCCACAGCCCTTGGTCAGCGGCCAGCTCGGCTGAGCTGCCTTGCCAGGCGACCCGGCCTTTTTCCAGGATGAGGTGGCGGTCGGCGATGCGCACCAGGCGGCTGACGTATTTGTCGACCACGATCAGGGTTTGGCCGGCGGCGCGCAGGCGTTCGATGCAGTGCCAGATTTCCTCGCGGATCAGCGGGGCCAGGCCCTCGGTGGCCTCGTCGAAGATGAGCAGCTTGGGGTTGGTGACCAGCGCGCGGCCTATGGCCAGCATTTGCTGCTCGCCGCCGGAGAGCTGGTTGCCCATATTGCTCTTGCGCTCGGCCAGGCGGGGAAAGAGCTCGTAGACCGAGGCTGGCGTCCAGGGTTTGCCGCGCGCATGGCGCGGGTTGGCGAAGGCGCTCAGGTGCTCGTCGACGCTGAGGTTGGGAAACACCTGCCGGCCTTCAGGCACCACCGCCACGCCCATGCGGGCGATCGCGTCGGGCCGGCTGCCATGCACCGACCGACCGTCGAAGCTGATGCTGCCCGACTGTATGGCTTTGAGGCCGATGATGCTGCGGATCAGCGTGGTCTTGCCCATGCCGTTGCGACCGAGCAGGCCGATGACTTCGCCGGGCTGGACCTGGGCAGCAATGTCGAACAGCACCTGGCTGGCCCCGTAGGCCACCCGCAGGTTTTCAACCGTGAGCAGCGCTGCGCTCATGACGATACCTCATCGCCCAAATAGGCCGCGCGCACCTGCGCGTCCTGCCTGATCTCTTCGGGGCTGCCGCTGGCGATCAGCGTGCCGTTGACCAGTACCGAGATGCGGTCGGCCAGTCGGAAGACGGCGTCCATGTCGTGCTCGACCAGCAAGATGGCCATGTGTTTGTCGCGGCGCAGCGATTCGATCAGTTCGACGATACGTTGCGACTCCTCGGGGCCGGCGCCGGCCATGGGCTCGTCGAGCAACAGCATCTTGGGTTCGGTGGCCAGGGCCAGGGCCAACTCCAACACACGCTGCTCGCCGTGCGAGAGGGCGGGGGCGAGCTCTTCGGCCCGCTCGGCCAGGCCCACCTCCTTGAGCAGGGCGGCCGCTTTTTCATAGACGGCGCTGTCCTGGGCCACGCTGCGCCAGAGCGAGCCGCGCTGCGGCTGGCAGGACTGCACCGCCAGCGCCACGTTGTCGATCACCGAGAAGGACTTGAACAGCCGGGTGATCTGGAAGGAGCGCACCATGCCCAGGCCCACCCGCGCATGGGCGCTGACGGCGTTGATGGTCTGGCCCATGAAAACGATCTCTCCTTCATCGGGCTGCAACTGCCCCGAGAGCTGTGCCACCAAGGTGGTCTTGCCGGCACCGTTGGGGCCGATCAGGGCGTGGATCTCGCCGGGCCGCACTTGCAGGCTGACGCCGTCGGTGGCGCGCAGCGCGCCAAAAGACTTGACCAGCTTTCGGATGTCCAGCACCGCATTGGACGTGGCCGCGCTCATGCCTTGCCTCCGGTTTTGGGCGCCGGCTCCCGCCAGCGGCGCCACAGGTCGGGCAGGCCCGACAGACCCTTGGGCGCGAGCAGCACCACCGCCAGCAGCACCCAGCCCACATAGAAATTAAAGTGCGGCGTCATCTCGGCGATCAGGTCTTCCAGGGTGAGCATCAGCAGGGCGCCCCACAGGCCGCCAGCCAGTGTTCCCACACCACCGAGGATGACCATGATCATCAGCACCCCGGACTGCGTCCAGTGCATCAGGTTGGGGCTGACATAGTTTTGTTGGTTGACCAGCAGCGCGCCGGCCAGCCCGCCGATGGCGCCGGCAATCACGAACAGGGCCAGCTGATAGCGGTAGACCGGATAGCCCAGCGCCTCGGTACGGATATCGTCATCGCGCTGGGCCAGCACGATGCGGCCCATGCGCGAGCGCATCAGCATGTGCATGAAGGCCAGGCTGGCCACCAGCAGCAACAGCACCAGCAGGAAAAAATGCAGGTCGTTCTTGAGCATGATGCCCAGCCCGAAGTCTGAACGCATTTTGATGTTCAGGCCCTCGTCGCCACCGTAGGCCTTGACCGAGTTGACCAGGTAGAACAGCATCTGCGCAAAGGCCAGCGTGATCATGATGAAGTACACGCCCTTGGTGCGCAGGGAAATGGCGCCAATGATCAGCGCCAGCAGGGCCGAGACGGCCATGGCCAGGCCAAAGCCCAGCCAGCCATTGGGCTGGCCCTCGGTGATCAGGATGCCCACGGTGTAGGCGCCGACCCCTACAAAAGCGGCGTGGCCGAAGGACACCAAGCCGCCATAACCCAGGATGAGGTTGAGGCTGCAGGCGGCCAGGCCGTAGATCATCATGCGGCTGATCATCGACAGGTAGTAGCCCAGGCCTTGGCTGTGCATCCAGTAGCCGATGACGGCTGCGGCCACGGACAGCAGCAACCAGACTGGCCAGGAGGCGGGCTTGGGGATGGCGGAGGCGGCAGAAGGTCCGAATTTCATCATGGGCCTTTAGCGCCGTGCAAACAGGCCCTGGGGCCGCAGGAAGAGCACCACCGCCATCAGCAGGTAGACCAGGATAGAGGCCACCGCTGGCCCGGCCGCGCTGGCCACCTGCGGCGGGAAGATCTCGCGAAACAGTGCGGGCATCAGGGTGCGGCCAAAAGTATCGACAAAGCCCACTAGCAAGGACCCGACAAAGGCGCCCCAAATAGAGCCGATGCCGCCAATCACGATGACCACAAAAGCCAAAATCAAGACGCTCTCGCCCATTCCTACCTGCACCGCCAGCAGCGGCCCCAGCAAGGCACCGGCCACCGCGCACAGCGCAGCGCCCAGGCCAAAGACCAGGGTGAACAGCCACTGGATGTTGATGCCCATGGCCATGGCCATCTCGCGGTTGGAGGCGCCGGCGCGCACCCAGGCACCGACCCGGGTGCGGGTGACAGCCAGGTAGAGCAGGCCGGCCAGCACCAGGCCGACGCCGATGATGACCAGGCGGTAGCTGGGGTAAAACAGGCCAGGCAGCAGCTCGACCGGTCCCGACAGGGCGGCCGGCGCGGCCAGCGGCATGTCGGTGCCCCAGATCATGCGCACCGCCTCGTTGATGATGAGGATGAGCGCGAAGGTGGCCAGTACCTGCGACATGTGGTCTCGGGCGTAGAGCGTGCGCAAAAGCGTCGACTCCATGACCATTCCGAACACGGCGGTCAATGGAATGGCCAGCAAGACGCCGAGCACGAAGGACTGTGTCAGCTGCGCCAGCCAGGCCGCCAGGAAGGCGCCGACCATGTACAGCGCGCCGTGGGCCAGGTTGATCATGTCCATGATCCCGAAGACCAGGGTCAGGCCCGAGGCCAGCAGGAACAGCATCAGACCAAATTGCAGCCCATTGAGGGCCTGCTCAAGAAACAGGATCCAGGTCATGGTTTGAGTGTAGCCAGACGTTCAAGGCCGGCGGGCCGGCCAAAGAAAAGCCCCGGCGCCGCGCGGCGCGGGGGCGAGCAGCAGATCGGCGCTGCGATCAGCGCATGCTGCATTCCTGCACGTAGGCGTCACCGTGGTTGGCCATGACCGGCTGGGTAGATGCCAACAGGTTGACCAGGCGACCTTGCGAGTCCTTCTTGACTTCACGCAGGTAGTAGTTCTGGACGGGGTAGTGGTTGGTGTTGAACTTGAAGGCGCCGCGCACCGAGTCGAACTTGACCTCGCGAAACGCCTTGCGCATCGCGTCCTTGTCGTTGATGTTGCCCTTGACGCTGCGAATGGCGGAGTCCAGGATGAGGGCGGTGTCATAGCCCTGCGCCGCATAAACGGTAGGCAGGCGTTTGTAGGCTTTTTCAAACTCCGTAACGAATTTCTTGTTGGCCGGGTTGTTCAGGTCCAAGGCCCAGTGGGCGGTGTCCTGGATGCCCAGCATCACATCGCCGACGCCACGGCTGACGTCTTGGTCTGCGCCAAAGCCGGGCAGCACCAGACGGATGTCTTTATTCAGGCCGGCAGCCACGAATTGCTTGATGAAGTTCACGCCCATGCCGCCGGGCAGGAAGGCGTACATCACTTCGGGCTTGGCGGCGCGGACCTGAGCCAGTTCGGCCGAGTAGTCGAGCTGGCCCAGCTTGGTGTAGACCTCGTCAACCACCTTGCCTTTGTAAAAGCGCTTGAAGCCGGCCAGCGAGTCTTTGCCGGCCTGGTAGTTGGGCGCCATCAGGTAGGCGCTCTTGAAGCCGCGGGTGGTGGCATGTTGGCCAGCCGCCTCGTGGTAAGCGTCATTGGGCCAGGAAGCGGCGAAGAAGAAAGGATTGCAATCCTTTCCGGCCAGCGGTGAGGGCGCCGCATTGGGGCTGATGTAAAACACTTTCTCATTGACCGCCTCGGGCAGGCCAGCCAACATGATGTTGGAGAAAACCACGCCGGTCATGAAGTCGACCTTGTCGCGCTTGACCATGCGCTCAAACAGTTGCTTGCCTACCTGCGGGTTGAATTGATCGTCGCCGATGACCATCTCGACCGGAACCCCGCCCAAGCTGCCGCCGTTGAGCTGCACGGCCAGATTGAAGGCATCGCGGATTTCTTCGCCGATGGCGCCGTTGGGGCCGGACAGGGTACTGACCAGGCCAATCTTGACCTTGCTGACGGGTTGGGCAAAGGCAGAGGCCGCAGTCAGGGTAGCGGCCAGCAGGAAGGCCAGACGGAAGCTTTTCATCAAGTTCTCCAGGTTCGGGTTGTCGACTTTTTGCGACGAATTTTCAAAGTGGCAATTCTGGTCCGGGAGGTGGGTTCCGGACCTGAGGGTTTCCACCGAATCGGCACTTTATTTTGCCCTCGTTTGGTGCGGGGCTTATGCCAGGGGAAGGCAGAAGGTCCTACACGAAATCCATTAGCGCGAAGCATTTAGGCACAGTTACAGTCGGGGGATGGCAGAAAGATCATTCAAACAAGAGGTCCAAAAACTCAGGCTTGGCGAAGGCCAGACCTTCCAGGGCGAGGGCATATTGGCGGTGACCAAGGCCTTGCTGCAGTCTGGGGTGTCTTATGTGGCGGGCTACCAGGGCGCGCCGATTTCGCACCTGATGGATGTGCTCACCGACGCCAACGACATCCTGGCCGATTTGGGCGTGCATTTCGAGCACAGCGCCAGCGAGGCCACGGCTGCCGCCACCCTGGCCGCATCGGTCAACTACCCCTTGCGCGGGGCGGTGACCTTCAAGTCCACCGTGGGCACCAATGTGGCCAGCGACGCGCTGGCCAATCTGGCCTCCGGCGGGGTGCGCGGCGGGGCCATGCTGATCGTGGGCGAGGACTATGGCGAGGGCTCGAGCATCATGCAGGAGCGCTCGCACGCCTTTGCGATGAAGTCCCAGGTCTGGCTGCTCGACCCGCGGCCTAATTTGCCGTCCATCGTGCGCATGGTCGAAAAAGGCTTTGAGTTGTCGGAGGCCAGCCACACGCCGGTCATGCTCGAGTTGCGCATCCGAGCCTGCCATGTGCACGGGCGTTTTCAGACCAAGGCCAACCAGCGGCCGGCCTTTAGCCTCAAGGACGCGATCGAGCGGCCCCAGCGCGATACCTCGCGCATCGTGCTGCCGCCTTCGAGCTATCTGCACGAGCAGGAAAAAATCAGCCAGCGCTGGCCGGCGGCACTGAATTTCATTCGCGAGCACGGGCTCAATGAACTGTTCTCACCGCAGGCCAGCGATATCGGCATCATCGTCCAAGGCGGCCTGTACAACGGCGTGCTGCGCGCCTTGCAGCTGCTCGGTCAGGCCGATGTGTTTGGCCAGACCCAGGTGCCGCTGTATGTGCTGGGCGTGACCTACCCGCTGCTGGACGATCAGGTGCTGGCGTTTTGCGAAGGCAAGCGTTCGGTGCTGGTGGTGGAAGAAGGCCAGCCCGATTTCATCGCGCAAAACATCCACACCATCTTGCACCGCGCCGGCAGCGCCACCCGGGTCCATGGCAAGGACATGCTGCCCATGGCCGGTGAATACACCGGGGCGGTTTTGCTCAAGGGCCTGGGTGAGTTCCTGCGCTCGCAAACAAGGTCGGTGGTGCCTGTGGCAACGGCACCGGCCCTGCCAGCGGTATCGGCCGCCATTGCCCAGGTACAGCCGCGACCGCCCTCGTTTTGTACCGGCTGTCCGGAGCGGCCCATCTTCACCGCGCTCAAGATGCTGGAGAAGGAACTGGGCCCCCGCCATGTCAGCGCCGACATCGGCTGCCACCTGTTTTCCATCCTGCCGCCTTTTCACATCGGTGCGACCACCATGGGTTATGGCTTGGGCTGGGCTGGCGCTTCGGCCTTCAACACCCCCGAGACCGATAGGCGCAGCCTGGCCATCATGGGCGACGGCGGCTTCTGGCACAACGGCCTGACCAGCGGTGTTGGCAATGCGGTCTTCAACAAGACCGACAACGTGCTGCTGGTGGTCGACAACGGCTATTCGGCGGCCACTGGCGGCCAGGACATCCTCTCCTCCAAAGCCAGCAATGCCATTCGCAGTACCAACAACCCGATCGAAAAGGCGGTGCGCGGCGTCGGGGTGAACTGGGTGCGAACGGTCACCCACACCTACAGCCTGGCCGACATGAAGCAGGCCCTGCGCGAGGCCATGACCACGCCTGAGCGCGGCCCTAAGGTGGTGGTGGCGCAAAGCGAGTGCATGCTCAATCGGCAGCGCCGCGAGCGACCGCTGCGGCGCCAGAAGATCGCCTCCGGCGAGCGGGTGGTGCGCGAGCGCTTTGGCGTAGACCCCGATACCTGCACCGGCGACCGCTCCTGCATACGCCTGTCGGGCTGCCCCTCGCTGACCATCAAGCCCAACCCGGACCCGCTGCGCACCGACCCGGTGACCACCGTGATCGACAGCTGCGTGGGCTGCGGCCTGTGCGGCGAGGTGGCCCATGCGGCGGTGCTCTGCCCCTCGTTTTACCGCGCCGAGCTGGTGAGCAACCCCAGCGCCTGGGAGCGCTGGATGGGCCGGCTGCGCAGCGGCGTGATCGGCTGGCTGCAGCGGCGCATCGAGCGCAGGCTAGAAGGCATCGCAGCATGAGCGGCGCAGCCAACAGCGATCCGCTGATCACCCTGGCCATCATGGCCATGGGCGGCGAGGGCGGCGGCGTCTTGGCCGACTGGCTGGTTGATCTGGCCGAGCACAACGGGTATCTGGCACAAACCACCTCGGTACCCGGGGTGGCCCAGCGCACCGGCGCGACCATCTATTACCTGGAAATGTTCCCGCTGGCCCAATTGCCCGAGGGTCGTCAACCGGTGATGGCGCTCAGCCCCTTTCCGGGCGCGGTGGACATGGTGGTGGCCTCCGAGCTGATGGAGGCCGGCCGGGCCCTGCAGCGCCAGCTGGTTCACCCCGAGCGCACCACCCTGATTGCCTCGACCCACCGGGTCTATTCCATGACCGAGCGCACCGCCTTGGCCGACGGCCGGGTCGATGCGGCCCAGCTGCTGGCAGGTGCGCAGCAGGCGGCCCGCCAATTCATCGGCGCCGATTTTGCCGAGCTGGCCGAAGCCAGCGGCAGCCCGATCGGTGCGGCCCTGTATGGCGCGGTGGCGGCCAGCGGCCGCTTGCCATTTACGCGGGCGCAGTATGAAGCCACCATCGAGCGCAGCGGCGTGGGCGTGGCCGCCAGCCTTAAAGCCTTTGCCGCTGGATGGCAGGCGGCGCAGGCCGGCGCATCACCCTCCGCGGTTCGGCCGGCCCTGGCCGAACTGCCAGCGGTCGGGCCGCGCCTGAGCGAGCTGGCCCAGCGTGCCCGGCAGCTGCCGGCTGCCGCGCAGGCGACGATCTTGCATGGCCTGATGCGCCTGACCGATTACCAGGACGAGGCTTATGCCCGGCTGTATTTGCAGCGCCTGGAGCAACTGCACACGCGCGCGCCGGCCACGCCGCAAGGCGAGGCGGTGCTGGCCGAGACCGCGCGCCACCTGGCGCTGTGGATGGCCTACGAGGACACAGTCCGGGTGGCCGACCTCAAGACCCGGCGCAGCCGCTTTGAACGGGTCGGCCAGGAGGTGCGACTCGATGAGGCGCAGCAGCTGCACATCAATGAGTTTTTGCACCCGCGTCTGGAGGAAGTGGCCGATACCTTGCCCGCTGCCTGGGGCCGCTGGCTGCTGGGCAGCGCCTGGGCGCGCCGTCTGTTAGCCCCGCTGACCGACCGCGGCCGGGTGGTGCGCACCAGCTCGCTGCGTGGGTTTTTGTTGCTCTATGGCGTGGCCAGCCTGCGCCGCTGGCGGCCGCGCTCGCTGCGCTACCAAGTGGAGCAGCAGCGCATCGAGGCTTGGTTGGCCGATGTGGCGCGTCTGCTGCCCGGCCAGGCCGAGCTCGCGCTAGAAGTGGCGCGGGCGCAGCAACTGGTCAAGGGCTACGGGGATACCCATGCCCGCGGCTGGCGACATTTTGAGATGATCATGAATCAGCTCAGCCCGCTGGCCGGGCGCGCCGACGCGGCCAGCCGCCTGCGGGCCTGGGTGGCGGCGGCATTGGCTGACGACAGTGGCCAGACTCTGAAGAAGGCCATGCAGCAGAGCTGATCAGCTTCATTGAAGTTTTCAACAAGTACAGGAGATGACCATGCAAAGAAGACCTTGGATGCAAATCGGTGCCGCCCTGATGTTGGGGCTGGCCTCTTCAGTTTGGGCGCAGGAGACCACGCTTAGATTGGTCAGCAGCTTCGCTGAGAACGGGATCTATGTGCAGCGACTGCAGCCCTGGATCGCTAAGTTCAATGCCGAGGGCAAGGGCGTCCTGCAGATCAATTTCATTGGTGGCCCCAAGGCCATGCCTTCCTTTGAGGTGGGCAATGCGGTCAAGACCGGGGTGGTGGACATCGCGCTCAACACCGGCGCTTTCTATACCAACGTCATGCCCGAGGCTGACTTTCTCAAGCTGACCCAGATCACCATTGCCGAGCAGCGCAAGAACGGCGCTTTTGACGCGATCAACCGGGTCTGGAACGAGAAGGGCAATATGCAGTACCTCGGCCGCATGGTCGAGAGCCAGCCCTTTCACATCTATACCAACAAGAAGATCGACAAGCCTGATCTGAACGGCCAGAAGATCCGCATCACCCCGGTCTACCGTGACTTCTTCCAGGCCCTGGGCGCCAACGTCATCACCACGCCGCCAGGCGAGGTCTACACCGCACTCGAGCGCGGCGTGGTCGACGGTTACGGCTGGCCGATCGGCGGCATTTTTGACCTGAACTGGCACGAGAAAACCAAGTTCCGCGTCGACCCGGGCTTTTATGACGCCGAGGTCTCGCTGATCATGAACCTGCCGGCCTACAAGCGCTTGAGTGACGCTCAGCGCGCCTTCCTGAACAAGCAGGTGCTGGCGCTCGAGGCGGAGAACACCTTCTGGGTCAAGTTCGCGGCCGACGAGACAGCGCGCCAGGCCAAGGCCGGCATACAGACCATCGCTTTTGATGCTGCCACCAGCAAGGCTTTCCGTGATAAGGCCTACGAGGTGGGCTGGGCCGGCGCGGCCAAGCAAAGCCCCGAGATTGCGGCCCGCTTCAAGACCCTGTTCTCCAAGTAAGCGTCGGTGCTCCAGTCCCTTGATGCGCTGTGGGCCCGCTTGCTGGCGAGCCTGGCGATGCTCGGTTGCCTGCTGCTGCTGGCCATGATGCTCATCATCGTGGCCGATGTGGCCCTGCGCAACCTGGCGCCCACTGAAGTGGCGCGCGCCCTGGCCTGGAGCAACGAGGTCTGCGAGGCCATGCTGCTGCTGGTGACCCTGTGCGTAGCGCCCTGGCTGCTGCGCCAAGGCCAGCACATCCGGGTCGATATCTTGCTGCAACCGCTGCCGCCGCGCTGGGCCTGGCTGCTGGAATGGCTGGGCGATCTGATCGGCCTGGCCACCTGCCTGGTCCTGATGGTGGTGTCGGCAAAGGCGACGCTGGCCAGCCATGCCTCGGGGGCGCTGAGCATCAAGACCCTGGTCACGCCCGAGTGGTGGATCCTGGCGCCGCTGCCTGTGGCTTTTGCCCTGCTCTCGGTGGAAATGCTCTGGCGCATGCACAGGCTCTGGCGCGCTGAACGCGGGCCGCGTAGCGACGCGGTCAGCGCTGCCTGAGGCTCGATAGACGATGCTGAGCTGGACTGTTGCCGCCTGGTTGCTCCTGGGGGGCTCGACCGCGCTGCTGCTCATAGGCATGCCGGTGGCGTTGACCTTTCTGGCGGTCAACCTGGTTGGCGCCTGGCTTTACATGGGCGGCGAGGTCGGCCTGGTGCAACTGGCGCGCAGCAGCGTCAGCTCGGTGGCCGCTTTCGCCCTGACGCCCATCCCCCTGTTTGTGCTGATGGGCGAGGTGCTGTTTCACACCGGGCTGGCGCACAAGGTGATTGAGGGCATAGACCGGCTGATCACCCGCGTACCGGGCCGTCTGGCGGTGGTGGCGGTGGTGGCGGGCACGGTGTTTTCGGCCATCTCGGGCTCGACCATTGCCACCACAGCCATGCTGGGCTCGCTGATGGTGCCTGTGATGCTGGCGCGCGGCTACCATGCGACGCTGGCCACCGGCCCCATCATGGCCATCGGCGCGGTCGATATGCTCATCCCGCCGTCGGCGCTCACCGTCCTGCTGGGCTCGCTGTCGGGCATTTCCATTTCAAAGCTCTTGCTCGGCGGCATCGTGCCTGGGCTGATCCTGTCGCTGGCTTTTATCGCCTGGATCGTGCTGCGGGTACGGCTCAATCCGGCGCTGGCACCTGAAGACAGCAATGCACCGACTTATCACGGCTGGGAGCGCTGGCATTTGCTTGTGGCCTATGTATTGCCCACGCTGTCGATTTTTGTGGTGGTGGTGGGCGCGCTGGCTGCCGGCTGGGCCACGCCCACCGAATGCGCCGCCCTCGGCGCATTCGCCACCCTGGTGCTGGCCGCGCTTTACCGGCGCCTGAACTGGCCGGCCCTGCGGCAGGCGCTGATGGGTACCGCCGGTATTTCCGGCATGATTTTGTTCATCATCCTGGGCGCCACCACCTTTGCGCAGTTGCTGTCGTTTTCGGGCGCGAGCAACGGCCTGGTGCAGGGCATCACCAGCCAAGGCTGGTCTAAAGAGGCCATTGTGGTGGGCATGATGGCCTTGCTGATTTTTCTGGGGCTTTTCGTCGATCAGGTCAGCATGATGATGATCACGCTGCCCATCTTCATGCCTATCGTGAGCAGCCTGGGGATAGACCCGGTCTGGTTCGGCGTGATGTTCCTGATCTGCATGCAGCTGGGTTTGTTGCTGCCGCCGCACGGCCTGCTGCTGATGACCATGCGCGGCGTGGCCCCGCCCGAGGTGCGCACGGTGCAGATTTTTCAGGCGGTTACGCCCTATGTGCTGATGAGCATCGCCTTGCTGGTGGCGGTGTTCTTCTGGCCGGCGATTGCGACTTGGTTGCCCGCGCTTTAATGGCGCTCCGTTAGATCGCCCGGATAGGTCGGGCTGTCAGACCGCTGTGTGGGCCCGCTTGCAGCGCGGGCCCCGAGCCGCCAGCTCACTCCGGCGTGATGCCCGCGCGTTTGACCGCCACACCCCATTTGATGGTCTCGCTGCGGATAAAGGCGGTGAATTGCTCGGGGCTGCTGCCCACCGGATCGGCGCCGGCCTTGGACAGGGTCTCACGCACATCGGGCAGGGCCAGCACCTTGGCGATTTCTTCCTGCAGACGCTTGAGCACGGCCGGTGGCGTGCCAGCTGGCGCGACCAGCCCGGTCCAGCCGCTGACCGCCACGCCGGGGTAACTGGTTTCGGCCATGCTGGGAATATCGGGTGCAGCGGCCGAGCGCTGGGGCTGGCCGACGGCCAGGGCGCGCAGTTTGCCGGCCTTGACCTGGGCCAGCAAGGCCGGCATGGTGCCAAAGATGAAGTCGACTTGCCCGCCCAGCAGGTCGTTGATGGCCGGCGCCTCGCCTTTGTAGGGCACGTGCAGCATGTTCACGCCCGCTGCATCAGCCAGCAGTTCTGCCGCCAGTTGCGACTGATTGCCTATGCCCGCCGAGGCAAAGCGCACGCTGCCGGGCTTGGCTTTGGCCGCGCTGATCAGATCGGCCACGCTCTTGTAGGGCGAGGCGGTGTTGACCACCAGCAAAAAAGAGATCGAGGTGGTTTGCGTCACCGGCGCAAAGTCGCGCAGGGTCTCGTAGGGCACTTTTTTGTAAATGTGCTGGTTGATGGTCAGCGCGCTGGGCGAGGTCATCAAGAAGGTGTGGCCGTCGTTGGCGCGAGCCACTGCCTCGCCGGCAATCATGCCGTTGGCGCCGGCGCGGTTGTCGATCACCACCGGCTTGCCCAGGGCCTCACCGAGCTTCTGGCCGATCAGGCGGGCGGCAATGTCTATGCTGCCGCCGGCCGACTGCGAGACCACGAACTTGACGGGCTGGCTGGGCCAGGCGGTTTGCGCCTGGGCGATGGCGGTGGCCAGGCACAGGGCCAGAGGGGCGAGCAGGCGTTTTGCCGTGGGAGTCATTGCAGTGTCCTTGCAGGTTGGGTTTTAGGGGCTAAAGTCGACCAGCTGGCTCACATCCGGGCAGTTGTCGATGTCCAGCAGGGCCCGGTGCAGTTGCTCGGCCCGCGCCGCACCCCACAGGGGCACAGCCAGGTCCTGGTATTTGCGTGCCAGCGCCGCGGCCGGGTGTGGGCGCTGCGGCTCGCCGCTGGTGATGTGGCAGGCGCCTTCGATGACACGGCCATCGCGCAGCGCAAGGCGCAGGTCTACCCTTTGCAGGGCCGGGTATTGTGCGGTCAAGTCGGGCGCTTCGACCACATGCACGCGCCGCGCCAGCGCCCGCACCGCAGGGTCGGCCACCGCTTCGTCGGAAAAAGCCGCCAGCCCGTCGCGCCCGCCCACCAGTAAGGTCGCCAATGCAAACGGAATTGAAAAACGGGTGCCGAACCAGTCGGTCGGCTCTTGCTGTGAGAGAAAGGCGGCCAGCTTGTAGGCCCGCACATCGATGCGTTCGATCTCGGCGGGTGCCAGCGGGCCTTCGTTTCGGGCCAGCGCATCGTGCAGGGCGTCGATGGCCGAATGGGCGTAGCGGGCGGTGGGGTAGAGCTTGAGATAGCCTTCGAGCAGCAGCCAGCGCTGGCCGAGCTCGGCCACCGCCACCTCGGGTGAAAAGCCCTCGCCCAAAACCAGGCTGAAGGTGGTGTTGACCCCGTCGCTGGGGCCGGTAAAGCCCGCCTCGACCATGCGCAGGGCCATAGGCCCCATGAAGCCGCTGTGGCCGGCATACCAGTTGCGCACTGTGGCCCCATTGAGCATGGTGTGGCGGTTGGTGGCCATGCAGCACGACGCTGCCAGGCTGGCCAGTTCGCGCAATCGATCAGGCGCCAGGCCAGCAAGCCGGGCGCAGGCCAGGGCCGAGCCGACCACGCCGAAGGTGCCGTGCGGGTTGACGATCAAACGGGTCTGGGTGGCCATGCCTATGCGGGCCACCACCTCGTAGGACAGGGCGATGGCCGCCAGCAGGGCGCTGCCGCTCAAGCGGCGTTCCTGCGCCAGCGCGAGCGCGGCCGGGATCACCTGTATGCCCGGATGGCCATTGGCTAAAAAGTTGCCCTCGTCATAGTCCAGCCAGGCACCGGCAATGCCATTGAGCATGGCGGCGTTGATGCGCTCGGCGCTGCGGCCGCTGCCGATCACCCAGGCTCGACCTGTCCCGTCCTGGCCGGCCAGTTGGGCCTGGGTCAGCGCCATAAGTGGGGGCTGACGCATGCCCCAGGCGATCACCGGCAGGGTGTCGATCAGGATCTCGCGTGTGCGCGCCAGTACCGCAGGCGGGATGGCCTGCGCCGGCGTCTGCCCGACAAAGCGGGCCAGCGCATCCAGGTAGTCGCCTGCTGTATCGCTCAAAGCCGTGCGGCGCCTTCAGTTGACGGTGATGCCGGCGCTGCGCACCAAGCGGGCCAGGCGCGCGACATCGCTGCGTATGAGGTCGCCAAATTCCTGCGGCCCGCTGCCCACTAGGTCAAAGCCCAGGCCACCGAGCTTGGCCCGCACGTTCGGGTGCGCCAGGGCTTTGGAAAACTCGCTGTGCAGGCGGCGCACCACCTCGGCGGGCGTGCCGGCCGGCGCGACGATGCCATTCCAGGCAGCATAGTTGTAGCCGGCCACGCCCGCTTCAGCCAGCGTCGGCACCTGCGGCATGACCGGCGAGCGCTTGGCGGTGCTGACCGCCAGCACCTTGACCTTGCCCTCCTTGGCCAGGCTGACCACATTGGAGATGCCGGTGAACATGACTGGAATGGTTCCGGCCATCAGGTCGGTCAGCGCTGCGCCCATGGCTTTGTGCGGTACGTGGGTGAGCTTGATGCCGGCTGCATCCATCAGCAACTCCATGGCCAGGTGCTGGGCTGAGCCCGAACCGGTGGATGTGTAGTTGATCGCCCCCGGTTTGGCCTTGACCCCGGCGATCAGTTCTTGCACATTGCTGGCCGCAAAGGAGGGGTGGGCCACCAGCACCAGCGGCACGGTCGAGGTCAGGGTGATGGCGCTGAAGTCTTTGACCGGGTCATACGGCAGCTTGGCATAGAGCGCCGGGTTGGCCGCCATGATGCCGTCGTTGGGCATGAGCAGGGTATAGCCGTCGGGTGCGGCGCGCGCCACCGCCTCGGCGGCGATGATGCCGTTGGCGCCGGTGCGGTTGTCGATTTGTATGGGCTGTCCGATTTGCTCGGACGCTTGCGCCGCCATGGCGCGCGCGACGGTGTCGACCGCGCTGCCGGCGCCGAAGGGCACGATCAGCTTGATCGGACGGTCGGGAAAGCTCTGGGCCAGGCCGGCGCTGTGCAGGCCGGCGATCAGGAGTGTGAGAAGTAAGTGTCGGCGCGAGGTCAAAGGCATGGTCGGATGTCCTGTGTTTGAATGCTGAGGTCAGATCGCGTAAACCACGATGCAAGAATAACTTAGATCCCTTAGTCTTTGCATCTTTGTGACCGAGTTTGAGATGGCCGATCCTATCGACGCCCTGAGCGACTTTGCCTGTCAGACGCAGCTGGGCGATGTGCCGGCGCGGGCTATGGACTATTTGCGCCATGCGCTGGCCGATACCCTGGCCGCCTGTGCCATCGGCAACCAGGAAGAGCCCATGCGCCGCCTGCGGGCCTTGCAATGCGAGCAGGTGGCTGCTGGCCGGGCCGCGGTACTGGGCACCGATGTGCAGCTCAACCCGCTCGATGCTGCTGCCCTGAATGCGGCCGCTGGCTGCTGGCTCGAACTCGACGAAGGCAATTTGAGCAGCAACGGCCATCCGGGCATACAGGTCATTCCCACGGCGCTGGCGGTGGCCCAGCAGCTGGGCTGCAGCGGCGCGGATTTTCTGCTGGCCTGCGCCCTGGGCTACGAGGTGGTGGCGCGCATAGGCAGCGCCTGCGACATGCGCATGAGCATCCACCCGCACGGCACCTATGGGGTGGTGGGGGCGGCGGTGGCCGCAGCGCGCCTGATGGGGCTGGGCCGCGAGCAGATGCGCGAGGTGATCAACCTGGCCGGCTCCTCGCCGATGGCCGGTAACCGCCAGGGCATGAAGGAGGGCGCGACGCTGCGCAACTGGTATGCGTCGCACAGCGCCACCATGGGCCAGACAGCGGTGCGCCTGGCGCAAAGCGGATTTACAGGCCCGATCGACGGGCTGCAGCCCACCTGCAACGACGTGCTGTTCGACCATTTCCGGCCGGCCGATATGGTGCGCGATCTCGGGCGCAGTTGGCTGCTCGGTGAGGGCTACATCAAGCTCTATGGCTGCGGGCGGCCCATTCATGCGGCCATCGACGCACTGCGCGATGCGCTGGCGCCGCTGGGCGATGCCAGTGCATGGCCGGCGCCGCAGGAGATCGAGCGCATCGAGCTGCGCGGTTTCAAGTTCTTGGTGTTTCTCAACCGCACCGACATCCGCAATGCCTTTGCCACCCGTTTCTCGACGCCCTTCGCCTTGGCTTCGGTACTGACCCACCGCAGCTACGGCATTGAGTGCTTTACCGAAGCGGCAGCGGCCGACGAGCGCCTACAGGCCCTGATGGCGCGCATCAGCATGGAAGAAGACGCCGCCTTCAGCGCCGAATTTCCGGCCCGCCAGCGCTGCGAGCTGACGCTGGTGATGCGTGGCGGCCAACGCTTGCAGGGGCGCTGCGAGGTGATCCGTGGTGAGCCGGCTAATCCGGCTGATGCGCAGGATTACAAGGACAAGTTCATGGCTTTGGCTGGCCGCGTCTGGCCGGCCTCGCGCTTAGAGCCGCTTTACCAGCAGGCCCGCCATCCCGAGTCATTGACGGATCTGCGGGGCTGGGGTCTGGCCTGAGCAGCCGCGCGGCCTCGCGCCTTCAGGCGCGAAAGCGCCGGCGGGTCAGCGCCAGCGCCAGCCAGAAGGCACCTGCGCCATAAGCGATCAAAACCATCAGGTGCTGCCCGGCTTGGGCGGGCCACTGGCCCAGAAACAGCGGCCTTATCAGCTCAACCGCCGCCGTCAGCGGCAGCCACTGCGCGATGGCCTGCATGAAGCCGGGCAATTGCTCGCGTGGGAAGAACACCCCGCTGAGGAACATGGTGGGCGTCAGAAACAGGGTGAAGTAGTAGGTGAAGAAGTCGTAGCCCTTGGCCAAGGCATTGAAGATGAGCGCGATGCTGGCAAACACCATGCCCACCAGGCCCAGCAGGGGCAGGGCCAAGAGCAGCCAGGGGCTGTGGCTGATGCCCAGTGCCAGCATCACCAGCAAGATGGCGGCGCTGGCCGACAGCGCCTTGAAGGCGGCCCACAGCATTTCGGCCAGCACCACATCGTCGAGCTCAACCGGTGCATTCATGATGCCGTCCCAGGTGCGCTGCACCTGCATGCGTGAGAAGGCCGAGTACAGGGCCTCGAAGCTGGCTGCGTTCATGGCGCTCATACAGATCGAGCCTGAAGCCAGGAACACGATGTAGGGCAGGGTCGAGCCCTGCACCTGCACCTGCCCGACCAGTGCGCCCAGGCCGTAGCCAAAAGCCACCAGCGTGATCAGCGGCTCGGCGATGTTGCCCACCAGGCTGGGGATCATCAATTTGCGCCAGACCAGCAGGTTGCGGCGAAACACCGGAACCCAGCGCAGGCTCAGTTGCGGCACGCGCCAGGGCGAGCGGCCGGCAGTCTGTGGGCGGCTGCTCATCAGGCGTCCTCCCGGATCTGACGGCCGGTGAGCTTGAGGAAGAGGTCTTCCAGATTCGCCGGCCTGTGCAGGGTGCGCAGATGAGCCTCTCCGGAAAGGGCCTGCAGCAGCGCTTTGGCGTCGTGGGTGTAGAAAAACACGGTCTCTCCGCTGATTTCGGTGCGTGTGGCCAACGCCCGCAGCGGTGATTGGGCCATCTCCAGGGCGCCGCTGCCATAGACCTCGACCACCTCGGGCTCGAGCTCGCGGGCGATCAGATCGCGCGGCGCGCCCTCGCACATCTTGCGGCCGTGGTCGAGCACGATCAGGCGGTCGCACAGGCGTTCGGCCTCGTCCATGAAGTGGGTGGTCAGCAAGATGGACTTGCCCTGCTGCACCAGTTGCTGCAGCCGCTCCCACATCAGGTGCCGCGCTTGCGGGTCCAGCCCGGTGGTCGGCTCGTCGAGCAGCAGCAAGTCGGGGTCGTTGACCAGCGCGCGGGCCAGTGACAAGCGCCGCTTCATGCCGCCAGACAGTTCGCTGATGCGCGCCGGTGCCTTGCTGCCGAGTGCGGCAAATTCCAGCAGGCGCGGAATGCGCTCGCGTATGACCGCATCGGGCAGGCCGAAGTAGCGTCCGAACACCAGCAGGTTCTCGGCGCAGGAAAAGTCGGGGTCCAGGCTGTCGAATTGGCTGACGATGCCCAGCCGCGCCTTGATGGCCCGGCTGTCGCGCGGCATCTGCAAGTCACCGGTGGCACTGTGAAAGATCACCTGGCCTTCGTCGGGCGTGGCCAGGCCCAGGCACATGCGCACCGTGGTGGTCTTGCCGGCGCCGTTGGGACCGATCACGCCCAGGCATTGCCCGGGTGCGATGTCAAAGGACAGCTGGTCCACCACCGTCTGGTCGCCATAGCGTTTGCTGAGTTGGCGCACCGAAAACAGAGGGTCTTGCATGGCCCCGATTGTGCCCTGCGGGGCGGGCACCTTGCGCGGCCGATAATCGCGGATTTCCTCATCCGCTCCCCTGAAAGCCCCGCATGACCACCCTAGGAACGCCCCTGTCTGCCACCGCCACCAAAGTCATGCTGCTGGGCTCGGGCGAGCTGGGCAAGGAGGTGCTGATCGCCTTGCAGCGCCTGGGAGTGGAAACCATCGCCGTGGACCGTTACGAGAACGCGCCTGGCCAGCAGGTGGCCCACCACGCGCGCACCATCACCATGAGCGATCCGGCGCAGCTCAAGGCCCTGATCGAAGCAGAAAAGCCGCACCTGGTGGTGCCCGAAATCGAAGCCATTGCCACGCCCATGCTTGAAGAGCTGGAGGCCGCAGGCGTGGTGCGTGTGATCCCCACCGCCCGGGCCGCCCGCCTGACCATGGACCGCGAGGGCATACGCCGCCTGGCCGCCCAGACCCTGGGCCTGCCCACCAGCCCCTATGTGTTTTGCGATTCGCTGGCCGAGTTGCAGGCCGCGATCGACGGCAAGATCGGCTACCCCTGCATCGTCAAGCCGGTGATGAGCTCCTCCGGCAAGGGCCAGAGCAAGATCGGCGGCCCGGCCGATGTGAAGGCCGCCTGGGACTACGCCATGGCCGGCGGCCGCGTCAGCCACGGCCGGGTGATCGTCGAAGGCTTCATTGATTTTGATTACGAAATCACCCAACTCACCGTGCGTGCCCTGGGCGTCAGCGGCCAGGTCGAGACGCATTTTTGCGAGCCCATCGGCCATGTGCAGGTCTCGGGCGACTATGTGGAGAGCTGGCAGCCGCATCCCATGCACCCCAAGGCGCTGGAAGAAAGCCGCCGCATCGCCGAGGCGGTGACCGACAACCTGGGCGGTCAAGGCCTGTTTGGGGTGGAGCTGTTCGTCAAGGGCGAGCAGGTCTGGTTCAGCGAGGTCAGCCCGCGTCCGCACGACACCGGCATGGTGACCTTATGTACCCAGTGGCAAAACGAGTTCGAGCTACATGCTCGCGCCATCCTGGGCCTGCCGGTGAGCACCGCGCTTAAGAGCCCAGGGGCCAGCGCGGTGATTTATGGCGGCGTCGATGCCCGCGGTATTGCGTTTGACGATGTGGAAAAAGCCTTGCAGCTGCCGCAGACCGACCTGCGCCTGTTCGGCAAGCCCGAGAGCTTTGAAAAGCGCCGCATGGGCGTGGCCTTGGCCTACGACGCGGATGTGGAGCAGGCGCGGGTGCGGGCCAAGCAGGCAGCGGCTCTGGTGCGCCCGCGTGCCGCCTGAGGCCGGCCTGTCTCAGCGGCTGGCCAGCCGGCGCGAGGCGATTTCGAGCAGGCCGTCGAAGATCAGGTTGTCCACTAGTTCAAAGGGCAGCTGCATGCTGGGGATCATTTTCCAGCCGGCGCCGCCGGTCATGATGCAGGTGGGCATCTGGCCGCAATGGTCCAGCACGTTCTCGACCATGCGCTCAATGGCACCGGCAATGGCAAAAGTTCCGCCGCTGGTCAGCGCATCACTGGTGTTGGTGGGAAATTGCTTGACCTCGCCGGTCGGCACATGCAGACCCGCGGTGCCTGATTCCAGAGCCCTGAGCATGATGCCGTGGCCAGGCAGGATCAGTCCGCCCAGAAAGCGGCCCTTGGCATCGATGGCTTCGACGGTGACGGCCGTTCCCACCATGGCCAGCACGCAGGGGGTGTGTTGGCCGCGTGCGACCAAGCGGTGGTGGGCGCCGATCATGGCCACCCAGCGGTCGGCGCCGAGCCGGGCCGGATGGTCATAGCCATTGCTCAGGCCAGCTTCCTGCGCACTGGGCACCACCCAACTGGGCACGGTATCCCACTGTTCGAGTTGGTCCATCACCCGGCGCTTGATGGGGTCGCCCGCAACGATGCAGCCCAGGATATGGTCGGGCGGACTCAGGCCCTGCCACTCCTCCTCGGCCAGTTTTTCAATGTTCTCCAGGAACACCGCGCCCTGGGCCAGCAGCCGCGCGCCTGCTTGGGGGGCTTGATAGACCGCCCATTTCAATCGGGTATTGCCCACATCGAGGGCGAGAAAAGTCATGGCTAAGGGCGTATGTGTGGTGGTGACGGGGTCAGGCGCAAGGCCGGATTCAGTTTTGCCGCCAGGGCAAACCTCGCAGTCGCCAGCCGCCGATGCGGCCCCGGTGAGCCTGGGCATCGGGGTCGCCCTCGAAGCCCTCAAGAATGTTGTAGGCCTGCAGACCCAGCTCGGTGGCGCGCCGGGCGGCAGCGATGGAGCGTACCCCGCTGCGGCACAGCAGCACCGCCTTCTTGCCGCCGGCTGCGGCCAGGATGCCCGCATCGAACTGAGGATTGGGTTCCATACCCGGCCACTGCTTCCAGGCCATGGCCACGGCACCGGGCACGAATCCCACCCATTCGCGCTCGGCATCGCTGCGCACATCGACCAGCACGGCCTCCCCGGCCTGCACCCAGGCCCAGGCCTGCTCGGGGCTGATGTCGCCGGCATATCCCGCGGCGGCGCTCGCTTGGGGGGAGGGGGGGCTGGGGCTAATGTCCTTCTTCATCACTGTGATTTTGCCTCAGCCCTAAGATCCCGGACGTTTTTGGCTTAGAGGCTATTCGAGCGGGCTCAAGCCGACCGTGAATTTTTTTCAGGCCCCGGTTTGCCGTATACGTAAAATCCCTCTTTACCGGCGGCTTCGCCAGTCGGCACAATTTCCCGTTCCCCAGCGAGTCAAATAGGAGACACTCAATGACCCAGTCCACAACCGGCCGTCGCGGCCTGCTCAAAGGCGCCGCTGTTGCAGCTGGCGCCATGTCGGTGCCCATGATCGCATCGGCGCAGACCACCACCTTCCGCTTCCAGAGCACCTGGCCGGCCAAGGACATCTTCCACGAGTACGCCAACGACTTCGCCAAGAAGGTCAATGACATGGCCGGCGGTCGCCTGAAGATCGAGGTGCTGCCGGCCGGTGCCGTGGTGCCCGCCTTCCAGCTGCTCGACGCTGTTAACAAAGGTACGCTCGATGGCGGCCATGGCGTGGTGGCCTACCACTATGGCAAGAACAACGCCTTGGCCCTGTGGGGCTCCGGCCCGGCCTTCGGCATGGACCCCAATATGGTCTTGGCCTGGCACTACTACGGCGGCGGCAAGGCCCTGCTCGAAGAAATCTACAAGAGCCTGAACATTGATGTGGTGTCCTACCTTTATGGCCCTATGCCTACCCAGCCTCTGGGCTGGTTCAAGAAGCCCATCGCCAATGTGGCCCAGCTCAAAGGCCTGAAGTTCCGTACCGTGGGCCTGGCGGTCGACGTGTTCAAGGAACTGGGTACCGCCGTCAACCCGCTGCCTGGCGGCGAGATCGTGCCTGCCCTCGACCGCGGCCTGCTCGATGCGGCCGAGTTCAACAACGCATCGTCTGACCGTGTGCTCGGCTTTCCTGACGTGGTCAAGAACTGCATGCTGCAAAGCTTCCACCAGTCGGGCGAGCAGTTTGAGATCTTGTTTAACAAGACCAAGTACGATGCCCTGCCGGCAGAACTCAAGTCCGTCATTGACTACTCGGTGCAGGCGTCGAGCTCTGATATGAGCTGGAAGGCCATTGACCGCAATTCCAAGGACTATATTGAGCTCAAGACCAAGGACAAGGTCAACTTCTTCAAGACCCCGGACAGCATCTTGAAAGCCCAGCTCGAGGCTTGGGACAAGGTCACTGCTGCCAAGTCGGCCGAGAACGCCATGTTCAAGAAAATCATGGAGTCGCAGAAAACTTTTGCTCAGCGCGCTGGCGCCTGGCAAAACGATTACACGGTTGATTTCAAAATGGCTTGGAACCGCTATTTCCGTCAGCCCGCTAAGAAGGCTTGATTTCAAGTTGCGTCAGTCTCGGGCCGCTGGTTTTGATACCGGCGGCCTTTTTTCATGTAGAGGGGCTTCGATCCCCCTGGGGTGAGTGAATGAAGAATGTGCTGTTGATGGTCGATCGCGCGTCCACCTGGCTGGGTCAGACCTTTGCCTGGCTGATCGTGGCGCTCACCGCTCTGATCGCCTGGGAGGTGTTTTCCAGGTATGTGCTGAATAACCCCCATGACTGGGCACTGGACGCCCAGATCATGATGTACGGCACCTTGTTCATGCTGGCCGGGGCCTACACCCTGGCCAAGAACGGCCATGTGCGCGGTGACGTGCTTTATGGCTTTTTCGAGCCGCGCACCCAGGCCTGGATCGACCTCATCCTGTACGGGCTGTTTTTCCTGCCCGGCATCGTGGCCCTGACCTGGGCGGGCTGGACTTTTGCGCAGGAGTCGCTGGCGATCCGCGAGAGCACCTTCTCGGCCACGCCGCTGCCGCTGTATCCCTTCAAGTTCATGATCCCGGTGGCTGGGCTGATGCTGCTGCTGCAGGGCCTGGTGGAGATCGTGCGCTGCATCCAGTGCATCCGTGATGGCCAGTGGCCCTCGCGCGAGCAGGACGTGGAAGAGGTTGATGTCGACAAGCTCAAGCAGATGGTGAACGCCGAAGACGTGAACACCGCCGCTCCCCAGGGGGGTGCGCGATGATCAAGATACGCAAGGAATTGTGGTTTGGTTTCATCCTCATGGCGCTCATCATTGCCGGCACGGCGGTGATGCTGCTGTCGACCGACAAGGTGGAGACCGGCCACCTGGGCTTGATGATGCTGGCCCTGGTGGTGGTGGCCATCATGCTGGGCTTTCCCACCGCTTTCACGCTCATGGGCATGGGCATGATCTTCACCTGGCTGGCCTATGAACGGGACACCAGCAAGACGCTCACGCTGATGGTGCAGTCGGCCTTCAAGGTGATGGGCAACGACGTGCTCATTTCCATTCCCTTGTTCGTCTTCATGGGCTATTTGGTCGAGCGGGCCAACCTGATCGACAAGCTCTTCAAGAGCCTGCACCTGGCCCTGGCGCGGGTGCCGGGGTCGCTGGCCGTTGCCACGCTGTTTACCTGTGCGGTGTTCGCCACCGCCACTGGCATTGTCGGCGCGGTGGTCACGCTCATGGGTCTGTTGGCGCTGCCGCAGATGCTCAAGGGAGGTTACGACATCCGGGTCTCGGCCGGAGCGATTACTGCCGGCGGCTGCCTGGGCATTTTGATCCCTCCTTCGGTCATGCTCATCGTTTACGGGGCGACAGCCGGCGTGTCGGTGGTGCAGCTGTATGCCGGCGCCTTTTTCCCGGGCCTGATGCTGGCGGGTCTGTACGTGCTGTATGTGATCATCCTGGCCAAGCTCAAGCCCAAGTTGATGCCGCCCTTGTCGGCCGAGCAGCGCTTCGTGCCGCTGCCGCCGGTGCTCGACAGGATCTCCACCCAGGTCTCGCGCCTGGCGCTGCCCGGTCTGCTGCGCGGCGGCTCTCTGGCGCCTGCCGAGGGCAGCTACCTGCGCAAGCAACTGTCGGTGGCCTTGCTGCCCCTGCTGGTTTTTCTGTTGGTGGCAGGCCTGTCCTGGCACCTGAACACCCGTCCCAGCGCCGATCTGCCCCCGGTGGCGGCGCAGGGCTCGGGCGAGGTGGCTGAGCCTGCGGGCGCCGAGCCGTCCCAGGAGCGCTCCAATGAAGGCGGGCTGCGCGAGCCCGGCGCGGCCGCAGGCGTGCAGGAGCCGCCTGCTGCATCCGGTGGCGTGCAGGAGCCTCCAGGCGCTTCGGGCGGTGTGCAAGAGCCGCCCGGCGCATCGGCCGGTGTTCAGGAGCCCCCTGGTGCCTCCGGTGGTGGTGTGCAGGAACCCCCGGGTGCGCGTGAACCGGTGGCGGCCGGTGGCGTGCAAGCGCCGCCGGGTGCCGACGAGGGTGCCAAGGAGCCAACCGGCTCCGGTGTGCAAGAGCCCGGCGCGGCCACTGCGGCCGCCACGGCCGCTGCGCCGCTCGAGCGCAGCGCAGCCACCCAGGGTTACTGGATCGGCTTGGGCATGGGCGTGCTGGCCCTGCTGGGTTTTTATGCGCTGCTCACATTCCAGCGCCTGGAAATCTTCAAGATGCTGCTGTCGAGCTTCTTCCCGCTGGTGGTGCTGATCCTGGGCGTGCTGGGCTCTATCGTCATGGGTCTGGCCACGCCCACCGAGGCCGCTGCCGTGGGCGCTTTTGGCGGCTACCTGCTGGCGGCGGTGTACTCGGTGATCAACAAGCACAAGACCTCCCGCGGGCGCATCTTCGGCACCTGGCTTGTGCTGTGGGCGCCGGCCTTGGTGTCGGTAGGCTGGTTCATCCTGGAGCGCGAGGGCATGTTGGCTGCCGAGGTGCCCAAGTCATTGGGCGCTGCAGGTGCCCTGGGTGTGCTGGCCTGGGCGCTGCTGGCCTACCGCCAGGCCCGCCTGCAAAGTGAGGTCAAGGAGTCGGTGCTGCTGACCGCCAAGACCAGTGCCATGGTCTGCTGGCTGTTCGTGGGCAGCGCCATCTTCTCGGCGGCCTTTGCCTTGCTGGGCGGCCAGGAACTGGTCGAGCGCTGGGTCATGTCCATGAACCTGACCAAGACCGAGTTCCTGATCCTGTCGCAGGTGATCATCTTCATCCTGGGCTGGCCGCTGGAGTGGACCGAGATCATCGTGATCTTCATGCCCATCTTCATCCCGCTGCTGGACAACTTCGGGGTCGACCCGCTGTTTTTCGGCCTGCTGGTGGCGCTGAACCTGCAGACCGCCTTCCTGAGTCCGCCGGTGGCCATGGCCGCGTTCTATCTCAAGGGCGTGAGTCCGCCGCATGTGACGCTCAACCAGATCTTTGCCGGCATGATTCCCTTCATGGGCATACAGGTGATCGCCATCGTGCTGCTGTACAACTTCCCGGCCATCGGCATGTGGCTGCCGCAGGTTCTTTACGGACGTTAATTGGCAGTGCGTCTTTTGTCCTGACTCAAGCGCCCCGAAAGGGGCGCTTTGTCTTTGAGGCGACGCTCGGAACGGCGCGCTAGCTTGGCTTGGGTTATATTGACGTTGACGTAAACGTCAATTCAGGTTCCTGGGTTCCAATGCCCAAGTTCCTGCCCGAGCCAGTGCTGCAGCGCCACGGCCCGAATGCGAATCCAGCGCTGCGGAGATCACCCATGACCGACCTGTCTGCCGAATTCAAGGCCTTGGCCAACTATCGCCCGACGCACAAAGTGCGTTTTGTTACCGCCGCCAGTCTGTTTGACGGGCACGATGCGGCCATCAACATCATGCGCCGCATTTTGCAGGGCATGGGCGCCGAGGTGATCCATCTGGGCCACAACCGCTCGGTCGACGAGGTGGTGACGGCCGCCTTGCAGGAAGATGCCCAGGGCATTGCGATCAGCTCCTACCAGGGGGGCCATGTCGAGTATTTCAAGTACATGGTCGACCTGCTGCGCCAGCGCGGCGGCGAGCATATCCAGGTGTTTGGCGGTGGCGGCGGCGTGATCGTTGCCCCCGAAATCCGCGAGCTGCAGGACTACGGCGTGACCCGCATCTACAGCCCGGAAGACGGCCAGCGCATGGGCTTGCAGGGCATGATCGGCGAGATGGTCATGCGCTGCGACAAAGACCTGAGCGCCTACGCACCGGCCTCGCTCGAGGCGGTCCAGGGCCATGGCGAGATGAACTGGCGGGCGCTGGCCCAGTTCATCACCGCGCTGGAAAACCGCCAGGTTTCTTCCGAAGGAAAAAACGGCATGGGGGGCGACAGCCCTGCCCGCGCAGCGGGCGTCGACGAAAAACTGCTGGCCGCGGTGCGCAAGACCGCCTCTAGCGCCAAGGTGCCGGTGCTGGGCATCACCGGTACCGGCGGCGCTGGCAAGTCCAGCCTGACCGATGAGCTGATCCGCCGCCTGCGTCTGGACCAGGACGACCGTCTGCGGGTGGCGGTGATCTCCATCGACCCCTCGCGCCGCAAGAGTGGTGGCGCTTTGCTGGGCGACCGTATCCGCATGAACGCCATCAGCCCCTGGTCGCAGGGCCCGCGGGTGTTCATGCGATCGCTGGCCACACGTGACTTCGGCAGCGAGATTTCAGCAGCCTTGCCCGATGTGCTGGCCGCTTGCAAGGTCGCCGGTTTTGACCTGATCGTGGTCGAGACCTCGGGCATAGGCCAGGGCGATGCAGCCATCGTGCCGCATGTGGACCTGACCATGTATGTGATGACGCCTGAGTTCGGCGCAGCCAGCCAGCTCGAGAAGATCGACATGCTGGACTTTGCCGAGTTTGTGGCGATCAATAAGTTCGACCGCAAAGGCGCCAGTGATGCGCTGCGCGATGTGTCCAAGCAGGTACAGCGCAACAAGGAAGCCTGGAACACGCCGACCGAGCAAATGCCGGTGTTTGGCACCATGGCTGCGCGCTTCAATGACGACGGCGTGACCGCGCTCTACCAGGCGCTCAAAAGCCGCCTGAGCGACCTCGGTCTGCAGTTCACGCCTGGCCGGTTGCCCGTCGTGCAGGTACGTCATAGCACCAACCAGACGCCCATCGTGCCGCCGGCGCGCACCCGCTATCTGGCCGAGATTTCCGACACGGTGCGCGGCTACAAAAAGCGTGCGCGGGCCCAGGCCCGTCTGGCCCGCGAAATCCAGCAACTGCGTGAGGCCTCGCGCATGCTGGCCGAGACCAAGCCCGGCAAGGCGCGCGCCAGTGAGGCTGCGCTGGGTCTGGCGGACGAGCGCGAGCATGGGATGGAGCCGGCCGCGCGCAAGCTGCTGCAGCACTGGCCCGAGATGCAGCAGGCCTACGCCGGCGATGAGTTTGTGGTCAAGGTGCGCGATAAGGAAATTCGCACCGCCTTGACCACCAAGAGCCTGTCGGGTACGGTCATCCGCAAGGTCAGCCTGCCGCAGTACGAGGACCATGGCGAGATCCTCAAGTGGCTGATGCTCGACAACGTGCCAGGCAGCTACCCCTATACCGCCGGCACCTTTGCCTTCAAGCGCGAGAACGAAGACCCGACCCGCATGTTCGCCGGTGAGGGTGATCCTTTCCGCACCAACCGCCGCTTCAAACTGCTGTCCGAAGGCATGCCGGCCAAACGCCTGTCGACCGCCTTTGATTCGGTCACCCTCTACGGCAATGACCCGGACCTGCGGCCCGATATTTACGGCAAGGTCGGCAATTCGGGCGTCAGCATTGCGACCCTCGATGACATGAAGGTGCTGTATTCAGGCTTTGACCTGTGCAATCCGACCACTTCGGTGTCCATGACCATCAACGGCCCGGCGCCGTCCATCCTGGCCATGTTCATGAATACCGCGATTGACCAGAACCTGGACAAGTTCAAGGCCGAACACGGCCGCGAACCCAATGCCGAGGAAGCGGCCCAGATCCGCAAATGGGTGCAGGCCAATGTGCGCGGCACGGTGCAGGCAGACATCCTCAAGGAAGACCAGGGCCAGAATACCTGCATCTTCTCCACCGAGTTCTCGCTCAAGGTCATGGGCGATATCGCGCAGTATTTTGTTGACCACGACGTGCGCAATTTCTATTCGGTGTCGATCTCGGGCTACCACATTGCCGAGGCCGGGGCTAACCCGATCAGCCAACTGGCTTTTACCTTGTCCAATGGCTTTACCTTCGTCGAAGCCTATCTGGCTCGGGGCATGCACATCGACGACTTTGCGCCCAATCTGAGCTTTTTCTTCAGCAACGGCATGGACCCGGAGTACACGGTGATGGGCCGCGTAGCGCGGCGCATCTGGGCGGTGGCGATGAAGGAGAAATACGGCGCCAACGAGCGCAGCCAAAAGCTCAAGTACCACATCCAGACCTCAGGCCGCAGTCTGCATGCGCAGGAGATCCAGTTCAACGACATCCGCACCACGCTGCAGGCACTGATTGCGATTTACGACAACTGTAACAGCCTGCACACCAACGCGTTTGACGAGGCCATCACCACGCCCACCGAGGACTCGGTGCGCCGGGCCATGGCCATCCAGCTCATCATCAACCGCGAATGGGGCCTGGCCAAGAACGAAAACCCCAGCCAGGGCGCCTTCATCATCGAGGAGCTCACCGAGTTGGTCGAAGAAGCGGTGCTGGCCGAGTTTGAGAAGATCGCCGAGCGCGGCGGTGTACTCGGCGCGATGGAAACCGGCTACCAGCGCGGCAAGATTCAAGATGAGTCCATGCACTACGAGATGCTCAAGCACACCGGCGAGCTGCCCATCATCGGCGTCAACACCTTTCGCAACCCCCACGGCGACGCCACGCCGCAGACGCTGGAGCTGGCCCGTTCGACCGATGAGGAAAAGCGCACCCAGCTCGAACGGCTGCACGACTTTCATGCCCGCCACGCGGCGCAGGCGCCGGCCATGCTGCAGCGTTTGAGGCAGGCGGTGATCGACAACGCCAATGTCTTCGAGGTGCTGATGGAGGCGGTGCGGGTCTGCTCGCTCGGCCAGATCACCAGCGCCTTGTTTGAGGTGGGCGGGCAGTACCGGCGCAATATGTAAGCCCGCACAGCGGCGCATGAAAAAAGCGACCCGGTGGGTCGCTTTTTTGTGCGCGCCTGACAGCCGACAGGCTCTGGGCGCGAGCGCTTTCAGCCAGAGGCGGCTTTTCAGCCGCCTTTGTGCGGACGCTTGCCGGGGTTCTTCTTACTGCGGCTCCAGGTGCCGCGCTCCTGGCTGCCCTTTTGGCCACGGTGGTTGGTCAGGGTCATGCCGGGGGCAAGAATGGGTTTGGGCGCGCAGCGGTCGGCTTCAACGCGGATTTTTTTGGCCATGGTAGGTTCTCTGCAATGGGTTGGATGGAAATCGGGAAACCCGTGATTCTAAAGCGCCCGCGGCCGGCGTGTTGCTGCACGGCTACCAGGGCAGGCGCTCGCCCCGGTAATCCACAAAGCGGCCGCTATCGGCCGCGTCCAGCGCTTCGATCACCTGCACGATCTGCCCTGCTGCCACTGCCGGGCTGCGCACATCGAGCCCGGACTTGCTAAAAGGTGCCGACAGCGGGCTGTCTACCGTGCCGGGATGCAGCGCGAGCACGGTCGCCTGCTTGTTGCGGCGGGCCTGTTCGATGCTGGCGGTCTTGACCAGCTGGTTGAGCGCCGCCTTGGCTGCGCGATAGCCGTACCAGCCGCCCAGGCGGTTGTCGTCGATGCTGCCGACCCGGGCCGAGAGAAACACCGCCTTGCAGGGCCCTTGCCGGGGCAACAGGGGCAAAAAGTGCTTCATCAGCAGCGCGGGCCCTATCGCATTGACCAAAAAGCTGTGCGCCAGATAGCCGGGCTGAAGTTCTTTCAAAGAGCGTTCGGGCTGACCAGCAGGCCCGTGCAAAAAGCCGCTGGCCACCAGCAGCAGTCGCAGCGGCGCGCCTGCGCTCTCGCACCGCCTGGCCGTCCAATGGGCGGCCGCTGCAATGCTGGGCTCGTCCTCAAAGTTGATGGCCGGATCGCTGCGGCGGCCCAGGGCCAGCACAGTGGCATAGTGACTCTGCAGCACGGCCACCAGGGCCTGTCCTATGGCGCCGGTGCCGATGACAAGGGCGCTGGCTTGGGCTTGACTCATGGATTCATCATAGTGGGACTGTCTGTCCGGCACTGTCCAAAGGACATGGTTATGCGTGGCCGACGGCCCGGGCAGCCTTCCGTTCTTGTTAGCATGGGCCCATGACCGATCTCTCCACACTGCAAACCAAGTTCGAGCAGGCCAAGGCGCAAACCGCTGAGTTCACCGAACGCCCGGACAACGCCACTTTGCTCAAGCTCTATGGGCTCTACAAGCAAGGCAGCTTGGGCGATAACGATCAGCCCAGGCCTGGCTTTTCCGACATCGTGGCCAGGGCCAAGTGGGACGCCTGGAATGGCTTGAAGGGCCTGCCTCGCGAGCAAGCCATGGATCAGTACATTGCGCTGGTGGACAGCCTGTCTTAGTCAGAGCCGCCGGCTGAGCCCTAGGCTCAAGTGCGCTCAGGACACGATGCCGCGCTCGCGCAGGGCAGCGATCTGCTCGTCGCCCAGACCCATTTCGCGCAAGACGGCGTCGGTATCTTGCCCCAGCGCGGGCGCATTGCGGCGGTGACCGCCGGGCGTGCGCGAGAGCTTGGGCACAAAGCCCGGCACGCTGACCGCGCTGCCATCGTCGAGCGTGACCTGCCCGAGCATGCCGCGCGCGGCGTAGTGCGGGTCAGCGGCGATGTCGGCGACGGTGTAGATCTTGCCTGAGGGCACTTGCGCCTGTTCTAGCGCGGCCAGCACCTGATCGACGCTCAGGGTGGCGGTCCAGGCGCCGATGGCGGCGTCGATTTCATCGACCCGTTGCACCCGGCCCGCGTTCTTGGCCAGGCCCGGGTCCTGCGCCAGGTCGGGCCGGCCTATGCATTGCATCAGGCGTTTGAAAATGCTGTCGCCATTGCCCGCCACCAGGGCGTAGCCGCCGTCGGCGCAGGCATAGGCATTGGTCGGCGCGATGCCCGGCAGGGCGCTGCCAGCCGGCCCGCGCACCGCGCCAAAGGCGCTGTATTCGGGCAACAGGCTTTCCATGCAGTTGAACACCGCCTCATACAGGGCCACATCGATCACCTGCCCCTGGCCGCTGCGGTTGCGCTCATGCAGCGCCATCAAGATGCCAATCACCCCGTGCAGCGAGGCCAGGGTATCGCCGATGCTCACGCCCACCCGCACTGGCACGCGGCCGGGCTCGCCGGTCAGGTGGCGCAGGCCGCTCATGGCCTCGGCCACCACGCCAAAGCCGGGCCGGTCGCGGTAGGGGCCGCTTTGCCCGTAGCCGCTGACGCGCAGCATGATCAGCCGCGGGTTCTGGGCCAACAGCACCTCGGGCCCCAGCCCCCAGCCTTCCATGGCGCCAGGGCGAAAGTTTTCGACCAGCACGTCGGCCTGGCTGGCCAGGCGGCGAACGATGTCTTGGGCTTCGGGGGTCTTCAGATCCAGTCCGACCGAGCGCTTGTTGCGCGACTGCACCTGCCACCAGACCGAGGTGCCGTCTTTCACAAGACGCCACTGGCGCAGCGGATCGCCGCCATCGGGGGGCTCGATTTTGACCACGTCGGCGCCGAAGTCCGACAGTGTCTTGGCCGCAAAGGGCCCGGCAATGAGTTGGCCCAGTTCGATCACTTTGAGCCCACTGAGGGGACCGCCGCTGGTGGAAGATGCAGGAGTGTTCATGAGCGTGTCTGCCTGGCGATGAGTTCGTCGAGGTTTTTCTGGATTTCGCTTTCGATGCGGTCCTTGAAGGCGCTGAGCAAAAAGCCGAGCTGCGCCTGCAGCCGAAAGCGCTCGCCGGTGACCTCGAGCGTGCCCGACAGGCCGGAGCGGGAGAACCGCACCTCGTCGCTGTCGCTGCCGCTGATCAGCTCGCAGCTCAGGTCCAGCTTCTCTTGGGCCTCCTGGACCCATTGCGCGGTCGTCAGGCGCGCCTGCGCCAGGCCCATGGGGTGTTCGCGTTCAATCAGAATCTGTGCCATATCGTCTGCCCGCCAGCGGTCTTGGCGGGGCTGGTGAAAAAGTTCCTTATTTTGCCTGGGCGCTGTGGAGTGCAGCCTCATCGCCGGCAAGCCGTGTGGCGCCGCGCTGCAACGCCGCGTGGCGCTGCGCTTTGGGCAGCTCGGCCAGGCGCCGAACCTCCTGGTAAAAAGCGGGCCAGTTGCCGGCGTTGTGCCACAGTTGCTCAAAGCCGGGGGTGAGGTCTTCATATTCGGCCAGGGCACCTAGCTGCGCATTGTTGAGTCCGGCCACCCAGCGGTCGTAGCCTGCGTAACCCCCCCAGCCGGCCTTGAGCGCCTCGTAGTCACGCACAAAGCCTTGGTGGGCGTTGCGGCGGGCCTGCTGCAAATTCGGGTCTTTCGGATCTTGCCGGTCGGCGCCCGCTTTGTGGCTTTGATAGAGGTCGTGCAGTTCTCGCCGCAGTTGCAGAGCCAGGTGGCGCCACTGACGGCGCCGGCCATCGGTCAGGGCATGCTCGGCACGCACCGCATCGCTGGCCTGGGCCAGCCAGGCTTGGCCGCCCAGACGTTCGACTGCGGTGGCAAACGACTCATTGAAGGCGGTGTCGCCGGCCACGTAAACCACCTGGTGCGCCAGTTCGTGAAAGATCAGCCGGGCCAGATCGGCCTCCGGGTAGGCGGCAAAGGTATTGAGCAAGGGGTCACCGCCGGCCCAGTTGAGCCAGCCCAGGGTGGAGTAGGCCGGCACCGGCAGCACAGCAGTCTCCAGGCCCTGGGCCGCCAGGCGCGCAGCCTCCTGCCTGGCCTGTGCTTCATCAAAATAGCCTTTGTAGGTAACGCAGCCCGCCACTGGGAAGCACCACTGCTGCAACTGCAGCGAGTCCGGTGGTGCAGCCACCACGTTCCAGACTGCCGCCGGCCTGCCCAGGTCGGCATAGCTGCGGTAGCTGGCGTTGTCGGGCAGGTGCAGCTCGCGCGAGGCAAACGCGCGTATGCGAGCGATCAATTGCAGCCGCTGTTTGAGCGCCGGCGGGCTGGCCTCGGCGGCCAGCCAGTGTTCGATCGGCCGGGCCGCCTGCATCAGGCTGAGGTGGCCACTGACCGATTGCCAGTAGTAGCCGACGCTGGTGCAGCCAGCGAGCAGCGGCAGCAGCGCGATCAATCCGCCTTGCAGCCAGCGCTTCATGGCCGGTCGGCTTCCACTTCGACCAGGCAGTCATAAAAGGTCGGCGCGCGCCCCAGGTCGGTCAGGCGCTGGCTGGTCAATTCATTGACATTGGTGCCGCGCAAACCCATCTTGCGCCACCAGATGCCCAGGCCCACCACCAAGCCGGGCCGGGCCCGATCGCTCACCCGGGCTTTGCAGTGGTAGCTGCCGCGGTCGTTGTAGACGCGCACGGTGGCACCGTCGGCGATCTGGCGGGCCGCCGCGTCCTGGCTGTGGATTTCCAGCACCGGCTCGGTTTCGATATCGCGCAAGCTGGTGACGTTGACGAAGGTGGAGTTCAGAAAGTTTCGTGCGGGCGGCGAGATCATGGCCAAGCGGTAGCGCTCGCTGCTGCCCGGGGCCTCCGCATTGGGCAGGTGATCGGGCAGGCCGTCCAGACCCCGATCGGCCAGGCGCTGGCTAAAAAACTCGCACTTGCCGCTGGGCGTGGGAAAGCCGCCCGCGGCAAAGGGTGCGTCTGGGATGTTCAGGCTGGTAAAGCCCTGGCTGAGCAATGGCTCAAAGTTGACCTGCGCGCCAAAAGCCGTCTTGCAAAGCGTCAGGTCGTCATCGGCAAAACAAGGGTCGTCAAAGCCCATGCGCTGCGCCAGCTGCCTGAAGATCTCGCTGTTGCTGCGCGCTTGCCCCAGCGGCGCAATCGCCGGCCGATTGAGCAGCACATCGGTGTGGCCGTAACTCAGGTGAATGTCCCAGTGCTCGAGCTGGGTGGTGGCCGGCAGCACATAGTCTGCATGGTCGGCGGTATCGGTCAGGAAGTGCTCGAGCACCACCGTGAAAAGCTCAGGCCGCAGGAAGCCTTGCGCCACTTTGGCCGATTCGGGCGCCACCGCCAGTGGGTTGCTGTTGTAGACGAGCAGGGCATCAATGCGCGGACCGAAGTCGGCGCTGCTCGGGCGCAGCAGGTCGTCGCCGATGGTGCTCATATTGATCGTCCGACTCGCTGAGCGGCGCAGGTCGGGGCGCTGCAGCGCAGCGTGCTGCACCGGGTAGTGGCCCGAGCTGGACATCAGCAGGCCGCCACCGGCTTGTCGCCAGGCGCCCACCAGAGCCGGCAGGCAGGCCACTGCGCGGGTGGCATTGCCGCCGCCGCGCACCCTTTGCATGCCGTAGTTCAGGCGTATCGCGGCTGGGCTCAGGCTGCTATAGTCGCGAGCCAGTTGCCGTATCTGCTCGACGGGCAAGCCGCAAACCGCGGCCGCACGTTCGGGAGGCCACTGCAGTGCCCGTTCGCGCAGGGCGGGCAAGCCCAGGGTATGGCGGGCGATGTAATCGTGGTCCAGCCAGTCATGCACGATCAGCTCGTGCATCAGGGACAGCGCCAGGGCCGCGTCGGTGCCGGGCAGCAACTGCAGATGTTCGTGGCATTTGTCGGCGGTTTCGGTGCGGCGCGGGTCTATGCAGACAAGCTTGGCGCCATCGCGCTTGGCCTGCTGGGCCAGCCGCCAGAAGTGCAGATTGCTGCCGATCGAGTTGCTGCCCCAGATCAGGATCAGGCGGCTGCTGGCAAAGTGTTCGACCTTCATGCCCACCTTGCCGCCCAGGGTATGCGTCAATCCCTCAGCGCCGGCCGAGGCGCAAATGGTGCGGTCGAGCTCGCTGGCGCCGAGTCGCTTGAAAAAGCGTGCGGCCATGGACTCACCTTGCACCAGGCCCATGGTGCCGGCGTAGCTGTAGGGCAAGATGGCCTGTGGATCGCGCGCAGCGATGGCAGCGAGCCGCCCGGCGATGTCATCGAGCGCCTCGTCCCAGCTGACCGGGGTGAACTGGCCGCTGCCCTTGGGCCCACTGCGCTTGAGCGGCTGCAGCACCCGTTCGGGGTGGTAGGTGCGTTCGGTGTAGCGGGAAACCTTGGTGCACAGCGTGCCTGCGGTGTGGCTGTGATCTGGGTTGCCGTGCACCTCGATGGCGCGGCCTTCGACCACCGTGGTCAGCAAGGCGCAGGTGTCCGGGCAGTCGTGCGGGCAGGCGCCGGCCACGGTCGTCGGCAGCGGGCTGGGTCTTTGGGGCTTGGTCTCGGGCATGCGGTCCATCGTGAAACTAGCCCCTCAGCTGCGCAGGCCCGGGGCACCGGTATAGGCGCCAGCCAATTGTTGAAGGTGGGCGCGCTGCTCCTGGGCCATGTAAGGCGCCAGCAGGCCCAGCACATGGCTGGCACCGCGCAGCAGCGCGGCCTGCGCATGTTCGGGCTCGAGTGCGCGGCGCGGGTCGCAGACATATTCAAAGCTCAGCCAATAAGTCAGCAGCACCACCATGCTGGTGGCGGTAGGCGGCACATCGCTGGCTTGCATGTTCAGGCCTTGCCGGCGCAGCGCGGCCAGCAGGTCCTTGAGCGCGCCGATCAGCTGCTGGATCAGCGTTTGCAACTGGCTCTCCAGCTGGCGGTTGCGGCTGAGCAAGTCGTTGAGGTTGCGGTAGAGAAAGCGGTGCTCCCACAGGCCCTCGAACAGCGAGTGCATGAAGAACCAGGCGTCTTCCACGTCGCGAACCTCGGTCGCGGCGGCCAGCAGCGGGGCCAGGGCCTGTTGATGACGCTCGAACAGGGCGTTGACCAGTTCGTCCTTGGCCGGGTAGTGGTAGTAAAGATTGCCTGGGCTGATGCCCAGTTCGGCCGAGATGGCCGTGGTCGAGACATGCGGCTCGCCGAAGCGGTTGAACATCTCCAGCGCGGTCTCCAGGATGCGCTGTGCGGTGCGGCGGGGCGCTTTCCTGATCATGCGGTGTTTCTGTGGCTGCGATCGGTGTGGTGCACTCTAACCCAGCCTTATCCGCTTTGCATAGGATGTCGGCTTGAAAGCCAGGCTGTTGCTTGCCTCAGCCCGCCTTGCCGCGTACGGCTTTTTGGGCTCCTGCGCGGCGCAAAGCGGGCTTGGCTGCCGCCTTGTCGGCCGCGGCTGTGCGGCTGGCTCTGGGGCGCTGCCCGGCCTTTTGCAGAGCCTGCACCTGAGCTTCCAGGTCCCGCACCCGCTGACTGAGCAATTGCAGTTCCTGGGCCGATGGGACACCGAGGCCGCCCAGAGCACGGGCCACCCGGTCTTCAAAAATCGACTCCAGCTTGCCCCACTGCTGACCGGCCTTGGCGCTCAGGCCGCCGGCCATTTCAGTGATCCGCTCGGTCGCTTCGGCCATGCGCTCCTGGGCCACGGCCTGGGTCTTTCGCTGCAAATTGACGCCGTCCTGCACCAAGGCCTCGAACACCTTGCCGCCTTCCTGTTGGGCCTTGGCAAAAGCCCCTAAGCCCGCCAGCCAGATCTGCTGGGCCGATTCGCGCACCCGGTCGGCGGCCTCGGCGCCGGGCGTGTCCTGTTTTTTGCTTGCCATGATGTACTCCTTCGAGCTTTGACTGTATCGCCTTGCTATGCCTGTTCCCGCACTTATCGCCCAAAGAGTACGACTTTTTGAGTCGATAGGCGGCGGCCGAAAGGTCTTTGCCCCGGTCGGCCGGCCACCGAGATTTTGTGCTTTGCACAATCTTTCAAATTCAGTCGTATCATAAGGAATGCCGAATTCAGCACTCCAATCCGCCATCTACCTGCGTTTTCTCAATTTGGCGCGGGCCATACGCGAGCTGCCCGACGCGCCAGACTTGGATCCGGTGGAAGAGCGACTGCTCAATCTCTTTGCCTCGGTTTGGTACCACGATCAGAAAATCACGGTGCTGCAAGCCATGGGCATGTCCACGGACATCTCATCGACCACCGCGCACCGGCGCTTGAAGTCCCTGCGTGCCAAAGGCATGATCTCCCTGGCTGCGGACGAGACCGACAACCGGGTCAAGTATGTTCAGCCCACCGCATTGGCCAACCGTTATTTTGCGCAGATGGGCCAGTGCATAGAGCAGGCACGTACGTCGTAAGCCCTTCTTGGGTCGTTTGAGAGGCGGCGATCGAAGCCGCGTTTTGCTGACCAAGCGGGCAAGGATCGGCCCTGGCACCTCTAGAATCCCAGGCTCGAGCCAGACCCGGCGGTCTGGCCAAGTTCGGGATGTTTCATGACCCTGCTCGTGACCGGCGGTGCCGGCTTTATCGGCGGCAACTTCGTGCTCGACTGGCTGGCCCAGTCTGAGGCCGAGCCCGTCGTCAACCTTGACAAGCTCACCTATGCAGGCAACCTGGAAACGCTGGCCAGCCTGCACGGCGATGCCCGCCACCATTTTGTGCGGGGCGATATTGCCGATCAGGCCTTGATGGCGCAACTGCTGGCCGAGCACCAGCCCCGCGCGGTCATCAATTTTGCGGCTGAGTCGCATGTGGACCGCTCGATTCTGGGCCCTGAGACCTTTGTGCAGACCAATGTGGTGGGCAGCTTTCGCCTGCTCGAAGCGGTGCGCCACTATTGGGCTTCGCTGCAGGGCGCAGCGCGCGAGGATTTTCGCTTCCTGCATGTGTCGACCGACGAGGTCTATGGCTCCCTGGGGCCCGGCAATGCGGCCTTTACCGAGGACCACCGCTATGAGCCCAACAGCCCTTATTCGGCCAGCAAAGCCGCCAGCGATCATTTGGTGCGCGCCTACCACCACACCTATGGCCTGCCGGTGCTGACCACCAACTGCAGCAACAACTATGGCCCCTTTCATTTTCCGGAAAAGCTGATTCCCCTGATGATCGTCAATGCGCTGGCCGGCAAGCCGCTTCCGGTTTACGGCGATGGCTTGCAGGTGCGCGATTGGCTTTATGTGAAGGACCATTGCAGTGCTATCTGCCGGGTGCTGCAGGCCGGTCGGGTGGGGCAGGTCTACAACGTGGGCGGCTGGAACGAAAAAGCCAATATCGAGATCGTGCACACGGTTTGCCAGTTGCTCGACGAGTTGCGTCCGCGTGCTGACGGCCTGTCCTACCGTACCCAGATCACCCATGTGACTGACCGGCCTGGCCATGACCGGCGCTATGCGATCGATGCCAGCCGCCTGCACCAGGAACTGGGCTGGAAGCCGGCCGAGACCTTCGACAGCGGCATCCGTAAAACCGTGCGCTGGTACTTGGACCATCCGGGATGGGTGGAGCGGGTGCAAAGCGGTGCCTACCGCGAATGGGTGCAGACCCAATATGGGGCGGTCGCGTGAAGATTTTGCTGCTGGGCAAGGGCGGGCAGGTGGGCTGGGAGCTGCAGCGCAGCCTCGCGCCCCTGGGCTCGGTGCTGGCGCTGGACTTTGACAGCACCGAGGGCTGCGGCGATTTCACAAGGCCACAGGCCCTGGCCGCCACGGTTCGCGACTACGCGCCGCAGCTGATCGTCAATGCCGCAGCGCATACCGCGGTCGATCGGGCCGAATCCGAGCCTGAGTTGGCCCGCATGATCAACGCCACTGCGCCGGCGGCGCTGGCGCGCGAGGCCCAGGCCCTGGGCGCTTGGTTGGTGCACTACAGCACCGACTATGTGTTCGACGGCAGCGGGCAGCAGCCCTGGCGCGAGACGGATGCGCCAGCCCCGCTCAATGTCTATGGCCAGACCAAGCTGGAGGGCGAGCGCGCCGTTCAAGCCGGCTGCGAGCGGCATCTGATCTTTCGCACCAGCTGGGTCTATGGCGCGCGCGGCGGCAATTTTGCCAAGACCATGTTGCGCCTGGCGGGCGAGCGGGACCAGCTGCAGGTCATCGATGACCAGATCGGCGCGCCCACCGGCGCCGATCTGCTGGCCGATGTCACCGCACTGGCTGTGCGACAGGCCGTGGCGGACCGGCAGCCAGATTCATGGACTGGGCTTTATCACCTGGCTGCAGCAGGTCAGACCTCCTGGCATGGCTATGCCAGCCATGTGATCGAGCAGGCCAGGCGCTGCAAGCCCGGGCTGGCCTTGCGGGTGCGCGAGATCAAGCCGGTGGCCACCAGTGCCTTTCCCACAGCCGCCCGGCGCCCCCACAACTCCCGCCTGGACACTTCGCTTGCGAAAACGCGCTTCGGCCTGAACCTGCCGCCTTGGCAGCAAGGGGTAGACCGTATGCTGGCGGAAATACTCTGAGACCTCCATGACCACACCCCGCAAAGGCATCATCCTGGCCGGCGGCTCCGGCACCCGGCTTTATCCGGTGACCCAGGCTGTCTCCAAGCAATTGCTGCCGATCTACGACAAGCCGATGATTTATTACCCGCTGAGCACGCTGATGCTGGCTGGGCTGCGCGATATTTTGATCATTTCCACCCCACAGGACACGCCGCGGTTTGCCGAACTTCTCGGCGACGGCAGCCAGTGGGGCTTGTCGCTGAGCTACGCGGTGCAACCCAGTCCCGATGGATTGGCCCAGGCTTTCATCATCGGCCGCGATTTTGTCGGCGGCGGTGATTCGGCGCTGGTTCTGGGCGACAACATTTTTTATGGGCATGACCTTGAAGCCCAACTGCGCGCCAGCAATGAGCGTCGCTCCGGCGCCACCGTTTTTGCCTACCATGTGCAGGATCCGGAGCGTTATGGGGTGGTGCAGTTTGATGCGCAGCGTCAGGCGGTCAGCATCGAGGAAAAGCCGGCCCGCCCGGCCTCCAATTACGCCGTCACCGGGCTGTATTTCTATGACGCTCAGGTGCTCGATATTGCCGCGAACATGAAACCCTCGGCCCGGGGTGAGCTCGAAATTACCGACGTCAACAGGGTCTACCTGGAGCGCGGCGAGCTCAATGTGGAAGTGATGGGCCGGGGGATGGCTTGGCTTGATACCGGAACCCATGAGTCCTTGCTGGAAGCTGGCCAGTTCATCGCCACCATTGAGCATCGACAGGGTCTGAAAATCGCCTGCCCGGAAGAGCTGGCCTTTCGCAAGGGATATATCGACGCCGAGCAGCTCGAAAAACTGGCCCGCCCCATGCTCAAGAACGGCTACGGCCGATACCTGATGCAAATCCTGCAAAGCACGGTTTATTGATTATGAAGGTGACTGCCGCTGCCGTGCCCGATGTGCTGCTGATCGAACCCAAGGTATTTGGCGATACCCGAGGTTTCTTTTTTGAGAGCTTCAACCGGCGGGCCTTTGCGCTGGCCACTGGGCTCGATCTTGAGTTTGTGCAGGACAACCATAGTCGCAGCAGCCAGGGTGTGCTGCGCGGCCTGCACTATCAGATCGAGCAGCCGCAAGGCAAGCTGGTGCGCGTCGTGCGCGGTTGTGTTTTCGATGTGGCGGTCGATTTGCGGCGCAGTTCCCCCTATTTCGGCCGCTGGGTCGGGTTTGAGTTGTCTGAGGACAATCACAGACAATTATGGATACCGCCAGGTTTTGCCCACGGTTTTCTGGTACTTAGCGATATGGCTGAGTTTCTATACAAGACCACCGATTACTATGCGCCAGCCCACGAGCGTTGTTTGCGCTGGAATGATGAGCAAATTGCTATTCAATGGCCTCTGACCGTCAACCCTAAGCTGTCTGAAAAGGATAGCCACGGTTTTTCGTTGGACCAGGCTCCCTGCTTTGAATGAAAGCCGAGCGGATATATCTGGATATTGCATACATATTGAGAAACTGGTTTATCATGCGGGCCGCCCCTGGACCAGGGGTCACCCAAAACCATTTGAGGAATTGATATGGGCAATCTGATCGACATCCAGTCGCAAATCGAGAAACTGCAAAAGCAGGCCGCAGATATTCGCTCGCGCGAGTTCACCAGTACGGTTCAGGATATCCTGGCCAAGATGCAGGCCTTCGGCATCACCATCAAGGACCTGGGCGCCGGCCTGAAAAAGGCGCCCAAGACCCGTGGCCGTCCAGCAGGCAAAGGCAAGGTCAAGGTTGCAGGCACGCGGCGCGCAGCCAAGAAGGCTGCCGGTACCTCGACCGTGGCCCCCAAGTACCAGGGCCCCAATGGCGAGACCTGGACGGGCCGTGGCCTGATGCCGCGCTGGATGGCGGCCCTTGTGGCCGAAGGAAAATCCAAGGAAGACTTCGCGATCAAGGCTTGAGTCGCGCTCGCGGCCGCTGGTCGGCCGTACTGCACAATCGGGGCTGTTTTTGCAAAACAGCCCCTTTTTCATTGTTCGCCCGCCATGAGCTCCACCGCACCCGACCTGAACCATATTGCTGCCCGCGACAAGGCCGAAATCCTGGCCCAAGCACTGCCCTATATCCGCAAGTTTCACGGCAAGACCTTGGTCATCAAATACGGCGGCAACGCCATGACCGACCCTGCATTGCAGGCCGATTTCGCCGAGGATGTGGTCTTGCTCAAACTGGTGGGCATGAACCCGGTGGTGGTCCATGGCGGTGGCCCGCAAATCGAGACCGCGCTCAATCGGCTCGGCAAAAAAGGTGAATTCATTCAAGGCATGCGGGTTACCGACGCCGAAACCATGGAAGTGGTGGAATGGGTGTTGGCCGGCGAGGTGCAGCAAGATATTGTGGGTTTGATCAACCAGGCCGGCGGCAAGGCGGTGGGTCTGACTGGCCGCGACGGCGGTCTGATCCGCGCACGCAAGCTCAAGATGCTCGACGCCAAGGATCCGAACAAGGAGCACGATGTGGGTCAGGTGGGCGATATCGTGCAGATCGATCCTTCGGTGGTGCGGGCTTTGCAGGATGACCAGTTCATTCCGGTGGTCAGTCCGATCGGCTTTGGCGAGGACAACGAGAGCTACAACATCAATGCCGATGTGGTGGCTGGCAAACTCGCCACGGTGCTGAAGGCCGAAAAACTGGTCTTGCTCACCAATACCCCCGGCGTGCTGGACAAGAACGGTAAATTGCTGACCGATCTGAGTGCCCGCCAGATCGACGCGCTGTTTGAGGACGGCACGATTTCCGGGGGCATGCTGCCCAAGATTTCCGGCGCGCTCGATGCGGCCAAGAGCGGGGTCAATTCGGTGCACATCATCGACGGGCGGGTGCCGCATGCGATGCTGCTGGAGATCCTGACCGATCAGGCCTACGGCACCATGATCCGCTCGCACTGAGCCCGCCTGGCCGCTGCGCTCGGGCAGCGGCGCACGCTGTGCGAGAATGATTTTTCAGCCCCTTTCTCCGGAGCTAGCGCGCATGTCCGATTCTCAAGCCGAGTCCTCTTCAGCGCCTGTCGATGCGCCCGCGCGCAAGCGGCCCAAGCCGGGTGAGCGTCGCGTGCAGATCCTGCAGGCACTGGCCAGCATGCTCGAGCAGCCTGGCAGCGAGCGCATCACCACCGCAGCCCTGGCGTCCCGCTTGGGCGTCAGCGAGGCCGCCTTGTACCGGCACTTTGCCAGCAAGGCCCAAATGTTCGAGGCGCTGATCGACTTCATTGAGAGCTCCATCTTCTCGCTGACCCACCAACTGCAAGAGCGCGAGCCCGACGCGCTCAGCCGGGTTATCAAGGCAGCCCGCGTCTTGGTGCAGTTTGCAGAAAAAAACCCGGGCATGACCCGCGTGATGGTCGGCGACGCGCTGGTCTTCGAGCATGAGCGCTTGCAAGAGCGCATGAACTTGTTTTTTGACAAGCTGGAAGCGCAGTGGCGCCAGTTGCTGCGCGAGGCCGGCGCGGCCTCGCAGACCCCCACAGTGGATGCCCAACTTCGGGCCTCGCTGCTGCATGCGTTTTTGCTTGGGCGCTTGCAGCGCTACGCCCGCTCGGGCTTTCGGCGCCTGCCGTCTGAGAGCCTGGATGCCAGCTTAGCCTTGATGCTTTCGCCGCCAGGCTGATGGTGTCCTCCGTGGCGCGGCGGTAGCCCCTGGCAAAGGGGTATCGGACCGGCCTGACTTAGGTGGCCGGCAGCACGGTGATAGAGATGCGCCGGTTCAAGGCGTTGGTCGGATCATCCGGCAACGAAGGCCGGCTGTCGCCATAGCCTGTGACCTGCGAGATGCGTTCGGGTTTGACCTCCTTGGACAGCAGTTCCCGGCGCGCGGCGTTGGCCCGTTCTGCTGACAGCTCCCAGTTGCCGTAGCCGGTGATACCGCCGCTGTAGGGCGTAGCATCCGTATAGCCTTCGATCATGAGAGGATTGGCTTCGCACAGGTTGACCGCCGTGGCGATCTTGGCGAATTGTTCCTTGGCAAAACCCGATAGCACCGCCTGGCCGGTCTGGAACATCGGTTGGTTGTTGTCCAGCAGCGTCAGCCTCAAGCCATCGGGCAACAGCTCGATCTCGATAGGGATCTTGCCCCGGGTCAGGCGTGAGTCGGCCTCAATCTGCTTTCTCAGGTCCGCCGCCATGGAAGTGATGCAGCTCATGTCACGCTTGGGGATCTTCGACAGCTTGTCGAAGGTCAGGATCCAGGCCACGATGAAAAAAGCCATCAACACCGTGACGAAGTCGGCGTAGACCAGCTTCCAGGTTCCGTGGCTCTCCCGCCGCTCCCGTCGGTGGCTCGCTCGCGGTCGCCGGATGTCGGGGGGGGGCGACGCAGCCGCAGGGGTCTTGGGCCTCATGGGCTGACTTGCCGAACCGAGTTCCTGACCCCATCTTCCAACTCTTGCATGGAAGGACGGGAATCCGAGTAGAGCACCTTGCGGCCGTACTCGACGCAGACCGAGGGCGAGAAATGGCTGTAGTAGGCCAGCAAAATTTCCTTGACCGCTTCAAAAGGCTTGAGCTCCTCATCGGCGATTTGCTCGAGCGATTTGGCGACGGGGCCGAGGATCGCATAGGCGGCAAACACGCCCACCAGCGTGCCCACCAGCGCTGCCGCGATCAAGGCGCCGATCTGAGCCGGGCTGCTGGTGGCAACCGCCGACAGCGCCTTGATCACGCCGATGATGGCCGCCACGATACCGAAGGCTGGCATGCTGTCGGCCAGGGTCATGATGGAGTGGGACGGTTGGCGCGACTCGGCGTACAGCGTCTCTATCTCCTGATTGAGCACCCCCTCGAGCTGTACCAGCGTCACGCTGTTGTCGCCCATCATCCGGAAGTAGTCGGTGATGAATTCCATCAGCCGCCGATACCTCAGCACTCTCGGATAGCGTTGGAACAGAGCGCTCTCAGCCGGCTTTTCAATGTCGGCCTCGATGGACTTCATGCCCCCGCGCTTGGCCGCTTGCAGCAGTTCGAAGAGCAAGCAAAGCAACTGCAGATTCACTTCGCGGTTGAACGAGTTGCTCGAGAAGCTGCGGCTGAACACGCGCAAGGTCTTACGCAGGTGGCGCCATTTGTTGCCGGCGATCAGGGTTCCCAGCGCCGCGCCAAAAATCACCAAGAATTCCTCGGGCACCCACAGCTGCTCCCAGCTACCGCCCAGGGCAAGGAAGCCAGTGATCGAGGCCGCCAGGGCGATCAGCCAACCTAGGAGGATGTTCATATCTTCTCGAACAAGGAGGTGGAATCGAGCCTGGCCATGATGGCTTGGGCAGCCTGCAGCAAGGCATTGGAACGGGCCAAGTCGGCCGTTGCCTGCGCCGGGTCGGTGTCCATCAGCGTGCTGCGCTGTTGCTCAACCGCGGTCTCCTGGAAGGCCGAGGCCTGGCGGGCCGAGTCCAGGAGATTGAGCAGCACACCGGTCTTGACCTGGGCGGCAGACACCTGGCGCATCGCCTCGCCGATCGCGTCAAATTCCGCTGAGCTGGGCTTTTGGCCGCCCTGGAGGGCCACCAGCACATCGTTCATGGCATCGAGCACGTCAACCGTGGTGGCATCGGCCGGATCGCCCATGACGCTGCTTTTGAAGATGCCGGTTTCCAGCTTGATGCTGGGCGCCACCTGAACCTGTCCCACGCCGCCAGCGGCCTTGAGCAGCGGGTTGCCGCTGGCGTCCTTGGCCTCGGCAAACTGCTGCACCGCGTCCTTGAGAGTCTGCGCCTTTTGTGCCATCTGGATGCGCGTGGCATCGTTCAGGCCGGCTCCGGTGGACTGGATCATCAGTTGCTGCATATTGGCCAGCATCTGCTGCAAGCTCGAGAGCTGCGAGTCGGTTTGATCCAGGGTGTTTTGGACATGGTCCTGGTTGACCCGGAACATGGCAAACTCAGCTTTCTTGAGCTGCACCTGAACGCCCAGGCCGGCGGCCAGTGGATCGTCCGAGGCTTTGCCATGGCGCTGACCCGAGGAAATTTGCCGCTGGCTTTCCACCACATCCTGCATATGCTGCTGCAGGGCGGCGACGCCGCTGTCAAAGAGTTGTTGGCTGCTCACTCGCATTGATCTTCTCCTCAGCGACCGCTCATCATGCTAAGCAGGGTGTCGAACATCTGGCTGCCCATCTGCACCATCTTGCTGGCAGCGGCATACAGCTGCTGATAGCGCACCAGGTTGGCGGCTTCCTCGTCGAGGTTGACGCCCGATACCGAGGCCTTCTGGTCGCTCAGGCTGCGCTCGATCGTCTGGTTGAGCTTGAGATCGAGGTTCCAGCCGCTCAGGGTGTTGGCGATGCGGCTGGTAAAGGCGGTGACGTCCGGGTTGAAGTTCGCGCGCATGCCCTCCAAAGCGGTGGCGGCTGCGGCGGCCGTGGCTGTGCTGGTGATATCGCTGGAGGTGGCCTGCACCTCCAGCTTGGAAGCGCCCGCCTGGCCTCCTGAAAATCCGAACAAGGACTTGCCGGCCACCGTGATCGCGCTGGCGTCGACTTGGGTCTTGAGCTTGTCTGCGAGCGCATCCAGGGATGTCTGCCAGGCCGGCAGTTCCTCGTTGAGCAGCGTGATGTAGGCCCCGGCCTGGCCGCGGTCGATGAAGGAGACGGCTGCCTCGCTGGAGCCGGCTTGCTGGCGCTGGAAAACCTCGACGATCTTGCCCGGCTGCGAACCCTGGCTGGGGGTGACCATCTTGATGTTCTCAGCCAGCGGCAATCGGATGACCAGGGGTTCCGAGCCGTCGCCGTTGGCAAAGCGGTAGGCGGTGGCGCCTTCGACCACCTGCACACCACCGATCAGGTGGCTGAGCGTACCGTCGCCTTCGAGTACCGAGTCGCCGCCGATCAGGCGCTGCAATTGCACGCCCAGGCGGTCACGCTCGTCGAAGAGGTCGGGCGAGGGGGTATTTTTGATCTGGGCGTTGACCCGGCCGAGCTGCCCCATCACATCACTGGCTTGGCGCAGGGTGTCCTCCAGGCCGCGGGAGGAGTCTTCGCGCAGCGTCTGCAGCACATCGGATGTGGTGTTGATGCGGCTGACCAGTTGCCGGGCCGAGCCGATCAGGCTTTCACGGTAGGCCGGGTTGGTCGGCTCATTGGCCAGTGAGCCGGCGGCGTTAAAGAAGGAGCCCATGGCACCGGCAATAGAGGTGGCCGGGTCGGTCAGCATCTTGTCCAGCGTCTGGGTCGATGCGCTCAGGCTTTGCGTGTAGGCGCTCTCGCCAGCTTGGCGCAGCACTTGCCTTTGCAAAAAGGCCGAGTAGTTGCGTCCAAAGCCGTCCAGACCCTGGCCGGGGCGGGCTGCGTCCGGCGAGTAGGACGACAGCAGGGATTCGGGCGTGCGCCGCACAAAACCATCGACCGAGGCGCCCGACACGTTTTGCGCAGTGACCAGCAAGCCTGCCTGTGCATACTTCAGACCGGCAGTGGCGTTGTCGAATAATGCGTTAGCGTTCAATATGTGCCCCTCGACGTAGATCCCATCCCAGGAGGGAATGGCCCATCAGTATGTCAGACGGCGATTTAGGAGGGTTTGATTAATTTGGACAGCTGCATCTGAGCCAGCAGTTGCTGGCTCATGGCCTGCGCCAGGCCCAGGCCGCCCGCACGACTGAGGTGATCGGCCAGGTGGTCGTCGCCGATTTGGGTGTAGCCCTGGCTCACCAGCGAGCCGCTTGCGCCCAGGCTGGAGGTCCGCAACTCTTGCAGCATCTGCCGCAGCAAGGCCCGCTCAAAGCCCTCGGCCGCCTGGCGGATTTTCTGGATTTGCGCTGCCTGTGTGGCGCTGGGGTCGGTGACCGCCGCCGGGCCAGCAGCCATGGACAAGGCTTGGACCATCAGATGATCTCCAACTCGGCCTGCAGCGCGCCAGCGGCCTTCATGGCCTGCAGGATGGCCATCAGGTCCTGGGGGCTGGCACCCAGGCGGTTGAGGGCCCGCACCAGATCTTCGAGCTTGGCCGATGCGGGCACCTGAATCAGGTTGCCGGCCGGGCCGGTGTCGACCGATATGGTCTGGTTGACCTCCCGCTGCGTCGTGGCGCCCATGGCCATCGGTGGCGGCTGCACCACCCGGCTTTGTCCTTGCACTCGGACGGTCAGAGCGCCGTGGGTGACAGCAAAGGGCAAGAGTTGGACCGACTGGTTGATCAGCACCGAGCCGGTACGGGCATTGATGATCACCTTGGCAGACTCGCTGCCCCGCGGCACCTCTAATTCCATCAGGCGCGCCATGAAGCTCATGCGCTGAGCGGGCTCGACGGGCACGCGCAAAGCGATGGTGCGGGAGTTGATGGGCTGAGCCGCACCGGGGCCCAGGGCGCTGGTGATCACCTGCACCGCACGTTCGGTTTGAGCGAAGTCCGATTGCCGAAAATTGAGCTCCATCACCGGCTCGACGGGCGCTTCCGGCGCCGCCACTTCTACCAGGGCGCCGGCCGGGATACGTCCGGCGGCCTGGTGACCGACCTGGGTGAAAGAGCGGCGGGTGCTGATGCTGGTGCCGGTCACCACCAGGGAGCCTTGGGCCTGCCCATAGACCTGACCGTCGGCCGCTTTCAAGGGCGTCATGAGCAGCGTGCCGCCGCGCAGGCTGCGGGCGTTGCCGAGTGAGGAGACGGTCACATCCATCTTCTGGCCGGGCCGAGACAGCTCCTCGAGTTCGGCGGTGACCATGACGGCCGCCACGTTGCGCGGCTGCACATTGATGTTTGCAGGCACGGCCACCCCCAGCGCCGACAGCATGTTGGCGATGCTCTGTCCGGCAAAGGGCGATTGCGCTGTGGTGTCGCCGGTACCATCGAGGCCGACCACCAGGCCATAGCCGATCAGCTGGTTGGGGCGCTGCCCGCTGACGCTGGCCAGTTCTTTGATGCGCTGGGCTTGGGCCAGCCCGGGCCACTGGCCCAGCAGCACGGCCAGCATAAAGGCGGCGGTGGTAAAACGCAGGCGGCTCATGGTTTTAGTTGGGTCCGTATTTCATGAACAGGCGCGACATCCAGCCCGGGCGCTGGACCTCGTCGGTCACGCCTGCGCCCCGGTACTCGATGCGTGCATCGGCCACCTGCGATGACAGCACAGTGTTGTCGCGCACAGACAGCGGATGAACAACGCCGGCGAAGCGGATGATCTCTTCCTCGGCGCCCACGGCCACGCGCTTTTCGCCGGCCACGTTCATATTGCCGTTGCTCAGCACCTCGATGACGGTGACGGTGATCGTGCCGCTGAACTGATTGGACGCCGATGCACCGCCCTTGCTGTCAAACTGGGTAGAGCCGCTGCTGCCCAGCCCCAGGCGGATATCGTTGGTGGTGTTAGTGCCGCTCGACTGCGCGTTGACGCTCAGGTTGGCATTGGCGCTGTTATTGCCCTGGCGGCTGGCCTTGGTCCCACCGTCCTTGCTGGCCCGTGTCGTCTCATTGAGCACGACGGTCAGGGTATCGCCCACCCGGTTGGCCCGGCGCTCTTCAAACAGGCGCCGGGGCGCGCTTTGGCGCAGGGTGACCGGCACCAAGCTGCCGGGGCTGATATAGACCTCAGACCGAACTTCCGGCCGCACCGTGGTTGGGCCTTCGACCAGGGGCGGTCGGCGCAGCGAACTGGTCTCAGCGCAGCCAGCCAGAGCGGCCACCATCAGCAGGGGGTAGAAAAGCTTCATCACAGTTGTCCCAGACGCTGCAGCATTTGATCGGACGCGCTGATCCCCCGGCTGGTGATTTCATAAGCCCGCTGGGCTGCAATGAGGCTGACCAGTTCCTCGGCCACGTTGACGTTGGACTGCTCTGTGTAGTACTGGGTGATGGTGCCCAGGCCCTCAGTGCCGGCAGTACCGGTCTGCGGCGAGCCCGAAGACAAGGTTTCCCGGTAGACGCCGGCGCCGGAGGTCAGCAAGCCGGCCGGGTTGGCGAAGTTGACCACCGCGATCTGGTCGGCGGCGACCGGCCGGCTGACCGATTCGTTGTAGTAGCTCACCTTGCCGTCGTTGCTGATGGAAATACTGGTGGCTGAGCTCGGAATGGTGATGGGCGAGCCGCCGACGCTGAGTACCAGATCGCCGCCTGCGGTGGTGATCTGGCCTTGGCTGTTGCGCATGAAGTTGCCGGCCCGGGTATAGCCTGTGCCCGAAGCGGTTTCAATCGCGAAATAGCCATTGCCGTTGATGGCCACATCCAGCGGATTCTGACTTTGCATCAGGGTACCCGCGCTGTTGATGCGCTGGGTCGAGGCCACGCGCGAGCCCGTACCGGTTTGCAAGCCAGAGCCTATGACCTGCCCGCTCTCGTCGTCCAGCCCAGGCGCCCTGAGGGTCTGGTACATCAGGTCCTCAAAGACCGGCCGCACCTTCTTGTAGGCAGGCGTCGACACATTGGCCAGGTTGTTGGCAATGGTGTCCAAGCTGGTCTGTTGGGCATCCAGGCCTGTTTTGGAGATCCACAGAGAACGCATCATGTTGGCTTATTCCTTCAAACTCTGGACAGGGACATCAGTCCGCCTGCCTGCTTGGCGTTTTGTTCGGCCGCTTGGACCAAACGCATGTTCAGATCGAACAGCCTGTTTTGCTTGATCATCTGCACCATGGCATCGGCCATGCTGACGTTGCTGCCCTCATAGGCGCCCTGCAGCAGGCCCACTGCCGGATCGTGCTCAAGGGGGGTGGCTGACTCGAACAGGCCGTCGCCGGCCAGCTTGAGGCTGTGCGTGGGCGCGTCGACCCGCTTGATCAGGTCCACCCGACTTGGGTAGGTCTCTCCCGGCAGCACCGCATGGATGGTCCCGTTGGGCTGGATCTGGACCTGGCTGGAGCCGACGGGCAGCTGTATGGCCCCGTTCTCGCCCATCACCGGGTGGCCCTGGGCGCCGACCAGCCAGCCGCTGGCATCCAGGCTGAACTTGCCCATGCGGGTGTAGGCCTGGCTGCCATCGGGCCGCTGCACCACAAAAAAGCCCGAGCCATTGATCGCCAGATCCAAGTCGTTGCCGGTCTGCACCAGCGTGCCAGGCGCTGCGTTGACGCCGGGCGTGGAATCGACCACGAAGGCGCGCGAGTCCGCGCGTGCGCCCGCCACCGGCACCGCCCGGAAGGTCGAGAGCAACTCGCGAAAGCCCGGCGTCTGCAGATTGGCCAGGTTGTGCGCGGTGTTGCCCAGCTGCCCCATGGCATGCTTGGCGCCCGTCATGGCGGTATAGGCAAAGCGGTCGATCATGGCGCTCGTTCAGTCTTGTGCAGGCGTGCGGCGGATCAGGACACCATCTGGATCACGTCGCGCAGGGTCTGGTCATAAGCGCGCATGGTCTGCGAGCTGGCCGAGTAGGAGCGCTGCAGCACCATCAGCCGCACCAGTTCGCTGGCCATGTCCACATTGGACGATTCCAAGGCCTTGGCTTTGACATCACCCATGATGCCGTTGCCGGCCCGGCCCACCAGCACGCCGCTGGCGCTCGCTTCGGTGCCCGAAGCCAGGGAAGCGGCGAAGGCGTTGTCGCCCACAGGAATCAGGCCCTCGAAGTTGTCGAAGTGAACCAGGGCCAGTTGCCCAACGAAATGCTGCTTGCCTGAGCCGTAGATGCCGGCGATGCGGCCCTGTTCGTCGACCGAGACGCTGGCCAGTCTGGCCATGGCTTCACCGTCTTGGTTGCTGCGGGTGATTTGGAAGGCGCCAGCTTGCAGGGAAGTGTCGGTCAGGTCCAGATCGAAGACCAGGGTGGAGTCGCCGCCGGCCTGATTGGTGACCAGGGCGCTCAGGCTGGAGACGGTACGAAACTTCGGATTGCCCGAGACGGGGTCCAGCGACAGCGCATCGATGTTGCGCCCGCCCAGGAAGTCGATGCGGGAAATCGGCTTGTACCCTTTCACCGCCGATCCGGCTTGGGCGATGTCCCAGTTGCCCGCGTGGTCCAGGTCCTTGTCGTAGAACTTGCCGTCGAGCGAAGCGTAGACCTCGACCTGGCTCAGGTTGGAGGTCAGCTTTTGATTCTGGCCTTCCTGATTGCTGGTGCCGTTCACATTGATCTGGGTGCCGTCCAAAGTGATCAAGGTCATGTTGTGGACGGGACGAAACTCAACTGCACCTGCAGACCATGAGACGGCTCTGTCCAGGGTCAAGCCGGCGGTACCCGCACCCGACTCCACGTTGGCCCCTGTATCAACCCCGCCGATGTAGACCCGATAGCCGGTGACGGATGCGCTGCTGGCCGAGGACAGCGTCATGCTCTTGGTGTTGGTCCCCGCCGTGGCTGTTTGTCCTGCAGTAGACACATAGGCGGAATAAAAACTGACATTGGCGCCATCCGGAATGGTCAGGGCGCCGCTGGCCGTGATGGTCTTCAGATCCCCTGAAATCGCGTTGACCTTCTGGCCTGTATCCACGCCGTTGACATAAATGCGCTGATTGACAGCCGCGGCTGTGGCGGCATTGGTCAGCAAGATGCTGGTGTTGTTGTCGACAGCTCCATCGGCAACTCCTTGGCTCGTGGCGACGGTATTCATGCGCAGCACCAGGCCCTTGTTCAAGGTCACCAGAGGGTCCAGGCTGGACGTTTGCGGCACGGCCGCCGGGCCGGGTTGATAAACATAGCCATCGGTGGTGGCGGTGATATCGATCACCGTGTCGGCGATGCGGCGGTAGTAGACCTCCAGGGTGCGGGTATTGCCGTCAACATCGAACACGGTCTGTGTGGTCTTGTTGTTATAGGTGGCCTGGGCGGGGTCAAATTCGACCGTGGTGTCGGTGAAGGCCTGCGCCGTGGAATCCAGGATGGCGCCGATGCTGGAGGTCGAGGTGACGCTGCCGGGCAGGTTGGCAGCAGGCATTTTCAGCAGACCGTGGTTCTTGATGTAGTCGTCGGTGATTTCTTTGCCGTCCAGCGAAGGCTGGTAGCCGGTCAGATACATGCCGTTCTGATTGACCAGATAGCCCTCGTTATCCAGGCCGAACTGGCCGTTGCGGGTGTAGTAGACCGCCGCTGGGTCGACCTTGTCGGCCGAGCCCGAGCTTTGCAGCAGCCTGAACATGCCCTTGCCGTTGACAGCCAGGTCCAGCGCATTGCTCGAATTGACCACGGTGCCTTGGGTCATGGGCCGCCGCACGCCCAGGGTGGTCGAACCCATGCCCGCACGGGCCCGGTCAGCCGCGTTGACCGCCTGTGTGAACTGGTCGGCAAAAACATACTCGCCGGATTTGTAGCCTACGGTGTTGGCGTTGGCGATGTTGTTGCTCACGGTGTCGATGGCAGCACCGGTGTTTTGCAGTCCCGACAAGGCGATGGTGTAGTTGCTCATGGGTCGTCCTCAGTGATGATCAGGGTTCAGGCTTGCAGCCATTTGAGAATTTGTTCAATGCCGATCTGGCGGCCGTCTTCCAGGTCGGCGTGGGTGGTGTTCAGCGCCGCGACCCGCACCGGGGCATGGGCTTCAGGGAAGACGCTGCGGCCTTCGGCGGTCTTGGCGCTCCAGACGGTGGTGTAGGTGCCGGCGGGCAGCATCTGCCCGGCCGTATCCTTGCCGTCCCAGACCTGGTCGACCGTGCCGATCTCGTGGGCTCCCAGCGTCATGCGGCGTCGCTCGGCGCCATCGGCATCGAGGATGCTCAGCTCAAGCTCGCCCACCGCGGCGGGCAGTTGCGCTGCCAGCCGTACCGGCTGGCTCGAGAATTCGAAGCTGTCTGCGGGAGCCAGGGCCATGCGGCCGACTGCGCTGGACATGCTGATCATGGCCGCAGTCTTCATCTGGCTCATCATGCCGGTCATCGAGGTGTTGAGCCGGTTGATGCCGTCGACCATATTGAGCTGTGCCAACTGAGCCGTCATGGCCGCGTTGTCCATAGGCGCCATCGGATCTTGGTTGCGCAACTGCACCGTCAGCATGTGCAGGAAGTTCTGCGACAGGTCCTTGACCGATGTCGGGTCGCTGGCGCTGGCTTGTGGGCGCGAGCCGTCATAGACCCGCAGACTGGAGATGGGATCGCTCATCTGTCGCTTCCTTATTTGCCCAGATCCAGCGTCTTGAGCAGCAGCTGGCGGGTGACATTCATCATCTCGATATTCATCTGGTAGGCCCTGGACGCAGAGATCATGTCCACCATCTGCTCGGCCGGATTGACGTTGGGCATGGCCACGTAGCCACGCTCGTCGGCCAGGGGATGCCCAGGCCGGTATTCCATGCGCAGCGGTGCATCGCTTTCGACGATGCGCGACACCGCCACCCCGTGACCGGCGCGACCCTTGGAGGGGTCGACCTGAAACACCACATGGCGCGAGCGATAGGCCTGACCATCGGGGCCGACCGCGGTTTCGGCGTTGGCCACATTGGAGGCGATCAGGTTCAGGCGCAGCGACTGCGCCACCAAACCGGTAGTGCCAATGTCAAAAGTGCCGAGCAAACTCATGAGGGCTGTCCCGTGATGGCTGAAAGCCGCGAACGCAGGGTCGAGCCCAGGAAGCTCAGCGCGGTTTCGGTAAAAAAGGAGTTCTTGACAAAATGACCGCGCTCGAGGTCGGGGTCCACCGTGTTGCCGTCGATGGCCGGTTGTACCGGGATGCGGTAGAGCGTCTTGGGGCCTTCAGACTGGCCCGGCCGGCCCGGCAGGTGAGTGCCATGGGTGGTGGCCAATCCCAGCCCGCCTTGGCGAGCACCACCGGCCAGCGCGCGCGCCAGCTCGCCCGCGAAGTCGATGTCGCGCGCCTTGTAGCCGGGCGTGTCGGCGTTGACCATATTGCCGGTCAGCATTTCCTGGCGCAGTGTGCGCAGCCTCAAGGCGGCTTCACCAAAGCGCAGGGGATCGTGGGCGGGTTGCAGGGTCATGGTATGGGCGGTAGGTGTCGTGGACTGTTCAGCAAACAGCGTGCCACGGCTGAGTTCTCTCTGAGGCACGATAAGTAGGCTGAAAGGATCTACTTTCATGGGCGTTCCTGCGGAGCAGGAAAAATTTGCCGACCTGCTGCTCAGCTGAAGACGGCAAAATATGCCGTTGAGCGACCATGGCCGATACCCCCGACGACAGCGAAGAGCGTCCCTTAGACCCCACCGAGCGCAGGCTGCAAACCGCGCGAGAGGAGGGGCAGTTTCCGCAGTCCAGAGACCTCACCACGCTGATCGTGCTGCTGGCCTTTGGCGCCACCCTGATTAGCCTGGCCGGCTGGTACGGGCAGCTATTGCGGGAGGTGGTCCGCTCCGGCCTGAGCGTGGGCCCGCCCGATCTCTGGATGGACCACCTGTACGAATGGGCCAGTGGCCCCTTGCTCACCGCAGGGCTGTGGCTGCTGGCCTTGCTCCTGCCGGCCTGGCTTTTGTCCATGATTGGCCCCCTGGCCCTGGTGCGCTTTCAGCCCGTCTTTGCCTTTAAGTTTTCTGGGGCCCGTCTGGACCCGATAGCGGGTTTGGGTCGGCTGCTGTCGCTCAAGACCGTGCTCGAGGTGCTCAAGAACGTGCTCAAGGTCGGTGCCATCTTCGCCGTCCTGGGCTTTTACCTTTGGAGCTTGCGCGGCTCGCTGATGAGCTTGCCGATGCAAGGCTTCGAGACCGCCCTGGCCCACAGCCTGGCCATCCTCGAGGTCGGGTTCTGGCTGCTGACCCTGCCGGTGGTGGTCGCTGCCGTCATTGACGTCTTCATCCAATGGACCGACTTCACCCGGCGCATGCGCATGAGTGTGCAGGAGATGCGCCAGGAGATGAAGGAAAGCGAGGGCTCGCCCGAGCTGCGTCAGCGTCGGCGCCAGCGCCAACGTCAATTGGCCACCTCGCGCATGATGTCTGCGATGGAAAAGGCCGATGTGGTGCTGGCCAACCCCGACCATTATTCGGTGGCCCTGCGCTACGAAGCAGGCAAGATGGCCGCGCCCATTGTGGTGGCCAAGGGCAGCGATGAGATCGCGCTGGTGATTCAGCAACTGGCGCGCGAAAACGGCGTGCCGGTGGCGCGCATCCCGCCGCTGGCGCGGCTGATGTACCAGCAAGTCAAGGTCGGCCAGACGGTGCCGGCGGCACTGTTTGAAGCGGTGGCCAAGGTGCTGGCCTGGGCTTACGACGCGCGCCAGCGCCCACAGCCGGCAGACTTACCCGAGATCGACCGCCTGCCCACCGAGGAAGAGCTGGCGCGCCGCTAATCAGCCGCCTGGCCGAGACAGCAGCCCGCGCCGGATCAGATCGATCGGCGCCTCCAAGGCCCGCTCCACCAGCTCGGGCATGGCCGGAAAGATCATGGCCATGATCGCAAAGGCCACCGGCACCATGATGGCAAAGCCGATAGAAAACAGGTTCAGCTGCGGACTGACGCGCGCCATGACGCCCTGCGCCAGGTTAAACAGCAGGTAAACCACCACCGCAGGCATGCTCAGTGCCACCCCGAGCGCAAACGACAGCTGCAGCAGCTCAATCGCTGCGTTCAGGCTCCAGGCGGCTGGCCAGGTGGCCATGGGCAGGGTGCGAAAGCTCTGCGTCAACAGCTCGATCAGCAGCAGATGCACATTCATCAGGAAAGCCAAAGCCAGCGTCAGCAGACCCGAGAATTCCCCGGTCACGCCCGAGCTGAGCAGCGGATCTCGAAAGGTGCTCGATGCGAAGCTCAGCCCCGACTGAACCGACAGGATCTCGGCAAACAGCTCGATGGCCAGAAACCCGATGCGCACAAACAGCCCGCAGGCCAGGCCGATGGCCAGCTCCAGCGCCAGCCAGGCATAGCCGGCCTGCAGCATGAGCGGCGGGGCCTGCAGACGCAGCGTCGGCATCAGGCCCCATGACAGCAGCAGGGCCAGCAGCAGGCGCAGCCGCATCGGCATGGCCCGAAATGCAAACAAGGGCGCCAGCAGGAAAAAGCCGAACAGGCGTACCGAGGTCAGCATCAGCATCATCGCCCACTGGCTGGCCCAATCGGTGTCGATGGGGATCATGAGGCGCTAATTCACCAGTTCAGGGATACGCATCAGGATGTCGCGCAGATAGTCCAAAAAAAGACTCAGACTCAAGGGGCCGACCACCAGCAAGACCAGCCCGATCACCAAAAGCTTGGGGATGAAGGCCACCGAACTTTCGCTGACCGAGGTGGCCGCCTGCAAGATGCCGATGACCAGACCGACCACCAATATGGCCAGCAGAGCCGGCCCGCACAGCACAAAGGTCATCCAAAGGGCAGCCAGGGCCCATTCAACGGCAATGGCGGGATCCATGGCGCTATACCTTGTAGCTGGCCACCAGCGAGGCCGCCAGCAGGGACCACCCATCGGCCATGGCGAAGATCACCAGTTTCAGCGGCAAGGAGAACATCATGGGCGAGACCATCACCATACCCAGCGAGGTCAGGATGCTGGCCACCGCGAAGTCGATGGCCAGAAAGGGCAGGTAGATCATGAAGCCGATCAGAAAGCCGGTCTTGATCTCCGAAATAGCAAAGGCGGGAATCAGCACCGCCATCGGTGTTTCATCGCGCGAGGCGATCGGCTGGCTGAACATGCGCGCAAACACATTGATGTCTTCGGTCCGGGTCTGATTGAGCATGAACTCGCGCAGTGGCACGACCGCCTTGCTCAAGGCCTCTTCAAAACCCAGCCGGCCGGCGGTCAGCGGCAGATAGGCCTCGGTGTACATGACCGAGCCGACCGGGTACATGATGAACAGGGTCAAAAAAAGCGCCAGACCGGTCAGCACCATATTGGGCGGCATGCTTTGCAGCCCCAAGGCCTGGCGCAGCAGTGAAAAGACGATCAGGATGCGGGTGAAACTGGTCATCAGCATCAGCGCGGCGGGCACAAACGTCAGCGCGGTCAGACCCAGCAGGGTCTGCACCGGCACGGAATACTGGGTGGTGCCGCCGCGGCTGGTGGCGTTGACCAAGGGCAGGTCCTGTGCCAGTGCAGCGCCCGCCGAGCCCAGCAGCAAGACCGTCAGCACGGCCAGGGATGGCCACCAGAGTGGCAGGCGCAGCCTGTTCATGGCTTTGTGCGCTGCAGCCAGCGCTGCAGCTGCTGTTGAAAACCCGCAACGCCTGACGAAGCGGGGGTCTGTGCGGTGTAGCTCTCGAGTTCGGTCACCAGGTTGATCTGGGCCGCCGTGTGGCCCAGCACCAAGATCCGGTCTTCGATGCGCACCACCACCAGTTGCTCACGCGGGCCCAGGGCGCGCATGCCCAGGATGTCTATGCCCGTGGACGCGTCAGCGCCCCTGATCCGCTGGCGCGAGACCCAAAGCAGGGCCGCCACCAGCACCACCAGCAGGCTCAGCACCAACAGGCCGAACCAGGCGGCCAGCCCCGGACCGGAGGGCCCCCCCTCGCCAGCGCTTTGGGTGGCCAGTGCAATAGGATGGGCCAGCCAGGCCCAGGAAAAAAAGCTCAGTCGGACGGTGAGGTGCTTGAGCATGCGCGTTCAGACGGGGAAACGATATGTGTCAATCGTAACCCGTAGCGATCGTCCATGATCACAATTTCACCTTCTGCGACCAAAGCGCCGTTGACCAGCAACTGCAGCGGCTGATCGGCTTTGCCTTCAAGCTCGACGATGTCCCCGCCTTGCAAGGCCATCAGCGACCTCAGGGGCAGTTGCTTGCGCCCCAGCAGCAACTCGGCCTTGAGCTTGAGATCGAGCACCATGGCGATGTCGTTGTGGGGGCTGTCTTGGCCGAGTCGGTTGTCCATGGCTTACCAGTGTTGGAGGGGGTGTGGAAGAAACGGACCTCAGTCCTGCGGCGCCTGGCCCAACTCGGCTTGCACTGATGGGGCCGGCTTGGTCTCGGCGGACACCAGATTGAGGTCTATGCTCGACAGCAGGCTCTCGGCCTGCCGACTGAGCTGCTCGTTAACCAACTGGGGCCGCCCGGCTGGGTCGCTGCCCGCGACAGCATCGGCTTGGAAAGAGTCGAGCCGTACCGCGTAATGGCCATTGCGCAGGCCGTGCTGGGCCGTGCCGACCTGCACCCCCCGCACCCGCAGGGGTACTGGGTCGTTCATGTTCAGGGCAATGACCTGGCCCACTGAAAGCGCCATCAGCTGGGCCACGCTCAACTCGGTCTGAGCCAGCACCGCTTGCAGCTCGATGGGGGCGCTCATCAGTCCCGCCGTCGCGCTGCCCGTCACAGGCGGGTCTGCGGCAGGCGTGCCGGCGCTGGACGCCGGGCGCAGCCAGTGCAGACTGCTCACCGGCAGACAGCCATGGACCTGGAGATCCAGGGCATTCATCTTGAGCGTCAGTTGCAGGTGCAGCACCGCATCGGAGGCGGCGGCCACCCGCAGATTGGCCAGTTGGTCTTCGCTGCGCAGACTTTGCAGGCGGATCGGATGAACGCCCGACCAAGCGGCCTCATAGGCGCTGGCCAGGCTGTCGAGCAGGCGCTTGCGCACGCCCAGCTCTAGCGGCGTCAGCCGCCTTTGGCCCACGCCCCGGACCGGCAGGCGTGCGCCGCCGCCAAACAGGCAGTCGACCGCCGCGCTGGACCAGCGCCCGTCAAAACACCAGGCGCACAGGGCTTGCCAGGCCTCGACTTCGAAGACTTCGATGTCCAGGCTCGGCGGGCAGTCGCTGAGAAACTGGGCATAGCTTTTTTCAGCCAGGCCCACCAGTGTCAGCCCGGTTGAGGCGGGCAGCAGCACCCGCAGAGCCTGCAGCCACTGGGCCAAGAATGAATCGTGCAGGCGCTCAAGCTGCTCCAGATGGGCCGCATCCACCGCCTTTTTGCGGCCGGGCCCCAGGGTTTTAAAACCAGAAGTGCTCATGGGTATGGATCAAGCGTAGAGTCTGACCAAGCTGCGGTCGAGGTCCAGCGCAACGGTGCGCCGGTTGGGGCTGCCCTTGGGGGCCAGCCCGGCGTCTGCGTCTGAGCCCGCCGCCCACGCCTGCGGAGACGGACTCGCCCCCCCACTGTCTGCTTGTCCCTGCTGGCTGCGCATTTGCAAGCTCAGTTGCAGCCCCATCTGGGCGAATTGATCGCGCAGGGACGACTCGCCCATTTCAAGGCGGGTGCGCATGGACTCCGAGACCCCTTCGACCACCAAGGAGGCGCGGCCAAAGTCGTCAATGCGCAGATCTAGCCTGTAGCGGCCTTGGTCGGGCGGGGTCAACTCCAGCGTGACCTGTCCGCCGCCCTCGCGGGCCATGCGCAGCACCTCTACCTGAACCGCGCCGCCTTCCAGACTTACCCAATGTGGCTTGATCGGCAAGGACACATCCAAAGTAGGCGGCAGGGCTGGGGCCGCCGATGGGGAGCCGGGCGCGCCGCCGACGGTGGAGACCGATGCCGGGCTGCTGCTCCAGTTCAAGGGCTCTGGACCCGGGGCGCTGCTGGCCTGACTGGCTGGCGCCGCCGTGCTTTGGCCTGGGGTCTGCGCGGCTTGAGTGTCTGCGTCGGCAGCGTCTGCCCTCTGTTGGCCGGGCTCAGCGGCCTCGATGCCCAGGCGGGCCGAGCTGGGGTCGGCTTGGGCAGAGGCCAGGACATGCCCTGCCTGAGCCGGGGCTGTGGCGCCCGGCTGTGGCTGCGTGGCTGCATCGGCGGCCGCGATAGTGGCTGTCTGGGCGATGGCTGCTTGGGCGGTGGCTGAAGTCTGGGCTGGCGCAAGCGCGGCCTCGCCTTGGGCCGTCATCGCCTGGGGCTGGCTCAAGGTTTGAGCAGAACCCAGGGCAGAGGAGTCGGTAGCAACAGGGGTCGAGCCACTGGGAATGCTGTCTCTGGGGCGGTCGAGCGCCTGGGCGTCCCGCCTGCCGCTCAGGCTGACCGAAGGCTGTAGCGGCTGGGCTTGCGCTGCCGCTTCGGCCACCGGTTGGTGCGGATCTGTCGCTCCTGCGGCGCTGGCCTGTGCCAAGGTCTGCACGCTAGGCTGTGGGGCGGCGCCCTGGAGGTCTGCTGCGGCGCTGACGGTCTGCATGGAGTCCAGGGCCGGCGCTGCCCCTTGTTGGGGCTGCGCTGGGAGGGCCGCTGCCGCCGTCGCAGCCGCGCTTGGCGACGGGCCGGTGTTTGGCCGCTCGTCGCCGGGCAAAACTGCCGCGGCTTGAGGCAAGCTAGCTGCCTGAGGCTGTTGCTCGGAAGCTGCGGTCGGGGCGGTCGGGAGCACTGGCAGATTTGTCGGCCCGGTGTTCACCCCTGGCGTGGCCAGGGCGGCGGCTTGCACGGCCTGAGTGAGCGCACCGCCCGACCCCGGCTGCGCAGCGGATTGCCCCACTGTGGCAAGCAGCGTAGGCTGGCCCGCTTGTTCCCCCGTCTGGCCGTCCAAAGCGGCCGGCACCTTGCTGCCCAGCTCAGGCAGGGTGGAAAAATTTGCCGCCAGCGTGGGCAACCAGGGCAGCATCACCGGCATATTTTGCAGGCTTGCATCGCTGTGGGCAGCTTGCTCGTCATCGGAATTTGCCTCGCCCGCCTCGGCAGGCGTCCCGCTCACCTGTCCCGCCAGGGCCAGGCTCAGCTCCCCTTCAAAGCCCTGATCTTCGGGGGCCGCGGCGGTCTGGGACAGGTAATCCTGCGTGCCCAGGCCTTGCGTGGGCAGGCCGGGGGCAATATTGGCTTGGTTCATCATCGGATCCTTTCGCAGGCTCAGACTCAGCAATTCGGATGCCAGCTCGGCTTTACCGGCCCGCGGGCGCGCCCAAGCTCAGCCCAGAGCTCTTGGGCATGCGCATTGCTTGATGACTTGTCCATGCCGCCCCAAGCACTCACCGATTCAGCCGCCTGGCCACTTGATGTGCCGGCTGCGCCCTGCGCGCACGGTGTTCAGCCGGGCGCCGGGCTGACGGCCGAGGCTGCCCGACCGTTTGCGGGCGTGATGCAGGAGGCCATCGCGCAGGTCAGTCAGACCCACAAGCAGGCCCGGGCTCAGCTGCAATCCTTCGGCAGTGGGCAGAGCGACTTGCGCTGGGAAGAGGTGGCGCAGTCTTTGCGGCAGGCGCAGACATCCTTGCAGGAGATGATGCAGTTGCGACAGCAGCTGGTCAGCGCCTACGCCGGGCTGCAGCTCAAAGCCGGCGCTGGCCCGGTGGAGAGCTAGTCGGTCGGTGGCTCGGCCGATCGGCTGGCGGCCGGCTCCTGGCTCTGGTAGGCCCAGGCCAGCACCTCGGCCACCGCAGCATAGAGCTCCGGCGGTACCCAGGCATTGAGGTCGAGCTGCATGAGAAATTCCACCAGGCCTGGGTCGGTCTGGGTGGTGATGCCCAGCTCGCTGGCCTTTTGCAAGATGGCCTCGGCCACCGCCCCTCGGCCCTGGGCCAGCACCCGGGGAGCGGGCATGCCATGCTCGTAGCCCAGGGCCACCGCCTGGCGCAAGGTATCGAGGCCGCTCATGCCGGGGCTCCTGCGGAAGATCCTTCGCTCAGGCTCCAGGCCAGGCGGCCCAGCTTCAGGCCGGGCAGGTTCATGCTGGCCAGGCGGGCGCGCAAATCTTCCCAGGTCGCCAGTGGCCAGTCGGCGCCGTCGGGCCAGCCCAGCCTGATGTCCAGCTCACGCTCGTCCCATTGGAAAGCATGGATGCGCAGCGGGCCGCGGTTAGGCACCAGCAGCTCAACCTGCAAGGCCACACCTTTTTGCAGCGCGCGGCCGGCCTCGTCCGGGCGCCAGGCGTCCTCGCGCCGCAGGCTCATCGGCCAGCCCGGCATCAGTTCGCCCTGCCAGCTCATCACCCCACCCAAGAGCATGCTGCCGCCCTCCAGGGCCGATTCGGATTCGGGCGTAAGAGCTTGCAGCCAGCGCCTGAGCTGCTCTTCGCTGACACCCTGCTCGCCCGGGCGTGGCCGGGTTTCGGGCCAGAAATGGCGAAACAGGTGGGTGGTGGCGAACACATCGGAGCGGGCCAGGGCCAGGTAGACAGCCCACAGCTTGCGCAGAGGACCCGGCGGTGCTGCTGCATCGGCTTGGCCCTGTGCCTGCGCATCGGGCTGCGGCCAGGGCAAGCCCTGGCCCAGCGGGCGCCGGCTCAGGACCAGGCTCAGCCATTGGGTAATGGCGCTGCCGGGCGCGCTGAGCTCTAGCAGTGCGCTGGGGTCGGCCGCGCCAGCCCGTACCGCAGCCTGCTCGGGCGCGGCAGCCAGCCCGGGCGCAGGCCTCAGCCCCGTCGCGGCTTGGCCTTGAAAGCCTGGCTGTACCGCCTGAACCGCCAGCCGCGGGTCGGCATTTTGGGCCTGTTCGGCCAGGCCCGATACCGGCAGGGCGGGCGAGGTGGGCAGGGCTTCGCGGCGCAGCGTGGGTGCTTCGACCGCATCGGGCCTTTGGGCAGGGATCAGCATGGACAGATCTGACGACGGGTCAGGCAGTGCGGCGCGCCCGTCATCGCCGCATCCTCATCAGCTTGTGGCCTGGGCCTCGGCCTGGACGCGCCAGGCTTGGGCAACTGGGCTGAGCACCTGGCGAACCGCAAGCAGCCGTTGTGGTTCCGAGCGCAGCCGAGCCCGCAGGATTTCGGCGCAAGCCCAGTTGTAGAGCAGGTTGAGGTTGCTGGCGACTTCCCCGCCCTGTTGCGCATTGAGGCACGATTGCAGGCCGTCGGTGATCAGCTGCAGCGCCTTGCCCAGGGGCTCGGCCGCATCGCCACCTTGGCGCATGCGCTCCTCGCCCAGGCGCAGCAGCTCCAGCATGCGCTCGTAAGTCAGGGCCACCAGCTCCATCGGCGAGGCGATGGCCACATCGGACTCGCGCTGCTGGTCGCCATAGTTTTTCTGGCTCATGAAGCTCATGGTAGGCCTGGCCTTTGCTGCGGTCGGCAGCGCTTCAGTCGTTCTTCATCGACGCGGTTAGCGCATCGAGGGCGCTTTCGAGCGCGGTGCTGGTGGTTTTGAGCCTGAACAGCAAGGCGTCGAGCGCCGCGTACTGGCTGGTGTAGCGGCGCTCGATTTCGAGCATCTTTTCTTCCAGCAGGCTCTGCTTGTCCAGCAGATCACGCTGAATAGACTTTTCAGCCTCGACCCGCTCGCTGAGCGCACCACCGAAAGACAGGGCCTGCTCAACAAAGCTGGCCAGGTTTTGGCTGCTGCTCGGGCCCAGCACCAGGCCATCGGCGAGCCGGTCCGACAGCTGTGTCGCCGACACGGTGGATGCGCTCATGCGCACCAATTGGCCGTTGCGAGAAAATTCAAGCCCAAGGTCAGCCAGGCCCTGGCTGCTGCCGCCGGCGCCGCTAAAGGGGCCGCGCAGCAACTGGTTGATTTGTTGCACCATGCCCGACAGGGTGCTGTCGCTGTTGAGCACGCCGCGCGCGTCGCTTTCCACGCTGGAGGCGGTCTGCAGCTTGTACTCGGCCAGCATCTGGTTGTAGGCCGACACCAGGTTGTCGATCGCGACGCTGGCGTCGACCCGCTCACGCCGTACCGTCACCCGGCTGGTGCCGGTGTCGAGCAGGTTCAGGTCCAGCCCCAACACTTCAAAGCGGTTCTCGGCATTTTGGACATCCAGGCCGCCTACCGTCAGACGGGCGTCGCCGGCTTCAACGTCGGCGGTCTGGGTCACGGCATTGACCTTGAGCGTCACCGCCTTGGCAGCCCCGGTTTCCAGGCCTTGCAGGAAGCCCCGCTGCGAGTCGATCAGCGCCAGGCTGACCCGTCCCCTGAGATCGGAATTGGCCTCGATTTGGCTTTGCAGGTCGGTCAGCGAGCTGGCGCTGAAGCTGAAGCTGCGCGCCTGCCCATCTATGCTCAGGCCGATCTCATAGGTGCCGGCCTGGCTCTGGGTGCCAGGCTGAATCAGCGCGTAGCGGCTGGCCGAGGCCAGGGTCAGTACATTGACTTCGTACAGGCCGGGTACCGCATCGCTGCCGGCGGCCGCGCCCAGCACCCCGCTGTTGCTCGAACTGGTGCTGAAGCTTTTGAAGTTATCAGGCGTCTGCAGGAACTCCACCGCGTCTTGCAGGGCCGAGAACTTGCTTTGCAGATTGCCCAGGGCGGTGATGCGCACCCCGCTGCTGTCCAGGCGAGACTGCAGGGCCTCGATGGGGCGCCGCTCGACCTGCATCAGCTGGCTGACGATGCTTTTGACGTCCAGCGAGCTGCCGGTTAGGGCGGCGGTATTGATAGCGGTGGCCATGGCAGAACTCCTCAGGCGCGCTGATTGACCAGCACGCTGCCGCGCTGCTCGAAGGTCTGCGCGATACGCAGGAATTCGTCGCCCGGCAGCCGCCGGATGACCGCACCGGTGCGCGAGTCAATCACGTCCACCGAAATATACCCAGTTGTAGTGTCCCGCACAAATCTGAATTCTCGCTGCTGGTCCGCCACATAGTCCTGCAGCCTGCGGGCGACCTCGGCCACCGTCTCCCGAATGGCTTGGGTATGACTGACCACATCGGCGCTGGAATCTACTGGCACCGACAAGACCCGGGCGATCGGATCCCCCCCGCTGGGGATATCCGCCACTAGCAGGTCTTTGCCTCGCCCGACCAGCACGGCCGGCAGTGAAGGCATGTCGCTCATGGTCTCTTCCGTTCAATGCGGCCGCTCGTCATTGGTCTTCGGCCGCCTAGCCCTTGTGTCAGATTAAGCCCCAGCTCACTTGAGCAGGGTCAAAATGACATTGGGCATCTGATTGGCCTGCGCCAGCATGGCGGTGGCCGCCTGCTGCAGGATCTGGTTGCGGGTCAGGTCAGCTGTTTCTGCCGCATAGTCGGTATCGATGACCCGGCTACGCGAGGCGGTCAAGTTGGTCGATAGCGAAGTGATGTTCGACAGGGTGTACTCAAGGCGGTTTTGATAGGCACCCAGGAGGCTGCGCTGGGTGTCGAGTCGACCCACATAAGTAGAGGCGGCAGATTGAACGGCCCCGTAGCTGTCTGCCGTGTTGGCCGTTCCTGCTGCATCGATGGCTGCAGACAAAGCGGTGGCTTGGCCATCGTCAGTGGCGTTCGCGTCCGTGTCGCTCCCTGCCGTTCCGATGCTCCTGAAAGCCGAGACCAGAAGAAGAACTTTGTCGCTACTGTCGTTGCTGATCTGCATGCTGAACTGGGTTCCGGTCGCTGCCGTGCCACCGACAACGTCAGCAGCGTCCAGAGAGTTGACGAGCAGGCTGTTACCCGCATATTTGGTTCGGCTGCCGATCGAATTGATGGCCGACACCAATTCCTTCATTTCGTTATTGATTGCGGTGCGCGCAGCGGGGCTCAGTGTGTTGTTAGCCGCCTGAGTGGCCAAGGTCAGGATGCGCTGCCCCATGTCGGAGGCTGCAGTGATCGCGCCTTCAGCGGTTTGCACCATGGATATAGCATCGTTGAGATTGCGGATGCCTTGGTTGGCACCGTTGATCTGGCTCGTCAGCGAGTTGGCGACGCTCAGGCCCGCCGCGTCGTCGCGCGCACGATTGATGCGCAACCCCGACGACAGGCGCTCCACCGAAGTTGCCAGAGAATTTTGGGCGCCCAGAAGATTCTTCTGGGCGACCTCCGAGGCCATGTTGGTGTAGATCACAGTGGACATGGTTTTAGCCCTTCTTTACTTAAGAAGCGTCAGGATGACGTTGGGCATTTGGTTGGCCTGAGCCAACATCGCTGTGGCCGCCTGCTGGAGAATTTGGTTACGCGTCAGATCTGCTGTTTCCGAGGCGTAATCTGTATCAATGACGCGACTGCGCGATGCCGTCAGGTTGGTCGATAGTGAGGTGATATTTGATAGGGTGAATTCCAAGCGATTTTGATAGGCACCAAGTTGGCTGCGCTGCTCACTGAGGTCTTTGACGTAGGTGTCCGCTGCAGTCTGAACGGCTGCATACAAGGTGGAAGCAGTCGTCCCGGTAGCTGCAGCCGCAGATGTTATGGCTGTGCTCAATGCAGCCGCCTGGCCTGTGGTGGCGGTCGACGAAATACGCATGAAGGCCGAGTTTTCCAACAGAATCTTGTCGCCGCTGTCGTTGCTGATCTGCATGGTAAAGGCTGTACCGGTCGCCGTCGCGTTGGCGTCAACCGATAGCAGGCTGTTGCCTGCATATTTGGTCCTCAGCCCAATTGAATCGATTGACGATATCAATTCTTTCATCTCATTGTTGATGCCTAACCGCGCTTCCGAGCTGAGCGTGCTGTTCGCGGCTTGTGTTGCCAGTGTCAGGATTCGCTGACCCATATCTGAGGCCGCGGTAATCGCGCCTTCGGCGGTCTGGACCATGGAGATGGCGTCGTTGAGGTTGCGGATACCTTGATTGGCGCCATTGATCTGGCTGGTCAGGGAATTGGCCACGCTCAGGCCGGCAGCGTCGTCGCGGGCGCGGTTGATGCGCAGGCCCGAGGACAGGCGCTCGACCGAGGTGGCCAGAGCGTTTTGGGCGCCGAGCAGGTTCTTCTGGGCGACCTGCGAGGCCATGTTGGTGTAAATCACGCTGGACATTGAAAGCTCCTCAACAAGGGTTGGTCGGAAGCGACTTCCGCTCCCATGAGCCTAGTTACGGACGCTTTTTTACATTTGTTTAGAAATCTGCCTAGAAATGTTACATAGTCAGTCCTGCAAAACCGCCGCAACCCGCATGAATCCACGATTCTTTACGCCCAGCGGTGCACCAAATCCCTCAGCAATCGTTATTGGAAGTATTGATTTCTGAGGGATTTGCCCATGACGACGCCCGACTTTTTCCGCTCTCGCCTTGACCAGATGATTGACATGCGCCACCCGTTGGCTGTCTTGGCTGACCGACTGGCGTGGACGGACATTGAGGTCAGCTTGGCCCCTTTGCTGGCCCGTCAGGCGCGCCCCGCCAAGCGGGTGATCAGCCAAGATCTGCTGGGAGTCGCTGAGCTGGAATTTGGTGCCGGCATCAGCCCCGCCGGGCGCCCGCGCCTGCCAGTGCGCCTGATGGTCAGCCTGATGTACCTCAAGAACAGCATGAACCTGAGCGACGAGGAGTTGGTCGAGCGCTGGGCCGAGAACGTGCAGTGGCAGTTCTTCAGCGGCATGGCGTATTACGAGCCTCGCCTGCCGTGCGACGCCACGCAGATCGGCCGCTTTCGCCGCCTGCTGGGCGAAGAGGGCCTGGAGCAGTTGCTCAAGGCCACCATCGAATGTGCCGTAGACATCAAAGCCATCAAGCCCGCCGAGTTCGAGCGCGTCATCGTGGACTCGACGGTGCAGCCCAAGGCCATTGCCTACCCGGTGGACAGCCGCCTGCTGGAGATTGCTCGCCACAAGGTGGTGAGCGCTGCCAGGCGGGCAGGCATCAAGTTCAAACAAACCTATGCCCAAGAAGGCAAGACGCTGCGCCGGCGGGCCGGCGGCCACGCCCATGCCAAGCAGTTCAAACGGCTGCGCGCCGTGCTCAAGCGCCAACGCACCATCTTGGGGGTGATCCTGCGCGAGGTCCAACGCAAGCTCGCCGCTCGCACGCCGGCCGAGGCTGCGCCCGGGGTTGCGGCAGATCGGCAAGCCAAGGCGCTGGCCGAGTTGCAGATGTGGATGGAGCGCGCCGGGCGCATCCTCGCCCAGCAGCGCAAAGACAAGAACAAGCTCTACGCCCTGCACGCCCCCGAGGTCGAGTGCATCGCCAAAGGCAAGGCGCGCAACCCCTATGAATTCGGCGTCAAGGTCAGCCTGGCCGTCACGCACAAGCAGGGCCTGATGGTGGGGGCGCGCAGCTATCCCGGCAACCCCTATGACGGCCATGTGCTCAGCGACCAACTCGAGCAGACCCGGCACTTGCTCCAAGACTTGGGGCGCGAGCCCAAGCAGGTGGTGGTCGATCTGGGCTACCGAGGGGTCGATGCCGACAACCCGGGCGTGCAGATCATCCACCGGGGCAAGTACAAGTCGCTCAGTGCCCATGAAAAGCGCCTGCTCAAGCGTCGCCAGGCCATTGAACCGGCCATCGGCCACACCAAGGCCGACCACCGCATGGATCGCTGTTGGATGAAAGGCGCGCTGGGCGATGCGCTGCATGCCTTGTGCTGCGCTGCCGGTTACAACATTCGCTGGCTGTTGCGGGCCATTGCCCGCGGGGGCCTTGCGGCGGCTTTTTTTGTGCAAAGAACACTGCACGGCGACCTCACAAAGTGGCCATGGGCCTTTTGGGCGACCTTGCAGACCTCTTTGGCGGCATTACTCACGACCAGGCCGGCACGCCGATCTGATGCGGGCTTCTTAGGCCTGGCAGGTGTGCGGTGAATTTTGCAGGGCCGACTACATACATTTCCAAACATTTGTCTCAAGCACTATGATTTGGCGGTCCCGGCCTCCCTTTGCCGCTCTATCACCTGCTCCAATGACCCGCGCCAGTGCCGGTCGGGCTTGTAATCCATGATTGACACCCTGTTCGGTAAAGCCAGCCTGCGCCTGCCTTCGGCGCAAGCCATCATTCCGGTGCTGGTGCTGCTGATCCTGGTGATGATGCTGGTGCCCTTGCCAGCCTTGCTGCTCGATGTGTTGTTTACGCTCAACATCGGCATCTCCATCGTGGTGCTGATCGCTGCGCTCAACATCCAGAGCTACCGCGATTTCGTCGCTTTTCCGACCTTGCTGCTGGTCACCACCTTGCTGCGGCTGTCGCTCAATGTGGCTTCCACCCGGATTGTGTTGCTTAAAGGCCACACTGGGACCGATGCCGCCGGGCATGTGATCGAGGCCTTTGGCAAGTTCCTGATCGGCAGCAGTTTTACCGTCGGCCTGGTCATCTTTATTGTCATCACCATCATCAACTTTGTGGTCATCACCAAGGGTGCGGGCCGGGTGGCGGAGGTGTCGGCCCGCTTCGCCCTGGACTCGATGCCGGGCAAGCAGATGGCGATCGATGCCGACCTTAACGCTGGCCTGATCAAGCAGGAGGAGGCAAAGAAGCGGCGAGCCGAGGTGGCGCAGGAGGCCGAGTTCTTTGGCTCGATGGACGGTGCCAGCAAGTTCGTGCGCGGCGATGCGATCGCCGGCATTTTGATCCTGGCCATCAATTTGATCGGTGGCATCATCATCGGCGCTCTGGTGCACGACCTGTCCTTGACCCAGGCCTTGCAGATTTACGGGTCTCTGACCATCGGTGACGGGCTGGCGGCGCAGGTGCCGGCGCTGACGATTTCCACCGCCGCGGGTATTTTGGTGACCCGGGTGGCCACCGAGGACAATTTTTCCGGCCAGCTGTCCAAGCAGTTCCAGGCCAACCAGCAGGGCCTGCTGGTCGCCGCCGGGGTGCTGGGGGTGTTGGGGCTGCTGCCGGGCATGCCGCATGCCGTCTTTTTGGCTTTTGCTTTGGCCTTTGGCGGCATCGCCTGGTTGATCCGCCAGCAGCAAAAGCGCTTGCTGGCACGCAGCCAGGAGCGGCCGGCGCGGCCGCCCAACCCGGAGCTGGCCTGGACCGATGTGCCGGTGGTCGAGCCGCTGGCGCTGGAGTTGCCCTATCGCCTGATACAGCTGGTCGACAAGGGCGAGGACAGCGAGCTGATCAAGCGTATTCGGGCGATCCGCCGCAAATTCATCAATGAGGTGGGCTTTCTCACCCCCTCGGTCCACATCCGGGACAACTTGCAGCTGCCGCCGGAGACCTACCGTTTTTTGCTGTACGGGGCGGAAATCGGGCGTTCCCAGTGCCTGCCCGACCGGCTGCTGGCGATTGCGCCGGAGGGCTCGCCGGTGATGCCGGGTGTGCAGGTGCGCGACCCTTCTTTCGGTATGGATGCCGCCTGGATAGAACGCAGCGCCCGCGACCGGGCCATCAGCCTGGGTCACACGGTGGTCGAGCCCTCGGTGATGGTGGCCACCCATCTGGACACGCTCACCCGGCGCCATGCCAGCGAGTTGCTCGGCCGGCAGGAGACCCAGGACCTGGTGGACAACTTCAAGATCAGTTTTCCTAAGCTGGTGGAGGAGGTGGTGCCCAAGGTGGTGCCCATCGTCTTGCTGCAGCGGCTGATGCAGTTGCTGCTGGAGGAGGGGGTGCCGATCAAGGACCTGCGCTCCATCATCGAGGTGGCGGCCGAGCATGCGCCGCGCACGCAGGAGCCGCTGGAGATTTTGCCGCACCTGCGGCTGGCGCTGCGGCGCGTCATCATCCAGCAGACCTTCCCCGACGCCACTCGGGTGCGGGTGCTTGGGGTGCAGCCAGAGTTCGAGCATCTGGTGGAGCAGGCGCTGGGCGGCGCGCCTGCGGCCCCTGACGGCGCCATCGAGCCGTCCTTGATGAAGCTGCTGGTGATGGAGATCGCCGCCGGCGTCGACCACATGGAGTCCCTGGTGTTGCCGCCGGTGATTGTGTGCAACAACCGCAATCGTTTGACCTTCTCACGCATCGTCAAGAAGGTGCGCCCGCAGGCCAGTGTGCTGGCCCTCAATGAGTTCCCGCTGCAGACCGTCATCCAATATGAACGCTTGTTATGCTCGCAAGCCGCTCCCGTTCAAGGCCATTGACCCATGCCCGCGCAAAAATTCATCGGACCCAATACCCGGGATACCCTCAGGCTGGTGCGTCAGCAACTCGGCGGCGAGGCCATCATCCTGTCCTCGCGCGATGTGCCTGAAGGCGTGGAGGTGCTGGCCATAGCGCCGCAGGAACTCGAGTCCCTGGCACGCTCGTCTGCCGCGCTCGGTGCAGCGCCTGATTCGGTGCCGCCGGCCGCGTCTGTGGCGCCAGCCCCTGGTCATGGCCCGGCACAGGCAGCGGTTTCGGCTCCGTCGTTTTTCGCGCCACCGCTTGCGCCAACGCCCCTGCCCCAGGCAGGGCCAGCGTCAAGCGCTTGGCCTTCGGTGGCTGAGGCCGCGCAGGAGCGGTCGACCCCGCCCGACCCGGCTATGCCGCCCATGCCCGCGGCCGCGCCCTGGCCCCCAGCCGCCGTGCCCGACGGCGCAGGCGGACTGCCTGCTTTTTTGCCGCAGTCGGGGGTGCAGCTCGATGGGCTGGTGCACCAGTTCAACCAGATGCGCGATCTTTTGCAGGCCCATTTGTCGGACCGCGTCTGGGGGGATTTGAAGCAGTCCCAGGATCACGCGCTGCTGCTGCGCAATCTGCTCAATGCGGGCTTTTCGCCAGGCTTGTGTTCCCAGCTGCTCAAGTCCCTGCCGGCCGATGTCCTGAAATTGCCGCAGATGATGGAGCGCATCGGGCAGGAGGTCAGTCGCCAAGTTCAGGTGATGGAGCCGCTGGCCATGCTCGATCCGGGCGGGATTTTTGCTTTCATCGGTCCGACCGGGGTGGGCAAGACCACAGCCATCGCAAAAATAGCCGCCCGCTGTGTCTTGCGCTTCGGGCGGGAGCAGCTGGTTTTGATGACCACCGACAACTTTCGCATAGGCGCTCAGGAGCAGCTCAAGGTCTACGCCAAGATTCTGGGGGTGAGCTATGTGTCGGTGCAGGACAAGGACGACTTCGCGCACAAGCTGCGCCAGCTCGCCCAGCGGCGCATCGTGCTGCTCGACACCGCAGGGGTGAGCCAGCGAGATATTCAAATGCTCGAGCAGGCTCAGTTGCTCTATGAGGGCGCGCCCGAACTCAAGCGCCTGCTGGTGATGAGCAGCACCACCGATCTGCGCACGCTGGAAGACGTCATTTTGATGAACACCGCCGCGGTCAAGACGGCAGGCGCCCAGCCGGCCCTGGCCGGGGCCATCATCACCAAGATCGATGAGGCGGCCCAGCTCGGTCCGGTGCTGGACTGCCTGATCCGCCACCACCTGCCCTTGCTGTTTCTCTCCAATGGGCAGCGTGTGCCCGAGGATTTGAGCCAGGCCAATGTGGCTTATCTGGTGCACCGGGCCTTGCATCCGCGCGCGCTTGGCCAGGGGCTGCAGTTGCAGGACCAACATGTGCCGGCCCTGATGGCCGATGAACTCAGTACCTGGGCCTTGCGGCCATCGAGTTGACATGGGTATCACGGCGATACAGGATCAGGCCAGCGGCCTGCGCCGCTTGTTCCACCCGCAGGGCGCAGCGCTGGGCTGGCCGGTGGTGCATGCCATCTCGTGCCCAGGCCGGCCCGCGTTTGTGCTGCCCCTGGTTCAAGCGCTTGTGCACGCTTGGGCCGATCAGGGTTTTTGCCTAGCCTGGGTCGATGAGTTGCCCTCGCAGCGGCGCGAGGGCTGGCCCTGGCCCTGTCGGGTGCGTTTTGATCTTAGCCAGAGCATGCTCGACCATGTGCCCCTGGCGGCCAGTCTGAGCGCGCTCGATGACAGGGTATGGTTTTCCTCTGCGCGGCAGATGCAGCGGCTGGTGAGTGACCGCGGCTGGCCGGTCAGCCGACGGCTGCTCGACAGCGGCGTGGCCTTTGACGCCTTGTGCCTGGCCGTCGACCCTCAGTCGAAGCGGCTGTGGTCTGTTTACGGCGCAAGCGTTCACCACACGGTTGTGGTTGGGGCCGAGCGCCATGAGATCGAGTCGGCACTGCGTTGGATGACGGGGGTGCCCACCGCCGGCGTTGCCTCCTGGCGTCTTTTACTGGTCAGCGCCGAGGCGTCTGCGCCTGACCACGGCTGGATCCCCGAGGCTGCCGCTCCCTTGCTCGGTCAGCCGCTGGAGATTCTGGGCCCGGTGAGCGCTTCCTGGAAGGACCCGGAGATCGCAGCAGATTTGGCCGGCCTCGATGCCATGCGGCGCGTCTTGCTGGAAAGGCTGATGCAGGGTTGACATGCGCGCTGCATATGGTCAGGTCGATCAGGAGGAGCTGCTGCGCACGCATATGCCGCTGGTGCGGCGCATCGCCGCACACATTGCCTCGCGGCTGCCGCATGATGTGGTGGTCGATGACCTGGCCCAGGAAGGAGCGCTGGGCTTGCTCGATGCGATCGGGCGCCACCAAGCGCAGCCCAACGAGAACTTCGAGGCTTATGCCAGCATGCGCATACGGGGCGCGATTTATGACGCCTGCAGGCGCAACGACCTGCTCGCCCGTCAGCACCGCGACCGCTTGGACTCGGTGCAGGCGGTCATCCGGCGCCTGGAGCATGAGTTGGGGCGGGTGCCGACCCAGGCCGAATGTGCGGCCGGCTTGAAGCTGCCCTTGCAGGAGTACCAGCAATGGTTGGACCAGGCTGTGGGTTTGTTGCCGCTCGACGAGGTGCCCGAGGAGTGGCTACCCGACGATCCGCAATCAGACCCGTTCGACCATTTGGCCTTGCAGCAAATGCGGGCCTTGCTGGCGCGGGCGCTCAAGAAGTTGCCGGAAAAACAGCAGCTGGTGATGGCGCTGCACTACCAGCAGGACCTGTCCTTTGCTGAAATCGCCGAGGTGCTGAAGTTGACCCGCGGGCGCATCAGTCAGTTGCACTCTGAGGCCATGCTCACGGTGCGCGCCCTCATGGACCCTGCCCAGGCCCAGACTTGAGCCGCAGGCTCAGTACTTGCCCAGCAACTGGCCGCCGAGTCCCGACTGCACCCCTCCGTCGGGGTTGTAGGTGGCCGAAGCCGATTCCTGAGCAACATAGGACTGCATGGCGGCGTTGCGCTGCATTGCCAATTGCAGCAAACCTGCATTGGCTTGGTGGGCGCTGCGTGCCTGTTCGAGCAGGCTGCGCGCTTGGCGCTGCTGCTCGGGATCAAGTCCGTCAATGTCGCGCGTCAGGCCTTCGAAACCGCCCGGGTAGCGGCCGAGCTCATGCAGTGCTTGCTGCACCTGTAGCAGGGCGGGCTCTAAATTTTGCGGCAGTAACTCTTGCAGGGCGCTTTGCAGCTGCATCACTGCAGCCTGGACCTGGGTCAGCAGGGCCAGTGGCCTGTGCAGGTCCTGGCTCACCGCTGTGTCCTGTGCAGGCTTTGCGCGATCAGGTCACGCAGCATGCCTTCGCCGACCTTCTCATAGTCGATGTGGAACTGGCCGGCGTCCATCCGCTGGCGGATTTGTTGCACCAGGGCCTCGTCAGAAACTGCGGGGGAGGCCGCACCGAGCTGCGAAGCAGCGCTCAGTTGTAGGCGAACGGCAGGGGCCGAGCTTGGGGCTGCCGCTTCTGCGCCAAGGGTCGGGCCCGAGCCCGCTTCCTGGTCGGAACGGACGCCGGTTGAGCCCGGGCGCTCTGTCCGGGGCGGTGTGGTGGGCAGTGCGCCCGCGTCGGTGATGCGCGTGACCATGGTTTCAATCCATCCTGACTTCCGCAAGGCCATCTCCGACGGCCAGCGCACGGAAGGTTTTTCCGTCCCCGATTTTCACCTGAAACGCAGAGCCCGCCCCGGCGTCCGACAGGGCCACGCCAGAGCTCATGATTTCAAAGCCTTTGCCGAGGATTTTGACTTGGATTTCCATACCTCTCCTAATGACGGTCCGAATGCGAAGATTGTTTAGCCGCAGGGCTGAGCCTGGGCCCAGGTTGCGGGTCAGTTCCTGGCCTTCCCAACTGCCGGGTGCGCCGGCCAGGTCCTGAGGCAGGCGGCCGCTGAGGCCCTGCATGGGCTGCATATCTTCTTGCGCAAGGCGGTGGCCGGCCGGCAGGCTGCGTTTGGCAACCCAGTAGTCCATCCACACCTGGACCTCCAGCATCACCTGACGCTGCCAGGGCCGGCCTGCGTTGCAGGAAACCTCCAGGCTCATTCGCCCAGGTGGGGGGGTCTGACCGAGCCAGCGCAGGCGCGTGGGGGCCTGGCATGGGGGCAGGCTGATCGGCCGCTGCGCCCATCTGACCTCGCTTCGCCGCCCTTCTAGGGCGGGATGCTGTTGGGCAAAAGCCAGCAGTTCCTCGGGAATCGGCCAAGCAGCCGGGTTGGCCGGGTTGGCCCCTTGGGCCGCAGTCAGGCCGGGCACTGCGAGGGCAAAGAGCAGCAATGCGGCGGCGGCCCTGGGCACTACGCAGCCTCCGCCATCTTGAGCATGGGAAACAGGGCGCCGCTCGGCTCGACCGCCACTGCGCCGACCCGACGCGGCATGGGCACGCAGGCGGGTATGGGATACAGATTCATGCTCGCCTGGCGTCCCACAGCATCGACCGGTAAGCGGGTTTGCCTGAGGCCGACCGTCAATTGGAGCGCATCGTCGCCGGGGGCTGGCGCTTGGCTGAGCAGGGCGGCGCTGACGGCATAGCGCTGGCCGCCCTGGTGAAACGACTGCAGCCGCATGCGTTGTCGACTTGCCGGAATCCACAGGCGCCAGCCGCCTTCGGGCAGGCTTTCGGCCCGAGCTTCCAGGCGGGCCAGTTGACGTCCAAGTTCGGACTCCTCGGCCGGCTCCAATTGAGCGCCGACCCAGTCCAGGCGCAATGTCAGCTGGCAGGTTTCTGCAACGAGGCTGCTGGCGCGGTAGGCCCAGTCCAGACTGCCCTTCAGAAAGTCCAGCACCGCCTGATCGGCCCAGGCCCCGGCCACCTTGTGCTGGGGCGCAGGGTAGATGTCGGACAGTGCGAATTGCCCGAGGCTGACCAACCAGTCTTCGAACGCCGACAGCCGGGCCTGGAGGGCCTGCGGATTTAGCCGGGTGTTGCCGATTTCGGCGCGGATGCGGGCCAGTTCCGCCAGTCCGCCGTGGTGCAGCTGCTGTCTGTCCAGGCCCTGGGGCGACAGGGGCAGGCTGGGCGGCGTGCTGAGATTGTCCAGCGGGGGCTGCTCGCTCACCGGCTGCTGCGCGCTGAGCTTGTGTTCCCAGTGCGCGAAGTGTTCAAGCACGGTGGCGTCGGGCTCGACCTGGCCTTGTCGGGCCTGATCGATCCAGCGCGCGATCACCGGTGTGATGCCCCGGGTCATGAACAGCGCTTGCGCCTGGCCTTGCGACAGCTGCTGGGCCAGGTCACCCACCGTGTGCGCCACCGACGCCAGACCCGCGTTGCCCAGAGACTGGGCCAGGTCACGGGCATGCAGGCTGGCTTGCGGCAGGCCTTGTACATCGAGTCCGAGGCTGGCATTGAGCCCCGTCAGCGCCTGCTCGATATCGTCGAGCACCAGCAGTCGGTGCTGGGCGAGCTGCGAAATATCCAGGTTCACGCCTTGGCCCCACCGTCCTGCCCGGCAGGCTCCCAGCTTGCATCGAGCAGGGCCTGAATATATTCGAGCTCCTGCAACACCTGATTCTTGCTGGCACCCCGGATCAGCCCGAGCTGGGTATTGCGCAGCTGCTCCTTGGCCGCTGCCAGTGCCGACTTCAGACGGCTCAGGTCGGCGGCCGCAGGGCTGCTGATGGGCCCTGGCGAGGCCAGCGGCTCGACGACAGCCACATCCTGGGCAGCAAGCTGGGCATCAGGAGGGGGGCTGGACACCGGCAGCACGGGGACAGCGCTGGCCTCTTCACTGTGGCGCGACACTTCAGCATGCAGTTGATGGACCTGGCCTTGCAGCGCTTGTCGCTGCTGCAGGAGCAGGTCCCACTGTTGGGCCAGCCGCTGCGAGCGCACACGCAGGCTCCAGGCCAGCAAGAGGCTACAGACCAGCGCCAGGATCAGTGCCGCAGGCATCCATTGGCGCGAGAGCAGCTGGCCTGACGGTTCCCCGGTTCGGGCCGGCTTGTCGTCCGGGGCGGCGGCCGGCACCGCTGTAACAAATACTTTGGCCCATGCGACCTGTTGCAGCGCACGGGCCAGCGTGGCCACCGCCTTGCGCGATTCGACGACCGCGGCACACTGCTGGGCATGGGCGTGGATGGCTGTGGTGAGGTCCGGTTTTTCGAACACCGACAGGCTGCGCCTGACCAGATCGAGGCGCCGGCCTTTGCTGGTCTCCAGCTCCTTGTGCAATTGGGTCAGCGCCTGCGATAGCTCGCCCCATACCGGGCAAGCGAGTTCCATGGCCTGTGCATGGGGCTGCAGACTCTCGCTGGCCAGCACGATGGCGAAAAGGCGCAGCAGCAGCCTGGAGAGGTCCGCCGGCGCGCGCTCCAGTTCTAGCCGCTCCTGCTCGTACAGGCGCAACTGAGGATTGCTTCTGGACAGGCGAAAAAGTACCCCGTTAAGGACGGCCTCGTCGCCAGCGGCAAGCAACTGCTTGCGTATTTCTGCCGACAGCAGCTGCAGATTGGACTCCAGCTCTTTGGCCAGGTAATTGGCGCTGCCCCATGAGCGTGCTGCGCTCAGGGCCTGCTGGGATTGATCAAGCCAGGCGCTCCATCGCTCAACAGTGACAGGGCGGCTTTCAGCGATGAAGGCCTGCATCTCTTCAAAAGCGGGACGCTGCGGTGCGACTTTTTCCGCCGCGACCGCAGCCGCAGGCTTGACGGCGGGCGCGGGTTCAGGGTGCCGGGCCATGCCTGCCAGCCAGGCCAGCGCCAGCCACCAGCCTAGCCACAGCAGTGCGAGGAATCGGGGCGGCGGAAACGGTCGTTCAGAGCGCATGGGTCTGTGCTGCGGGCAGCGCTGTCAGGTAGGTGCGCTGTTGGTGGGTGATTTGGCCCATGGTCGGTGTGGCCAGGATCGGACCGCTGACTTCATCGACCCAGCAGCCCAGGCGGGCATCGTCCCGCCCTCGAGCCACCAGACACCAGGGCCTGGGCTGGCTGGTGGCAAAGTAATGCGGGTCGGCCAGTTTGAAGAGTTCCGTCAAGGGACGCATGAAAACCGGCCGCCCTTCATGCAACTCGGCTGTCAGAAAGGCACAGTAACGCTCTTCCTGCCCCGGCAGACAGGAAGGAAAAATCGCCTGTACCGCGTCCGCAAGAACGGCCATACCCTGCTGATCGATCATGAACAACACCCATCGCGATGGGTCGGCCGTGGTGGAAAACTCGGATGTGTCCGATTCCATGGGGTTTTACTCCAGGCCAAATTATAGATTTCGGAGGCTCTGAAAATCGGAAATGTGAAAATATGTCCTGGGTTGAACCTCGATGCCTGAGGTTTAAAGCTCCAACAGTTTCAGGATGTCTTTGTCTGAAGCGTTCGCCTGCGCCAGCACTGCGGAGGCGGAATTCAGAATGATTTGGTTCTTGGCCAGTTCGGAGGCGGCCTTGGCATAGTCGGTATCTCCCATCTGACCGCGCGAACTGCTTTGCTGCACGACGCCGACCGAGACATTGTTGCCGGCAGCCAGCAGTCGGTTCATGGCCGAGCCTAGCAGCGAGCGGCGGGAATCCACGTGTTGAAGCATCGTGTCGAGCAGCACCAGGGCTTGGCCCGCCGCATGCCTGTCGGTCAGGTGGCTGCGCGGCTGGCCCTCATCGTTGTGGACAGGCTCTCCCAGAGCCACAGCGATCGCCCCGGCCCGTGACAATCGTTGGTCTGAGGTGTCCCAGGTTAATGCGTCCAACATGCCCCGCTCGCCGGTGAAGTCCTCGAACCGGTATTCGACGGTTTCGCCCGCATTGGCGCCGATCTGGTAGCGCAGCAGGCCGGCCTTTTGGAGCAACTCGTGGTCGGCAGGCTCGCCTTTGGCCACGGCCGCTCCGCTCGACTGGGCGTTCGCTGCGGCGATGCCCGTGGCGTGATCGACCCCTGCGACTGCGGCCTGAAGGGTTACCTGACTGGCACTGTAGCCGGCAGCGCTGACCGTCAGTTGCGTCACGCTAAAGGGGTTGCTGCCCGTGGTGGAGCTCAGCCTCAACTTTCCGTTAACCAGGCTGGCCGAGACGCCGAGCAGTTGCCCCTGGCTTTGCAAGGTGTCGATCTGGCTCTTGAGCTGACTCAGCGCCTGGCCAGCGGTGCTGCTGGCCCCGGAGGATATGGTCTGCCCCAGCAGCTCAAAGGACGCTTGCACGGCAGGGCCGCCGGTTTGCACCTGAACCAGTTGCCCAAGGCGGTCGAGCTCACTGCCGCTGGGTTTTTGGGCCGGCGGGCTGCCACTGACCAGCACGTCGTCGAGAAACATGGTGGCGCCGGTGGCGCGACCCCCCGAGAAATCGTAGGAGCCCGATACAAAGACAAATTTGTAGTTGCCCGCTGTGGGTATCTGCGTGCTTACGCTGACCCAGCTGGTAGCGTCGGTCAGGCTGGTGCCGGTGCGGTTGAGCAGTTCGGTGGTGGCGCCGGTGTCGGTATTGACCAGGTAGGCGTAGACGTCAAAAGTGTCCGTATCTCCGGTGGCCCGCCATTTGAAGGACACGCTTTCGCCACCGGGGATATACAGGTCATCGGAGACGATGTAGGGGCCGTGGCTGACGCCAAAGGGGTCGACCACCAGTGCGGTGGACTTGAGCATCATGCTCTTGGTGCTGCCCGGTGCGACGGACGTGTTGCTCAGTTCGGCCGTGTAGGAATTGGTGATGTCGGTGTAGGACCCGCTTTCAGATCGGTTGTCGACCGGGGTGGGGTAGCCTGCGATGCTCTGGCTGCCGTCAAGCTTGATGCGCTCGGGGTACAGGGTCCAGCCCGGCACGGTGGTGCTGCCGACCACCCCGCTTTCGAAGTCGCCATTGACGAAGGGTGACAGGTAATTGATGCGCAGGGGCTGGCCCGCCTGACCGTTTCTGACGCTGTCGATCATGCCGAAGGCCTGCGCGCTGCCTCCCAGCCCCCTGTAGACGGTGGTGCCCACCACCGACAGGCTGCCTGCTGTGAGGTCGGGCTGGCTTGCAGCCGGCAAACTCAGCGCGCTAGAGCCGGCGTAGTTGTACTGGATATAGCCGTCCTGGCGATCTTCGACCAACTCTTCTGCGTATGGGCTGGTGATGCTGATGTCGCTCACTTGCGGCGTTTCACCGTAGCGCCCCAGGCCAAAGCTGGAGGCGCTCAGTCCACTGATGCTGCTGTCGTACCAGACGGACAGGTCGCGCCCATCGGGCGTGCTCAGCGCGACCGACCCGTCGCCGCTGAGGTCGGCCACAGCCCCGTGCAGGTCCCGGCTGGACTGAATCGCATTGATGATTTTCCCCAGCCGGGCGTCGGGCAGTTCGTCCTTGACAAAGGGTACCGTCACCTTCACGCCGTTGACGAACAAGTCGTAGTTGCCGCTGGGCAGGGTCGCTGTGTCCAGTTCTCCCTGGCCGATGCGCTGTGCGGGGACGGCGCTATCGTAGACCTGCTGCTGCATATTGAGCAGCGCCATGCCGCCATTCCAATGGGTGGAATTGGCGATGTGGTCGATCTCCTGCTTCAGTTGCTGGTATTCCTGGTCCACGCTCTGGCGATCTGCCTCGGTCAGCACATCGTTCAGGCTCTGGACGGCCAGTTCGCGCATGCGCTGCAGCATGCTGGCGATTTCCAGGGTGGCGCCCTCTGCGGTTTGCAACATTGAGCAGGCGTCGCCAATATTGCGCAAGGCCTTTTCAAGGCCCTGAATCTGCGAGGTCATTCGGCTGCTGATGGCCAGTCCGGCCGCGTCGTCTGCGGCCGAGTTGATGCGCCGACCGGTAGACATATCCCGCATGGTTTGCGTGATCCCACGGTTGGCCATGCTCACGCCCAGCTGGGCGCGCATAGATGCCAAATTCGTGTTGATGACGCTCATAGTCTTGCCATTGATCGACTGTGGTATCGCCGCGGGTGTCAAAAACCCATCGGCAAGCGATCAAAGCAAGAGGGATGCCAGGCTTTAAACCGGCAGATTGGTAATTTCTTTGTAGGCTTCTACCAGCCGATTGCGAACAGCGATCATTCCCTGTAGAGAAAGGTTCGCCTTTTGGGCTGACAGCATGACTTCTTCAAGGCTGAGCTTGCTTTGCCCCGTGGAGAAGGACTGCACTTGGGCCTGAGCGACGTTTTGTGCTTCGTTGACGTCCTTGACGGCCTTAAAAAGCAACTGCTGAAAATCAGGCGCAGCCGAACCTGGGCCTGAGGCCGGGGCCGGCATGCCGGCGGCCATGTCGCCCATGACTTTCATGGCCTGGTTCAGTTGTTGCAGGGGATCGCTGCTCACGATCACGTTCCTTCAGGGATATATAAATCAGGAAACTGTTCCCGATAGGCTTTCAGTTTATACCTGAGCGCGCGCTCTGACAAGCCAAGGACAGCAACCGCCTTTTTGCGGCTACCGCCTACCTGCGTCAATACATGCAAAATATGTTCGCGCTCGACGGATTCGATGTCCATGCCTGCCGATCCCGTGCGCATCGGCGCTGCAATTTCTGCCGCGGGCGCGGCCTGCGGCGTTCCTTGTACAGGTTCTAATTCAATATCCCCGGGCGTGATGAACTCGCCGTCGGCCATCAGCACGGCTCGCTGCATCGCATTTTCTAATTCCCTGACATTACCGGGCCAGGGGTGTTTGAGCAGGGCTTGAACCGAAGCGGGAGACAGTTGCAGCGGGCGCTGGGCGTCGGCGTAACGGGTCAGAAAGGCGTGGGCCAAGGCGATGATGTCGCGGGGGCGGTCGCGCAGTGCCGGAATTCGAATCGGAAATACCGCCAGGCGGAAATACAGGTCCTCCCGGAAACGCCCCTGCCTGACCTGCTCGAGCAGGTCGCGGTTGCTGGCTGCGACGATGCGCACATTACAGTGAATAGAGCGCAGCGACCCAAGGCGTTCGATCACCTGGTCTTGCAGCACCCGCAGCAGCTTGGCTTGCAGGTCCGCGGGCATTTCACCGATTTCATCGAGAAACAGGGTGCCGCCGTCGGCTGCTTCAAACTTGCCCGCCTGCGCCTTGACGGCGCCCGTGAATGCGCCTTTTTCATGGCCGAACAAGGTTGATTCGAGCAGGGCGTGGGGAATGGCCGCGCAATTAATGGCCACATACGGCCCGCCGTGACGGCTGGACCGGGCATGCAGTTGGCGCGCGAAAACATCCTTGCCGACGCCCGATTCGCCCAAGAGCAGGACGGTGGTGTCGGTGCGGGCCACCCGATCGAGGCGGTCGGCGACGGCTTGTGTGGCCGGGTCGTCGATCACGATGCTGGCAACGGCTGAGGTTTGCGGCCTGCCGCCACGCGCCGGCGCTGTGGTCTGGGCCGGTGCGTTTCGCTCGATGACCGCCATCAACTGGCGGGGCTGGAAGGGTTTGACCAGAAAGTCATGGGCGCCGGCGCGCAGGGCCTCGATGGCCAGTTCGGTATCGGCATAGGCGGTCATGACGACCACCCGAAGCTGTCGGTTGACGGCTTGCGCGCGGCGCATCAATTCAAGCCCGTTCATGCCGGGCAGCCGGAAATCGGTGACCAGCAATTGCTGCTCGCCGGCCCTCACCTGTGGCAGGGCCAGCTCGGCCGATTCAAAGGCCAGAAAATCGATGGCCGCCATTTTCAGGCTGACGATGATGGCCTCGCGCAGATCGCGATCGTCTTCCACCAGCAAAACAGGGAGGGTCTGGCTGCTCACAAATCAGAGCCTTGCCATGCAAGGAAGCTGGATCAGGAACCGGGCGCCGCGAGGCTGCCGGTTTTCGGCGTGGATTTCGCCTCGGTGCTTGCGTACGGTGTCCAGCGCGATGGACAGGCCCAGGCCGGTGCCGTTGCTGCGCGATGTTGAAAACGGCTCGAACAGGGAGTCGAGCATGTCGGCTGCGATGCCGGGTCCACTGTCCTCGATGCCGATGTCCACACGCATTCCCTGGCGGCGCAGGCCGATGGCGATGTCATCGCCCGCAGCGCTGACCTCAATGGCGTTTTCCAGGACAGCCACCAAGGCGCTGACCAGGCTGGCTCGCTCGCAGCTGATCAGTCCATCGAGGTGCGCATTTTCGTCGTAGCAGATCCTGATCGAACGCTGGCGCGCCAGGGCCTCGACCTGAGTGAGCGCATCGGCGGTCAGATCGTTCGGACTGACCAATTCAGGCTGCTGCAAGACCGGCTTGATGAATTGCAGCATTTGCCCGGCCAATTTCTCCAGGTTCAGCAACTGGGTATGAACCCGGCGTGCAAAATCGGCTCTCTGGGTTTCATCGAGCTGCGCGTCAACCAAATAGGAGGCGTACAGCATGGCGGTGGACAGGGGGGTTCGAAACTGGTGGGCAATACCGGCCGACATTTTTCCCATGGCGGCCAGCCTGTCGATTCGCTCCGCTTCACCCAGCCGCCTTAAATTTTCGGTGATGTCCTGGATTTGAATCACCATTTGCATACCTTGCCGTTTGTGCTCGATCTGAACGGTATGCGATTGCCCGCCGATGTGAACCTGATATTCAGACGGGCCGGCGCCAGGTTTCCAGGATTCGGGCAGCGCCCAGGAGCCCTCTTTTTCCAATTCCGGCAGCCAGCGCAGTGCGGCCGAATTGAAGTGCGTCACCCGGCCAGACTCCACCAGCACCACCCCGGCCGGCAGCACATTGATCAAGGACTGCAACTGGTCGTGGGCCCTGACCAAGTCCGCATTGAGGGCGTCGATCTGAGCGGCCAACTCTTCATGGCGGCGCTCCAAGGCCTTGGACGCCGTGATGAAGAGCTCAAAGGTGTCGGCAAGATCTGACGCAGACTCCCGGCTGCTGGTGACCGGACTTGTATTCATGGGCTAGACAGATCGTGTCAAAAATGCAACATGCTTGAAGGGCGCCCTTGGCTCAAATTGGAAAGTGGATCTGGTTTTACAAAAAATCACCAATAATTACACTTCCGTGATTACTTTAACAAATTTCTATGGATCCGCAAGCCGGCCCCGCTGCGATCGATCCCGCTAGGGCGACTGCAGGCTCTACCGCTTTGCTTGGATCTGGCTGGCTTGAGCGATTGAGGTCGCTCAGCTTGGCCGCGCGCAGCGCTTTGGCTTTGGGCGTGGTTTTGCTCGCTGGCCTGCTTATTTGGGTGGCTCAGGGTTCGTCGCCTGAGCGCGAGCAGCGGATTTTGTTTTCAAATGTTTCAGGGGCCGATGGCGCAGCCATCGTTGCAGCCTTGGAGCAGATGAATGTGCCCTATCAATTTACCGAGGGTGGCACGGCGATCACGGTTCCCAAAGCCATGGTTTACGAAACGCGCCTCAAACTGGCAGGGCAGGGCTTGCCCAAGTCGGGCAATGTCGGCTTTGAAATTCTTGAAAAGCAGAAATTTGGCACCAGCCAATTCGTCGAGCGGGTAAATTACTTGCGCGGTCTGGAGGGTGAGCTGGCGCGCAGCATAGCCTCGATCGCTCAGGTCAAGTCGGCGCGGGTCCATCTGGCCGTGCCCAAGCAGACCGCCTTCACCCGAGAGCAGGAACGTCCAAGCGCCTCTGTCTTGTTGACCCTGCATCCGGGACGGGTGCTCGACCCGAGCCAGACCGCCGCGATAGCCCGCCTGGTGAGCGCTTCGGTCCCGGGCATGCAGGTCCAGGATGTCGCCCTGCTCGACACCGACGGCGGCAGCCTGGTGGCGTCGCAGCCTCGTGCGGACCTGGACGCCGGCCAGCTTCGCTACACCAAGGAGGTCGAGGCGTCGCTGGCCCGGCGCTTGGCCGACCTGCTCACACCGCTGGCCGGGCCCAATGGCTTTCGTGCCCAGGTCACGGTGGATCTGAGTTTTGACGAGCGCGAAAAGACGTCCGAGGTCTACTCCCGAAATGCGGGTGATCAATCTATACGCAGTGAGCAGACCATGGAGTCGCGCGGCCAAGGCGATGGCCCGGGCGGACTGCCGGGCGCTTTGAGCAATCAGCCACCCGTACCGCCCGAGGCGCCGGTGGTCAATCAGGTCAACGGGCGGGCGGCCAATGCGCAGGCTCCCAACTCGGCCCGTGAGCTCAATGCGCCGGGGCGGGTTGAAACCGGCCAATCGGTGGCCGCAGATGGCGGCGCGCTGCGCCGTGAAAAGACGGTCAACTATGAGGTCGATCGCTCGATCGAGCGTTTCAAGCCCAGCAAGGGACAGCTCAGGCGAATTTCGGCGGCGGTTGTCCTTGACTACAAGCCCAGCGCCAATGGTTCAGTGCGCGCTCCCTACAGCCAGGATGAGCTGCGGCAGATCAACACACTCATCCGCGATGCGGTCGGCTATGTTCAGGCGCGCGGCGATACCGTGAGCGTGGCCAACCTGCCCTTCAATGCGCCGCCGACCAGTGAGTCGGCGCCGACGGCGGCCGAGTCCTGGTGGACCCCGGAAGTGATGGATCAGGCCAAGAAGATGTGTTGGACCGCGCTCGGTGCTGCGCTGCTGTACCTGTTTGTGCTTCGGCCTTTGCTGCGACCCGCATCGGTGCCTGCGCCCCAGCCTACAGAGCCGGCCATGACCACCACCACCTCGCCCAACGATGTACGGCGCGAAATCGAGGAAAAGCAGGAGGCCTGGGCGCGCCAGCGTGAGGTCTGGGCCGCCGAGGAGCGGCTGCGTGAGCAGGACGAACAATTGCGCCGGGATCAGGAAGAGAAGGTACAGGCTGATCGCAAGCGACGCTTGGACGAATTGCTGGCCTATGCCGAAGGCTTTGCCGGCCAGCAGCCCGAACAGACGGCCTTGTTGCTCAAGTCCTGGGCATCCAGCAAAGCCCCGGTGGGAAGTACAGGCAGCAACGAAGCCTCAGGCGCCTCACGCTAGGAATTGCCCAGTATGGTCACTTCGAACAATCCCGTGGTCAGTAAAGCCGCTTTGGGGACCGCCTTGAAAAGAGGGCTGCAGATGGCTGGCGAGGGACAGGGCATGCCTGCCGCAGGACTGGACGGCCCCTCGAAGGCGGCAGTGATGCTCATGATCCTGGGACCAGAGCGGGCGACGGAGGCGATGCAGCAGTTTTCGGCCGAAGAGGTCAGCCGGGTGTCGTCCTTGATGTCGGCTATGCAGGCGCTCGACCGTGACACCCTCATTGGCGTTCTGGAAGAATTTCGATCGACCACCCAGCATCAAAAGACGGTGGCCTTCAATCCCTCAGAGTTCGTGGAGTCTTTGCTGGAAAAATTCTCCATGGATGCAGCCTCGACCGACTGGCAGTCGAACGAGGAAATCAGTTCTCATCTGCCGGCACTCGATTCGTTTTCCAAGATGCCTGTGGAAGCGCTCAGTGGCCATTTGTCGGAAGAGCATCCGCAGGTGGCAGCCACGCTGCTGTCCCTGCTAGACCCGGCCTTGTCGGCTCAGGTGCTGGAAAGCTTGGAGGCCGACCAGCGCAACGAACTGGTCCTCAGGATCGCCTTGCTCGACCGGATTGATCCGGCGGTGCTCGGCGATCTCAATGAGGTGCTGGAGCGGGCGATGCAATCGAAGAAAATCGGCGGCAGCAGTGGCCTGGGCGGTATTGCACCGGCAGCCGATATTGTGGCCAACCTCACATCGGGCCTGGATCGACAGACGCTGGAGCATATCCAGGCCTTCGATGGTCGGCTGGCGGCTCAGATCCAGTCCAAGGTCTTTACCTTTGAGGACTTTGCTCTGGTCGAGCCGTCGGCTCTGCAGCGTCTGCTGCCAGAGGTGCAGACCGAGACCCTGGTGATTGCGCTCAAGGGCACGACGCCTCGCCTGAAGCAGCACTTCAAAGCTGCGATGACCAACCGGATGTCTGAACGGGTTCAGTTCGAGTTGGACAACATGCCGGCGGTCAAATTGCAGGATGCTGAGCGGCGCCAGCGAGAGATCATCGCCTTGGCCAGGAGTTTGGAAGCCCAGGGCACTTTGTCACTGGATAGAAAGCCGGCCGGTGCTTCGGCCGCCACCTCGGCATGAAGTCGTGGTCGCCGCCCTCGTTTGATAACCCAGCCAGCCTGGACTCTGAGTTGCCGCAGGCCAGGACTGCGGCTGCGCCAAACCCGCAGCCCCTGCTGACCGCGCAGGAGCTGAGGACTTTTGGGCAATACCCCCATCAAGAGGCATTCCTGAGGGGCTTGCAGCAGGGCCTCGAGGAGGGCCGGGCCCAGGGGCAGCAACTGGGTCGGCAAGAGGGCTGGAGCGAAGGTCACCGCCTGGGCTATGAGGCTGGCTTGACCCAGGGCCTGCAGGACGGTGCAGACGATGTCAGGCGCCTGTCTGGCGAGCTGCGGGACTTGGTCGCCTCGCTCGAATTGTTGCCCTCCATCTGGGCGCAGGAACTGGGTGAATCGGTGTTTTTGGTGGCCAGCCGTCTCAGTGGCGCTGAGCCTGATCGCCGGGCGGTCATTCAGACGGTGCTGGCGTCCATGCAGGCCGTGCCCCAGCCTGGAAAGACGCTGTGCCTGCGCGTGGCCCCGAGGGATATGGCGACCTGGGAGGCCATCCTGGGGGATTCGCAGGCACCGCTGCAGATGGCTGCGGTGGCAGATCCTGATTTGCTGGCCGGACAGGCGCTGCTGGAAATCGGTTCGAGCCGGGTTGATGTAGGCGACAGTGCCCGCCTGGCCTTGATCAAATCGGCTTTGGGTGTGCTGTCCGGCAAAGCCGTCGGCGAATAAGTCGTGCATGCAGCCTTCGAGTCCCTGATTCGACAGACGAGGGCGCAGACCGACCGTCTGAGGGCCCTGCCCTTGGGCCTTGCCTATGGTCGCTTGCGTTGTGCAACGGGGGCTGTGTTGGAGGTCGACGGCCTGCCCATGGTCATCGGCGATCGGGCCCATGTTGAGGGTGCCCAGGACAAGCAGTGGCTCGAGGCCGAGTGCATTGGCTTTGAAGCCTCCAGGACTTTTTTGATGCTGCTCGACGTTGTGCAGCCTATGGCCCCTGGAGCGCTGATTTTGCCCTCATCCATGCCCCGCTTGGTCGACGGTCGCTATGAAGTGCCGGCGCAGCGGCCTAGCTTGCCTGTGGGCCCGCAATTGCTCGGCCGTGTCGTCGACGGCTTGGGGCGTCCGCTTGACGGCCTCGGTGGCGACCTTAGCGGCCCGGTCGTACGAGCGGCGGGCCCGGTCAACCCTTTGCAGCGCGCAACGATTGTGACCCCTCTGGATACCGGTGTGCGTGCGATCAATGCCGCGCTGACCATCGGCAAGGGGCAGCGCATAGGACTTTTTGCCGGCTCCGGCGTCGGCAAGAGCGTCTTGCTGTCCATGCTCGCGCGCAACTGCGCGGCCGATGTGCTGGTCATTGCACTGGTTGGTGAGCGCAGTCGCGAAGTCCGAGAATTTTGTGAGGAGAACCTGGACGAGCAGGCGCGGCGGCGCTCGGTGGTGGTGGCCGCGCCGGCCGACACCACGGCGCTCGCTCGAACCAAGGCGGCCGAGTACGCCAGCGACATCGCCGGCTGGTTCCGGGATCAGGGTCAGCATGTCGTGTTAATCCTTGATTCGCTCAGCAGGTACGCGATGGCCCTGCGCGAGATCGGTTTGGGGATGGGCCAGCCACCGGTGGCTCGGGGCTATCCGGCCAGCGTTTTTTCCCGTCTGCCGGAAATTGTTGAGAAGGCGGGCAACGGGGCGCGGCCTGAGGGCTCTTTGACCGCCGTCTACACCTTACTGCTTGAGGGGGATGATGTCCACGACCCCGTGGCCGACGCCGCGCGCGGCGTGCTCGACGGACATGTCTTCCTGTCTCGGGAGTTGGCCGACGCAGGTCACTATCCGGCCATCGATATCGAGCGTTCGATTTCGCGGGTGATGCCGCGTGTGACTACGGCCGAGCATGTGAAGGCCGCTGCCAAGCTGAAGGCCTTGATCAGCAAACATACCCGCAGTAGGGATCTGATGGCCATGGGTGCCTATGTGCGAGGCACCGATCCGCAATTGGATTTTGCGATCAAGAACTGGGATCGCATCCGTGCCTTTCTCCAGCAAGATGCGGGCGAGCTGAGTCAGTTCGAGCTGTCCCGTGACAGTCTGCTGTCCCTGGTCCGAGGCGCTCCATGAAGTTGCGAACACTGCGCACCGTGATGCAATTGGCCAGACTCAAGGCGGATCAATCGGCGGTATCGGCGCGGCAGGCCAAGGCCCGGTTCGAAGAGGCCCAGTCCTTTTCGGACCAGGTGCACGCTTATGCCCAGGAATACGATCAAGGCTATGCCAAGGTGGCCTTGTCCGGCGACAGCGTCATGCTGTTGCACGAGCGCGCTCAATTCAACGCTAATTTGCACAAAACCGCCCGAGAGCAGCAAGAGCAGGTCAAGCCCTTGGCGCAAAAAGCAGGCGCTGCCATTGCTCAGGCACTGGAGCACCATGCAAGGGCCAAAGCCATGGAGGGTTTTGTGCAGGCTCGCCGGCAGCTGATCGCGGAGCAGGCCGATCTGCGCGATGCCAGAGAGTCCGAGGATATTTTGCAGGCCCGTTTGATCAAGCCGCGATGAGCCCTTAGAGGATGGCCCAAGCCAGGCGGGGGTGTTTGGATTCGGCCTTATGGGCCCGCAGTTGGGCTGTCTATAACCCTGCGCGGCAATAGGGCCCTACCCCTGGCGCTGACTGGCCGATCGCGCTCGGGATACAATTTCACCCGGATTCTGAGGAGCGTTGCAACCCACCTTGGCGTGGTCTAGGCTCAGAAACCTTTTCTTTGCAACGACGCTCACCCGCCCGCCATGGGCCTTGTTGGGTGAGCCGGATTCCCCCTTTGTTCATGCGATGGCGTCGGCCCCTTGCGGGTTTTCTAGTCTTTGTTTGGAGAAATGATCAATGAACGCTGTTCTCAAGCCCCTGCACACCCAGGATTACGCCATTGCCGACTTGTCGCTCGCCGACTGGGGTCGCAAAGAGCTCAAGATTGCAGAAACCGAGATGCCTGGCCTGATGGCCATCCGCGAGGAGTTCGCCAAGAGCCAGCCCCTCAAGGGCGCGCGCATCACCGGCTCGCTGCACATGACCATTCAGACCGGCGTGCTGGTCGAGACCCTGCAAGCCCTGGGCGCTGATGTGCGCTGGGCCTCGTGCAACATCTTCTCGACCCAGGACCACGCCGCCGCCGCCCTGGTGGTCGCTGGCACGCCGGTGTTTGCCTACAAGGGCGAAAGCTTGGACGACTACTGGGACTACACCCACCGCATCTTCGAATTCAAGGGTGCCAAGGGCACGCCTGAAGAAGGTCCCAACATGATCCTGGACGACGGCGGCGATGCCACGCTGCTGATGCACCTGGGCACCAAGGCCGAGACCGACCCGTCGGTGCTGAACAATCCCGGCAGCGAAGAAGAGGTGTGCCTCTTCAACGCCATCAAGGCGCAGCTGGCCAAAGACGGCACTTGGTACAGCCGCCGCCTGAAAAACATCATCGGCGTGACCGAAGAGACCACCACCGGCGTGCTGCGCCTCAATGAGATGTCGGTCAAGGGCACGCTCGCCCTGCGCGCGATCAACGTCAACGACTCGGTCACCAAGAGCAAGTTCGACAACCTCTATGGCTGCCGTGAGTCGCTGGTCGACGCGGTCAAGCGCGCCACCGACGTGATGATTGCCGGCAAGGTGGCCGTGGTCGCTGGCTACGGTGACGTGGGCAAGGGCTCGGCCCAGGCCCTGCGCGCGCTCAGCGCCCAGGTCTGGGTCACCGAGATCGATCCGATCAACGCCTTGCAGGCCGCCATGGAAGGCTACAAGGTCGTGACCATGGAATATGCTGCTGACAAGGCCGACATTTTTGTGTCGGCTACTGGCAACAAGAACGTCATCACCTACGCGCACATGGCGGCCATGAAGGACCAGGCCATCGTCTGCAACATCGGTCACTTCGACAACGAGATCGACGTCGCTGCGCTGGAGAAGTGCCAGTGGGAAGAGATCAAGCCCCAGGTCGACCATGTGATCTTCCCGGACGGCAAGCGCATCATCTTGCTGGCCAAGGGCCGCTTGGTGAACCTGGGCTGCGGCACCGGCCACCCCAGCTTCGTGATGAGCTCCTCCTTTGCCAACCAGACGATTGCCCAGATCGAGCTGTTCACCAAGAAGGAGAGCTACGAAGTGGGCAAGGTCTATGTGCTGCCCAAGCACCTGGACGAGAAGGTCGCTCGCCTGCACCTCAAGAAGGTCGGCGCCATGCTGACCGAACTCAGCGACGAGCAGGCCTCCTACATCGGCGTGAAGAAGGAAGGCCCGTACAAGGCCAACACCTACCGTTATTGACCCTTGGCTCCCTCTCCCCTTGGGGAGAGGGTTGGGGTGAGGGTCTTTCCCCGCCCCCTCCCATCCCTCCATCGGGCAGGGCCACCCATCCATGCGCGCCGACCTCCTCCTTGTTGAACGCGGCCACGCTGCCACGCGCTCTCAGGCCCAGCGCCTGATCGCTTCGGGCGTGCTCTGGCGCGAGGGCGGTGCGCCCTGGAAGAAGATCGCCAAGAACGGCGACGAACTGCCTGAGCAGGCGCAGCTGCAGCTCACTGACACCGCCGAGGCCAGGTACATCTCGCGCGGCGGGCTCAAGCTCGAAGGCGCGCTGGCCGCCACCGGTCTAAAGGTCGCGCTCTGGCGCTGCCTGGATGTGGGCCAGTCCACCGGGGGCTTTACCGACTGCCTGCTGCAGCAGGGCGCGGCCCGTGTGGTCGGCATTGATGTGGGCCATGGCCAGTTGCATGCCAGCTTGCGCGCCCATGCGCAGGTGGTGTGCATCGAGGGCGTCAATGCGCGCTCGCTCACCGTGGAGGACTTCTGGCACCACCACGAAGAAGCGGCCGGCCAGGAAGCAGACTCGAAGCAGCCCTTTGACCTGCTCACGGGTGACCTGTCCTTCATTTCGCTGACCCTGGTGCTTCCCGCCATGGTGCAACTGCTGAAGCTGGGCGGCGACGCGCTGATGCTGGTCAAGCCGCAGTTCGAACTGCAGCCGGGCCAGGTGGGCAAGGGCGGCATTGTCAAGGACCCGGCCCTGTTTGCCCTGGTCGAGCAGCGCCTGCGCGCCTGCTGCGAAGAGCTGGGGCTGCAGGCGCTGGCCTGGCTGGACTCGCCCATTGAAGGTGGGGATGGCAACCGGGAGTTTTTCATCCATGCGCGAAAGGCCCGAGAGGTGGCCGCAGTGCTGGCGGATGCGCCGGCCCGCCAGGTGGCCAGGCGCCAGCCGCGTGGCGAGGGAAGAAAGTTGCCCGACGAAGACGATCGCCAAGCCGCGCACGACGGCCAACCCGGCCCGGCCCGCCGCAAGCGCAAGACCGACTGACCAGCACATCGAGAGTCAAGGCCATGAAGACGCCACCGCTGAGTTTTGAATTTTTTCCGACCAAGACGCCCGAGGGCGCCGATAAACTGCGCGCCGTGCGCCAGCAGCTCTATGTGCACAAGCCGGAGTTCTGCTCGGTGACCTTTGGCGCTGGCGGCTCCACACAGGAAGGCACGTTCTCGGCCGTGGGCGAGATCCTCGCCGAAGGCGTGGCCGCGGCTTCGCATTTTTCCTGCGTAGGCGCGACCCGGGCGCGGGTGCGTGAGCAACTGGCGCAGTTGCGCGCCATGGGCGTGCAGCGCCTGGTGGCCCTGCGCGGCGATCTGCCCAGCGGCTATGGCGCCGGTGGCGAGTTCCAGTACGCCAGCGACCTGGTGGCCTTCATCCGCGCCGAGACCGGTGATGCCTTCCACATCGAGGTGGCGGCCTACCCCGAGGTCCATCCCCAGGCCCGCTCGCCCGAGTCCGATTTGCAGGCCTTTGCCACCAAGGTCAAGGCCGGCGCTGACTCGGCGATCACGCAGTATTTTTTCAACAGCGACGCATACTTCCGCTTTGTGGACGATGCGCACGCCTTGGGCGTGGACGTGCCGGTGGTGCCCGGCATCATGCCCATCCTGGGCTCCAGCCAGCTGCTGCGTTTTTCAGACGCCTGTGGCGCTGAGATTCCGCGCTGGATCCGCCTGCGCCTGCAGGCCTTTGGTGACGACAGCGCCTCGATCAAGGCCTTTGGGCTGGACGTGGTCACCGACCTGTGCGACCAACTCGTCACGGCGGGCGTGCCGGCGCTGCACTTCTACACCATGAACCAGTCGCAGGCGGTGGGCCAGATCATCAGTCGTCTGGGCGCGCGCTGAATCAGGCCTCAGGTGGCCGTCTCAAGACGGTTTAGCTGCCCTGGCTGAGGCTGTGGGCGGCGTTGTGGTCCTGGCCCAGCCACTGTTCGAGCTGTGGCAGCGCCGCCTTGAGTTCACCGTGCAGGGTGTAAGGCGGGTTGATGATGAACATCCCACTGGCCGGCAGGCCTGGCCTGAGGGTCTCGCCGTCCACCGTCTTGTGCAACTTGCTGCCCTTGACGGTCAGTGTGGCATCGAGCCAGGCGCGGCCGGCTCGGCTGGCCAGGGTCTTGAGTTTTTTGGGCAAGTCATGGGCCTCAGGTCTGGGGATGAGCGGATACCAGATCGCATAGGTGCCGGTGGGAAAGCGCTTGAGGGCGTCACCGATCACGGCGCTGACCCGACCGTAGTCGGTTTTCATTTCGTAGCTGGGGTCGCAGATCACCAGGGCTCGGCGCGAGGGCGGCGGCAACAGTGGGCGCAGGGCTTCGAAGCCGTCCTGCATCGCGCAAGCGGCGCTGCGGCCGAGTTCGAGTTGCCCGATATTGCCTGACAGGGCGCGAAAGTCGGTGGGGTGCAGCTCAAACAATTTGAGCTTGTGGCGCCCGGCCAGAAATTGCGAGGCAATGAAGGGCGATCCGGGGTAGACGCGCAGGGCCGCGGGATCGTGCGAGGTGCCGAAATCGGGATTGAGCCCTGCCAGCAAGTCCAGATAGCCAGCAATCGCGGGCGCCACCTCGGCGCCGGGTTTGTCGTGCAGGGCGGCAGACAGGCGCAGGACGCCCTCGGCCGCCTCGCCGCTGGTGTGACTGTGGTCGCTGTCGAGCCGGTACAGGCCTGCGCCGGCATGGGTGTCGATCACCGTCAGCGCCTCTTTTTGCGTGAGGTATTTCAGCAAGGCGAGCAGCGTGATGTGCTTGAGCACATCCGCATGGTTGCCGGCATGGAAGGCGTGGCGGTAACTGAACATGGCTGCGATGCTAACCGCAGGAAGGGCCATCGGGCGCGCGCTTAGGTACCCAGGCTGCTGAAATTTGTATAATCTTGGGTTCTTCAGCGTTTGGCATCCGCCGGAAGACACCCGCCCAGGCAGGTGACCCCCACCTAAGAGGTTCTCACAAGAAGAACACCGACCGTGGAATAGATGTCGTTCGGATCCCTTCGGGGGTCTTTTATCAAGAGCACATTCATGAAAACTTTCAGCGCAAAACCCGCTGAGGTCGTGCATGAGTGGTTTGTGATTGACGCAGCCAATAAGGTTCTCGGTCGAGTCGCCAGCGAAGTGGCTCTCCGTCTGCGTGGTAAGCACAAACCCATCTACACGCCTCACGTCGATACCGGCGACTACATCGTCATCATCAACGCCTCTCAGCTGCGCGTCACCGGCGCCAAGTCCCTGGACAAGGTGTACTACCGGCACTCCGGCTACCCGGGCGGCATCACGGCCACCAACTTCCGCGACATGCAGGCCAAGCATCCTGGCCGGGCCCTCGAGAAGGCGGTCAAGGGCATGCTGCCCAAGGGCCCGCTGGGCTACGCCATGATCAAGAAGCTCAAGGTCTACGGCGGTGCCGAGCATCCGCACACGGCCCAGCAACCCAAAGTGTTGGACATTTAAGGAGCTCAGATGATTGGTGAATGGAACAACGGCACCGGTCGGCGCAAATCCAGCGTCGCCCGCGTGTTTCTGAAAAAGGGCTCCGGCAAGATCACGGTCAATGACAAGGACATCCAAGCCTATTTTGGCCGCGAGACCTCGATCATGATCGTCAAGCAGCCCCTGGTATTGACCAACCATGTCGAGTCTTTCGACATTCAGGTCAATGTGCACGGTGGCGGTGAGTCCGGCCAGGCCGGTGCGGTGCGTCATGGCATCACCCGCGCGCTGATCGACTACGACGCAAGCCTCAAGCCGGCCCTGAGCCAGGCAGGTTTTGTCACCCGCGACGCCCGTGAGGTCGAGCGTAAAAAAGTCGGCCTGCGTTCTGCGCGCCGTCGCAAGCAGTTCAGCAAGCGCTGATCGGCTCTGCCTCCGAAAAAAGCCGCTGCGCCTTGGGCCTGGCGGCTTTTTTCTTGGTCGCACGTGCGCTGGTCGGTGCTTAGGGCCGGCGCGCCAGTAGGCTGGAAATGCCCGATGCATTTGTGCTTGATCAATTTACTGTACTATTTGGTTATTATCGAATTTTCAAGGAGCTCATCATGAGCGCTGTCGCCCAAGAAATCCCGACCGATCTGCCCGACCCCCTGGTCTTCACCGATGCCGCCGCGTCCAAGGTGGCCGAACTGATTGCCGAAGAAGGCAACCCCGAGCTCAAGCTGCGGGTGTTTGTGCAAGGCGGTGGTTGCTCAGGCTTTCAGTACGGCTTCACCTTTGACGAAATCGTCAATGAAGACGACACCACCATGACCAAAAACGGTGTGTCGCTGCTGATCGATGCAATGAGTTACCAGTACCTGACCGGCGCCGAGATCGACTACAAGGACGATTTGCAGGGCGCGCAGTTTGTTATCAAGAACCCGAATGCCACCAGCACCTGCGGCTGCGGTTCGAGCTTCTCGGCCTGACCGCCTGCAAGCAGCGATTGCTATGGTAAGAAGGGGCCCCAGGCCCCTTTTCTTTTGGGCGCAGCGCCTTACGCTACTGCGGTAGCCGGGTAGAGGGCGCCCAGTACCCGCGGCGCATGCGCGCCGGTGACTTCGCTCAGGCTGGCGGGTTTTCTTTCGTGCCAGCACCAGGCCAGCCAGGCAAAGGCGCTGGCTTCAACCAACAGCGCAGGCAGCCCCCGCGCATCGCTGGGCAGTACTTGTGTGTTGGGCAGGGCAGCTTGCAAGCCGCGCATGAGCTCGCCATTGAGCGCGCCGCCGCCGCAGACCAGCAGTTCGCTGGCTCCGGGCAGATGGTTTTGCAAGTCCTGGGCGCAGATCCGCGCCGTGAGCGCTGTCAAGGTGGCTTGCACATCCTGCGGTGGCAGTTCGGCCACTTGGGCGCTCAGCTTGCTTATCAACCAGGGTGGGTTGAACAGGTCGCGCCCGGTACTCTTCGGAGGAAGCCGCTGAAAAAACGGCTCATTGAGCAGTCGGCCCAGAAGTTCGGGCAAGACCTGCCCGCCAGCGGCCCAGGCGCCATTGGCGTCAAACGGCTGTCCGGTGTGCCGCCGGCACCAGAAATCGAGCAGCGCATTGCCGGGGCCACAGTCAAAGCCTCTGACCGGGCCTTGCGCCGGAAGCAGGGTCAGGTTGCTGATGCCTCCGATATTGAGCACAGCGATATCGACGCCCGGGCGGGCCCAGAGGGCCGCATGAAAGCCGGGCACCAAGGGCGCACCTTGTCCGCCCGCAGCCAGGTCGGCGTTGCGAAAGTCGGCCACCACATCCAGCCCGGTCAGTTCGGCCAGCAGGCAGGGATTATTAATTTGCAGGGTGTAACCGGTCCCCCCGTAAGCCTGGGGTTGGTGGCGCACGGTTTGACCATGGGCACCGATGGCCTGTATTTCTCGTGGGGAAATGCCCCGCTGTGCGGCCTGTGTCAGGAGGTCTTGCACCGTTTGGGCATACAGCCCGGTCAATGCGTTAGCGGCCAGAGCGGCGCGGTGCAGTTCATTGTCGCCGGGGCTGTTGAGGGCCAGCAACTCCTGCTGGAGTGCATCGGGGATGGGTAGGCTGGTCTGTGCCAGGATGCGTGGAGCGCCTGTAAAGTCGGCCAGCACTCCATCGACCCCGTCCATGGACGTCCCCGACATCAGGCCGATGAAGAACCTGGCCGTCATCGGATGGGCATCAGGCTTGGCTATTGAATCAGTGGCTGTTGCACGGTAGCGCCCGCATTGAGCTGCTGGCGCATCTGGCTGGCCGATTGTTTAAAGCTAGGCATGACGGCAGCCGAAAGGCCGCTGCTGGTGCCTACGCGCGCCATCTGGGTCGGGTCCTGATGAACACCGTTGACCCGAAATTCGAAGTGCAGGTGCGGCCCCGTGGCCCAACCCGTGGTTCCCACGCCGCCCAGATACTGTCCCTGGATCACCTTTTGGCCCTGTTTCACTGCCATATTGTTCAGGTGGGCATAGACCGTGGTGTGGCCTTTTCCGTGGTTCAAGAAGATCACGTTGCCATAGCCGTTTTGGCGGCCCGCAAACTCAACCACACCGTCTGCCACGGCGCGTACCGGCGTGCCTGTGGGAGCGGCGTAATCAATGCCCTTGTGCGCGGTCATGCGGCTAAGCACCGGGTTCATGCGCATTGAAAAACTGCTGGTTACAACGCTCGATTCCAGCGGCGTCATATAACCTTTTGCCAGACTCTTGCCGTCCAAGTTGTAATAGGCCCCGCCCCGGTTTTCGCCCTTGGCTGCTGCCTCGTTGACGAACCATATGGCGTGCTGGGCCCGTCCAGCCAGAATGATTTCCGCTGCCAAGATCCGACCTGTGCGCAGCGGTTCGCCATCGGCCTCGAGTACCTCGTAGTAGACGCTGTAGCGATCGCCTTGGCGTGCACTGCGGGAAAAATCAAGGTCACCAGAAAATATGCCGGCAATCTGTTCAGTCAGCTCGCGATCGAGTTTGGCAGAATCAAAGCTAGACCGCAGGGTCTTGTTGATCGGGCCGGATACCAGGCGCGAGGATCGGTTGTAGCGATCCGTCTCTATCCGGGATATGAAGCCCTCACCCCGGCGCTCAACCACCAGACGTTTGAAAAAATTCAGATCGTCGGTAGACCAGCGCAATGTCAGCTTGACCAGTTGCTGGTCGTCATTGGCCTCGGCGCTGATGGTCTGAGTGCCCCGGCCGAAGATGTGACTGCGCGCCGCGGCATCCTTGCGCAGGAATGCGGCTGCCGTTGGATCATTGATGTTGAGCCGGCTCAGTAGGCTGTCTGCGGTGTCTGTGCTGCGTGTCTGTTCGGTTCGGTACAGGTTGAAGCGGTGCGCCAGCAAGGTGTCTGCCTGTGGCGCCAGGGGCAGGGCCTGAACCTGTTCCACCACCTCAGTGACCGGCAGTTGTGCCGCGTCGGGGGCCAGCGGCGCGACACCGAAGGCGGTCACGCCTGTACCCAGTAGCAGCACGGCCAAGCCCGCAGCGACCCGACGCGGGTGATGCTTGAGCGTGGCCAGAGCACTGGCGACCGACTGTGAAAGGGCTTGCAATTTCAAAAGACGATTCCGATAGCGCAAATCTCATGGCCGGGGCGGGTGGGTAGCCCCCCTACAATAAAAGATTCCCGGCTGAGCTCGCAAAGAGCTGGCCATTATAGAGGCTTGGTTGGGTTTGCCTACCCCCTTCGGGTTGGCTGAAAATCGTTATGAATCATGATCTTATCCCTGGTGTAACGGTCTCCGACGGCGTGCGGCAGGCTTTGGCAGTGACCTTGCGCGGATGTGAAGAACTGATACCGCAGGCCGATTGGGTGCGCAAACTGGTGCGCTCAGAGCAATCGGGTCAGCCCTTGCGCATCAAGCTCGGGCTCGACCCCACCGCACCGGACATTCACCTCGGGCATACCGTGGTGCTCAACAAGCTCAGGCAACTGCAAAACCTCGGCCACCAGGTGATCTTCTTGATCGGCGACTTCACCAGCCTGATTGGAGACCCCTCGGGCCGCAACAGTACCCGACCGCCGCTCACGCCCGAGCAGATCCAGGCCAATGCCCAGACCTACTACAAGCAGGCCTCATTGGTACTTGATCCCAATAAAACCGAGATCCGGTACAACAGTGAGTGGTCGCTTCCATTGGGGGCGATGGGCATGATACAGCTGGCGGCCAAGTACACCGTGGCGCGCATGATGGAGCGCAACGACTTCCATGACCGCTTCAAGGCGGGCACCCCCATCTCGGTGCACGAATTCCTCTATCCCCTGATGCAGGGCTATGACTCGGTGGCCCTCAAGAGCGATCTTGAGTTGGGTGGAACCGACCAGAAGTTCAATTTGTTGATGGGCCGGCACTTGCAGCAGGAATACGGGCAGGAGCCGCAGTGCATCCTGACCATGCCCTTGCTGGAGGGGCTGGACGGGGTGGACAAGATGTCCAAGTCCAAGAACAACTACATCGGCATCGCTGAAGACGCCAACACCATGTTTGCCAAGGTGCTGTCGATCTCTGACGACTTGATGTGGCGCTGGTACACGCTGCTGTCCTTTCAGTCCATGGCTGAGATCGATGCGCTCAAGGCGCAGGTACAGGGCGGACTCAATCCCAAGCAGGCCAAGGTCATGTTGGCCAAGGAAATCACCGCTCGCTTTCACAGCGCTGCGGCGGCTGAGGCGGCTGAGCAGGACTTCATCAATCGCAGCAAGGGCGGTGTGCCTGACGAGATCGCAGAGCTCGCGCTTGGCGGAGCACCCCTGGGGATCAGCGCCTTGCTCAAAGCCGCTGGTCTGGCGCCATCGACCAGCGAGGCTGGCAGGCTGATCGAGGGCGGTGGCGTGCGCATCGACTCGTCCGTGGTCAGCGACAAGGGCCTCAAGCTTGAGGCCGGCACCTACGTGGTTCAGGTGGGCAAGCGCAAATTTGCGCGCGTCACGCTCAGCTGACGATACGGCGCAGCCGGGTCGAGCCCGGCCGGCCGCCCGGTGTCTGGACGGCCAGCCAGCGCTTACCATGACGCCATGAATCTTTCCCCTGCATGGCTGAGCCCCCGGCGGCTGCTGATGGCCTCGGTGCTGGCCGCTGTGATCACCATCAGTTTGAAGACCGCTGCCTGGTGGCTGACCGACTCGGTGGGCCTGCTGTCAGATGCCATGGAGTCCTTGGTCAACTTGGCCAGCGCGGTGTTCGGTTTGATGATGGTCACCATCGCCGCGCGTCCGGCCGATGAGGAGCACCCTTATGGCCACCACAAGGCGGAGTACTTTTCCTCCGGTTTTGAGGGGGTACTGATCATCGTCGCGGGCTTGGCCATCATTTGGGCCGCCGCCCACCGCATGTTCGACCCGCAGCCGCTGGAGGCGCTGGGTTTGGGTCTGGCCTTGGCCATCATCAGTTCGGCCCTCAATGGGCTGCTGGCCTGGGTGATGTTTCGCTCGGCGAAAGAACACCGCTCGCTGGCCCTGGAGGCCGACGCGCGGCATTTAGTGACCGATGTCTGGACATCGGCCGGCGTGGTCGTGGGCATAGCCCTGGTGGCGACCACTGGCTGGCTCTGGCTTGACGCTTTGGTGGCTATCGCAGTTGCGCTCAATATCCTGAAGGAGGGCGCGCATCTGATCTGGCGCTCGGCCCAGGGTCTGATGGACGAATCCCTGGAGCCGCAGGTGCGTGAGACCATTGCCGAGGTGCTCGAAGGTTTTGCCTACCAACGAGGAGAGGCGGTGATCATTCGCTTTGACCATGTCACCACCCGCAAGGCGGGCCAGCGCCGTTTTGTCGATATGCACATGCACATGCCCGCAGGCTGGAGCCTGGGCCGAGCGGCAGCCCTGCGAACCAGCGTCGAACAGGCACTGATGAGCGCAGTACCGGGCCTGCGGGCGACCATACAGCTGCTGCCCAGCGACGTGGAAGCGCATTTTGACGACCCGCAGGACCTCAAATGATCGCGCTGCTGCAACGGGTCAGTCAGGCCAGTGTCCATATCGACGGCGAACTGATCGGCGCCATCGGCCGCGGGCTTCTGGTATTGGTCTGTGCTGAACACGGCGACAGCGACGCGGTAGCCGACAAGCTGCTGGCCAAAATTCTCAAGCTGCGCGTCTTTGCCGACGAGGCCGGCAAGATGAATCGAAGCGTGCAGGATGTGGGCGGCGCCTTGCTGGTCGTCAGCCAGTTCACCTTGGCGGCCGATGTATCAGGGGGCAACCGTCCCAGCTTCACCGGCGCTGCCCCACCGGCTGAGGGAAAAAGGCTTTACGAGTATTTCCTGCAGCGGGCAAAGATCGAACATCCGCAGGTCCAGTCGGGCCGCTTTGGGGCAGACATGCAAGTGGCCCTGGTCAACGACGGACCGGTCACGCTGTCGGTGACGGTGCGTTCGCCCGCTTGATCAGTCCGGGCGCGGACCGCGACTGGCTTCAACCACCACCGGCGCTGCACCTGGCGTGATCTGCAGGCGCATCAGCCGGGATACCGCCTGGGACTGCTCCTGCTCGGCCAGCTGCCAGAAACGCAGTTGGCTCTGTTTGTTGGCCGGATCGATGTACTGGCCTTGCTTGCGGATTTCAAAATGCAGGTGAGGTCCGGTCGAAAAACCGGTCGAGCCGACCTGGCCGATCTCTTCTCCACGTCGCACCAGGGTGCCGGGTCGGATGTCCTGCGCAAAGGCCGACAGATGCGCATAGTAAGTGTGGTGACCGTCACCATGGTCGAGGATGATCAGGTTGCCATAGCCGCCGTTGGGGCCGGCGTGGATCACCTCGCCGTCAGCCACCGCCGCCACGGGTGTGCCCATGGGCGCCGCGAAGTCAATGCCGATATGTTGCCCTCTGACCCGGAAGGTCCGGATGGCCATGCGCGGCTTGGCTGATTTCGTCGACTTGATCGCCACCCGCCGCTTCATTGTGGTGACACTGGGGCCCACGCCGCGCGATATGCGGGCGTTTTGAACCGGCGATTGCCACAGCATACGCTCGTACTCAATGCCGCTGAGGCTGAAATAGGCGCCCGGTAGGTCTTTGCGGTCCAGCCAGATGGCCGCCTCGACCCGCTGGCCACTTGCCGACTCCAGCAGTTCGATGGCGAAGACTTTTTCCAGTCCTGTCACGGGATCGGCGCTCAGGGTGATCTGCAAGTGATGGGCCGTAGCTTCGAGCTTGAGCGTGCTGATCATTTTCTTGACGACCAGATCAAGCTCCCACTGCAGATGGACTGGAATGTCCAGGAGATCCAGGCCGTCGGTTCGCAGCCTGACTGTGGCCAGGCGCCGCAAGCTTGGCATGTCGGTGGCGATCGGCCAGCGCGTTTGTGCTGAAGCTGCGTCGTTGGCTGACCGGGTATAAACGATCGCCTCCAGGCCGCCTTCGACTCCGGAGGGTGTGAGCAAGGCCAGTGTGTTGCGCACCAGGGGCCGGGTGACGACCGCCGCATAGTGCCGGCACGCGTCGGACTCCAGAGCCTGTGGACTGGCTTCGCCTTGCCATGGAAGCCCTTGCAGTTGCAGCCGCCCATCGATTTGCAGCATCTTCTCCGGATCCATGCAACCGGCTTCCAGCCTGGTCTCAGGGCCCAAAGCCAGCTCGGCCGATGCGGGCGAGCGCAGCTGCTGCACAGGCTGCTTGGCCTTTGGGCCTGCCTTTTTGCTTTTGACGCTCGCGGTGGTTTTTTTGCTGTTGGCCTTGGCCTGCGATGTGGCCTGCACCTGTGCGTTCAAGCACAGGCCCAGGAGCACGGTGAGCATCAGAGGCAGTCTGGACTTCATCGCAGGCGTTCTATAAATTGCTGGAGGCTCTGGTTAAAACGGTCAGCACTGTCTACAAAGAGTGCATGGCCCGCCTGTTCGAATACCGTTGCACTGGCGCGAGGCTGGGTCTGTATCAGTTCGACCGACTGAGCCTCAAAACGGGGCGTTACCGCATACCAAAGTGGAAGCTGGGCGTCGAGGACGGCTTTTTGGTAGTAGTGCCGATGATAAGGCTTGTTGAGCAAAGCCCAAGCTGCCTTGGGCGGCAACTGGGTGGCCGATGCCTCTATCGCCTCCAGCCATCCGGTGGGGGGTGGCGTCTTGAACATGCCCGCTGCAAACCGCTTGACGTAGGCCCTGAATTCGTCAGGCTGGAGCGGGCGCTGGGGCTTGCCCGGTGACGAAACCGGCGGCCGACCCATGCCGATGGAGTTGTCGATCAGCACCATGGCCTTGAGCGTATCGCGTCGGTGGCGTACGCTGTATTCCAGCACCTCCATCACCCCCAGGGACCATCCAATCAGCACATGGTTCTTGACTTGGGCCTGTGTCAAGAGTTCGTCGATATCGCGGACCCGGCTGATCGCATCCAGCTTGTGAGGGGGCGCTGTCGACAGGCCCTGACCGCGCGGATCCAGGACGATGACCCGGTGCGTGCGAGACAGCTCCTCGATCTGCTTGTCGAAAATTCGTGCGGGCATCAACCAACCCGGAATGAAGACCAGCGTCATCTCTCCCGAGCCGGTCTCCAGGTAGTGCAGTTTCACCCCGTCTGAGGCTGTAAAGAACCGGTCTTGCGGGGGACCGGCCCGCAGACCGGTCGCCGTCAACAGTAGCGCGATCAGCAGCAGTCTTCGTGCGATCTTCAAGGGGCAGGCTCAAATTTGATGTGGGGAGAAGATGGGCTAATGTAAGCGTTTTCTTCTGGGTGGCAGCCACGTTGGCCGGCTCGCCAGGGCCCCTCATCGCCCCTTGCGTCGACCCTCGCTTATCATTCGGACCCCATTTCAAAACCATCAATGAGTCCCAGCCTGCGTGTCAGGCTGCGCGCTATTCCTGAGCCCCACAATCTTGATTCAACATCTGACCGCGGCAGTGCGCCCTGTTTTCTTTGTCTGGGCTGTGACAGCCTCGCTGTGGAGCGGCCAGGCCCTTGCGCAGGCTCCCGTCGCTGCGCCCAAGCAAGCCCCGGCCCAAGCTGCGGCCGCGGCGAGCGCTAGTCATCCCTTGCTTCAGCAACTGGCTTTGACGGCCGACGAGTGTCCGGCCTTTGCCAGGCTGGCCTCTGATTACCAGGCCAAATTCTCTGCGCCGATGAAGGCCTGGGCCGAACAGAAATTGACGGCCCTTCAGGCCAAGAAGGTGGTCTATCCTTTTTCGGGCGCAGACGTCGTTACCGCCATGACCCTGTTTCCCAGTGTCGAGCATCTGATTCTGGTGGCAGACCAGTGGCCGGAGTATGCGGGCAGCAGGCAGGCCGCCGCTGGCCAGGCCGCGAAAGAATGCGCGACCATGTCCTACTTCGCCCGCTATGGCTATTTCAGGACCAACGATCTGGAGGGCAAGAATTCGGTCAAGCCGCGTTTCATCAAATTGCTGCTCTACAGCATCGAATTGGGCGATGCCAAGGTCAGCGGTCTCGACTATTTGGTGGTGCGCGCAGACGGTGTGGCTGTCACGCAGCCTGAGCTGCAGGGCATCAGGCCTGACGGCCTGCGTTTTACCCTCAGCCTGGCGCAAGGCCGACAGCTCACGCTGGACTATGTCCGCATGGACTTGTCCAACAACGGTTTGCGGTCCGGCAAACCGTTTCATGCCTTCTTGAACTCGCAGATGAACGACACGGTGCTGATCAAGTCGGCATCGCACCTGCTGCAAAAAACGTATTTTTCAGCGCTGGCCCATATCATTGCGGACAGGTCCACCCATCTGGTTCAGGACGAAACCGGCTTGGATATTGATCCCTTGCGGCAGGTTTTCGATGTGCGCAGTTTCGGCAAGTTCCATGCTCCCCATCCCCTCTGGCGGGACAGCGCGTCGGGTCAAAGGCTGATCCGCTACCTGCAGGAACAGCCCTCGCTGGAACCTTTGCCCTTTACCATCGGCTACGAAAAGCCCAGTGGCTCTATCTTGTTGGTCGGTACGCGAAAGCGCGGCTGAGGCAGCGGGGCGCGCGCTCAGGGCTTGCACCTGAGCGCCGCGGTTTAGCCTGGCTTCTTGCTGTGATAAGGGTCGGGCAGACCCAGGCCCGTCAGGATTTCAATCTCGCGGGCCTCCATCGCCCTGGCATCAGTCAAGCTGGTCTCATGGTCCCAGCCCTGGGCATGCAAGACCCCATGGACCAGCAGGTGGGCGTAATGGGCGGCCAAGGTCTTGCCCTGGGCCCGCGCTTCCTCGGCCACGACCGGCGCGCAGATCACGATGTCGGCCATCACGGTGGGGGTCTGCGCATAGTTAAAGGTCAGCACATTGGTCGGCTTGTCCTTGTAGCGGTAGTCCTTGTTCAGCGCCCGGCTTTCATCCTCGCCGACGATGCGCACCGTTATTTCCGCGTCGGTGGCCAGGGCATGACGCATGCAGCGCTGCACAAAGTGCCTCGCCAGCGCCGTGCGGTGGCGCTTGGCCTGTGGGATGTCGCCAAATTGCAGGGACAGTCGCAGTTGTGGGAGGGCCATGCTCAGTCCCCGGTGCGTGATTTGGGTTGACGCAGGCCTCGACCCTGTGCGTCGTAGGCGTCAACAATGCGCGCCACCAAGGGGTGCCGCACCACATCGGCGCTGGTCAGCCTGCTCATGGCGATGCCTTGAACACGCTGCAGCACCCGTTCGGCCTCGATCAAGCCACTGAGTTGGGTGGAGGGCAGGTCGATCTGGCTGACATCGCCGGTCACGACCGCCTTGCTGCCAAAGCCTATGCGGGTGAGGAACATCTTCATCTGTTCGGGGGTGGTGTTCTGCGCTTCATCGAGGATCACAAAAGCATGGTTCAAGGTACGACCACGCATAAAGGCCAGCGGCGCGACCTCGATCTGCTGGCGCTCGAATGCCTTTTGGACCTTGTCAAAACCCATCAATTCATAAAGGGCGTCGTAAAGCGGTCGCAAATAGGGGTCGACCTTTTGCGTCAGATCGCCTGGTAAGAAGCCCAGGCGTTCGCCCGCCTCGACCGCAGGCCGGGTCAGCACGATGCGCTGTACCGCATTGCGCTCCAGGGCGTCGACCGCGCAGGCCACCGCCAAATAGGTTTTACCAGTGCCGGCCGGGCCGATGCCGAAGGTAATGTCGTGCTCGGCAATGTTCACCAGGTAGCTGGCCTGGTTGGCGGTGCGCGCGCGCAGATCTGCGCGGCGGGTGCTCAGCAAGGGCGTGCCGTCGGCGTCGATGTTCAGGTCACCGGCCAGCATGAGCTGCACCTGATCCGGTGCGATGGAGCGGTCGGCAATTTCATAGAGCGCCTGCAGCACCTGCAGTGCCAGCTCGGCCTTGGCCTTGCCGCCTTCAACCTTGAACTGCTCGAAGCGGTGAGCGATGCGCACCTGCAAAGCCGCCTCGATGCTGCGCAGGTGGGCGTCGGTCGGTCCGCACAAATGCCCCATGCGGGTGTTGTTGGGCGGCGTGAAGGTGTGGCGAAGGATCAAGTCAAAGCTCTTTAGGGCAGGGGCCGCAGGTGGGTCCTCAAACCTCATTGTCCCTGCTTTCCAGGCGCTGGAGCCCCACTGGGCCAGCCTGGCCTGGGCTAAGGGTTCGAACAGGGTTTTTTCGAGGCGGCAGCATCGGTGGCGCTGATAAGATTTGTCCATGATAGGACGCATCACCGGTCAGCTGGCCGAAAAGAACCCCCCGGAGTTGCTGGTCGACTGCCAGGGCGTGGGTTATGAGCTGTTGGTGCCTATGAGTACCTTCTACAACCTGCCGGCCTTGGGCGAGCGGGTTAGCCTCTTGACCCACTTTGTGGTGCGTGAAGATGCTCAAATTCTGTTTGGCTTTGGCAGCGCGCAAGAGCGCGCGGCCTTTCGTCAGCTGATCAAGATTTCCGGCGTCGGCCCGCGCACCGCTTTGGGGGTGCTCAGCGGCATGAGCGTGCAGGATCTGGCGCAGGCCGTCAGCGCCCAAGATGGTGCCCGCCTGACCAAGGTGCCGGGCATCGGCAAGAAGACCGCCGAGCGCCTGCTGCTTGAGCTCAAAGGCAAGCTCGGTGCCGACCTGGGTGTGGCAGCGGCGGCCCCCGGTGACTCCCATGGGGACATCGGGCAGGCCTTGCAGGCTTTGGGCTATAGCGACAAGGAAGCCTCGCTCGCGCTCAAATCGTTGCCGCGTGAAGTGGGCGTGAGCGAGGGCATCAAGCTCGCCCTCAAGGCTCTGGCCCGGTAAGTTCAGCGCATGAGCATACAAACCGACGACTTCGCCCCCAGCCCGCAGCGGGTGTTGTCGAGCGCGCCGGCATCGCCGCGCGAGGAAGCGCTCGAGCGGGCGCTGCGGCCTAAGCTGCTTGATGAATACATCGGCCAGGCCAAGGCGCGTGAGCAGCTGCAGATTTTCATTGGCGCGGCGCGCCAGCGTGGCGAAGCACTCGACCATGTTCTGCTCTTTGGCCCACCCGGCCTGGGCAAAACCACCTTGTCGCACATCGTGGCGCATGAACTGGGCGTCAACCTGCGCCAGACCAGCGGCCCGGTGCTGGAAAAGCCCAAGGATCTGGCGGCCTTGCTGACCAATCTGGAAAAAAACGATGTGCTTTTCATCGATGAGATTCATCGGCTCTCGCCGGTCGTCGAGGAAATTCTCTACCCGGCGCTCGAGGACTATCAGATCGACATCATGATCGGCGAGGGGCCGGCTGCGCGCAGCATCAAGCTCGACTTGCAGCCCTTCACCTTGGTGGGTGCGACCACCCGCGCGGGCATGCTGACCAATCCCCTGCGCGACCGTTTCGGCATTGTGGCCAGGCTGGAGTTCTACACCCCGCAGGAGTTGGTGCTGATCGTGCGGCGCAGCGCCGGCCTGCTGCAGGTGCCTATCGCTGATGAGGGCGCGCTGGAAATTGCGCGCCGCTGCCGCGGCACGCCGCGCATCGCCAATCGGCTCTTGCGACGGGTGCGCGACTATGCCCAGGTCAAAGGCGACGGCACCATCACGCTAGAGCTGGCCAACAAGGCGCTGGCCATGCTCGATGTTGACCCGCAGGGCTTTGACATCATGGACCGCAAGCTGCTGGAGGCGGTGATCCACCGCTTCGACGGCGGACCGGTCGGGCTGGACAATATTGCGGCGAGCATCGGCGAGGAATCGGGCACCATTGAAGACGTGATTGAGCCCTATCTGATTCAGCAAGGCTATCTGCAGCGTACCCCGCGCGGCCGGGTGGCGACCGCTGCCGCCTATCGTCATTTGGGCCTCTCGGTACCCGCGGCACGGTCGCAGGCCGGCCCCGATCTTTTCCAGGCCTGAAGCAGCGACCATGAGCGCGAGCCTGCCTGCCTTGATCCACTGCAGACAGGCGATGCGCCGTTTGGTGGCTATTGCGCTGGTGCTGTGCCTGGCAGCCTGCTCGGGTTTGCCGCAAGCGCCGTCAGCGGATACCCCAGCCCCAGCCCTAGCCAATTCCTGGGAGTTGGCTGGCCGTGCCGGGCAGGGCATGCCCTCGGACCTCAGTGCCAGCGTCTGGCAGCACCAGACCTTCCCGGGTAAGCGCAAGAATCGGTACAGCTATGTCTGGCGGGAGGGCCGGCCTGCTCTGGAGGTGCGCTCTGAGGGGGCGATCAGCGCCATGCGCCAGGTGGTCGATGTGCAGGCCAGGTCGGTGAGCGGCCTGCGCTTTTCCTGGAAGGTTGCTTCTTTGCTGGAGATGGCCGACCTGAAAGATGCTGCGCGCAGCGATTCGCCGGTACGCATCGTGCTGGCTTTTGACGGTGACCGCAGCCGCCTGTCGGCCCGCGATCACATGCTGTCGGAGCTGGCCCGTTCGCTCACCGGCGAGGACATGCCCTATGCCACGCTCATGTATGTCTGGTCTAACCAACTGCCGGTGGGCACGGTGCTCAGCAGCCGGCGTACCGAGCGCATTCGCAAGATGGTGATCGAATCGGGCGCGGCAGGACTGAACCGCTGGCTCGATTACGAGCGCGATGTTCGCGCTGACTATGAACGGGCCTTCGGCGAGCCGCCCGGCCGGCTGATGGCCGTAGGCATCATGAGTGACAGCGACAACACAGGCGGTTCGGTGCGCGCCTGGTATGGCCCGGTTGTGCTCAGGCGAACGCCCTGAGCCTGCTCAGGTGTAACGTTTGCTGCGCAGCTTGGCTTTCATGTCCTGCAGCATCGGTTGCAGGATGCGGCCATCGAGTTTGAGGGCGACCGCGGTGGCCAGGATGTCGATGATCATCAGGTGCAGCAGCCGCGAGACCATGGGGCTATAGCGGTCATAGCCCTCCGGATGATCGGCGGCCAGATGAATGTCGCCGGCCGAGGCCAGCGGCGATCCGCTGGCGGTGATGACGATCACTGCCGCCCCGTTTTTGCGGGCGATGTCGGTGGCATCCATCAGATCGCGGGTGCGGCCCGAATTGGAAATGACCACCAGGCAGTCGCCAGCGCGCAGCAGCGAGGCGCTCATGACCTGCATATGGCCATCGCTGTGCGCGATGGTGTGGACCCCCAGCCGAAAGAACTTGTGCTGCGCGTCCTGCGCCACGATGCCGGAATTGCCCACGCCGATGAATTCGATACGCTGGCGCTGCTGGCAGGAGCCGAGCAGGGCGTCGACCGCCTTGCCGATCGCGTAGGTGCTGGCCTCGTTACGGTACTTGAGAAAGGCAGCGACGGTGTTGTCGATCACCTTGACCGCGACGTCACTGACCTTGTCGTCGCTGTCCACGCTGCGGTGAATAAAGGGCACGCCTTCGCGCACGCTGCCGGCCAGCTTGAGCTTGAAGTCGGCCAATCCGTCATAGCCCAGGCTGCGGCAAAACCGCACAACGGTGGGTTTGCTCACGCTCGCTTGCGCCGACAGTTCGCTGATCGGCTGCCGGGCAAAGGCCGCCGGATCGCTCAGTACCAACTCGGCGACCCGCTGTTCGGCGGGGGCCAACGAGGGCAGGCAGGCTTTGATGCGGTCGAGCATAGAGCCTCGCAGTGTAACTAGGTTACCTTTTTTCTAACTCGCAGTTACCAGCTGTTTGTTGCCCCGCGCCTATGGCCGTGCTGCCGCGCAGGCAGGCTGCCGGTCGATAATCCTGTCCATGAACCAACTCGATGCGCTCAAGCAATACACCACCGTGGTGGCCGATACCGGCGACTTCATGCAACTGGGGCAGTTTCGGCCGCAGGACGCTACCACCAATCCCTCGCTGATTCTCAAGGCGGTCAAAAAGGCTGAGTACCAGCCGCTGGTGGCGCAGACCATCAAAGCCCATCCGGGCCAGGCCTTGGACCTGCTGATCGATCGATTGCTTGTGCGCTTCGGCTGCGAAATCCTCTCCATCATCCCTGGCCGTGTCTCGACCGAGGTCGATGCACGCCTGAGTTTTGATACCACCGCCACGGTCGAGCGCGCTGAGCGGCTGATGGCCTTGTATGCGGCCGCGGGTGTGCCGCGTGAGCGGGTGCTGATCAAGATCGCTGCCACCTGGGAGGGCATGGCGGCCGCGCAGCAGCTCGAGCAGCGCGGTATACACACCAATCTGACGCTGCTGTTTTCCTTTTGCCAGGCGGTGGTTTGCGGCCAAGCCAGGGTGCAGCTGATCTCCCCCTTCGTCGGCCGTATTTATGACTGGCATAAAAAGGCCGCTGGCAGCGGCTGGGTTGAGGCCGAGCGTGCCGGCGCCCGCGATCCTGGGGTGCAGTCGGTGCGGCAGATTTTTGAGCATTACAAGCGCTTTGGCATCGCCACCGAAGTCATGGGCGCGAGCTTTCGCAATGTGGGTCAGGTGCTGGCCTTGGCCGGCTGTGATTTGTTGACCATCAGCCCGGAACTATTGGCGCAACTGGCGGCCAGCCAGGAGCCGGTCGAGCGCGCCCTGGATGCGCAGGCGGCGCGAAGCCTTGACCTGCCCGAGCTGCATTTGGACGAGGCGGGTTTTCGCCTGGCCCTGAATCAAGATGCGATGGCTACCGAAAAGCTGGCCGAGGGCATACGCGCCTTCGTCAGCGATGCGATCGGGCTGGAGCAAGTCCTGCTGGCGGCGTAAATGACAGCCGCCGCTTTTGTGCGCTGTGACCGCGCGCCGGCCTGGGGCGAGCTGCGGGCGTATTTTGACGGGCCGGGCCGCCGCCTTGATCTGCGCCGTGCCTTTGCCGAGGACCCGCGCCGTTTCGAGCGCTGGAGTCAGCCTGCGCCCCATGTATTTGCCGATCTGTCCAAGAACCTGATCGATGCGCCCACCGAATCCCTGTTGCTGAAGCTGGCCGAGCAGTGCGGCTTGGGCGCCCAACGTGATGCCATGTTTGACGGTCAGGCCATCAATACCAGCGAGCAGCGCCAGGTGATGCATTTCCTGTTGCGCCAGCCGGCGCTGCGCGATGCTCAGGCCTTGTCGGCCGAGTTGCAGGCGGTGCAGACCACCGGCCAAGCGATGCTCACTTTTGCCGAACAGGTGCGCGCTGACCCGGGCATCACCGATGTGGTCAATATCGGCATCGGCGGCTCCGACCTCGGCCCCTGCATGGCGGTGCAGGCGCTGGAGGAGTTTCGGCTGCCGGGCAAGCGTTTTCACTTCATCTCCAATGTGGACGGGCATGCCTTGTCCAGCCTGCTCGCTCAGTTGCAGCCACGCAGCACCTTGTTTTTGATAGCCTCAAAAACCTTCACAACCGCTGAAACCATGGCCAATGCGCATTCGGCCAGGCGCTGGTTTGAGGCGCAGCTGGGCGCACAGGCGCCGGCTTTGATGCCCCGCCACTTTGCAGCGCTGACAACGAACGTAGGCGCGGCGGCTGAGTTCGGCATCGAGGCCTGCTTCGGTTTCTGGGATTGGGTGGGTGGGCGTTACTCGCTGATGTCGGCCATCGGCTTGCCCCTGGCCATTGCCATTGGCAGCGAGCGCTGGCGGCAACTGCTCGCAGGAGCGCATGCGATGGACGAGCACTTTCGCACCGCGCCCTTGGCGCAAAACCTGCCCGTGCGCCTGGGACTGCTCGATGTCTGGTACCGCAACTTTCACGGTTTTGCCTCGCGCTGCGTCGCCCCCTATCACAGCCGACTGGCGCGCTGGCCGGCTTACTTGCAGCAGCTCGAGATGGAGAGCAACGGCAAGCGGGTCGACGTGCTGGGGCAGGCTCTGAGCTATGAAACAGCGCCGGTGATCTGGGGTGAGCCCGGCACCAACGGACAGCATGCTTTTTTTCAGATGCTGCACCAGGGCACCAGCGTGGTTCCGGTGGAATTCGTTCTGGTGCGCCACCCGGCTCACGAGCTGGCCGACCAGCACAGTCAGTTGCTGGCCAATGGGCTGGCCCAGGCCCAGGCACTCATGCTGGGTCGAGCCCATGCTGGCGGCCACCGCGACTTTCCGGGCAATCGGCCGAGCACGGTCCTGCTGCTCGAGCGACTTGATCCGGCCAGCCTGGGCGCGCTCATTGCGTTGCAGGAGCACCGGGTCTTTACCAGCGGCGCGATCTGGGGCATCGACAGCTTTGACCAATGGGGGGTTGAGCTGGGCAAGGTGCTGGCTGCCGATTTGGAGCCGCGCCTGCGCAGTGGTGACGCCACCGGGCTGGACGCGTCGACCGCGGGTCTGATGGCGCGCCTGCGCGCATGAACATCGTTTTTGACTTCGGGGCAGTGCTCTTTGACTGGCAGCCTGCGCAGCGTGTTCGCCAGCGTCTGGGTGAGTGGGCACCGGGTCCGCAGCAGGCCCAGGCTTTGGCACAGGCCATCTTCGCCCATGAGGATTGGCAGGCTTTTGACCGAGGCCTTCTAGGGCTTGAACAGGTGGTTGAGCGAACTGCGTTACGGCTGGGCCTGCCGCTGGCCCGGGTGCAGGAGCTATTGGCCCCAATAGGCCACGAGTTGCGGCCCATAGAGGCGAATGTGGCGGTGCTGCAGGCGCTGGCCGAGCGGCGCCAGCGTGAGGGGTCGCTGCGCCTGTTTTTTCTCTCCAATATGCCTGAGCCCTTTGCGCGCACACTCGAGCTTGAGCATGAGTTCGTCAAGGTTTTTGATGGTGGCCTATTCTCCGGTGACGTCAAGTTGGGCAAGCCCGATCCGGCGATTTATCAGCAACTGGCCATGGCGCATCAATTGGTGCCGCAACAGACTTGGTTCATCGATGATCACCTGCCCAATGTGGAGGCAGCCCGTGTTCTGGGTTGGCAGGGCTTGCATCTGAGCGAGCCGCAGGCGCTGGCCGACCTGCTGGGAGCGGCGCTGCCATGATGGGGCTGCAGCCTGACTGTGCGAGGATGAGTTAGATCAGGAGAGTTTTATGAAGAGACGACAGGCTCTTGTGTTGTGGACGGCGCCATTGGTTTGGCCAGCGATCCTCGGTGCTGCACCTAGCGAGACCAAGTTGCAGGTCTGGAAGGACCCGCAATGCGGCTGCTGTCAGGCCTGGATAGAGCACCTGCAGGCCCGTGGCTTTGCCGTCGAGGTGCATGACGTGGGCAATACCGCTGCGCGCAAGCGCCTGGGCCTGCCCGAGCGCTTGGCCTCCTGCCACACCGCCTGGGTGGGTGGCTATGTGATCGAAGGCCATGTGCCAGCGGCAGACATTGAACGGCTCCTGAAGCAAAAGCCGGCAGCTTTGGGCCTGGCTGTACCTGGGATGCCGATAGGCAGCCCCGGCATGGATGGCCCAGCCTACAAAGGACGCAAGGACGCTTACCAAGTCCTATTGGTAAAGCGTGACGGCAGCACCAGCGTCTTTGCCTCTTATGCCGGCTCTGCTGCTTCGCGCCAGGTTTAAGGCCGCGCGCAGTCCCTAGGGGCCGGCCTCGGCGGCCTGGCAAATTCCACGTTCCCATGGCAAAATGTAGATCCGTGTATCTACATCGAGGTCTGCCATGGAACTCCAAGTCAACCGTTGGGGCAACAGCTTGGCTGTTCGTTTGCCTGCCCAACTTGCCCGGCAGATGGGCCTGGAGGAAGGCTCACAGGTCTTGGCGGAGCTCACTGCTGAAGGCGAGCTCAAGCTTTCGCCGCGCACGCCGCTGCGGCCGGCAGCCACCCGGGCTGAGTTGCTGGGGCAGATAGCCCAGCTGCACCAGCAGCTGCCGCTGACGCAGCCAGTGGCGCGCGAAGAATGGAGCCGTTATTGATGGTCTCTTGATCGGCAATCCATTCAATGTTGATCCGGTATTGATCCATCATGATGAAGCGACAAAAGCCACTGCTTGCTCAGGAGGCCAGCCCGAATTACCGGGTGGTACCGCCTGGCGAACGAATCTATGTGGATACCAGCGTTTGGGTGGCGCTGCTGGCCAGGGAAGCGCCTGCTGCTGCCCTGAGCTTATGGTTGGCTCAAGCCCCCCCTTTGTGTTGCGCCAACTGGGCCGAGCTGGAGCTGGCCAGCGCGTTGGGCATCAAGCACCGACGCGGTGAGTTGTCTTTGGGGGCGGCCCGCAGTATCTGCGATGTGTTCGCCAGCATGATGGTTTATCAGGTTCAGCAAGTTCCGGTGCATGCGGCCGACGTGACGCTGGCCCGTGGCCTGTGCATGGACATGGGCCGCGGACTGAGGGCCGGCGATGCCTTGCATCTGGCCGTGGCGATGCGTCTCCAGTGCAGCCACTTCTTCAGTCTGGATCACAACCTTAACCGCAACGCAGAGGCGGCGGGGCTGCATCTGGTCTCGCTCTAGAACCGGCGTTCGAGCACGAAAAAACCCCGCAAGGTTCGCACCTTGCGGGGTTTCGGAGCTTTGACAGGGCAGCGAAGCGCCCTGATCGTGGCGACCGGGCTGATTACATGCCCATATCGCCCATGCCACCCATGCCGCCCATGCCGCCACCAGGCATGCCGCCGCCGGCAGGAGCGTCGTCCTTCGGCGCCTCGGCCACCATGGCTTCGGTGGTGAGCATCAGGCTGGCCACGGAAGCAGCGTTTTGCAGCGCGGTGCGGGTTACTTTGGTCGGATCCAAAATACCCATCTCGATCATGTCGCCATAGGTGTCGTTGGCAGCGTTAAAGCCGTAGTTGCCTTTGCCAGCCAGCACCGCATTGACCACCACCGAGGCTTCACCACCGGCGTTGTAGACGATCTCTCGCAGCGGCGACTCGATGGCCTTGAGCACCAGCTTGATGCCGGCGTCTTGGTCAGCGTTGTCACCCTTGATGGTGCCAGCAGCTTGCTTGGCGCGCAGCAGGGCCACGCCACCGCCGGCCACGATGCCTTCTTCCACCGCAGCGCGGGTGGCGTGCAGGGCGTCTTCCACGCGGGCTTTCTTTTCCTTCATCTCGACTTCGGTGGCAGCGCCCACCTTGATCACTGCAACACCGCCGGCCAGCTTGGCCACGCGCTCTTGCAGCTTCTCGCGGTCATAGTCGCTGGTCGCTTCTTCGATCTGCACGCGGATTTGCTTGACGCGTGCTTCGATATCAGCAGCAGCGCCGGCGCCGTCGATGATGGTGGTGTTTTCCTTGCCCACTTCGATGCGCTTGGCCTGACCGAGGTCAGCCAAAGTCACTTTTTCCAGCGACAGACCGACTTCTTCAGCGATGACCTTACCGCCGGTGAGGATGGCGATGTCTTCGAGCATGGCCTTGCGACGGTCACCAAAGCCGGGAGCCTTGACGGCCACCACTTTGAGGATGCCGCGCAGCGTGTTGACCACCAGGGTGGCCAGGGCTTCGCCCTCGACATCTTCAGCGATGATCAGCAGCGGACGGCTGGCCTTGGCCACTTGCTCCAGGGTAGGAAGCAGGTCGCGGATGTTGCTGATCTTCTTGTCGTAAAGCAACACGAAGGGGTTGTCCATCAGGGCAGCCTGCTTCTCCGGGTTGTTGATGAAGTAGGGCGACAGGTAGCCACGGTCGAACTGCATGCCTTCGACGATGTCGAGCTCGTTGTCCAGCGACTTGCCGTCTTCCACGGTGATCACGCCTTCTTTGCCCACTTTGTCCATGGCCTTGGCGATGATGTCACCAATGCTGGAGTCCGAGTTGGCAGAAATCGAGCCAACCTGGGCGATTTCCTTAGAGGTGGTGGTGGGCTTGGAAGCTTTCTTGAGCTGCTCGGTCAGGGCCAGCACGGCCTTGTCGATGCCGCGCTTGAGGTCCATCGGGTTCATGCCGGCGGCCACATACTTCATGCCTTCGCGCACGATGGCCTGGGCCAGCACGGTCGCGGTGGTGGTGCCGTCACCGGCGTTGTCGCTGGTCTTGGAAGCAACTTCCTTGACCATCTGCGCGCCCATGTTCTGCAGTTTGTCCTTGAGCTCGATTTCTTTGGCCACGGACACGCCGTCCTTGGTCACGGTGGGGGCGCCGAAGGAGCGCTCGAGCACCACATTGCGGCCCTTGGGGCCCAGGGTCACCTTCACTGCGTTGGCCAGGATGTTCACACCTTCGACCATGCGGGCGCGGGCGTCACCGCCGAAAACCACGTCTTTTGCTGCCATTTGATATCTCCAGATTCAATTCAAAAAATTGGGTGAAAAAGCCGTGACTATCACTTCTCGATCACGGCGAACAGGTCTTCTTCCTTCATCACCAGAAGTTCGTCGCCATCGACCTTGACGGTCTGGCCGCTGTACTTGCCGAAGAGGACGCGGTCGCCGACCTTCACGCCCAGGGCCTTGACTTCGCCCTTGTCGTTGGCTTTGCCCGGACCAACGGCCAGGATCTCGCCCTGGTCGGGCTTTTCAGCGGCGCTGTCAGGAATGACGATGCCGGAGGCGGTTTTGGTTTCGTTCTCGATGCGCTTGACGATCACGCGATCGTGCAGGGGGCGAAGTTTCATTGGATCTCCGAACAGAGGTTGTTGTTGAACATCGTTGGTCACAAATGTTGGTGACCGCTAACATTGGCCGGGCGAGCCCGCGGCGGCGTGGCTTGCTAGCACTCATTGCCGTCGAGTGCTAATCATAGGGTAGCTTGGGCAGTTTTTCAAGAGGCCAGGCCATCTTGAAGGCCGTGGGTATTGGATTTCGCTCAGCCCCTACTTGGAGTTACAGCGGACAGGACTGATGTGATGAGATGAATTAATTTACCAAAATTAGCTATTTCTAAGCATCAAAGACTCGACGGAATACATATAAACGCCAAAAATGCGGGAGCCGTGCCTGACGGCGAAGAGCCTCCAACCGAGCCTCTCTGCGTGCCCGGCTGACGTCCTTCCGATGGATGTCAGTGTCAGGAGTGCGTCTTCAGCCCGCCTTGATGCGGGCTGTTTTTTGGGTGCAACGCCGAGGTGATCCCCTGGCAAGAGGACCGAATGTGAATATACGAAGCAAGGTGCGCTAGCCCGCGGCTGGCATCAACAGATTTTGGACCTTATGACTTGCTCAACCTGGGCCCACACCAGCCGCCAGCGGCAGGAACGGAAGCGGACAGATGCAGGCCGCGGGCCGAGCAAACCCGCTGTTGCAGACATCGGCCATGAATGACGACGTATCCGGCGAGCAACTGAGAGCCCTGCGCCTGGCTGCTGGGCTTGATGTGGCAGTCCTTGCGCGGCGAGTCAGCCTGTCGAACGCGCAGTTGATGCAGCTCGAAAATGATCAGCACAGTCTGTTTTACACACCCGCCATTCGCAGGCATGCTGCCCGCAAGGTTCTCAACTTCCTGGGCACGCAGCCTGAGCAACAGAGCGCAGCGGCTGCCTCGGGCCCCGCCGTGTTGGCCTCAACGCTGCCTGCTGCGCTCCCGGGTCTTGAGGCAAGCGAAGCCTATGCTGTGCCGACCCCATTGTCCGGCCTGCCAATCCAGGACTTGTCTGAACGGTTGCTTCCGGCGGCGGCGGTGATGAGCCTGGGCCAGGCTCCAGCTTTGGCAGGGGCTGGCCCTCAGACCTTAGCCCACAGACGGGCCGAGCTACGGTCGGGTGGATCCTCGGGCATCTGGTGGATGGGCTTGTTCCTCGTTGTAATTTTGCTGTCCGCTTGGCTTGTACTCGAACGTCCCTTCATGGGACTGATTCCATCTTTACTCGATGGGCGAGCGCCTGAGCATGGGGCTGGTTTGGTCGGGCCGCCCCCGGCTGCATCGGTGCACGAGCGCCCGCATTCAGTCGTCGCCGACTCAGCGCCGGCGGACAAGCCCAAGGCCGACAATGATCGCGATCTGGTGGCTATGGCCCCCGCTTTTAGCCTGCCTGCCCAGCCTTTGCACGCCGGGTCGCCCTCAATGCCTCCATCCATTCGGCCTGATGAAGGGACGCTCTGTCCGGTTTTCCAGGAGGCTGCACCTGCGGTTGCCCTGAAGTCTGTGCCCCGCCAGGGCAGTCTGGTTTACCTGGTCAGCAGCGTCTCTCAATTGGTTTGTGCGCGCGATGGCGAGGGCAAGCTCAAGGTGCACCGCCTAGAGCCCGGACAGGCCACTGGTGTGGGTGGGCCGCCGCCTTGGACGCTGCAGGCTAGTTCTTTGCAGAAGGTGCAGGTCTACTTTCAGGGCGGCCGTGTCAGCTTGCCCGCCGATGCGAAAGACCGGGTGCAGCTCGTCGAGCCCCGCTGACGCGGCATGAGGCCAAAGACCTCATGCCGTTTTAGGTCACAGTCCTGCAGCCGAGCGCAGGGCGGCAGCCTTGTCGCTACGCTCCCAGCTGAACTCGGGCTCGTCGCGCCCGAAGTGGCCATAGGCGGCGGTTTTCTCGTACACCGGGCGCAGCAGGTCCAGCATCTGGATGATGCCCTTGGGGCGCAGGTCAAAATGGGCCTGCACCAACTGAGCAATCTTGTCGTCGGCGATCACGCCAGTGCCGTGGGTATTGACCGTGATGTTCATCGGCCGAGCCACCCCGATCGCATAAGCCACCTGGATTTGGCATTTGCTGGCCAGGCCAGCCGCGACGATGTTCTTGGCCACGTAGCGGGCAGCATAGGCGGCAGAGCGGTCCACCTTCGTGGGATCCTTGCCGGAAAAAGCGCCACCGCCGTGGGGGCAAGCGCCGCCGTAGGTGTCGACGATGATCTTGCGGCCTGTCAGGCCGCAATCGCCCTGGGGGCCGCCGATGACAAAGCGGCCAGTGGGGTTGACCAAGTACTTGGTGTCCTTGAGCCACTCGGCCGGCAGCACCGGCTTGATGATTTCCTCGATCACCGCTTCGACGAAGGCCGGCTTCATCTTGCTGCCATCGCTCATCTCGGGGCTGTGTTGGCTCGACAGCACGACGGTATCAATGCTGTGCGGCTTGCCGTCCACATAGCGCATGGTCACCTGGCTTTTGGCATCGGGCCGCAAAAACGGCAGGCGGCCGTCGCGTCGCAGCTGGGCCTGGCGTTCGACCAGGCGGTGGGCATAGTGGATGGGCGCCGGCATGAGCTCTGGGGTCTCGTTGCAGGCGTAGCCGAACATCAAGCCCTGGTCTCCGGCACCGGTGTTGAGGTGGTCGTCGCTGGCATGGTCCACGCCTTGGGCGATGTCATTGGACTGCTTGTCGTAGCAGACCATGACAGCGCAGCCTTTGTAGTCGATGCCGTACTCGGTATTGTCATAACCGATACGCTTGATGGTGTCGCGCGCCACCTGAATATAGTCCACATGCGCATTGGTCGTGATCTCGCCGGCCAGCACGACCAGGCCCGTGTTGCACAGGGTCTCGGCCGCTACCCGTGAGCGTGGGTCCTGCTTGAAGATCGCATCCAGGATGGCATCCGAAATCTGGTCGGCCACCTTGTCCGGGTGGCCCTCAGAGACGGATTCAGAGGTAAAAAGGTAATCGTTCGCCATGAAGTACTCCACAAAGTTGGTTGCTCGGCGCGTTGCCGGCTTGGGAGTCGCGGCGAACGCTTTAGCAGTTGGGTTTAACGTCGCCCTGCAAGTAGTTCAATAACTCGGCGACAGTGTGGATTATAGGCAGGCAAATCCTGAAAGGCGACAAGCAACGCGCACTGGCTGCCGCCTGCTTTACCTGATTGGCAGCGCGCGGGCTGAGGGTCTGCCCAGGCTTCTACACTTGGGCGCTTGACATCCGAGCCCATTGGTTTTTTCATGGACCTGTTGTTTCGCTTCTTCGCCCGCTGGCCTCTGCCGCTGCTGCACGCGCTTGGCGGGCTGCTGGGCTGGCTGGTGTGGGCCTGCTCGCCTTCGTACCGCAGGAACTTTGGCGAGCAGATGGCGCAGGCCGGACTGAGCTTTTCGCAGGTGCGTCCAGCCGTCGCTGAGGCCGGGCGCATGGCCTGCGAACTGCCGCATTTGTGGCTGCGCCCGCACCATGAGAGTTGCCTGCCGCAGGTCGAGGTGCAGGGCCGAGAGGCGGTCGATGCGCTGCGTGCGCAGGGCCGCGGGCTGATCTTTTTTTCAGTGCACCTGGGCAGCTTTGAGATGGCGCCGCAGGCTCTGGCCGAACTGTACGGGCCCTTTACCGCGCTGTACCGGCCCTCACGCCAGCCCTGGCTGGCCCGCCTGATGCAAGGCAGTCGGCAACGGCCGGGACTGGCCATGGCGCCTGCCACGATGGCCGGCATCCGGCAGATGCTCAAGGCTTTGCGCGGTGGCGGCAGTGTCGGCATGCTGACCGACCAGGTGCCGCCCGAGGGTTTGGGTCTATGGGCGCCGTTTTTTGGCCGACCGGCCTACACCATGACCTTGGCGGCCAAATTGGCCCTGCAAAGTGGCGCAGCGCTGGTACCCTTCAGCGTTGAGCGGCTCGCAGGTGGAAGAGGCTATCGCATGCGGTTTTTGCCGCACTTGGCCGAACTCGATGCCCAGCCCGCCCCCGATTTGCAGCAGGCGGTCCATCTGATCAATCAGGCCAATGAAGCCCTGATTTTGAGCCTGCCGGGGCAATACCTCTGGGCCTATGCTCGCTACAAGCAGCCCCGGCGCGAGCCAGCCCTGTCGACCCAGGCATCATGAACTGGTCCAGCGCCCTGATGACATCCTTGGGTCTGGGCTTTATGCGTTTGATGGCGGTGCTGCCGCTGTGCTGGGTGCGGGCTTTTGGCGCGGTGTTGGGTCTGCTGCTCTATACCCTGGTGCGATCGCGGCGCAAGGTGGTGATGACCAACCTGACTTTGTGTTTCCCGCAATGGTCTGAGGCCCAGCGTCGCCAGACGGCCCGCCGCAGTTTCGTGTACCTGGCTCAGGCCTGGCTGGATCGTGGCTGGCTCTGGCACGCGCCCGAGGATGTCCTGCGGCGCCGCCTGCGCCTGACCGGTGCGGTCCATGAGTTTGAGGGGCTGGAGCCCACCGTGGTGTTCAGCCCGCATTTTTATGGCCTGGATGCCGGCGCCACTGCCGTTAATATGAATATTGACCGGGAGTTCACATCGATCTACACCCCACAGGCCAATGCCAAAGTGGATCAGTGGATCAAGGCCGGTCGCCTGCGCTGGGGCAGGGTGCGGCTGTTTCACCGCATCGACGGGGTCAAGGCCAATGTGGCCGGCCTGCGCAGCGGTCAGGTGCTGTATTTGCTGCCGGATATGGACTTCGGCGCAGCGGGCTCGGTTTTTGTACCGTTCTTTGGTGTGCAGACGGCCACCGTGCCGTCGCTTGCCCGGTTTGCCCGCCTGGGCAGGGCCAAGGTCATCTCTGTGGTTCCGCGCATGACCGCGGCTGGCTATGAGGTCGAAATCCTGCCGGCCTGGCAAGACTTTCCGACGGGGGATTTGGTGGCCGACACGGCCCGGGGAAATGCCTTGCTGGAGACCCTGGTACTGAACATGCCGGCCCAGTACTACTGGGTGCATCGGCGTTTCAAGTCGCGCCCGCCAGGCCAGCCTTCCGTGTATTGACCCGGCTCAAGTCCCGGCCAGGGGGCGTCCGTGGGGTAAGGGCGCTCTGCCTGCCTTTGAACTTGCGAGGATGCTCCTCAAGCACCTGCCTGAGGAGGACTGCGTTGCAAGAACGAGGCGATCAGTGCCATCACCCTGTCGGGCTGTTCATGGACGATCCAGTGGGTGGCGTCTTCAACACGGTGCAGCTCAAGCGCTGGCACCCACTGATGCAGATCATCCAGCAGGCCGGGCAGCAAGGCGGTGTCGCGCAGGCCCCAGATGAGCATGGTGGGCAGGCCCACCCGGCCGAGCGCCGATGCGTCGCGCGGCACCTGCCGGGCCGCCGTACCCGACGGGGGCTTGAGCGCGGTGGCAGCGTAATAGGCGCAAGGCCCGTACAGGCCGGCCAGCCAGGTCTGCCGGTATTGGGCTCGCAGTGTGTCATCGAGCCAGGCCCGTGGCCCCTGGCTGGCTCCCATGCCGTCGAACAAGGCCCACAGTCGCCGGAAGTCCTCTTCGGCCAGCCGCTGGGCGGCGTCCGGGCGGGCCAGGAATTGCATATAGGCACTGGCCGCTTGTTGAGCTGGCGAATGCGCCAACTCGCGGGCAAAGGTGGCCGGGTGCGGCGCATTGAGAATGACCAGCCGCTGCAGCAACTCGGGCTCTTGGGCCGCCAGATTCCAGGCCAGAGCTCCGCCCCAGTCGTGAGCCACCAGGGCAGCCAGTGGTTCTGAGCTCAGCGAGCGAGTCAGCGCGCTGATGTCCTGCACCAACTGCCGCGGATGGTAGGCGTCAACTTCCACGGGCGCGCTGGAGCCCGCATAGCCGCGTAGATTGGGCGCGACGCAAAAATAGCCACCGTTTTCGGGCTGGCTGAAATGCCGCAGCAAGGCATCCCAGACAAAAGCCGCCTCCGGAAAGCCGTGCAGGAAGACCATCACTGGCCTACCGCGCTGACCAGCACAGCGGCAGGCCAGTTCTATGCCGTGCGGCAGGCGCAGTCGCCAGGTCTCGATGGCGGGCATGGACCGAGGCTCAGGAGGGGCTCGGTTCGGCCGCTGGTGCGCCAGGCTCAGCTGCCGTACTTATTTCATGGGCCCAGTCCCACAGCGTGCAGGCAGCCTCTTCGATCCCCTGGCGTTTGAGGGCCGAAAACAGCTGGACCTGGCCGCCCCCGGTTTGCAGGCGCGCGATGGACAGCGCCTGGGCCGCTTCGCTGCGGTTGAGCTTGTCGGCCTTGGTCAGCAGCACCAAAAAGCGCAGGCCTTGCTCAACGCGCGGCCGGATGATGTCGAGCAAGATCTCATCGAGTTCGGTCAGCCCGTGCCTGGGGTCGCACAGCAGCACCACTGCTCGCAAATTGGCCCGGGTAATTAGGTAGTTGGCCATCACGCGCTGCCATCGCAGCTTGGCCTGCTTGGGAACGGCCGCATAGCCGTAGCCCGGCAGGTCGGCCAGCACCGCGTCGGTCAGGCCCTGCTTGCCTAAGGCGAAAAGATTGATGCTTTGGGTGCGGCCAGGGGTCTTGGATGCGAAGGCCAGGCGGTGCTGCTGCGTTAGGGTGTTGATACAGGTGGACTTCCCCGCATTGGAGCGGCCCACAAACGCAATTTCGGGCAGGTCCAGTGCGGGTAGATGTTCGAGTTGTGGCGCGGTGGTTAAAAAGCGGGCGGTGTGGAGCCAGCCCAAGGCCACCTTGGGGTCGACGGGGCCTTTGTCGGGCTGATTCATGGCAGTGCTGCTCGGTGGGGAAATTCGGTCGCCGGCCGAGGGTCAGGGCGTGCCTACTTGGGGTCCGATTGGGACCAGGGTCAGGCAGGATTCTCGGGCATTGTAAAATCAGGCGTTTTGCTGCGGATCGATCTGCGGATCGCACTGTGCCTAAGTTACTGCCATCACTCCAAAGTGTTCTTATGAAGCTGCCCGCCTCTTTTCTCCTGGCCGCCCTGTTGGCCCTGTCGGCATCCGTGACCCATGCCCAAGGCGGTGCGACGAAGGCACCGGCCAAACCTGATTTGGTTGCTGGCGAGGCCAAATTCACCGCTGCCTGCGCGGCTTGTCATGGCGCAGACGGTAACTCGGGCACCCCAGCCAACCCCAAACTGGCTCAACAGCACCCGGAGTACCTCGTCAAGCAGTTGATGGAATTCAAGTCCGGCGTGCGTAAAAACGCCATCATGCAGGGCTTGGCCGCTGGCTTGTCCGATGAGGACATGAAGAACATTTCATTCTGGCTGGCCAGCAAAAAGGCCAAGCAGGGCTTTGCCAAGGACAAGGAATTGGTGGCCCTGGGTGAGCGCATCTATCGCGGCGGTATCCAAGACCGTCAGATCGCCGCCTGCGCCGGCTGCCACAATCCCACGGGAGCCGGCAACCCGGCCCAGTACCCCCGCCTGAGCGGTCAGCATGCCGACTACACGGCGTCGCAATTGACGGCTTACCGTGACGGCGGTCGTGGCAACAGCCTGCAGATGAGCCAGGTGGCGGCTAAGCTCAACGATCGCGAAATTCGCGCCCTGGCCGACTACATCGCTGGCCTGCGCTGAGTGGTCAAAGGGCTTGAATCTACAGGCCTATTGCCCATCGGGTTTTGCTGCTGAGGTCTCGGACAGTTACAGTCAGACCTATTGCGCCGGACACCCGCCGGGCATAACAATCATGACGAGGCGGGCCTTTCTTGGTGAAAGGCCCGTTTTTTTTGGCAAGGACAGCCGCTTGTGCGAACTGTGCCACCATGGGGGCTGATCACGCGTGAGTGCCAATACCGCTGAAATCGAGAGCCTGTCGGTCGCCGGCGCCGGGCGTGGCCTGGTCGAATTGCTTTCGTCCATGCGATTTGCCATTTCGCTGCTGACGGTGATTTGTATCGCCTCGGTCATTGGCACTGTGGTCAAGCAGGCCGAGCCGGCGGTCAATTACGTCAACCAGTTTGGTCCCTTTTGGGCGCAGCTCTTTGGCAAGCTCAACCTCTACACGGTCTACAGCGCCTGGTGGTTCCTGCTCATCCTGGCCTTTTTGGTGCTCAGCACCTCCTTGTGCATCGCGCGCAACACGCCCAAGATCCTGACCGACCTGAAGGCTTACAAGGAAAACATCCGCGAACAAAGCCTCAAGGCTTTCCCGCACCGAGCCGAAGGCCGGGTGGCGGCGCTGCCGCGGCAGGCTGCCGAGGAGCTCGGGCAGGCCTTGGTCAAGGGCGGCTGGCGGGTCAAACTTCAGCAGCGTGAGGCGGGCTGGATGGTCGCCGCCAAGAAAGGCGCGGTCAACAAGCTGGGCTACATTGCAGCGCACAGTTCCATTGTTCTCGTCTGTGTGGGCGGCTTGCTCGACGGCGACCTGATGGTCAGGCTGCAGATGTGGTGGGGGGACAAGGCCGTCTTCAGCGGTGCTGGCATGATCGCCGACGTGCCAGCACGCCACCGCCTGAGCGCTTCCAACCTGACTTTTCGCGGCAACATTTTGGTGGGTGAAGGTACCCATTCGAGTACGGCCTTGCTCAGCCAACCCGGCGGCGTGTTGCTCCAAGAGCTGCCTTTTTCCATCGAGTTGCGTAAATTTATCGTGGAGTACTACTCCACCGGCATGCCCAAGCTGTTTGCCAGCGAGATCGTCATCCACGACAAGGAAACGGGACAGGCTCTGCCTCAGCGGGTTGAGGTCAATCATCCAGTGCGCTACCGCGGCATCGAGATTTACCAGTCCGGTTTCGACGATGGCGGCTCGCGCGTGACCTTGCGCGCCCTGCCCATGGGCTCGGCCATAGCGCCCTTCGAGATTGCCGGCACCATCGGCGGCTCGGCGCCCTTGACCAACGGCCGCGAGCAGATGACGCTGGAGTTCACAGGCCTGCGGGTGATTAATGTGGAGAATCTGGGCAAGACCCCAACCGATCCGCGCCAGGACGACGAGTCCCGCATCGGTCATGCCATTGATCAGCGATTGGGCGCTGCCAACAAGACCACCGCGCGCAAGGAACTGCGCAATGTAGGGCCCAGCGTCAGCTACAAGTTACGCGATGCTGCCGGCCAGGCGCGCGAGTACAGCAACTATATGTTGCCGGTACTTCTGGACAACGATCCCGATACGGTGCCCATCTTTTTGCTGGGTGTGCGCGAGACGCCGGCCGATCAGTTTCAGTACCTGCGCATCCCTGCCGACCCGGAAGGGGGCAAGCAGACGTTTTTGCGCACCCGCCAGGCTTTGCAGGACCCTGCTTTGCGCCAGGAGGCGGTACGCCGCTATGTGCGCCAGGCCATCCCTGCCGAGCGCAAGGACATGGCCGAACAACTCAGCGCCTCGGCCCTGCGGGCCCTCAATTTGTACGCCGGTGCAGAGCCCGCAGGGGCCGTATCAAGTCAGGGCAAACCCAGCGGCGCTGGCTTGCAGGCCATATCGGACTTCATGGAGGCCAATGTGCCGCAGGCCGAGCGCGAGCGGGCCAGCGAGGTCCTGATACGCATCCTCAACGGCGTTCTTTTTGAGCTGGTGCAGATGTCACGCCAAGCCGCCGAGTTGCCCCTGCTGGAGCCCAACCAAAAGACGCAGAACTTCATGGCGCAGGCGGTGCTCAGCCTGTCGGATGCATTTGCCTATCCAGCCCCGATGACTTTTGAGCTCAAGGACTTCGAGCAGGTGCAAGCCAGCGTGTTCCAGGTCGCTCGCGCTCCCGGGCGTAACATCGTTTATCTGGGTTGCCTCTTGCTGATTCTGGGGATTTTTGCCATGCTGTATGTGCGCGAGCGTCGCTTGTGGATTTGGTTGTCTGCGGCCGAAGAGGGTGGAGAAAGTCGGGCCACCATGGCCTTGTCCAGCAACCGCAAGACGCTCGACGGCGACAAGGAGTTCGAGCATTTGAAAGAACGACTACTGCAGGGGGCTACATGAGCAGCACATTGGGGCGGGGCGGCATCGTCTTGCGTGAGGGCTATTTTTCCCGCCGGGGCATCGCCGATTGGGTCTTTGCAGTCCTGGTGGTCACAGGCGGGCTGTTTGCCCTGATGCGGTATCAACTCGCCATGGACGGCTATGAAAAAGCCATCCTGGTCGGGCTGCTGCCCTGTGCCGTCTGGCTGGGCTGGTTCTGGCGCCCCCTGCAGACCCTGATGATCGGGGTGGCTGCGGCAACGCTGCTGGCCATCGCCTCCTATCAGGGCGACCTGGCCCGTGCCGAACAGGTGTTTTGGCTCAAATATTTTCTGTCCAGCCAGTCGGCCATCCTCTGGATGTCGGTGCTGTTTTTCATGAGTACCGTGTTTTACTGGCTGCCGGTGGTGATCAAGGGGCCGGGCGCTTCGTTTGAGTTGCTGGGTTCGCGCTTGGCTTGGGCGGCCGTCGTCATGGCACTTATAGGCACCATGGTGCGCTGGTACGAAGGCCACCAGATGGGCCCCGACATCGGGCATATTCCGGTCAGCAATCTCTACGAGGTATTCGTGCTGTTTTGTTGGATGACAGCACTGTTTTACCTGTATTTCGAGTCCCAGTATCAAACGCGCAGCCTGGGCGGTTTGGTCATGTTGGTGGTCAGCGCGGCAGTGGGCTTTTTGCTCTGGTACACCCTGGTTCGTGAGGCGCATGAAATTCAACCCTTGGTGCCCGCGCTCAAGAGCTGGTGGATGAAGCTGCACGTGCCGGCCAACTTCGTGGGCTACGGCATGTTCGCCTTGGCGGCCATGGTCTCGCTGGGTTACCTGATCAAGCAGCAGGCTGAGCAGACCCGCTGGCATAAGCTGGCGCCGCTGTGGCTGCTGGGGCTGCTGCTGTGCCTGGTGCCGCTGGTATTTCGCAAGTCGTCCTACGAGGCCGGCGGCATGTACTGGGTGGGCTATCTGGCGGTCTCTGGCGCGGTGGCGGCCATGATGGTCCTGGCCCGCCGCCCGATTGCCGCGCGTCTGCCCAGCTACGAGGTCATGGACGATGTGATGTACAAAGCCATTGCGGTGGGCTTTGCCTTTTTCACCATCGCCACCGTGCTGGGTGCGCTGTGGGCGGCCGAGGCCTGGGGCGGTTACTGGAGCTGGGACCCCAAGGAAACATGGGCACTCATTGTCTGGCTCAACTACGCGGCCTGGCTGCACATGCGCCTCATGAAGGGCCTGCGTGGCACGGTGGCGGCTTGGTGGGCGCTGGCGGGACTGGGGGTGACGACCTTCGCTTTCCTGGGTGTCAATATGTTCCTTTCGGGTCTGCACAGCTACGGCGAACTCTGAGAGCCCCAAGGGCTGCAAGCTGATCCCGGCCCGGCCCGGCCCGGCAGGGCTTTGCTTCACTGGGTTATTGGCTTGCCTGTCTAATCGGGTTTTCTTCTTGATCGGGAGTTGTTGCCATGTTGATCCGCAGTGATGACAAGGACTGGAACCACAAGGCGAGCAGCGAAATCACGCCGCCTTTGGCTTACAGCAACCGCCGCCAGTGGCTGGGACTGTTGGCCAGCGGTGCTACGGGCGCTACTTTGGCTGGCTGGGCTGCACGCGATGCCCGCGCTCAAATGGCTGTCCCGGCCCGCCCCGGCAAGCTTGCTGCATTGCCCTCCGTGGCCTCCCAGGTGCCTGGCGCTGTCACCATGGAAAAGCTCACCAGCTACCAGGACGCGAGCACCTATAACAATTTCTACGAATTTGGCACCGATAAGGCCGATCCGGCGCGCAACAGCAGCCGTTTTCAGACCAGCCCCTGGAGCGTGAGCGTCGAAGGCCTGGTCAAACAGCCGCGCACTTTCGCACTCGAAGATCTGCTCAAGCTCAGTGCCCAGGAAGAGCGCATCTACCGCCTGCGCTGTGTCGAGGGGTGGTCCATGGTGATTCCCTGGGTCGGCTATTCCCTGTCGCAGTTGTTGCGCCGGGTTGAGCCCTTGGGCAGCGCCAAGTTCGTGGAATTCATCACCGCCGCCGACAGCCAGACCATGCCTTTCGTAGGCTCGGGGGTGTTGGAGTGGCCCTATGTGGAAGCGCTGCGGCTGGACGAGGCAATGAACCCCTTGACCTTGCTGAGTTTCGGCATGTACGGCGAAATCCTGCCCAAACAGAATGGCGCGCCGGTGCGCTTGGTGGTGCCCTGGAAGTACGGCTTCAAAAGCGGCAAGAGCATTGTCAAGATCCGCCTGACCGAGCAGCAGCCGCGCACGGCCTGGGTCAAGTCTGCGCCGCAGGAATACGGGTTCTTCTCCAACGTCAACCCGAACGTGGATCATCCACGCTGGAGCCAGGCCACCGAGCGACGCATCGGCGAAGATGGCCTGTTTGCCAAAAAGCGCAAGACCCTGATGTTCAACGGCTACGAGCCGCAGGTCGGCCAGATGTACGCGGGCATGGACTTGAAGAAATTCTATTGAACGCTGGCCGCTGACTTCGGCCATGAACACCCTCTTGCTGCATCCGGCGGCCCGGCCGCTGGTTTTCCTGCTTTGCCTGTGTCCGTTTGTCTGGCTGTCCGTCCTGGCCATCTCCGATGGTCTGGGCGCCAACCCGCAGGAAGCCTTGATACGCGCCACCGGCGACTGGGCGCTGCGGCTGATGTGTCTGGCCCTGGCCGTCACGCCGCTGCGCCAGGCATTGGCTTTGCCCGCGCTGGCGCGCTGGCGGCGCATGGTCGGTCTGTTTGCGTTTTTCTACGCCAGCGTGCATTTGCTCAGCTATGCGCTGTTTGACATGGGCCTGGATTTGGGCGACATCTTGGCCGACATCGTCAAGCGACCGTTCATTTTGGTGGGCACGCTCACATTTTTATTGCTGCTGCCCTTGGCCGCTACCTCTTGGAACGGCGCGGTGCGGCGCTTGGGGGCGGCGCGCTGGAAAAAGTTGCACCGACTGGTTTATCTGGCGGCCTTGACCATGCTGCTGCATTTTTTCTGGATGCGTGCTGGCAAGAACAATTTTGCTGAGGTGAGCGTCTATGCCGCCGTCGTGGCGGTGCTTTTGGGCTGGCGGATTTGGCAGCGCCGCCTGAGGGTCTGATGCCTCAGTCCCCAGCCTCAGTCTTGAACCAGGCTTTCGTGCTGCATCTGATCGGCAGCGCTTTCGCGCCGGCGGATCAGGTGGGCCTGCTCGCCGTCGACCAGTACCTCCGCCGCGCGGCCCCGGGTGTTGTAGTTGCTGGCCATGCTCATGCAATAGGCGCCGGCTGACAGCACCGCCAGCAGATCGCCGCTTTGGACCTGCAGATTGCGATCGCGTCCCAGCCAATCGCCGCTTTCGCAGACCGGACCGACCACGTCGTAGTTCATGCCTGGGCCTTCTCTTGGGCTGAGCGGCACGATCTGGTGATAGGCCTGGTACATAGCGGGCCGGGGCAGGTCGTTCATGGCCGCATCAACGATGCAGAAATTCTTGTGCTCGCCCGGCTTGAGGTAAAGCACCTCGGTCACGCAAACGCCGGCGTTGCCCACCAGAGAGCGGCCCGGCTCGATCATCAGTTGCTTGCCGCCGTGGCCGCGCGCGTCGATGCGTCCGAGCAGCTCGCGCCAAAGCGCATCGGCCGCCGGCGGTGTATCGCCGGCATAGTCGATGCCTAGGCCGCCGCCAAAATCGATGTGCTGCAGGGCAATGCCGGCCGCTTCAATGGCCTCGACCAAATCGAGCACCCGGTCCATCGCATCCAGATAAGGCGCGGTCTGGGTGATCTGTGATCCGATGTGGCAGTCGATGCCCACCACCTGCAAGCCTGGCAGGCGGGCGGCGATCTGGTAGACCCGCAAGGTATCTTCATGCGCAACGCCGAACTTGTTGTCCTTGAGCCCTGTCGAGATATAGGGGTGGGTCTGAGGGTCCACGTTCGGATTGACGCGTATGCTGACCTTGGCGCTTTGCCCGAGGCTGCTGGCCACCTGCGAAAGGCGCTCGAGCTCCGCTAGGCTTTCCACATTGAAGCAGCCTATGCCCACCTCCAGCGCCCGCTGCATCTCCTGCGCGGTCTTGCCCACGCCAGAGAAGATCACCTTGCTGGCATCGCCTCCGGCGGCGATCACCCGCTCGAGTTCACCGGCCGAAACGATGTCAAAGCCGCAGCCCGCCCTGGCAAACACCTGCAGCACGCCCAGGCTGGAATTGGCCTTCATGGCGTAGCAGATCCGCGCTTTGCGGCCGGCAAAGCCGCGCTCGTAGGCCGCTAGCGCCGCCAGCATCGCCGCCTTGGAGTAGACAAACAGCGGCGTGCCGTAGCGCTCGGCCAGCCGAGCAAGCGATACCTCCTCAATATGGAGTTCGCCTTGACGGCGGTGCACAAAGGGATGGCCGGGCAGCGATGCTAAAGCGGCAGGGGCGTTCATGAGACGGCGGGCTTGCGCGTGAGGGGTGATGCAGGGACCAGTGCGGAAACTGGCCTTTACGGCTTGGCTGACGATGGGTTTGCCTCAGCCTTGGGCTTGGCCGCAGCGGCGCTGCCGGGCTTGGTCACGGGGCCAGGCAGGGGCTCGGGCAGGTAGAGCGCGCCTTTTTGACCACAAGCGGCCAACAGCATCAGGACCAGCCCGGCACCGATGCAGCGCTCAAGCCCTAAAATCTGCCATCGCCGCTCTGACTTTCTCTTCATCGGCCGATTGTAATGACCGACCTTGAATACCTGGATCAAGCTGAAGCTCTGTTGCTGGCGGTGGAAGCCGCTTGTGATCGCATCAATGAACTTAGCAATGTGGACATCGACAACCAGCGTACTGGCGGCATGGTTACCTTGACCTTTGCCAATCGCAGTCAGGTCATCATCAATCTGCAAAAGCCGCTGCACGAGGTTTGGTTGGCTGCGCGTGCCGGTGGCTTTCACTACAAGTTCAGCGCAGACCGCTGGCTCGACACCAAGGACGGTAGCGAGTTCTTCAGCACCCTGAGCCGCTGCGCCAGCGAGCAGGCCGCACACCCTGTGCAGTTCGCGCCCTGAGCTAAATCCGTATCTGCCCTTAGGGTTTGATCACTGCCGGAACAGATTGAGAATATTGCGCCTTTCCTCGGTGGCGGGGGAGGGTGGGGCTGCTTCGCTGGCCTTGCCGTCTATGCCCAGGCTGCTCACCCCATTGCCGCGTGCGAACTCCTCGTAAAACCATTCACCGCCGACATTGATCACGCCCGGCGGCACCGGGATGTCAGCGACTGGCACGGCCTTGAGGGCGTGCTCCATGTAGCTGATCCAAACCGGCAGACTCAGGCCGCCACCGGTTTCCCGATCGCCGAGCTTGCGCGGCTTGTCATAACCCATCCAGACCCCGGCCACCACAGTGGGCTGATAGCCGACAAACCAGGTGTCAATGGAGTCGTTGGTGGTGCCGGTCTTGCCGTACAGGTCGGGCCTTTTGAGCTGAGCTTGGGCGCGGGCAGCCGTGCCCGAGCGGGTGATTTCCTGCAGCAGGCTGGACATGACGAAGGCATTGCGCGCATCAACCGCGCGTTGGCTCTCATCGGGTACCGGGGTCGGCGTTTCCACCAGCACCCGGCCCTGCTGATCGGTGATGTGCGTGACCAGATAGGGGCTCACGCGCAGGCCACCATTGGCAAATACCGCGTAGCCGGACACCATTTGCAGGGGCGTGACCGAGCCGGCGCCCAGGGCCATGGTTAGATAGGCCGGGTGCTTCTCAGCTTCAAAGCCGAAGCGGGTGATCCATTCCTGTGCGTTTTGCGCGCCGACCGCCTGCAGCACCCGGATCGAGACCATGTTCTTCGATTTCTTCAGGGCGGTGCGCAGGTTCATCGGCCCTTCGAACTGCCCGTCGTAATTCTTCGGCTCCCAGGGCTGCCCGCCGGTCACGCTGGCGTCGAAAAACAGGGGGCTGTCGTTGACCACGGTTGCCGGCGTCAGGCCTTTTTCAAGCGCAGCCGAGTAGACGAAGGGTTTGAAGCTCGAGCCCGGCTGGCGCCAGGCCTGGGTGACATGGTTGAACTTGTTCTTGTCGTAGTCGAAGCCGCCGACCAAGGCCCGCAGGGCGCCGTCACGTGGGTCCATGGCCACCAGCGCGCCTTCGACTTCGGGTAGTTGGGTGATCTCCCAACGTCCCTCGGAGAGCCTGACCACGCGGATGAGCGCGCCCCGGCGGATCGCGATATTAGGCGGCGCCTTGTCGGCCAGGCCCGACTGCACAGGCTTGAGGCCCTCGCCAGTGATCTCGATCGTCTCACCATTGCTGCGCACAACCAGGACCTTGCGCATGCTGGCTTCGAGCACCACCGCTGACATCACGTCGCCGTTGTCCGGATGGTCGGCCAGGGCGTCGTCGATCACATCGTCGGCCTCCTTGGGGTCTGCCGGGAGCGTGAGGAATTTCTCGGGGCCTCGGTAGATCTGGCGACGCTCGTAGTCCATGATGCCCCTGCGCAGGGCTTTGTAGGCGGCGGCCTGATCGCCGGCACGAATGGTGGTGTAGACATTGAGGCCGCGGGTATAGGTCTCGGCCCCATACTGTGCATAGACCAACTGCCGGACCATTTCAGCCACATACTCGGCGTGCATGCGGTTGGGGTCCGAGGGGCTGCGGATCTTGAGCTCCTGCGCTTTGGCCTCTTTGGCCTGCGCCTCAGTGATGAAGCCGTTGTCTTGCATCCGTTCGATGATGTAGAGCTGGCGCGCGCGGGCGCGTTTGGGGTTGGCGATCGGGTTGAAGGCCGAAGGTGCTTTGGGCAGGCCTGCCAGCATGGCCGCTTCAGCGATGCTGATGTCTTTCAGGGGTTTGCCGAAATAGGTTTCGGCCGCCGCCGCAAAGCCGTAGGCCCGGTTGCCCAGAAAGATCTGATTCATGTAGATCTCGAGGATCTGATCTTTGGTCAGCAGGTGCTCGAGCTTGAAGGTCAGCAAGATCTCATAGATCTTGCGGGTGTAGCTTTTTTCGGCCGACAGGTAGACATTGCGCGCCACCTGCATGGTGATGGTGGAGGCACCCTGGCTCTTGAAATTGCGCACATTGGCCAGCCCGGCTCGGATCACGCCGAGGTAGTCGACGCCGCCGTGCTGGAAAAAGCGCGCGTCTTCGATGGCCAGCACCGCATCCTTCATCACCTGCGGGATGTCCTTGACGGCGGTAAAGCTGCGCCTTTCTTCACCGAACTCGCCGATCAGCACCTTGTCGACCGAATAAATGCGCAGCGGTAGCTTGGGCCGGTACTCGGCGAGGTCGGAGACGTCGGGCAGCTTGGGGTAGGCGGTGGCCAGCGCAACGGCCACCACCATCAGCACGCCCAAGGCCGCTGCGCCCAGCAAGCCAAACGCCCAAACGGTCAGGCGCAGGGCCAGTTGCTTGGGCGTAGCGGATTCAGAAGGGGCGGGAGGCGTTGTCGTGGGGGAGGGCATGGAAGTACCGGCACAGGCCGAGCCGTCCGGTGGCCCATTATAAAAAGCAAAAGGCACCCAGAGACGGCCTCCATTCAGTGACGCGCTGCGATCACGGGACCCTTGGGTTAACACGAATTAATCGAGGTAGGCCCATGCCTTGTTAGCCTTTTGATGAGATCGGCCCCTGTTCCGGGGTTGCTGCAAGTCCTTACGGCGGGAGCGCTGACCATGCGCATGGCTTCGTGGAATCAGTCTGTGGGCTCGGGCGAGCGCTCTCTGGCTGGGCTCGACATCACCGACACACACGCGCACTGGATGGTGCTGGGGCGCCGGGGATCAGCTTGGCAGGTGCAGCAGCACCAGCAGTGGCCGCTGCGGCCCGGCTGGGTGGAAAACGGCCAGGTGCTCGAATACCCCGATTTGATCGACGCACTGCAGCAGTGGCTGGCCGGCAATCAGGTGCGCGAGCTGGCCATGGCCCTGCCGGCCGAGGTCTGCAACTCATTCGTGGTTCAAGCTCCGGGCCGCGTGCTGCGCTGGGGCCGCCGCCGCTGGCTGGCGGCCTGTGCCGCCGACCTGATGCGCAGGCCAGCCTCGGAACTCAGTTGGAGCGCCTATGAGCTGCCGGGGTCCGCGCCTGGCTGGCGTCTGATGGCAGTCGGGCTGGATCAGGTGCAGGATTGGCTGGGCCTGGCCGAGGCGCTGGCTTGTGACTGCCTGCACCTGGATGAGGCGCATCAGGCGGCCTGGCGGGCGTTGGACCGCTGGCATGAGGGATTGCCGCCGGGCGCTTGGTTGTTCCAGGTCGGCAGTGCCTGCATCCAAGCTCTTTACGAGCAGGGTCAGCGCTGGCATTGGGCCTGGCGTGATCAAGGCCAGGCGCAGGACCTGATGGATCGGTGTCTGGCCTCGGCCGTCGGTGCGCCGGTATTCGTGCTGGGTCAGTCGCCCTTGGCCCAGGCCCTGCAGCAGGCCCTGGCGGCGGCGGGCATGAGCCCGCTTCAGCCTGAGCCTGGCGATCGTCTCCAATGGGCTTCAGATGTTTTCCTGGATCGACGCTCGCCGGCTTACTGGGCGGCGCTAGGCCTGGCAGGTCAAGGGCTGTCGCCATGATGCGCTTTGCCGTGCCAGCCTTTGATTTGCTGCCGGCGTCGATGCCAAAGCGGCGCCGCTCAGGCCTAGCGCCTTGGCGGCCCATGCTGGTGGCCTTGGGAGCAGGATGGGCTTGCGGCCTCTTCATACTGGCTGAGGGCCAGCGGCGCTTGGAGGATGAGCGTGAGTCCCTGGTGCCCCTGCAGTCCGAATTGGACGGCCTGCAGGCCCGGCAGCGCGAACTGGCGTCCAAGCTCCAGGCCCAGCAGGCCCTTGAGGCACAGCAGCAAGGGCATGTGCAGCAGCACGCGCGCTGGCAGGGTGCGAGTCATCTTCTGCAGCGCCTGGCACAGGCGCCTGGCCCTTCAGCCCGCTTGCAGCTGCTCGAGCTCAGGCTCGACGAGCAGGGGCTGATCCTGAGTGGCCAGATCGCCTCCGGTGAGTTTCAAGCCTGGATGGCCGGACTGCGCCTGCCTGGGGGCCCGGCGCGCTTGCTTGAATTGAGCCCGCCAGCGGCCGCTGGTGAGATGCCCGAGGGCCAGCCCGAGATGTCGCGCTTTGTGCTTCGCTTCGCGCCCTTGTCCGCCCCGAGCGGGGGTCGGCCATGAAGCTGCAATGGCCCGGCAGGCAGGGTCTGCGCCATACGCCCGTCCTGTCTAGCCATCGCCCCTCTGTGCTGGGCCTGTCCTCGGGCGCTGTCTTGCTGGCCGTGCTGGGCCTGAGCTTGCCCTTGGCGACATCCGACTGGCTGGCTGAAAGCCAGGCGCTGGAACACAGGCGGCAGGAACTTGATGCATCGCTGACACAAGCACGGGCCAAATTGCGGCAGGTGCAGGCTGCTCTGAGCACGGACCCCGCGCCCGCAGCGTCGGGCTCGGCCGTGGCGGCCGATCACTTGGAACTGCACCGCCTGGCCCTTGCAAAGAGGCTGCGCGTTGAAGTCCTCAAGTCGGCAGACGATGTGCCGGCGGGCGCGGCCACCCGTCTTCAGCTGCGTGGCAGCTACGGCGATCTGGTGGCTTTCGTGGCCGCGATGGCCCGTTCCGAAGTGGCTTGGGGCTTGCAAAGTCTGCAATTGGCTGCAGGTGAGGACCGGGGGCATCGCCTCAGTCTGCGGCTGCAGGCCCTTCCCGTTGGGGCTTGGATGCAGGCCGGCCGCGCTGAGCCCGTGCGTCTTCTTGCGCTGCCCGGTGGGGCCGACCCATTTGCTGCAGCGCCCCCTCCGAGCCGAGCGCCACTTTCTGCAGCAGCCGTAGATCCGCTGGCCAATGTGCCTGCACAGTGGCGCTTTGAGTTTGCCCGCGAGCGCGAGCCGCTGGAAGCCTTGGCCCTGCGCGAGCTGTCTTTGACCGGTACCTTTCGCCAGGGGCAAAGTTGGGTGGCTTTACTGCGCTCGGGCACTGTGATCCATACCTTGAAAGTGGGCGACTACCTGGGGCCGGATCACGGTCGAGTACAGGCCGTCGATCAGGATGGCCTGGACTTGCGCGAACTCAAGCGCGATCCGCAAGGCCATTGGACCGAGCAAACGCGGCGTTGGCGCGTCGGTGCCGCGCCATGAAGTCCGTGGCATGGCTGCTGGCGGCAGCCTTGGCGCTGTGTACTTGGGCTGCCAGCGCCCAGCCACCTGTGCAGGGGCCAGCAGCGATTGAAAACTCACCCGCAGCGCCGACCATCAAGACCTATCGAGGACAGCTGGTGTCCTTCAATTTCCAGACGATAGAGGTGCGTACCCTGTTGCAGCTTTTGGCCCATTTCAGTGGCTTCAACATCATCGTCTCCGACGGGGTCAGCGGCAGCACCAGCTTGCGGGTGCAGGACCTGCCCTGGGACCAGGTGCTTGACATCGTCGTGCAGAGCCGAGGTCTGACCCAGCGCCAGGAAGGCTCGGTGATCTGGGTGGGCACACGCGCCGAGCAAGCGGCTCGCCAGCGCCAGGAGCTCGACGGGCAGCAGGCCCTGCAGACGGTAGAGCAGGTGCAGACCGCAAGCTTTCGCCTGAACTACGCGCGCGCCGACGAGGTCGCCCGGCAATTGCAGATCGGCCCGCCCGCCAGCCGGGTGCTGTCGGCGCGCGGCAACGTCATGCCCGAGGTGCGGACCAATCAGCTCTTTGTGACCGATGTGGCTGCCCGCTTGGCCATGGTGCGGCGGGTTATCGAGCAGCTTGACATCCCGGTGCGGCAGGTGATGATTGAAGCGCGCATTGTCGAAGCCGGTGACAGCTTTGGCCGCTCCATCGGCGCGCGTCTTGGCGGGCGGCTGGCGGGCAGGCCTGCCAATCCTGCGCAGTCGGGCTGGTCGGGCGGACAGGTTGGCGGTGGCTACATCCTTCCCCGTCAGCCCGAGACTGGCGAGCCCTTGCTGGGGCGCGACTTTGGCATCGCAGGCGCGGACATGGTCAATCTGCCCGCACAGGCTTTAGGCGGTCAGCCCGCAGGCGCGCTGGCGCTGTCCCTGTTCAACGCATCGCTGACCCGGGTGCTCAACCTGGAGATTTCGGCGCTGGAGGCTGACGGCAAAGGTCGGGTGGTGGCCAGCCCGCGCATCGTCACCGCCGATCAGGTCAAAGCCATCATTGAGCAGGGCACCGAGTTGCCTTACCAGCAGGCCGCAGGTAGCGGGGCGACCTCGCTGACTTTTCGCAAAGCCAATCTGAAGCTGGAGGTAACCCCACAGATCGCGCCGGACGGCCGCATCATCCTCAATGTCGACATCAACAAAGACAGCGTGGGTCGAAGCACGCCCAACGGTTTTGCGATCGATACCAAGCATGTGCAGACCCAGGTGCGGGTCGATGACGGCGGCACGGTGATGATTGGCGGCATTTTCGAGACCACCGAGCGGGAGGACGAGGCCCGGGTTCCCCTGCTGGGCAGCTTGCCTGGTGTGGGCGCACTGTTTCGCAGCCGAACCCGCAGCCTGGCCAAGTCCGAATTGCTGGTCTTTCTGACGCCCCAGGTGCTGGTGGAAGAGCCTCGGGCTGCTGCGCCCTGAATAGACGCGGCCGGCGTCGGCCTGCGACCGCAGTGCGTTTATGCAAGGCGTTTATCATGGCAGGCTTCGCTTTTCATGCTGAACTCTCTCGTGCGCGAACATCCCTGCCTCATTGCTTGTGTCGGCCTGCCCGGTTCAGGCAAGTCCACTGTGGGCCGCCAACTCGCCCGGCGGCAGGGGCTGCGCTTTGTCGACTCTGACCATGTGATCGAGGAGCGTCTGGGTTGCTCCATCCGGGAGTTTTTTGAACGCGAGGGCGAGGCGGCCTTTCGGGACGTCGAGGAAGAAGTGCTGGATGAACTGACCCAGGTCAGCAGCGGCGTGCTCTCTACCGGCGGCGGCTCTGTGCTGCGGCCGGTCAATCGGCAGCGACTGCAGGAGCGCACCACCACCATTTACCTGCATTCTTCGGCCGACGAGGTGTTCAAGCGCCTCAGGCACGACCAGAACCGCCCTCTTTTACAGGTGGCCGACCCCCTGGGTCGGCTGCGCGAGCTTTACAAGGCGCGCGATCCGCTTTACCGTGAGACCGCGCATTTCGTGATCGAGACCGGCCGCCCCTCGGTGTCCGGTCTGGTCAATATGATCATCATGCAATTAGAACTGGCCGGTCTGGGTCGGCCCACAGTGGCGGCCGAAAGCTTGCCGGCTTCTTCGGCTCCACCGGTTTAACTCTATGGCCCCAGTTCCCTCTGACGTGCAGCGTGTACCCATCGATCTGGGCGAGCGCAGCTATCCCATCCTGATCGCTTCCGGCCTGATCGGCGACGCCCAGACTTACGCCGATCTGCCCCGCGCTCAGACCGCACTCATCGTCAGCAACACCACGGTGGCACCGCTGTATGCCCAGGCCTTGCAAACCGCGCTCGCGTCCCATTACCCGCGGGTGCTGCTGCTCGGCCTGCCTGATGGCGAGAGTCACAAGGATTGGCCAAACTTGCAGCGCATCTTTGATGTTTTGCTTGAGCACGGCTGCGACCGCAAAACGGTCTTGTTCGCCCTCGGCGGCGGCGTGGTCGGCGACATCACCGGCTTTGCCGCGGCCAGCTATATGCGCGGCGTTCCATTTGTTCAGGTACCCACCACGCTGCTGGCCCAGGTCGACTCCTCGGTGGGCGGTAAGACCGCGATCAATCACCCGCTGGGCAAGAACATGATTGGCGCTTTCTACCAGCCGGTGCGGGTGGTGTGTGACCTCGATGTGCTGGCCAGTCTGCCGGCGCGCGAGCTCAGCGCCGGGCTGGCCGAGATCATCAAGTATGGGCCAATTGCCGATATGGCCTTTCTCGACTGGATTGAAAGTCATTTGCCGCAGTTGCTGGCTCGCCAGCCGCAGGCGCTGGGCGTGGCGGTCCGTCGCAGCTGTGAGATCAAGGCTGGCGTGGTCGGGCTCGATGAGCGCGAGGCCGGCCTGCGCGCCATCCTCAACTTCGGCCACACCTTCGGCCACGCGATCGAAGCAGGCTTGGGCTATGGCCAGTGGTTGCATGGCGAGGCGGTGGGCTGTGGCATGGTGATGGCGGCGCTGCTGTCCGAGCGGCTGGGTTTGATTGATGCGGCTCTGGTGGCCAGGATCCGGCGCCTGGTGCAGGCCGCGGGCCTGCCTGTGGTGGGCCCGCAGCTTTCGCTGACTGACAACGCAGGCCGTTATCTGGAGCTGATGCGTTTGGACAAGAAATCAGAAGCCGGCCAGATCAAATTCGTGGTGATCGAAGCGCCAGGCCGCGCCGGCGTGCGCGGCGCGCCCGATGCGCTGGTGCGCGAGGTCATCGATGCCTGTTGCGCCCCGGCCTGAATCCTCGTCCTACCTATGAGCCGGGCTGTCTACGCCAGCAATCCGGCGTACACCCGCGGCCGTCGCCATCCGGAGCAGCCAGCACCGACTCGCTCCGAGTTTCAGCGCGACCGCGACCGCATCGTCCATTCCACCGCCTTCAGGCGCCTGGTCTACAAGACCCAGGTCTTCCTCAACCACGAGGGCGATCTCTTTCGCGCCCGACTGACCCACTCGCTGGAGGTGGCGCAGATCGGCCGTTCGATCGCCAGGCCCTTGGGGCTCGATGAAGATCTGGTCGAGGCCATAGCCCTGGCCCATGATCTGGGTCACACACCTTTCGGTCACGCCGGCCAGGATGCGCTCAACGAATGCATGGCCGGGCATGGCGGCTTCGAGCACAACCTGCAAAGCCTGCGCGTGGTTGACGCCTTGGAGGAACGCTATCCGGCCCATGATGGCCTGAACCTGACCTTCGAGGCGCGTGAGGGCATTCTCAAGCACTGCTCCAGGCGCAATGCCCTCAGGCTGGAACAACTTGAACCCGGCGGCGTCGGACGGCGATTTATCGACGGTACCCAGCCCAGCCTGGAGGCCCAGCTGTGCAATCTGGCCGACGCGATCGCCTACAACGCCCATGACATCGACGATGGGGTGCGCTCGGGGTTGATTTCCATCGAGCAGCTGCAGGAACTGGCCTTGTTCGAGCGCCACCACCGACAGGCCTTGGCCCAGCATCCCGACCTGCCGCGGCGCGCCCGTCGCCTGCTCTATGAGGTGATACGCAGGATGCTCAGCGAGCAGGTCTACGACGTGATCGATGCCACCCGGGCGCTCATCGGGCAGCACCGGCCAGACAGCGCCGATGCGGTACGTCTGGCGCCGACGCTGGTACGTTTTAGCAGTGGCATGCATGCCCAGGCCAGCGAGCTCAAACAGTTCTTGTTTGCCAAGCTGTATCGGCATCCTCAGGTGATGCAGACCACGGTGCAGGCCCAGCAGATGGTGCGCGAGTTGTTCCAGGCCTACTTGGCCGATTCGGCCGCCATGCCCGGCGACTTTGCCGTGCGGCAAGACCGGGAGAGGGCAGTGGCCGATTACATCGCAGGCATGACCGACCGTTTTGCGGCGCGCGAGCACGAGCGCCTGACCGGCTCCAGGCTGCTGTGATGACGCGCTCTTCGGATTCATTGTTCCCAGCCTGGGTGGTGGTGCTCGCGGGCGTGGTGGCAGCTTTACAGGTGGCCAAACTGCCCCCTGCTTTGACCGCGCTGCAGGCTGATCTGGGTCTGAGTTTGGTGCAGTCTGGCTTTCTCCTGTCCATGGTTCAGCTGGCGGGCATGCTCACCGCTGTGGTTGTGGGCCTGCTGGCCGACAGCTTCGGCCTCAAGCGCGCCATGGTCAGCGGCCTGCTGCTGCTGGCCGCGGCCAGCGCGCTGGGCAGTCTGGCCAGCAACGCGCCGGCCCTGCTGATTTTGCGGGCTATTGAAGGCATGGGATTTCTATGGGCCACGCTGCCGGCCCCGGCCCTGATTCGGCGTCTGGTGCCGGCCGGGCGGCTGGCCGGCATGATCGGTATCTGGGGCACCTACATGCCTTTGGGCACCGCCCTGGCCTTACTCGGCGGTCCTTTTGTCATTCCGCTCGGTGGCTGGCCCCTGTGGTGGGACTTGTTTGCCGCGCTGTCCCTGGTGATGGCGATCTGGCTGCACCGGGCGGTACCGGCCGATCCGCCAACCCAGCTTCACGCCCGCAGCAGCCTGACCGCGAGTCTGACTGCCACCCTCACTGCTCCCGGCCCCTGGCTGGTGGCGCTGATGTTTGGCGTCTACTCTGCCCAGTGGCTGGCAGTGGTGGGCTTCTTGCCCTCCATTTATGCCAGCGCCGGCCTGAGCGGAGCGGTTCTGGGGGTGCTGACTGCGTTGGCAGCCGGGGCCAACGTGGTGGGCAATGTGGCCTCCGGCCGGCTGCTGCAGGCGGGGTACCAGCCCCACAGGCTCTTGTGGGTCGGCTTTGCTGGCATGGCTCTGGGCAGCAGCCTGGCCTTCATGGCTGCAACCGAGGGCTGGCCGGTGCTGCGTTACGCCTCGATGTTGCTGTTTTTCAGCGTGGGCGGCCTGGTACCTGCGACCTTGTTTTCGCTGGCGGTCAGGCTGGCTCCCGGGGAGCGCCAGGTCGCCGGCACGGTAGGCTGGGTCTTGCAATGGTCAGCCTTGGGGCAGTTTTTCGGCCCACCCGCGGTAGCCTGGGTGGCCGCTCAAGCGGGTGGCTGGCAGCAGACGCCCTTGGTGACCGGAAGCTGCTGCATCCTGGGCGCCGTCCTGGCCGGGCTGACCGCCGGGTATATGCGGCGGCTGCCCGCCGGGGCCTGAAGCGCTCTTTGCTTTATTCGGCCTCGATCTTGGCCTCGCGAATGGCCTTGGCCCACTTGGCCGTCTCCACCCTGGTCCGTTCTGCCAGGGCCTGCGGCGTGCCGGGTGAGGTTTCAAAGCCTAGCGCGGAAAAGCGCTCTTGAATGTCCTTGTCGCTGGCTGCCGCGTTGGCGGCGCGGTTCAGGCGGTTGACGATCTCCGGCGGCGTGCCTGCTGGCGCAAACAGCGCGAAGTAGGCAATCAACTCATAGTCTTTCAGGCCCAGGGCCTCATTGACCGTGGGCAGATCAGGCACAGCCGCCGCCCGCTGCGTCGAGGTGACGGCCAGTCCCCGCACCTTGCCAGCCTTAACCTGGGGCAGCATGACGGCGAAGTCTGCGGTGAACATATTGACCTGGCCCCCAATCAGGTCGGTCATTGCTGCCGGGCCGGACTTGTAGGGAACATGGGTCATCTGGATGCCAGCCATGCTGGCCAGCATTTCGCTGGAGACGCGCTGCGAAGCGCTGGCGCTGGCGAAGGTGACCTGAGCGGGCTTGGACTTGGCCAGGTTCACGAAATCGCGCAGGTTCTTCACGGGTACATCATTGTTGACCCCCACGATCAGAGGCACCGAGCCCAGGAAGGCGATCGGTGCAAAAGCCGTGTCCTGGTCATAAGGGAGCTTCTTCATCAGGCTCTTGAGTGCGGCATTGGTGCTGTTGGTGCCCACCAAAATCGTGTAACCGTCCGGGGCCGACTTGGCCACCGCGTCAGCGCCGAGCATGCCATTGACCCCAGCGCGGTTTTCCACCACGATGGTCTGCCCCAGGTTCTCCGACATCTTTTGGGCAAAGGCCCGGCCGATCTGGTCGGTGGCGCTGCCTGGCGCGAAAGGCACGATGGCCTTGATCGGCTTGTTCGGAAACGACCCGCCCGCGCTTGTTTGAGCTTGCGCCCAGGTGGTGGCCAGGCTCAGTGCAAGAGCAAGGATGCTTGAAAAACGATAGCCCATGAAAACTCCTTTTCGCAAATTACCCCAGATTGTCTGCGAGTGCTGATACCCGGCCTTCAGGATCTTCCCTGAACAGCCAGATAATCGGGGTCACAGATAATCGGGGTCAGATACCAATTAATTTCAAGCCATGGCCCGCCAAGCTCGTTTGACTGTACCCGGCTATCCCCACCATGTGATCCAGCGTGGCAATGATCGCCAGACCATTTTTCGGGATGACGCGGACCGACAACGCCTGTGGGCTCTGCTGCTCGAGCACACACAGCGGCTGAAAGTTGCTGTCCATAGCTATGTGTTCATGGACAACCACTTTCATCTGCTGCTGACCCCCGAGACCGATGACGGCCTGCCTCAATTGATGCAGGCGGTGGGGCGCAGCTATGTTCGGTATTTCAATATCCGCCATGGCCGCAGCGGCACCCTCTGGGAGGGGCGATACCGCTCCAGCCTCATTGAGACCGAAAGCTACCTGCTCAGCTGCATGGCTTATATCGAGCTCAATCCCGTGCGCGCCGGCATGGTCGCCGAAGCTGTGCAGCATCCTTGGTCCAGCTGTGGGCACCTGATTGGACAGCGCAGCGACAAATTGGTGAGTCCTCATGCACTTTATTGGGGCCTGGGTAACACACCCTTTGCCCGTGAGGCGGCTTATGCACAACTGGTGCAGTCTGGTGTCTCAGCCCAGCAGCAGACCGATCTGACCCGCTCGGTACTCACTGGATGGACTTTGGGATCGGCCTCGTTTTTGCAGTCGCTCGAGCAGGCTACTGAGCGGCGTCTGCGGCCGAGCAAGGCTGGACGGCCTTTCGGAACGCGGCGTCAGGGCTGAGCCCTTGCTTGTCTGGATGCCATCAGAAAAAAGGGGGGCTTGGCTACCAAATTAATCTGTCCCCAATTAATTAAAAATTTCGGATTTCATTGATTAAATGGTATCTGACCCCAATTATTTTTGTTGGCATTGTTGTTGCGAAAGCTTATGCTTCGCGGCTCGGATTTTTGACCATAAGGGTTTGCCATGACTAGCGCCTACGAACTGGAACTTGCGCGACAGCAAGGTCTGTATTCACCTGATCAAGAGCATGATGCCTGTGGCGTCGGCTTTGTGGCCCATATCAAGGGCCGCAAGAGCCACGCCATCGTCGAGCAGGCGCTCAAGATTTTGGAGAACTTGGACCACCGGGGCGCGGTGGGCGCCGACAAGCTGATGGGCGACGGCGCAGGCATTCTGATCCAGATGCCGGACCTGCTTTACCGTGAGGAAATGGCCAAGTTGGGAGTGCAACTGCCACCCTTCGGTGAATATGGCGTCGGCATGGTGTTTTTGCCCAAGGAGCATGCTTCTCGCATGGCCTGCGAGCAGGAGCTCGAGCGTGCCGTCAAGGCTGAGGGTCAAATGCTGCTGGGCTGGCGTGATGTGCCGGTCAACCGCGACATGCCGATGTCGCCGACGGTGCGTGAGAAAGAGCCGATCATGCGCCAGATCTTCATCGGCCGCGGTGCCGATGTGATCGTTCAAGACGCGCTGGAGCGTAAGCTCTACGTGATTCGTAAGACCGCCAGCGCCGCCATACAGGCGCTGGGCCTCAAGCACAGCAACGAGTACTACATCCCCAGCATGTCCAGCCGGACCGTGGTCTACAAAGGCCTGCTGCTGGCCGATCAGGTGGGCACTTATTACCTGGACCTGCAGGATGCACGCTGCGTCTCAGCCCTGGGTCTGGTGCATCAGCGCTTTTCCACCAACACATTCCCCGAGTGGCCGCTGGCCCACCCCTATCGCTATGTGGCGCACAACGGCGAGATCAACACTGTCAAAGGCAACTACAACTGGATGAAGGCCCGCGAGGGCGTGATGTCCTCGCCGGTTCTCGGTGCCGACCTGTCCAAGCTCTATCCCATCAGTTTTGCCGGCCAGTCCGATACCGCCACCTTTGATAATTGCCTGGAATTACTGACCATGGCGGGCTACCCGATCAGCCAGGCGGTGATGATGATGATCCCCGAGCCCTGGGAGCAGCACAGCACCATGGACGCGCGTCGCCGTGCTTTCTACGAATACCACGCCGCCATGCTTGAGCCCTGGGACGGCCCGGCCTCGATCGTCTTTACTGACGGGCGTCAAATCGGCGCCACATTGGACCGCAATGGCCTGCGCCCCTCGCGCTACTGCATCACCGACGACGACATGGTGATCATGGGATCTGAATCGGGCGTGTTGCCCGTGCCCGAAAGCAAGATCGTGCGCAAATGGCGCTTGCAGCCGGGCAAGATGTTCCTGATCGATCTGGAGCAGGGCCGCATGATCGACGACGAGGAGCTCAAAGCCGGCCTGGCCAATACCAAGCCCTACAAGCAGTGGATCGATAACCTGCGCATCCGCCTGGACGATGTCGACCAGCCGGTGGCTGGCGAAGACGGTAGCGATTTGCCGGCCGAGCGCGCCACCATCGCCGGCACCGGCCGCATCAGCGCCGCCCTGCTCGATCAGCAGCAGGCCTTTGGCTTCACGCAGGAAGACATCAAATTTCTGCTCAGCCCCATGGCCCTCAATGGCGAGGAGGCGATTGGCTCCATGGGCAACGACAGCCCGCTGGCCGTTCTGTCGGATCGCAACAAGCCGCTGTACAACTACTTCAAGCAGCTGTTTGCTCAGGTCACCAACCCGCCGATCGATCCGATCCGTGAGGCCATCGTCATGTCGCTGGTGTCCTTCATTGGCCCCAAGCCCAACCTGCTCGATATCAACCAGGTCAATCCGCCGATGCGCCTGGAAGTAAGCCAGCCGGTGCTCGATTTTGCCGACATGGCCAAGCTGCGCGACATTGAAAAAGCCACCCAGGGCAAGTTCAAGAGCGCCACGCTGGACATCACCTATCCGGTTCTGTGGGGCCGCGAAGGGGTCGAGGCCAAGCTCGCCTCGCTGTGCGCTGAGGCGGTCGATGCCATCCGCAGCGGCCACAACATTCTGATCATCAGCGACCGGGGCGTGAGCGCCGAAAAGGTGGCGGTGCCGGCGCTGTTGGCCTTGTCTTGCATTCATCAGCACCTGGTGCGTGCCGGTCTGCGCACCACTGCCGGTCTGGTGGTGGAGACTGCCAGCGCCCGCGAGGTGCATCATTTCGCGGTGCTCGCCGGCTATGGCGCCGAGGCGGTGCACCCCTACTTGGCCATGGAAACCCTGGCGGCCATGCACAAGGATCTCTCTGGCGACCTGTCGGCTGAGAAAGTGATCTACAACTATGTCAAAGCCATAGGCAAAGGCCTGTCCAAGATCATGTCCAAGATGGGCGTGAGCACCTATATGAGCTACTGCGGCGCGCAGTTGTTCGAGGCCATAGGCATCAATGACGAGACCATCGCCAAGTATTTCACCGGCACTGCCAGCCGCGTGGGGGGCATTGGCGTGTTTGAAATCGCTGAAGAGGCTCTGCGCATGCACGCAGCCGCCTTCGGCGACGATCCGGTGCTGGCCACCATGCTCGATGCGGGCGGCGAATACGCCTGGCGCACCCGCGGTGAAGAGCATATGTGGACGCCCGATGCGATTGCCAAGCTTCAGCACAGCACCCGCGCCGGCAACTTCAGCACCTACAAGGAGTACGCTCAGATCATCAATGACCAGAGCAAGCGCCACCTGACCCTGCGCGGTCTGTTCGAGTTCCGCTTTGACCCGGCCAAGGCCATTGCGATCGAGGAGGTCGAGCCGGCCAGCGAGATCGTCAAGCGTTTCGCCACTGGCGCGATGTCGCTGGGCTCGATCTCCACCGAGGCCCATGCCACCCTGGCGGTGGCAATGAACCGCATCGGCGGCAAGAGCAACACCGGCGAGGGCGGCGAGGACCCGGCCCGCTACCGCAACGAGCTCAAGGGCATTCCCATCAAAAAGGGCGAGAGTCTCAAGAGCGTGATCGGTGCCGACCGCGTTGAGGTTGATCTGCCTTTGCAAGACGGAGACAGCCTGCGCTCGCGCATCAAGCAGGTGGCCTCGGGCCGCTTTGGCGTGACCACCGAATACCTGGTTTCGGCCGACCAGATCCAGATCAAGATGGCCCAAGGCGCCAAGCCCGGCGAGGGCGGCCAGCTGCCTGGCGGCAAGGTCTCCGAATACATCGGGGCGCTGCGTTACTCGGTGCCCGGCGTAGGCCTGATCTCGCCGCCGCCTCACCACGACATCTACTCCATCGAAGACCTGGCCCAGCTGATCCACGACCTTAAAAACGTCACGCCCAAGGCCAGCATCAGCGTCAAGCTGGTCTCAGAGATCGGCGTCGGCACGATTGCCGCCGGCGTGGCCAAGGCCAAGGCCGACCATGTGGTGATCGCCGGGCACGATGGCGGCACGGGCGCTTCGCCCTGGTCGTCCATCAAGCATGCCGGTTCGCCCTGGGAGATCGGTCTGGCTGAAACCCAGCAGACTCTGGTGCTCAACCGCCTGCGCGGTCGCATCCGGGTGCAGACCGACGGTCAGATGAAGACCGGCCGTGACGTGGTCATCGGCGGTTTGCTGGGCGCCGATGAGTTCGGCTTTGCCACCGCACCCCTGGTGGTTGAAGGCTGCATCATGATGCGCAAGTGCCACCTTAACACCTGCCCGGTCGGCGTAGCCACCCAGGATCCGCTGCTGCGCAAAAAATTTGCCGGCAAGCCCGAGCACGTGGTCAATTACTTTTTCTTTGTCGCCGAAGAGGCCCGTCAGATCATGGCCCAATTGGGCATACGCAAGTTTGACGACCTGATTGGCCGCTCAGACCTGCTCGACATGAACAAAGGCTTGTCGCATTGGAAGGCCAGCGGCCTGGACTTCAGCCGCCTCTTTCACCAGCCGGCCGTACCCGCCGACGTGCCGCGCCTGCACACCATGGAACAAGACCACGGTTTGAACAAGGCGCTTGATGTGCGGCTGATTGAAAAATCACGCGCGGCGCTGGAGCAGGGCGAGAAGGTTCAGTTCATGGATCTGGCCCGCAACGTCAACCGCACCGTCGGCGCCATGCTCTCGGGCGAGCTGATCCGTCGCCGCCCCCAGGGCCTGCCCGATGACCACCTGCGCATACAACTAGAGGGCACCGGCGGTCAATCCTTCGGCGCCTTCCTGGCCCAGGGCATCACCCTGTACCTGATCGGCGACGCCAATGACTACACCGGCAAAGGCCTGTCTGGCGGTCGGGTGGTGGTACGCCCCAGCCTGGACTTCCGTGGCGCAGCGGCCCAAAACATCATCGTCGGCAATACCGTCATGTACGGCGCCACCAGCGGTGAAGCGTTTTTTGCAGGCGTGGCCGGCGAGCGCTTTGCGGTGCGCCTTTCGGGCGCCACTGCAGTGGTTGAGGGCACCGGCGACCATGGCTGCGAATACATGACCGGCGGAACGGTGGCCGTGCTCGGCCTGACTGGCCGTAACTTCGCCGCAGGTATGTCGGGTGGCGTGGCCTATGTGTATGACGAAGACGGACAGTTCGCCTCCCGCTGCAACCCAGCCATGGTCAGCCTCGAGAAGGTGCTCAGCAGCGCCGAGCAAGAGGCCCAGATCGATCGCAAGGTCTGGCACCGCGACCAGACCGACGAGGCCCAGCTGAGGAAACTGCTGGAAGACCATTTCAAGTGGACCGGCAGCCAACGCGCGCGCAGCCTGCTAGACCATTGGGAGACCGCCCGTTTGAAGTTCGTCAAGGTCTTCCCCAACGAGTACAAGCGTGCGCTCGGCGAGATCAATGCCCGCAAGGCGGCCCAGGCCGCCAAGCCAGTGACCGCCTGAAGCACCCGAAGCAGTAAAGGAAACATCATGGGAAAAGTCACAGGCTTCATGGAATTTGAGCGCATCGAAGAGGCCTACAAGCCGGTCCCCGAGCGCCTGAAGCATTACAAGGAATTTGTCGTCGGCCTCGATGAGGCGCAGTCCAAGAAACAGGCCGCCCGCTGCATGGACTGCGGCACGCCGTTTTGTAACAGCGGCTGCCCGGTCAACAACATCATTCCGGACTTCAACGACCTGGTTTACCAGGGCGACTGGAAGAACGCGATCACCGTGCTGCACAGCACCAACAACTTTCCGGAGTTCACAGGCCGCATCTGCCCAGCGCCCTGCGAGGCGGCCTGCGTGGTCAACGTCAACGACGACCCGGTGGGCATCAAGTCCATCGAGCACGCCATCATCGACCGCGCCTGGGCCGAAGGCTGGGTTCAGCCTCAGCCGCCCAAGCACAAGAGCGGACGCAGGGTGGCAGTGGTCGGTTCGGGGCCGGCTGGTTTGGCGGCGGCGCAGCAACTCGCCCGCGCCGGCCATGACGTCACCGTCTTTGAGAAGAACAGCCGCATTGGTGGTTTGCTGCGCTACGGCATCCCCGATTTCAAGATGGAAAAGACCCACATCGATAGGCGCATCGAGCAGATGCAGGCCGAAGGCGTGGTCTTCAAAGTCAACACCCTGATCGGCAGCCTGCCGGCCGAAGGCCCGGGCAGCAAGGTCACCAATGACGCCAAGACCACCATCAGCCCCGATGAGCTGCGCCAGCAGTTCGATGCGGTGCTGCTGGCCGCAGGTTCGGAACAAAGCCGCGATCTGCCGGTGCCGGGCCGGGAGCTCGAGGGCGTGCACTTCGCCATGGAGTTCCTGCCGCAGCAAAACAAGGTCAATGCGGGCGACAAGCTCAAAGGGCAGCTCTTGGCTGCTGGCAAGCATGTGATCGTGATCGGCGGTGGCGATACCGGCTCGGACTGCGTGGGTACCAGCAACCGCCACGGCGCCCTCAGCGTGACCCAGTTTGAGGTGATGCCACAGCCGCCCGAGCAGGAGAACAAGCCCCTGGTCTGGCCTTACTGGCCGCTCAAGCTGCGCACCAGCTCCAGCCACGAAGAAGGTTGCCAGCGCGAGTTTGCGATCTCGACCAAGGCCCTGGTCGGCAAGGCTGGTAAGGTCACCGGCTTGATCACGGCACGGGTCGAAATGAAAGATGGCAAACTGGTCGAAGTGCCTGACACCGAGCAGGAGCACAAGGCCGATCTGGTGCTCCTGGCCATGGGTTTTGTCAATCCGCTGGCCAGCTTGCTCGACGGCTTTGGCGTCGACAAAGACGCCCGAGGCAATGCCAAGGCCAGCACCGACTTCACCGGCGGCTACCTGACCAATGTGCCCAAGGTGTTTGCCGCCGGCGATGTGCGCCGCGGTCAATCGCTGGTGGTGTGGGCCATCCGCGAGGGACGCCAGGCTGCCCGCGCTGTCGATGAATTCCTGATGGGGCACTCGGACTTGCCGCGCTGAGGGCATTGCCGGCCGCTATGATGAGGCCCCTGCCGGCCATCAGCCGCCCGGCTTGCCCCCATGTCCGACAATCCCGCCCCCGCCCCAGCCCTGGTTGAGTTCAGGCAGGTCACTTTCGCCTATCCGGGTAGCGGAGGCGAGCGTGTCATCCTCGACCGCATGAATCTGACCGTGCCGCGCGGCAAGGTGACCGCCCTGATGGGCGCCTCCGGCGGTGGCAAGACCACCGTCTTGCGTTTGATCGGTGGCCAGCAGCGGGCCAGCGCAGGTCAGGTCTTGTTTGATGGCCAGGATGTGGGCGAGATGGACAGCACCGCCCTGTACGCGATGCGCCGCCGCATGGGCATGTTGTTTCAGTTTGGCGCTCTCTTCACCGATCTGAGCGTTTTTGACAACGTGGCCTTCCCGCTGCGCGAGCACACCCGCCTGGCGCCCGAGCTGATCCGCGATATTGTGTTGATGAAGCTCGATGCGGTCGGTCTGCGCGGTGCGCGTGATCTGCGGCCTGCGCAGATTTCTGGCGGCATGGCGCGACGCGTGGCACTGGCCCGAGCGATCGCGCTCGACCCTGAGCTCATCATGTACGACGAGCCCTTTGCCGGACTGGACCCGATTTCTCTGGGTACCGCTGCGCAGCTCATACGCCAGCTCAACGACACCCTGGGTATCACCACCATTGTGGTTTCGCACGACCTGGAAGAGACCTTCCGTATTGCTGATCGGGTGGTGATTCTGGCCAATGGGGGCATCGCCGCCGAAGGCACGCCCGAGGAAGTCAAGCAGTCGAGCGACCCCTTGGTTCATCAGTTTGTCAACGCGCTGAGCCAGGGACCGGTGAAGTTTCACTACCCGGCAGTCGATGCCGACACCGACTTCGGCCCGCGCTCCCGGTCCGGCCGCGGCAAGGGGGCTCGGTGAAGCGTCCTGATCTCCTGGCCGGGCTGGCCGCCATCGGTCTGGCCACCCGCGTCAAGCTGGCCGATCTGGGCCATGCGGCGCGGCTGTTTGTTCATCTACTGGCTCTGTCGCCGGCCACGCTGAGGCGCTTCGGGCTGGTGCGCGATCAGATTTTCTTCTTGGGCAACTACTCGCTGGCCATCATCACCGTCTCGGGCCTGTTTGTCGGCTTTGTGCTGGGCCTGCAGGGCTACTACACCTTGCAGCGCTATGGCTCGGCCGAGGCCCTGGGCTTGCTGGTGGCCTTGAGCTTGGTGCGCGAGTTGGGGCCGGTGGTCAGCGCCTTGCTCTTTGCCGGGCGCGCCGGTACCGCCTTGACCGCCGAAATTGGTTTAATGAAAGCCGGTGAGCAGCTGTCTGCCATGGAAATGATGGCTGTCGACCCGGTCAGACGTATTTTGGCGCCCCGCCTGTGGGGCGGCATCATTGCCATGCCGCTGCTGGCGGCGGTGTTCAGCGCGGTCGGCATTTTGGGCGGCTGGCTGGTCGGCGTGGTGATGATTGGCGTTGACCCGGGCTCGTTCTGGAGTCAGATGCAAGGCGGCGTTGACGCCTTGCGTGACGTGGGCAATGGGGTGATCAAGACCCTGGTGTTCGGCGTGACGGTCACCTTCATCGCTCTTTACCAGGGCTTTGAAGCCCAGGCCACGCCCGAGGGTGTGGCGCGCGCCACCACCCTGACGGTGGTCCAGGCTTCCTTGGCTGTGCTGGGGCTGGACTTTTTGTTGACTGCCGCCATGTTCAGTCTTTGAGGCTGTGTAAATTTGTCGATGATGTGTGGCTCTCTGGCCACATGAGAAAATATCCATCTTTTTGCTCAGCTTTGCTGACTTTGTCAGCGCAAGGCCGTTCTTTTCCGTTCATAGTTCAAGGAACGGTTTTTCCTGAAAGCCCCTATGCAACGCTCCAACAAGGACCCCTGGGTGGGTCTGTTCGTGGTGATCGGCGCCGCCGCACTGCTGTTTCTGTCCCTGAAGGCGGCCAATTTATTGACCTTGAGCTTTACGGACAACAGCTACACCGTGGCCGCCCGCTTCGACAATATTGGCGGGCTCAAGCCACGTGCGGCGGTCAAAAGCGCGGGCGTGGTGGTCGGCCGGGTGGAATCGATTGGTTTTGACGACACCCATTACCAAGCCAATGTGCGCTTGTCGCTGGATAAGCGCTATGTGTTCCCCAAGGACAGCTCACTGAAGATCCTGACCAGCGGGCTGCTGGGCGAGCAGTACATTGGCATCGAGGCCGGTTCTGCTGACAAGAATCTGGCCTCCGGCGACCTGATCACCACCACACAATCGGCGGTGGTGCTGGAAAACCTGATAGCCCAGTTCCTCTACAACAAGGCGGCCGATGCCACTCCGGCGGCAGGGGGCAAGCCATGATGTCTGCCTTGCGCCGCTTTAGCGCCCTCCTGTTGGTGCTGGCTCTGCAGTTCGGCCTGGCCGGCTGTGCGACCGTCAGCACCGGGGCTGCGGCCGATCCGCGCGACCCTTGGGAAAACTACAACCGCCAAGTTTGGCGCTTCAACGAGGCGGTCGACGAAGCGGTGCTGCAACCGGTGGCTCGCGGCTACCGGGCCGCAGTGCCTGAGCTGGTTCGCACCGGGGTGAGTAATTTCTTCGGCAATATTTCCGATGTCTGGTCTCTGGTCAATAACGTGCTGCAGCTCAAACCCCGTGAGTCGGCCCAGACGCTGGCGCGGGTCGGTATCAACACCACGGTGGGGCTGCTCGGCGTGATCGACGTGGCCTCTAGCGTCGACTTGCAGAGGCATCGCGAAGACTTCGGCCAGACCCTGGGCCATTGGGGCCTGGCCAGCGGGCCGTACTTGGTGCTTCCCTTGCTAGGCCCCTCAACTTTGCGTGACGCAGCAGCCCTGCCGGTGGACTGGAAAGGAGATTTGGTCGGTACGATCGAGGAAACCACAGTTCGTGCCAGCTTGACCGGCCTGCGCTTGGTCAATCTGCGTTCCAGTGTGATGGACGCCGGCCGTTTCATTGACGCGGCTGCTTTGGACAAATACACCTTTGTGCGCGATGCCCACCTGCAGCGCAGGCGGGGGACTGGCGACCTGCCCAAAGTGGCGCCGCCGCCCGAAGAACGCTACGACCTGCCCGAACCTGCTGCGCCGACCCGATGAGCCTGCGGCCTGCCTTCAAAGAAAGACTTGCTATGAGTTTCCAATTGATTCGAAGAAATGCCTTGATATTTGTGCTGTCGGCACTGGCCTGCTTTGCGGGCGTGGCGCAGACCCAGGAAGAGCCTGATCAGCTGATTAGGCGGCTGTCGACCGACGTGCTCGACACCATCAAGAACGACAAAGATGTGCAAGCCGGCGACGTCCGCAAGATCACCACCTTTGTGGATGGCAAGGTGATGCCGCACATCAACTTCACCCGCATGACGGCCGCCGCCGTGGGCCGGAGTTGGCGCCAGGCTACGCCAGAGCAGCAAAAGCGGCTGCAGGAAGAATTCAAGGCCTTGTTGGTGCGCACCTACTCGGGTGCGCTCAGCCAGGTCAAGGACCAGACGATATCGGTCAAGGGCTTGCGCGCCAGCCCTGGCGATACCGAGGTGATTGTTCGTTCGGAGGTCATAGGCCGGGGCGACCCGATTCAAATCGACTACCGCATGGAAAAAACGCCAGCCGGCTGGCGCATCTATGACCTCAATGTGCTGGGCGTCTGGCTGGTCGAGACTTACCGTTCGCAGTTTGCCCAGGAAATCACCGCCCGCGGCATCGACGGCCTGATCGCCACCCTGGCCGAGCGCAACAAGTCTGGCAGCGTCGCCAAAAAAGGCTGAGCATGCCCGCTGCCGCACCTGCCGCCACACCTCCCGCCGTGACCCAACTGCGCCTGCCGGCGGTGGTCAACCACGCCCGGGCCAACGCTTGCGCCCGGGCCTTGCGAGAGGCCTTGCGCCTGAGCCGGGGCGCGCCGGTGGTGCGGGTTGATGCCGGGGCGCTGGAGCAATTTGATTCCTCGGTGTTGGCGGTGCTGCTGGAGTGCCGCCGCGATGTGGTGTCCATGGGCTGGCAGTTCGAGGTTGAGCACCTGCCCGAGCGCTTGCGCAAGCTCGCCGGCCTCTACGGCGTGGCCGAGCTTTTACCGGCGGGCTAAAGGGCTGTCAGAGCCGCTTCAGGCCAGAGGCAGCCCGCGCAGCCTAAAATGGCGGGTTTCATGCCCGCCATATCCTTTCAGTCCGTCTCCAAACAGTATCGATCGCGCGGCAGCGGCGCCGTCGTACAGGCTCTGGACCAGGTCAGCTTCGACATTGAGGAAGGCGAGTTCTTCGGCCTGCTCGGGCCCAATGGCGCCGGCAAGACCTCCTTGATCAGCATTCTGGCCGGCCTCTCGCGACCGAGTGGCGGCGCGGTCAAGGTCCATGGTTACGATGTGATCGCCGATTTCGCCCAGGCCCGTCGCTGCCTGGGCGTGGTCCCGCAGGAACTGGTGTTCGATCCTTTTTTTAGCGTTCGTGAGACCCTGCGCATACAGTCGGGCTACTTTGGGGTTCGGCGTAACGAGGCTTGGATTGACGAGTTGCTCGAATGCCTGGGTCTGGCCGACAAGGCCGGCGCCAATATGCGTCAACTGTCTGGCGGCATGAAGCGCCGGGTGCTGGTGGCGCAAGCGCTGGTTCACAAGCCCAGGGTGATCGTGCTCGACGAGCCGACGGCCGGCGTCGATGTGGAGTTGCGCCAGACCTTGTGGCAATTCATCGCACGGCTCAACCGCCAGGGCAGCACCGTCTTGCTGACCACCCATTACTTGGAAGAGGCCGAGGCCCTGTGCCCGCGCATCGCCATGCTCAAAAGTGGCAAGGTGGTGGCTTTGTCGAACACCTGCGACCTGCTGCAAAACGCATCGTCCAATGTGATGCGTTTCAAGCTCGACCATGAGCTACCGCCTTTGCTGGCGGTCAAGGCCCGGGTCACCGGCCGGGTGGTGCAACTGCCTGCCCACGATGCGCAGGAGATCGAAACCCATCTGGCGATCTTGCGTCAGGCGGGCTTGCAGCCGCAGGATGTCGAGATCCGCAAGGCCGACCTCGAAGACGTCTTCCTGGAGGTCATGAACTGCCAGCCTGGTGTGGCCGCTACGGCTGAGGAGCTGGCATGAGCGGTTGGCTGACCCTGTTTTACAAGGAAGTGCTGCGCTTTTGGAAAGTGGCTTTCCAGACCGTGGCTGCGCCGGTGCTGACCGCGCTGATGTACCTGCTGATCTTCGGCCATGTGCTGCAGGACCGTGTGCAGGTCTACCCCGGTGTGGGTTACACCGACTTCCTGCTCCCTGGCCCGGCGATGAT
>Ga0222712_10000042_pt1 | contig 171566 bp, 235 predicted proteins | sample C33_657DmetaG_FD_165043 | JGI IMG/M metagenome (GOLD analysis project Ga0222712, IMG submission 165043) | Estuarine water microbial communities from San Francisco Bay, California, United States - C33_657D | ecosystem: Environmental > Aquatic > Marine > Unclassified | place: USA: California...
AATTGGTGTAACTGTCACGCAAAATAACTTGACCGCTGCCGACTCTGCGAAAATGGAAATAACATGCACGACTGGACCATGTAATGGATACTCTTATACAAAAAACTAAAAAAGTTCTACTCTCGCCTTGGTTGGCACTGATTACTTTTGCGGTATTGTTAACAGTAAAACTAGCAAACCCTTACTTGGTTGAATCCACAAGATTGAAGTTTTATGATTATTTGATGCTCGGTTCGCCGACGCAATCCGAACAAATTGTAACTGTTAATATTGGGGAGAAAGCAATTGAAAAATATGGACAGTGGCCTTTCCCTCGCGAAGTCCACGCTAAAATTATTGGCGATATTTATGGCAGAGGGGCTGCTCTTGTTGGTAGCACTATACTTATGCCTGAGCCTGATAGGATGGGGACTGACGGAGTTCTTGCGAATTCCTTAACCAAATACCCAGTTGTTCTTAGTCAGACTGTGACGGCGGATTGCGGTCGACCATCCAGTCGCGATGTTCGTCGGACAGGTGTTGCTGTCGTTGGCGACGGACAACCGACCGAATTTCTTCCTCAATATCCATGCGTTCTAAGTAATATTCCACCTCTTCAAGAAGCCGCTGCCGGTGTTGGGATAACGTCAACCCTACCCGAGAGTGATGGGGTTGTAAGGCGAGTTCCTCTTCTATCTCAATCATCAGGCGAATACTATCCCGCATTTGCTCTAGAGATGCTGCGTGTAGCTGCAGGAGACTCTTCATATCAAGCCAAGATAAATCAGACTGGGGTCGAAGCATTACGAATTCCTTCTTTTGAAACAATTAAAACAGATGAATATGGAAGAACGTTTATCAATCCTAATTACCAATTTCCGTCATACGAAATTGGAAAGGATCCTTTACCTGTCCTGAGTGGTAAAATCGTGATTCTTGGCGTAACTGCTGCTGGTATTTCGAATCCTGTAGCGACTCCATCAGGTGCGCAACATCCCCACGTCCTTCAGGCGAGTATTCTTGAAACTCTGATAAATGGGGATTCTGTTTCGATTCCGAACTGGTCAGTAATTGCTGATCTTGCGGCTTTTCTTGGTCTTGCTCTGGCATTGATTATTCTTTCGAGATTTCGTTTCTCTATAATTTATATCGGCATATTACTAGCTGGATATTTTTATCTGCCAGTATATCTGTTCGCCACAAAAAATATTCTCTTTGATGTAACTTTTAACATTTTTGCTATTGCTATTATCTACATTCATCTGTATACTGCTAAGTATATCTCAGAGTATCTACAGAAGCAACAGATTAAAAAGCAATTCGGTACATATCTATCGCCGGCAATGGTTGAGAAGCTCCAGAAGAATCCAGAGTTGTTGCAACTTGGTGGTGAATCCAGAGAGTTGTCAATTATGTTCACAGACGTTCGTGGCTTCACGACCATCTCAGAACACTACGGCAAGGACGTTCAAGGTCTAACAAAGATCATGAACAGATATATGACCGCGATGACTGCTAGAATTATTGAGAATGAAGGTACTCTGGATAAGTATATTGGCGATGCTCAGATGGCATTCTGGAACGCGCCACTAGACGATAAAGACCATGCATTGAATGCCGTCCGCACTGGTATGGCAATGTTGACAGATTTAGAAAGATTTAATGATGAAGTTACTAGAGAAGGCATCCCTGCTTTTGGAATGGGCCTTGGTATCAATACTGACACCGTTGTCGTTGGCAACATGGGTTCTGATCAACGTTTTGATTATACCTGCCTTGGTGATGGAGTTAATCTCGCGAGTCGTCTTGAAGGCCAGTCTAAACCTTATGGTGTCAAGATCGTTATTGGACCAAAGACTGCGGAATATGTTTCTAACGAGTTCCAGGTAGTAGAACTTGATCTTATTGCGGTTAAGGGTAAAACCGAGCCAGTGAAGATTTACACTGTCCTCGACGAACGTGATACCCTAGGCGAAATGCAGCATGATAAGTTTCTAACTTTATATCGCGCCGGACATTGGGAAATAGCCAAAAAATTTGCCAGCGACTTAAAGAAGTGCTGGCAAGGTGAATTATCAGATTATTACGATTTGATGATTAGTCGTATCGAAGAGTTTGAGACAACTCCGCCTGTAAATTGGGACGGGGTTTATCGGGCGACTTCGAAGTAACTTCTAGTTCGTATAGTTCCTTCTCCATTTGAAGGAAATGTTCTTCTAGCTCTTCGTCGTTCAACATTAGAAACTTCTTCCGATTGTATGCTGACAAAATTGCCGAAATAGTTCCTCAAAATCGCCAGTCTTGTAGACCCATGCATCATAGAGACTCTGTGCGACAGGAATATCGCCACTTGACTTGCTAACGTAGTAACCTCGATCTGTGAGTTCTTCAATTAGTTCGCGGTCGTCAAAATCGTCCATGTAAACTTCGACTTCTGTAGTAATGCTAACCATTATGCAATCTTCCTTTTATATTCAACACGGTCTTCAAGATATTCTGTGAACGTAGCGTAGACAGGAATGCCATTTGCTTCTAGTTCCGAATTCATTTCATCGAAGTCGGCACGTTCATACTGCCAACCATTCCATGGAACACCAAGCTGTTCAAGAAGGTGTTCTTCACTTTCATTGATTTCGAGAATCATCACACTCTCCATAACTTATATTCTAGTTATAAGCGATTCTAGACCAAATGTCAACCATTATTTTTCTATTGACAATCTTGGCTATATGTTGTAATGTGAAAGTCTTGAGGAGATTATTATGTCAATGCATCTGTTAGGCCCAGCGTATACTACGACAAATACTAAGAAACGCAAAACTGCAAACAAGGGTGTTACTAGTAGGTATGCGCAGGATTGGGTAGACTATAATAAGCAGATGAAAAAACTGGGTTGTAAGTCTAAGACTTTTGATGAATATGTCGCATATCGTCAAGGTAAGTATAAACCTAAGTTGCGCGGCACACCTTTGCCGGAAGCATATAAGTCTGACCACCGTGAACGTTATAAATCAGTGGATGGTGTCGGCGTGACTTTCGCTAAGAAGCCCAATGAATACACTGGTACCCTGATTAAGGGTATTGCCACGATGCATAAATCTAATGCAGTACCAGTTATCAATCAAGATCAGATGGAAGAAATTTCGAGGATGCGCCGTGGTTAATTTTGACATTACAATGAAGTGGATGGAATACATCCGCAATAATCCAGAAAATGCATATCGGTTCTCTGAAAACTTCTGGTCTAGTCAGATTGAAAGTAAGAAGTGGTTGCTTGAATGTATACCCGAAGACGCCCATACAATTTGTATTTTCGGTGGATGGTATGGTATTCTAGCACAGTTTATTGCCGAGAAATTTCCCGACAGTTACATCGCAACAACTGACCTAGATCCTAGTTGCGAGGAAGTGTTCTATCAAATTCGTACCAGCGATAACATTTATCATAAAACATGGAATATGCGAGATGGTATTCCTGATAGTTTGTGTCCAGACTTAGTAATCAATACAAGTAGCGAACATGTGACGCAGGAAGTTTATGATGCTTGGTGGAACTCTATTCCAGCTGGTACTAAATACATCGTTCAAGGAAACAATCTAGAAAATCCCGAACATGTTCGAACGTCAGATACTCTAGATGAATTTTTGAAAATTAACAAGATTAAAGACCCGCAGTATGCAGGAATGTTGCGCTGCGGTCATTTTTATAGGTTTATGGCGACAGGTGTTAAATGAGCGATAATATTAGAGGTGACGAAGTTACGCCAGACTTAAAGGGCGCCTACAAAAGTGTTTATTTTGAAAACACTAAAGATATGCTAGATGGTCTTAATAAAGTTAGTCCGTCATTCTGTCTTGCTAAGTGGTTTAATGTAAGCATTCACATTCCAACTGGTAGAACCCACAGTTGTTATCACCCACAGACCCACAAAGTTCCTCTAGAAGAACTTGCTGCGGATCCGGGTGCTTTGCATAATACAAAGTATAAGAAAGAACAACGAAAGAAGATGTTGATGGGTGAAAGACCCAAGGAATGCTCTTTCTGTTGGGATATTGAAGATACTGGTAATATGAGCGATAGAGCATATCGCAGTTTTGATGTTAATGCACCGGGAGTAATCGATGAAGCCCTAGCAGTTGGTTTTGAGGGTAATCCGGCTCCAAAATATCTTGAGGTAAACTTCAATCAAGCATGTAACTTTAAATGTGCTTATTGTTCACCTCACTTGTCAACTGAATGGCACAAAGAAGTTAAAGAGCATGGTCCATTCAAATTAGTAGACCGGACTCACAACGACGATAGTTGGATGAAGGCACAGGGCTGGGTTCCAGACAACTCACCGACTAATCCATATTTGACTGCATTCTGGGAGTGGTTCCCTACTGTCTATGACAAACTGAAAACGTTTAGAATGACGGGTGGTGAGCCATTGATGGACAAAAACACATTTAAGATTTTTGACCATGTGAAGAAGAATCCAAAAAAGGATCTTCAACTAAGCATTACTAGCAACTGTTGTCCACCAAAAGGCCAGTGGCAAAAGTTTATCGATGACTTGAAAGAAATTACAGACCAAGATGCTATTGATCATTTCATGTTGTTCTGTAGTCTAGATACTTGGGGTAAACAGGCAGAATATATCAGGACTGGTCTAGACTTTGATGTATTACATAAGAATATTACTCAATATCTGAGAGAATCTAATAAACATTCTTTGACTTTTATTATTACATGTAATATTCTATGTTTGCCTAATTGGATGACATACTTCCAAAATATTCTGGAACTTAGAAAGACATATAACACAGATAGACAGTTGATTTGGTTTGATACTCCTATGCTTACTGACCCAAAGTGGATGAGCATGAAGTTGGCATCTAAAGAAATGCTACAGCCTCTTCTGGACAGCATTGCATTTATGGAAGCAAATAAAGAGACAGTAGAAAATCGTTTCAAGGGTTTCAAAGACTATGAAATCGATAAGGTTCAACGTTTGTATGACTGGGCTGTAGAGCCTATGTCTAAGGAAGACGAAATTCTCTACAAGAAAAACTTCTATAAATATTTCGAACAATACGATGCCAGACGGAATCTTAATATCAGAGAAACTTTTCCAGAACTGGTTCACTTTATCGATGACTGCGGGAAATTATAATGACTGACAAATTGAAGAACCACGGTGGTTCTCTTCATACTTACAAGAATGAATTCATCAACAAGCTAAGTCCATCTTTCTGTGGCGCTAAATGGTACAATGCAACTATTTGGCTTGGTACTGGGCAGACCGCTAGTTGCCATCACCCGCCCGCACATGCGATCGATCCTAAAGAACTAGAGACAAATCCTTCTGCAATTCATAATACGCAACACAAAAAGCAGATGCGTAAGTTGATGCAAGAAGGCGTTCGTCCTAATGAGTGTGAATATTGCTGGAAAATCGAAGACATGGGTAAGGATAGTATTTCCGACCGTGTTATGAAATCAATTACATTCACCGACGAAGAAAATGTCGAAGCGCAGAATATGCCATGGGATTCAGATGTTCAACTAAGAACTCTTGAAATTAGCTTTGATAGAACTTGCAATTTTGCATGTTCGTATTGTAATCCATCCTTTAGCACTTCCTGGGTGCGTGATATCAAGCAAAATGGTCCGTATCAGAATATTCAGAGTGACGGTCGCGGTCACTATGTTTCGTCTCATGATCATGCCAAGGGATTCAACAGCGAAGATAATAATCCCTATATTCAGGCATTCTGGAAATGGTTCGAGGGTGACCTATCGGAGCATCTAAGAGAATTGCGTATTACTGGTGGTGAACCTCTGATGGCACCAAGTGTATGGAAGCTATTCGACTGGTTCAAAGATAATCCAGAACGAGCGCAGAAGTTGAATTTTGCCATCAATTCTAACATGCATCCTAAACAAGAGTTGCTAGACAGATTGATTGAAAAATCACATAATGTTCCTGTGCTAGATGTATATACTAGCATGGAAAGCGTGGGTAGTATGGCGGAATACATTCGTGACGGTCTAGACTATGCTCAATGGTTTAAAAATGTTGAGCGTCTGATTAAAGAGGGTAATGTCCGTCAGATGATTTGTATGTCAACCATCAATGGACTATGTTTACCGGGTCTAGTAGATTTTCTAACTGAAATGCGCTACTTCAAAAAGACTTACGGTTGGCAATACATGACTGTATCGTTGAACGTTCTACGTTTTCCTAGTTTCCAGTCTTGTGCGATGTTGCCAGATGAAATCAAGATGAAATACAAGAATGAGTTGCAACAGTGGTACGATAACGTCAAAGCAAATCTTACAACAGACCTTGACCCGACCGGCAAACCTCTGTATAATCAGTGGGAACTTTCGCAGGTCGAAAGACTGATTGATTATTTAGATATTATTAAGACACCTCACGCATTTACCGCGGAGACTCCGAAACTGTATAACGATTTTAAGCAATATTATTTACAGTATGACCGTCGTCGCGGCAAGAATTTCAGAGAAACATTTCCAGTAGAATATGTTGATTTTATCAACTCTATTCCGGGTGATGATCCGGTCGCTCTTATTAAAGTGCAGGAAGAAAATCTTATTCCCAAGTTGATTCCAGATGAAGTGTTACATGATATTAAAACAGGCGGCGGCTATGTTAGTGATGAGTTAAAGAATGAGTGAACGTAAAAGAGACTATCTCTTTTTCAAAAAGTCTGTATTGGATAAAATAAGCGGAACATTTTGTGCGGCAAAATGGTACGAAGTTACTCTTTGGTTATACATGGGTTCCAATGCGAGTTGCCACCACAATCCAACTCATAGAAATGATTCTGTTGATGATCCCAGTCTTCTTCATAATACAGAACAGAAAATAGCAGAACGAAAGCAAATGCTGGCGGGTGAGAGAGTTGGTGGCTGTCAATATTGCTGGAATGCAGAAGATTCGGGTATTATCTCTGATAGAATAATGAAATCCTATGGTTATGCGTGGGATGATATGAAAAAAGATATACCACTAAAAGTAAATCCGAAAAAAATTGAGGTTGCTTTTAGTAGATCGTGTCAATTAGCGTGTGCTTATTGTAGTCCAACTTTTAGTTCTAGTTGGGCAAATGACGTTACTGCTAATGGCTCCTACAATCTAACAACAAATACTCGATTTAATAAAGATATCAAAAACAAGTTGATTCCTGACGATGATAACAAGTATATTCAGGCGTTTTTTGATTGGTGGCCAGAACTCAAAAAAGACTTGTCAGTAGTTCGGTTCACGGGTGGCGAACCATTACTGCATCCTAGATTCTGGGAATTTTTAGATGTTCTCCATAAAGATCAAGACTATATTGGAGACTTTATTGTAAACTCCAACTTGATACACGAAAAGGGTCAGGTACAAAAGTTTATTGATAAGACAAGATATCTAACAGAGAACGGTAAGAATGTAGAAATACATACAAGCTGCGAATCTAGTTTAGACCATGCAGAATATACTAGAGATGGATTTGACGGTAAAGTATGGTTAAAAAATGTTAATGATGTATTAGCGAACAGTGACATTAAAATTACTGTTACTACTGCGATAAACAATATGTCGGTGTGGTCTTTTGGTGAATACCTTAAAATGATTTCGCAATTGAAAGACAAGTATGGTACAGATAGGGTAACAACTAATTTCAATCGCGTATTGTATCCCCAGTGGCATTCTCTAGCAATATTACCACAAAAATTAAGAATTGAAATCGCAAATGATCTTAAATTGGTTTTTGATGATTTAGAAAATCTTCAAGACGATAAATCAATTATGCCATTTCAGGATCTCTATGACTATCTAAGAAATACTAAATTTCATGATATGATATATTCTGAAAAACAAGTTCTTAAAGATGCTGTCAGTTTTTACGACCAATTTAATAAAAGACGAAATAAAGATATTTCTGTTTTAGATCCAAGATACGTTAAATGGATTGAACAGACGAGATTGGAACTTGACAATGAGTGATAGACCCGAAAAACTATGTATGATTCCTTGGGTTGGATTCAGTAATAATCCCTCTGGCTTGGCACAACCTTGCTGCTTATTTAAAGGCCATATTACAACTAACCGAGGCAATAACATGTATGTGCAAGAGCATTCGGTTAAGGATATTTTCACTAGCAAATACATGAAGGACCTTCGTCAACAATTTCGAGATGGAAAGCAACCAGAGGGTTGCTCAACATGTTGGACAGATGAGAACAACGGATATACTAGCAAAAGAACTTTATATAATTCGCAAGTTTATCCTATGTTGGGTGTAGATGTTGACTGGCAAGATGAGCCAGAATATCCAGCTGAATACCAGATGATTATTAGTAATAGTTGCAATTTAAAATGCAGATCGTGTAGTCCGAGCCATAGCACACTGTGGCAACAAGAGTTGAAAAAATATACTGGCTCGACTCAATTTGAAATGCCGCACAAGCAAGCTGGTGATGAAAATGGCATGCTCTGGAAAACTAGACATGACTGGTATAAAAATCTTCGCCGAATTGAAGTTGTTGGTGGTGAGCCGATGTATATCAAACAATGGCACAAGATATTTGATGAATTGATTGAGACTGGCAGATCAAAAGAAATTGCTCTTGATATGTCTACCAACTGTAATATCATTCTTCCAGAATTGGTGCAGAAATGGATTGACAACTTTGAAAGAGTTGGTATAGGTCTAAGTGTAGATGGAATCGGTCCCACATATAATTATATGCGTCATCCTGGAAACTGGGACGTTGTATATAACAATATGAAAACATATAACCAGATACAACACAGAAATGCTCCTTATTCACCAGACAAGAAGTTTTTCTTCCAAATAAGTTTTACTTTAAGCTGGGTAAATGCATTAGATTTGACAAGAATGCATGATTTATTGAAGAGCGATTTTCCCACTTCGAAGATATGGAATAATTTAGTTCACTATCCCGAATGGATGTCCCTCAAGAATGCACCAGAAAAACTAAAAGGTTACCTGTATTCTATCTGGAGCCAATATGACTGGGGAGACTATCAATCTGATATTGATTCGATTATTAACTTTATGTTTTCTAATAAAGTATCAGATGAACAGTTTAAAGAATATTTTAAGCAAAATGAGATTATAGATAGTAGAAGAAGTGAAAAGCTATTTGATGTTGTACCAGAATATAAGTTCTTATTATCGGAGTTTGTAAATGAAGAATTTGATCAATCATATACGGAAGATTATTCAGACGATTATCCAAAATAGAAAACATAAAAAAAGATTAAAAGAATTAAGAAAAATGGATCCGTTCATTTATGACTAAAAATTTTCCATATAAAAGAATAATTAGTTATGGGTGCAGTCTCACTGCGGGGTCAGAACTGACAGACCATGAATTTCTTGGAATTACAGAAGATGCACTTTTTGATCTTGTAAAAAAACGCAATATGAAGGGTTCGCATGAAGTTTTTCAGTTTTTTAAACTCACTTCAAATGCACATAAACAACTCCTAGCTAAAAATGCCGCCGCCAGCTGGCCAAATTACGTTGCGCAAAATTTTAATGTCCCCCTAGTTAATAGGGCAATGCCCGGTACCAGTTTAAGTCATGCCACCTATAATATTCTACATGATTTACATTACAATGCGATTGAACCAGATGATTTAATACTAGTCGGAATAACATCTCATCCTCGGTGGTTTCAATTCACTGAACAAGGAGAAAAATTTGGCGGTGTATTTGGATTTCTGGGCGATGGTGAATATGTCAAACAATTAGAACTTGAATGGGCAAATCCTTATAACTTAATGTATACTCACTATAAAGAAATAGCATTTCTTTCGGGACTTTCTGATAGACTTAATGGTCAAATAAAAATATGCTATGCATTCGGAACACCCGAATATCTGAAACATTCTTATGGGCCAGAATTGAAAGAAAAAAAGTTTTCCGAATTTTATCAATTTGCGCTTTCCTTATATCCGCGTCATAACTTTATCGACCACACAACATCGATAAGTGAATTGGCTAGTTGGATTCATCCGACTAAACATCATGTTTTCGGTCATCCTAGGGTACAATATCATAAAATTTTTGCTAATATCATATCGGAAAATCTGGAAAAAATGTATAATGATTGAATGGGGTATATCCGCTGCTGCACATGATGCGTCATTGACTGTCGTTTCTGACAACGAAATTTTGTTTGCGTCTCACGCAGAGAGATATTCTGGAGTCAAGAATGATAAAGACCTTAATGCAGATTTAATTCACGCCGCATTAAAATTTGGTAAGCCAGAAAAGATTCACTGGTACGAAAAGCCAAAACTTAGAGCAATGCGAAGACTGTTAGCTGGACAGGGTTTGATTAGATTTAGTGTTCGACAATACTTGGAACATTTTGGACTAAAAGATATTCCAGTCGAGTTTGCACATCATCATGAATCACATGCAGCGGCAGGATTTTACACTTCGCCGTATGATGATGCAACCGCTCTTGTTATTGATGCTATTGGCGAATTCGATACAGCATCAATCTGGAAATGCTCTGGTAGTAAACTCAAAAAGAAATGGTCGATGGACTATCCCAAGTCTTTGGGACTGTTCTATTCTGCTATGACAGACCGAGTTGGTCTTAAAGCAAACGAAGATGAATATATCTTAATGGGAATGGTAGCATATGGTGACCCTGAAAAATATTACGACGAAGTTAGAAATCTTTGGGAATCTGAGAACCTTCATCGGGGATGCCGTTGGTGGAATCCTAATGGGGATCTTGATGTGTATAGTGTTGCAGCGGCAACACAACGAGTATATGAAGAAGAATTTGAAAAACTACTGATACGCGCAAAGATGAAAGATACTTTCCAAGACAATCTCGTTCTTATGGGTGGATGTGCGCTAAACTGTAGTGCAAATCATATTGCTACAAAATACTTTAAGAATATTTGGATAATGCCAAATCCAGGTGATGCTGGAAGTTCTCTGGGTGCAATTGCTGCTAACAACAGACAGAAGTTAAACTGGAAGGGTCCGTATCTCGGCGCAAACATGGGTGGTGAATATCCCATAGAAAAACTCTTGACAGAATTGCGTAAGACTGGTATAGTAGGAGTTGCTAATGGACCAGCGGAGTTCGGTCCAAGGGCATTAGGTAATCGCAGTCTTCTAGCTGATCCTCGCGGTCACGATATCAAGGATAGAGTCAATGAAATCAAGCAACGACAGAAGTTTAGACCATTCGCACCCCTCATTATGGCAGAACATGCACACGACTATTTTGACCTACCAGTTGAAGAATCCCCTTATATGCAATTTACTGCACGATGTAAATACCCTGATAGGTTTCCTGCTATTGTCCATGCAGATGGGACTTCTCGTGTCCAGACTGTAACATTTGAGCAACACCCTCAACTATACAATCTTCTACATACCTGGCATCTTGAAACTGGCTGTCCGATGCTATTGAATACTAGTCTCAATATCAAAGGTATGCCCATGGTGAACAACTTTAAAGACGCGGATGACTTCGAAGCCAAATATGGCGTGAAAGTCTTTTCCTAATAAATATTTGCATGAGTAATATTCTACAGTTCCCGGACAAGTTTCGTAAGGAACCTAGACACTATCGAATCCCATTGTATACCGATGAGGATATTAATGTTGTGTTATTTTGCCTCAATGCATTTGGAAATAGCGACAAAAGAATTATCTTTGATGATTTATTAGAATTAGACCCTATTGATGTGATGGAATGTCTTGACTTTGCCGTAGAATCTGATATGATATCAACTATGACTAAAGAACATATACATTGCATTCGTAAATCTGTGGAAGAAAGTTAATATATTATGAATATCTTTTATCTTGATCGTGACGTTACAAAATGTGCCGAATATCATAATGACAAACATGTTGTCAAAATGATTCTTGAGTATGCACAACTACTGTCTACTGCGCACCGTGTTCTGGACGGTACTGAGTATACAGACAAGACTGCCAATGGCAGGTCAATCAAACGTTGGCGATTAGAGGACAAAGCCTTTGAAGCGGAACTTTACAAAGCTACGCACATCAATCATCCGAGTGCTGTCTGGGTTCGTCAGTCTAACAATAATTATAACTGGCTTGTATGTCTATTCCAATCCCTTCTTACAGAATACACTCATCGATATGGCAAACTTCATTCTTGCGAACGACTAGTATATTGGTTGCGTAAACCACCCAAGAATATTCCTGTCAGTCATCTTACTCAGCCGACGCCCGCTATGCCAGAAGAATACAAGGTACAGAATGACTCTCTACAGTCATATCGTAACTATTATATTGGTGCGAAAAAAAGTATGGCAAAATGGAAAAATCGTGAAATTCCTTGCTGGTGGAGAGACGCTACTCAATAAATAACTGCATGAAGACAGTTATACCGATTTCACCCTCTAGTATTTCAAGTGCCTCTCTCGGCACAGGCGACTCTGCTCTTGCAGGGTCGCCTTTTTTGTATCAACCTCAAACCTCAAAGGACTGTCATGTCAAGAAAAAACCAGAACAAATTACAAGTTGTCTCAACAAATGACTCCCCTGTAACCTTAGAGAAGAGTAAACTATGCAGAGTAAAATATGACGACCTCAAGCATATTCAACCAAAGAACTTCAATCAGAGACAATTTTTTGAATTATACGATCAACAGTCCACAGCAATTTTATTACACGGTGTAGCAGGAACAGGGAAGACCTACATCGCACTTTATAAAGCATTAGAGGAAGCACTAGATCCAGAAACATCTTTCGACCGAGTTATCATTGTTCGCTCGGCCGTGCCATCACGAGAAATCGGTCACTTGCCGGGTGACGAAAAAGAAAAGACAGAAGTTTATCAGTTGCCTTATGTAGAAATCTGCGAGGATTTGTTTAATCATATCCAGCCATTTCAGCGATTGCAAGAACAGAAGTCGGTGAACTTTATGATCACCTCATTTGTTCGTGGTATCACTCTAGATAATTCCATCGTCATTGTTGATGAATGTCAAAATATGACGGACATGGAACTCAATTCAATCATGACTAGAATCGGGAAAAACTCAAAGGTCATCTTCTGCGGAGATTTCCGTCAGACCGACCTATATAAAAAGAACGATATGTCAGGACTTCAAAAGTTCATGGCAATCGCCGAACTAATGCCTTCGTTCAAAACACTAGAGTTTTCAGTTCATGATATTGTTCGTTCCAAATTGGTAAAGGAATATATTCTCGCAAGGCTCGAATATGAAGAAAGATATTTAGAAACCGCTTGACAAACTAGGCGAATCGTGTTATACATATAGTATGTTCAAAACAATCTATGATTATACCGATTTCGCCCAAGATGAAACAAGAGAAGATGGTAGCAGAGTTTACGTCAATGCCTCTGGCGTTGGATATCCCTCTGCTACCACCGTTCTCGGAGTCTTAAACAAAGACTCGATAAACAAGTGGCGTGAGCGTGTTGGTGAAGAAGAAGCCAATCGCATTTCTAAACAGGCTTCCACGCGTGGCACTAAAATCCATGCGCTCACCGAAGCCTATCTCAAGAACGAAGATGTTGATTTTGATGGCGTAAAAGCCTCGCTCCTCGATCGAGAGATGTTTAACAAGTTCAAGGACATTCTTGAACCCATCGACAATATTCATTGTCAAGAACTTGCTCTATACAGCGACTATCTTCGTATGGCTGGTCGTGTTGACTGTATCGCAGAATACAATGGTGTTCGCGCTGTCATCGACTTCAAGACCTCCAATCGCTTGAAGAAGAAGGAATATATCAGTTCCTACTTTATGCAAGCCACTGCATATGCAATCATGTATGAAGAACGAACTGGTATTCCGGTTCCCTTCATCATTATTCTAATTGCTGTTGACGGCGATGAGCCTCAGGTATTCATCGAAAAGCGTGATAACTGGGCAGAAAAATTGATCGAAGCAAGAGACTTGTTCGAAGCCACAAAAAAGAACTAATATGATATTAAATATCACTCCTTTGATTTGTTATTTCGATGATTTTATTTCAGAAGAAGATAGACTTCATATTATAAGTCTGGCTGAAAAACAGGTGGAACCATCTACTGTGTGCGCACCTGATAAAGTAGAAAGTGTTTTCGACCCGGGCAGAACTAGTAATCATACGTTTATTCCCACTACGTTCGATGACACAATCATATCGTTGACCGCAAAAATTTCGAAGTTTGCAAATCTTCACCCCGCTACCGCAGAACCTTTGCAGGTAGTTCGTTATGAAGTGGGTGAAGAATATAAGCCGCATTATGATGCATGGGATTACACTGAGCAAAAAAATTGGCAAGGTAAAGCTGGTCAAAGAATTTTAACTGCATTGCTATATCTGAATGAAGTTGAAGAAGGTGGTAATACTATCTTTCCAAATCTAGATTTAGAAATTGACCCACGACCCGGCAGAATAGTGTTTTTTCATAATGTTTGGCCAGCTAATCCACATCGTCATCCGCAAGCGTTACACGGGGGTGCGCCCGTGACAAAAGGTACCAAATGGGTATGCAATTTGTGGTTCAGAGAAAGAATATGGGAAAATGCTGACTGATTTCTCAGAAGTAGAACGCCGATTAAACATATGCAAAACTTGTCAATTCAAGAGAATGGGAGTTTGTATGAAATGTGGCTGCATTATTGTAACAAAAGTTAGAGTTTCTTCTGCAAAATGTCCGGTTGGCAAATGGGAATCTCTTGACAATCAAGAGCAAACCTGATATAAATAAATTATCAGTTGTTGACAGGCAACAATAAAGGCGGAAAGACGCGGGTGCAACTCCCGCCACCTCCACCATAGATACACCAAGGTCCGACCCGAAAGGGGTGCCTACTAAAGTGAGGGATGATGGTGTATCTATTATGGGGGTGAACTAGGATCGATTTTCGTGTAATAGGAAGTCCGAGACTGATTGCTTGGCAAAGTGCCACTAAAAGTAAATGCAAACGATAACGTTGCCTTTGCAGGATATGCGCTAGCCGCATGATCCCATTGGGTTTTTGATAGTTTTCCCTCGAAACAGAATAAAACTATCACCTGTTCTTCATATACGACGAAATGCGTGGAAGTAGAACTTAGAAACGCTAAATAGTTATATGACCCGAAGTGTGTAACTGAATAAGCCAAACACAGCGGGTCTTTTTGTCTTCGGACAAATCAGTGTGGGGAGTCACTGGCTAATACCCTCTCAAGTTTAACAACCAAATGGAAATAAGATGACTTCCTTAAACAAGAAGTTCTTCAAGTTTCTTTCGATTATTACACTATTAAGTTATGGTTTATATGGAATTAATTCATATGCTGAAACTGCCATCGAAAGAGAAGCAAGGGAATATTCCCTCGGCGTCGGAGAAGTAATCCAGGGCATCAAAGAAGATGCTCAAGAACAACAACGTAAAGTAACACAACAAAAAATCCAGACACAAAATATCCGTCTGGCAAATAATAGAGAATTGAAGTGTCTAGCAGACAACATCTATTATGAGGCTGGTAACCAGCCTACTCGCGGCAAATTGGCCGTTGCTGCCGTCACTATCAATAGGGTAAATAGCCCGAAGTTTCCGAAATCAGTATGCTCCGTTGTATACCAGAGAACAAAACGTGTTTGTCAATTCTCGTGGGTATGCGAAGGAAAGAAGAGTGTCCGCAGTGCGCAACAATATGCAGAAGCCAAAAGAGTAGCTGAAAAGGTACTGTTCGCTGGGGCAAATCATGGCGTATTAGGTAAAAATGTTCTATTCTACCATGCCGACTATGTAAATCCAGGTTGGAATCTTCGTAGAGTAACTAAAATTGGTGATCATATATTTTATGCAGGATAAAGAATGGGTAAGAGAAGTAACTTTGAACATCGTAAGAATGATTTCTATCCGACTCCGTTGGATGCAGTAAAGCCTCTCTTACCCTTTCTTCCCTCGGAGTTTACCTTCGCTGAGCCTTGTGCAGGCGATGGTAGACTCTGTAGACATATCGACACCTTGACGGGCAGTAATGCAGTGGCTACTTTGGTTTCTGATCTTGAGCCTAAAGACCCATCTATTGAAAAATATGATGCATTAACTGTTGACATTCCCGCAAATACAGACTATATTATAACTAATCCGCCGTGGTCTAGATGGATACTTCATCCTCTGATTGATAGATTCGCTGATATTCGTCCTACGTGGCTTCTTTTCGATGCTGACTGGATGCATACCAAACAAGCGATACCCTATCTAGAGTATTGTAGTAAAATCGTGGCCATCGGGAGAGTAAAGTGGATTGAAAACAGCAAATTTACTGGCAAGGATAATGCTTGTTGGTATCTATTTGATAAAAATGAAACGAGTGGGACACAATTTTATGGTCGAGGATTTTCTAGTGGTAGATGATATCAGTAACGAATTTCTTATTACAAAGAAGTTTAAAACTTCAACTGAATTTTCACAGTATATTGAAAAGCAAGCTACCCAGACAGGACTACCATGTATGGACTTACTAGTAGATTACTGTGTAAAAAATGATATTGAGATGGAATCTGTCTCGGTTCTTCTGACTACTTCACTGAAAGAAAAGATTCGAGCGGAAGCAGAAGAACTCAATATGTTGAAGCGTAAGGATGGAAAGCTGCCACTCTAATGGAACCTTTTGACGTATATCGTTTATACATGTCATTGAAGTTGCATTTCACCAAAGAAAATTATGATATCACCAAACAGAAGTCTATGGTATCATGTAAGCGCGAAACATTCATGAAGCGCAAAGATATTCTTCTTTTTCGCAAACTCGCTAAGAGAATGCAAAGAGATGAAATGATAAATTACTTTGTGGCTAATTTTGTAGAGGGTCACAATGGATTGTTTGAAGGTGGTAGCGATGAAATCTATAGGGAGTGGAAGAGTCGTCAAGAAAAACTGACCTATCAGTTCACACAGGACTTATCTACTATATTTCTTGAAGCCGAGAAACAAGAAAAAGATCCTCTTATTTCATATGATGGACAACACCCTATAGTATTCAAACTTTATCTCGGCAAAAAAATCTCAATCGAAACAATAATTATTCTTGACAAATTGTTCGATTTTGTGTATTCTAATACTACTTTAACAGATGATTTCGTCTGGAAAGACTTTGCTCATCTAGTAAAGAAATATCGTATTTTCATCCGAATCGATCGGGAGAAATATAACCAACTATGGATCAAGGAGAAAGGCCAAGTGGTCTGTTAAATGAGTCATTCTAAGCGTAGAGACTTCGATTACGAACCTCGTGTCAAAGAAGTTCGTAAAGGTGTTGATAAATCTAATAAACACCGCAAAAACCTGTATAAATACTCTGGTAGTCAAGAAGAAGATTTCGATGACTACGATGATTATGATACAAATCGCAAATACTAACATACAACGCAAATATAAGGAACATACATATGTCTTTTAATTCTCTATCGGAACTCCGTAAGAACCGTGGCAACTTCGACTCGCTCATGAAGGAAGTCGAAAAGATTGCAAATCCCACAAACGAAAAGCGCGGCGATGATGATCGCTTCTGGAAGCCTAGTGTAGACAAGGCTGGCAATGGTCAGGCTGTTCTCCGCTTTCTACCTGCTCCCGCGGGTGAAGAACTTCCTTGGGTGCGCGTCTTTGACCATGGTTTCCAGGGTCCAACAGGTAAGTGGTATATCGAAAACTCGCTAACTACTATCAACAAGCCTGACCCCGTGGGTGAATTGAATTCCGAACTTTGGAATTCGGGCATCGAAGCCAACAAGGAAATCGCTCGTAAGCAGAAGCGCCGCCTCTCTTACATCTCAAACGTTCTTGTCGTTCGTGACCCAGCAAATCCTGAAAACGAAGGTAAGGTCTTTCTCTACAAGTATGGTAAGAAGATTTTCGACAAAATCAAGGATGTGATGCAGCCTACATTCGAAGACGAAAAGCCCGTCAATCCGTTTGACCTTTGGGAGGGTGCTAACTTCAAGCTCCGCATTCGTCAGGTTGAAGGTTATCGTAACTACGATAAGTCGGAATTTGATGGTCCTGCTGCTCTTGATGAAGATGATGCGAAACTTGAATCTGTCTGGAAGCAGACACATTCTCTTGCCGCATTCCTTGACCCGTCAAACTTCAAGTCTTATGATGAACTCAAGACTAAGCTGAATGCTGTTCTTGGAAGCGGTGTCCGTGTTCCTAGTGCAGACAAGGTTTCACCTCTTGATGCTGAGGACGAACTCTTCGTTGAAACCAAGATGAAGTCGGCTGCTAAGGCTACCGAAGATACTCCACCGTGGAATGAAGATGAAACAGATGATAACATGAGTTACTTCGCAAGTCTTGCGGATGACTAAAAGAGAAAGGGGCGCTTTAAGCGCCCCTTTTTTATGCTGCTGCGGTTCTTCTTCTCTGCCACGTTAGCCATGAGTTATCATCCGGTCTAGAATGTGGAGATGTATGTGGTATAGTAGGACCACTTTGCTGCGGCGGTGCCTGAATTACAGTCGGTGGCGGCACATTAATTACAGGCTTTTCTGCCGCGCCCTTGGCTGTCGCAACTGCCGCAGTCGATCTTGAAATAATAGCAGAATCTTGATTTTGTCCGCCTTGAACACTTGCTCGAGGTCTTTGCTGTAGTGTTGCGCCGCCAGATTGTCTAGCACCCTGTGGAGTAGCAATAGCTGCTTTGGGTTTTTCGCCCGCCTTAGCTGGTTCTGCTTTACCCCAGATAAGATTATCTATCTTGTCGGCACCCCAACTTCCTGCTTTCTCACCGGCATATGCACCAGCAGCGCCGCCTGCCACAAAGCCAACACCAGTTCCTACTGGGCCAGCCAGAGAGCCTACCGCCGCACCGCCGGCTTCACCTAATACCTGCCCGCCGTATGTAGCCAACCCTGTGATGCCACCCGCCAATAATGCTCGACCTGTGCTACCGGTTCTGGCTTTAGTTTCTTTATATTTTGAATATGCGCCGATTGCAGCAGGTAGAAAAGGAATTGCCTTACCAGCAACTCTTGCTAGTCCACCAGCTTTTGCTAATACTGGCGCGGCTGCCTTGCCAAATCTTGATGAGCCTATCGCTTCTGCCGTTCCACCGAAGACTTTGCTTGCCTTACCCTTTACCCAATCAAAACCCTTACCTAGTGCTTCTGCACCCTTAGCACGTTGACCTTGTATCCAGCTGCCCGCTGTCTTTGCAGCACCAAGTGCCGAAGTACCAAACGATTTTGCCTTTTCTGCGGCGCCGGTTGCCATGCCACTGACGGTAGTTTTAGTGCTTTCCCATGCCCTTGAATACCACGGTTTTGATGCTGTAGCTTCTACTGCGCCTTTTACTGGAACTAGATTTCTTCCAGTGGGTGCAGTTCTAGATGTTTCCTGTAAACTACGACTTAATGAACCTTCTTGCATTTCGGCCGCTTTTCTTGCGCGCCAGTTATTTCTACCCTCTTCGGTGGTAATATTTTCGTTTGCTCTACGATTAAGATCTCTTCCACCAACAACAGCTTTAGGTTCGACTTTAGCTGTAGACGCCGCTTCTGCAATGTTACGATTTCTAATTGCTTCTCGTAGTTCATTGCCCTTCAAGCCAGGTTTGATGCCTCTATATGCATCTGCTTCTGCTACAGACCTTCCCTGTAATTTTGGCGATAATTCTACATCGCCAGCTCGGCGAACTAAAACTTTTTCTTGCTGTGCAGTTTTTAGACCTAATTCTTCTAATGTTGCCCCGCTTGCTTGCTGTGTCAATTGTGGAACAGCGGTTTGTCTTGCAACTGCGGTTCTAGCATCTGTTAAAGCTGGGACTCGTGTTGCAGCCGTTTCAGATGCTAGAGCTAAAGCTGGGACAGCCATTGGTACCCTGGTTGCAACCGCGGCGGGTACTCTAGATGCAATTGCCGCCGCCGCAGCCGTTTTTACAGGACCGCCAACTGGTATCGGTGCCGGAAGAGGTAAGTTCATTCCGCTGCCATTGCATTGACATTCGCAAACACACTTCTTTATTTCTTCTAATAATCTTAAAAGTTCAGGCCAATAGTCCTTTACACCCAAAGCACTAGAACTACGAGAGAATGCAGGGTCGGTATCTCTAATACCGGCACGAAGTTCTTCGGCATCACTCTTAGTTTTGGTATCGGGAGCAATATTAGCAGAAGCTAATTGTGTAGTTTCTTCGCCGCCGCCTTGTGTGACCTTGTCCGTTGTCTGTCCAGAATTGTCAAGCGTTGATGTTAGATTTTGTTTGGACTCTTCTAAAAATGCGAGTTTTTTATTTTCAGTTTCGGTCTGTTCTCTAACTTCTCGGCGTCTCTCTTCGTTAGACTTACTAACCCCAGCAAACGCACCACCCATAAAGGTCGAAGAAAACCCGCTTGCAAAACCACTACCTGCATTCTTGAGAATACTTTTACCTTGCACCCAACCAGTTGCTTTTGTGCCATCTGGAGTTTGTGCTTGTTTGCCAAAAATTCTTTCTTTAACTCTTTGGCCAGTAGTAGGATCGCCATCAATCCCCATTGCTTTATATTTTTCTTGTAGGGCGATTTCTTTTAGTTTTTCGCCCACTTCCTTAAGTGCATCATTTTTTTGCACTTCGCCTCGAAGAATCATTTTCTCCGAGTGTTTCATTACTTCATCTAATTTTTTAGCAAACTCTTCTACTGTTTTTCCCTGTAGGTTTGACAGTGCTTTTACCGTGTCAGTAAGAAGATCCTTATCTTCTTTGACTAGAGTTTCAAGAAGAACCGCATTATTTTCTTTTAGAGACTTTGAAAATGCATTTACGACCTTTAATACGGACTCATCGCGCACAGAACTCATTGCATCCGACGACACCGATGCAGCAATTCTATCTAGAATTTCATCTCTTTTATTCTGTCTAGATGCATCTTCTGCACCTGGATTGCTGTCATTTATTACAGGTAGCATTTATTGTCCAGTGTTTAAATCGTTTTCTTGTTTTTTCAAGTGGGTCACTAACATACCTATATAAACTTCCCTTTCCCACGGCATCATATTTTCCAATTCGCTCAAACTATATTTATGCTCTTGCATTAGAATAAAGTTTGTTTGATAGAAGTTCATCAAATTATCATGGGAAAGGGCTATCCGAAAAAACTTTCTAGCCCGTCCATGAATACAATGTTTTCTTTACTACAATTAGAACAAGTGTAATCTACAGTATGCTCTAGCTTAGGCATAGTTTCAAAGAACTTTGCAATTCTTTCGAATTGCTCACTTGTCAGACTATCAATAAACTTTTCAATTTCTTCTTTCGATTCATCTGCGGTGCTGTATACTCGTTGTTCATCAAAAATCTGGTCAACACAATTCACTACAAGATCGAATACCTTTAGTTCATCGCTTACCGTGTCTTCTGGTGTAGGATATTTCATAACTACACCCACTGTGTCGGTCAACATAATCTTATTTGTATGCTCTTCGTTTGTCTGCAATTGAATTGCATCTAGATTTAAAGTAAATGGTGTTCTATGACCACATTCGCCGCAAATCAAATTGAAATCCGAAGTTCCGCCGATTGATTGTGATCTAATTCGTAAGAAAAGATTCTGTAAATCAAAAATCGGAAGGGTGTGTCCATTAACAGCACCGTTGCTACATGCAGTAACAATATCCTGCATAGCATTTAGAATTTCTTTTTTATCATCTTGTTCTTGTGCCATCACAAGAATTTTTTCTTCTTTCACTAAGAAAGGTCTGCACCGTATTTTCTGTTTAGTCGAAAGAACTTCAACTTCAAATGTTGGTGTAGTAATTACAGGAATCATAATAATCTCCAATTAATGTTTATATAGTGATATCATCGTCAAAATTTATATCCATGTCCATATTTGGGTCATTGGAATCTAGTTCGAAATCTACTGGTTCTTCTCTATCAAGGTCAGAGACTCCTCCGACACCAGAACCATCTGGTTGATAGCCACCGATTACTTGCCACTTCTTGTAAGTAAAAGTTACTGGCATTCTCAGCACCTGTGCATTAGTCGCAGATGCCTGAATGGGTGCTATCGATCTAGGAAACAAATCAATCAATCTCCAACTTGCGATAATATTATCTTGCTCATTGAGAGATACAATGTCCATTTGTCCATAATACTCTTCTGGGTATCGAATTTCTCTTGTATTCGGATCTATTGCTTTTCTCATCCAATCGCCAAAGAAGTCTTTTGCCACCCAAGCATTATCACATAAAAATGTTACTGTTATGGAATCTCCGCCAAAATCAATAGCAGTTGCTCTTGGTTCCAAAATATTATTTAGTTTCAACATTCTTGTTCCCAGGAGAAGACCTGGAAAGATAACATCTTCTGCTAACATCGAAACTACGCGAGTGGATTCACCTTGTGATGTTTGATGGCCAACTAAACATTCAGGCTCACTAATGTATACCTCAAATCTATTTGATCTAGCAAGATTTTGATTTCTAATTAGTGTTATGAAATCTCTTAGACTATGTGCGGCTTCTGCCATTAGATTTTACCTCTAGTGTCTCTGAAAACGGATTCTTTAGTTGCACCAACAAATGCTTCTACTGGTAAGAATACTGCCGCTTTCCAATCCGAAGGATTTATTCTCATAAATTGCGATTTAACATGACCTGTGAGATAATGCTTAATGCAAGGCTTTATTTCTGGTGCATTTTGTAAACTAGTTAATAGTTGATATGACAAGCGCATTTTGCTAGTATTTGAAAGAGTTTTAGAGTCCGCATATTCTAAAAGTTCTCCTAACACTTTAGCTCTAAGCATGTAAGGAAGATAATGCAGATTGATGCCATAGAATCCACCCTTAGCTGGTCCAAAAGGAAGCACTAAAGGAAATGTATCATAAAACGGAAGTTGGTCTTTCCACTTAGGGTCATAGAAATACAGATACATAGAACCGATTTCAAAGTTTGATTTCAGTTCACCGATATCAGATTTCATAACCGTATTATTGGAAAGTCTCGCACCCACAAGATTGCGCACATTATTCATGTACCATTGAATGGACCTTTGCCCATCGCCAATGTTAGCTCGTAATTTCTGGAATGCGTTATTTGCCATTAACGGCCCTGACCTCTATACTTCTTAAAATTGCGGCGCTTATGCTTGTTCATCGTGCTTAGTTTGATTCCCTTGCGGCGCGGTGCTGCAAATACTGTTTTTGTATTTCCTGATGCTTTAGCCATAGTATTGTCTCCTTAGTCTATATTTATGCAGTAATTCCAAGTTCTTTTTCAGTAAGTATCATAAATTCCCAGCCACGATCTTTACAAAATTCGGACGCATATTTCCACTTTGCTTGATTGACACCCCATGTCAACACTTCATTTAGAAATTGCTTAGTCTTTCTTTTGGGAATTTTTGGTTGTGCAACAAACTTAGATGGTTTTATTTCTATCAAGTATTTTTTAGTTTGCCCACTGTTTTCTTTTACTTTCATGTAGAAATCAACGAAGTATCGATGCACCCTATTATCTTTGGGTGAAATATAGGGAATTGCAAGTTCTTCTGAACCCCACTCCAATATATTTGGATTACTATCGCACCATTTCATGAATTTCAGTTCCCAGCTAGAACGATATATAATAGTGTTGGGATTACCAATATACTTCTTGGGATTCTGTATTTTATAGATTCCCTTCATAGTTTCTTTTGAATATGACATATAAATAGTCCAAACTTGTCTCAATAGGATATTTATTACTAATGGTAGAAACTACAACTACTGCGGCGCCAACCACAACTTCTTCGCCTCAGCAACAAGCGGCAGATCAGAAGCAGCAAGCACAGGGTGCTCCTGGTGCCGCGCCGCCGGCTGCCCAGCCAGCGTCTAGATTTTCCAGAGATGTTGATGAATTATCCAATCCGCTTGAGAATGAGAATGAAGCACTTATTTTAAAATATCCTCAGAATTTAGGAGAAGAAGAACATCTCCATTGGGTAGTTTTTTATCCACTAATTAGAAAAGGTTCTGCTACAGGTAAACCATCTAAGCCAACATCTGGCGGTGAATTAAAACAATTTATATCTGGTGCTAATAATATCGGAACAGAAAGACAAGCAGACGCAACTACTCAAGCCGCATCCGAAGTAGTAGGTTTTCAGACCGGTATGGCAGCTGGCCTCGCTGGCAAATTATTAGATAATGGCGGTAACGCAAACGGCACACCTGCCAATGGACTAGTTTCTGGTATTACAAATGGCTTTGGTAAATTAGTAGGAAACGCAGGGAATGCATTAATTGGAGGTGGCGTTGGATATTTGGGTGGCAAGGCGGCGGGTGCGGCATATAATGCAGCTACAGTCAGTTTAGCCAATACTTATATAGGCGAGACTTGCATTGCACTACATGTTTCTGAAAAACTAAGTGCATCATATTCTGCAAACTGGGATGTGGCAGATTTGGGTGGTCTACTAGCGGCAGCAGGTAGCGGAACTTCTGTGATAGATTCTTTAACGAGTGCAGACGGCGCGGACTACATCGCAAGAAAACTTGGTAAAATTACATCAATTGTCGGTGGCGATCTATTGCAAAATGCAGTTGAGGCGTCTACCAAACGAGTTGAAAATCCATACAAACAACAACTATTCAAGAGCATGGGTTTTAGAAAATTTGCGTTTGATTATAAGTTTTCTCCTCGAAACGAAGCAGAAGCAAGAGCTATTTTCGGCGACGGCGCAAATGAAGTTATGGATAATGGAAACTATAAGAAGGGTGGTATTCTATACACATTTCTTAGACATATGCATCCAGAAAAATCTAAGACAACTATGTTCTTAGAATACCCATCAGAATTCTTGATTGTTTATTATTATCAAGGAAGAGAGAACCAGTTTGTTAGAAAGATTTCAAATTGCGCTCTAACTAGTATGTCAATCGATTACGGCGCAGAGGGTATGACTTCTTTCTACGATACATGGGGTGTGCCAACAGAATGCACAATTAGATTAGAATTCACAGAACTTGAAACTCTCACCGGCGATAGAATTCAAAAGGGTTATTAAAATGTTTTTTCGTTCTTTCCCAAAATTAATCATCAAAATGGATGGAAAAGATACTGTAGTAACAGATATCTTTCGTAGAGTTTCTGTAAATAGATTTGCTAATGACTTTATTGACTTACAAACTATTACTATTCCAGACGGCTTCACGATTGAACAGGTAGCTGACAAATATTATGGGGATCCAAATTATCATTGGGTAATTATGATATTGAATGATATCATTGATGCTAGAACAGAGTGGCCAATGAATTCTTGGGATCTCGATCTTTATTGCAAAACAAAATATGGTTCAGATGGAATGTATGAAGTTCATCATTATAGAACTACAGATGAAAACAAATATATTGTAGATTTTGACGCAGCCGATCTTGCAAATGGTGATATTGAAGAAGTTACTAATCTGATATATGAGACCGAATTGAATGAATCCAAACGAGAAATCAAAATTCTTCCGCCTAAATATATAGGAAGTTTTGAAGCGATGTATAAGAGTATGATTTCGTAATATGCCCGACCAACAAGTAGATAATAGAAAAACGCTTCAAAAAGCGGGTGACGTAAGAGTCAATCAAATTAAATTGTCGAGAACAGTTGATGGTACTGTTCTCGATTTGGCGCCGTTTATGGTTGAAATTAATATCTACGAAGATATCTTCACTCCATCACTATATGGCAATCTTGTTATAAGAGATTCTAGAAATCTAGTTGGACAGTTTCCAATCGTAGGAGATGAAGTTCTTCTATTAGATATTGAAACTCCGGGTATGGCAAAAGCTGGTACGGGTCATGACCCACTAAACAAGATTGAAAAAGCGTTTGCTGTATATGCAGTAAAAAATAGAACCGTCTATGATGATAAAGAGCAGGTGTATGTTTTACACTTCTGTTCACTCGAGGCAATATACGATAACGTAACTCGGTTAAGTAAAAAATATACCGGAACAACAGATGATATTATCTATCAAATCTTCGAGGAAAATCTCAGATTACCTAGATATTTTAAAGATAACATTTCAGAAAACGAATCAGACGATGCCAATAAAAATACTCTGGTTATCGGTGATACTCCTCATCTTTCTAAAGTATCTTTTGTTTCTCCTATGTGGTCGCCTATCGAATGTATCAACTGGTTAGCAAAAAGATCAATTGGAACAAAGCGAGATAAATCACCCACTTTTCTTTTCTATGAGACTACTAAGGGTTTCTATTGCGTATCTCTAGAGGACCTAATTGTAAATCAAATAGAAAGTGAAATGATTTATTCCGAATATGTCTTTAATGCAAATACTCATCAAAACGAGATTAAAGAAAATTATTCGAATGTAGAAAATATCACGTTTAAAACTAACCTTGATATTATACAATCGCAGGATCTAGGTCACTTTACTAGCTCTCTTTACACATTTGATATGATTAAAAAAGAAGATGCTCTTTACTACTATGACCACTCGTTCGGGTTCAAAGATACTGTGCATTTGGAGTCTTACAAAAAAGATGGAAGCAGTGTTGTTAAGGACGACACAAAAACATACAATATGTTATTTCCATTCAACGTTCTTCGCTCGGCATATTCTAAGCCCATCGTGGCAACTCTAAATCCTGGCGTTTTAGATTCAACCGAGGATAGTATCGATTTACATCCTGATACTTTTGTTTCTCAGCGTCTAAGTAGTTTGATGGATATCAATACACTGAAACTTGAGATTACTGTGCCCGGAAGAACAGATGCAGAAGTTGGTAGATTGGTCAGATTTTGGTATCCTTCTGTGGGGCAACAGCAAGGAACTGCCGAATTAGTGTTTGATCCATTTGTCAGTGGATTATACATGATAACTGCAATTCATCATCAAATAACTATTTTCCGACATACTATGACGTTAGAAATTTCTAAGGATTCTTACGCAAATCCAATTGTCGACCTAACTCTACCCGAAGACGCACCTGGCTCGGTACAGATTGTGCCGGGTGGTGGAAATAGTAGCAGCAACAATTCATCACCCTCAAATTCATCTGGTGAGCCAACAACTACACCTGCTCCGAACTCGGGAACCCCATCCGGTTCAAGTGCGCCGGGCAACGCTACGCCTGCAGCCGCAGGAAGTAAGATGTTCGTATTCGGTGATAGTATCGGTGTTGGTGTTCAAACTGCTGGCAAAGCGCCCGGGGCGGCAACCGGTGGTGATAGTCCTAAAGTTGTATTTAATAAGATGACTGCATATCTGTCTAAAAATAATATTAAGGGAGCTACGATACTTCTAAGTAGTGGCGCCTCTAATGGGGCTAAATATGAAGTTCAGGGTGATAAAATTTATCCGCAGAGAGAATTTGAATATATCGCAAAGCAAATTGAAGCACTTAAAAAGGCTGGCGCGGCCAAGGTTATTCTGCTTGGAACGGCATCAGGCTATTCTACTTGGTTCCCCAAAACAAAATATACAAAGGGTAAATATCGAGTTGATTTGCGCGGCGTAAACGATCAATTAAGTAAAATTGCAGCATCAAGTGGTGCGCAGTTTACTGGACCGCTTGAACAGTTTGACGATTTGAAAACAGATGGAATTCATCCTTTCGGTGGCTACTCTAAAATTTGGAAGAAATACTCAGGTAAATAATTATGGATAATATTACATCAAACAATAATGCAAATTTTTATTGGTGGTTCGGTTGTGTGGAAGACCGAGACGATCCTCTACGAATGGGTAGATGCCGCGTTCGTATTATGGGATATCATATCGATGATACTGATATTCTTCCTACTACAGATTTACCTTGGGCTATTCCTATCGGTCCAACAACATCGGCTGGCACTTCAGGTGTAGGTTGGTCGCCAACTGGTCCAGTTACTGGATCGTGGGTAGTCGGTTTCTTTGCAGACGGCGCAGACGGACAGCACCCTATGTTTTTCGGAACAGTTGGTTCTATTCCGGGTGGACTTTCTGGAAATGGAGATTGTGAACCGGGTTCTGGACCAGGTAATCAGAACGATCCCACTGGTTCTGGTCCGGGGTCAGATCAAGATGCTGGCCAGCCAATTAATGGCGGCCCGCCAAACCAAGAGTTTTGGACACTTGTTGCTATTGTTGCGTGTGAGGCTGGCGTAAGTCTTGCTCGTGCGCAAGATAGAGCCGACGTTGCCCAGACAATTTACAACAGAGCGGCGGCAGCTAAGAAAAATGGATATACCAACGGTGGTGTAAGAGCTAATATTATCGCTGATAAACAGTATGAACCTTGCTGGTCTAGACCTCGCGCAGGCAAAAAGAACATTGCCAACAATGAATGGAAAAATATCACCGATGTGAATAGTGCCGCTAGAGCATGTGGTGGAGGAATAACAGCAAAACAACTTATGGAAGTAGCAAGGCAATTGAAAGACGCAACATATCAAAATAATGCGAAACAATTTATTGGTGCAAGAACCGACTTTAGAGGTAACCCACATAAAAATGATGTAATGACTCGTGTAGATAGAGGAAACGGAAATCTTTCTAACGCATTCGGATATAATATTAACGGCCGTTATAGGGGTGCAAATGGAATAGCTCAAATTCCAAATTTTGTTACTAGTTATAATTTGGGCGACGGTAAACCAACTGTCACCACTACAGCAACCCCCGCTAAGACCACAACTGCCAAACCCGGAGTAAGATAATGGCCGATTTTACCACAATTACATTGACTGCGGAAGACCTTGAGGGGCATATTCGAGCGGTTACTGACAAATATGATGATGATTTCAGCATAGGTTCCTTAAGCTCCGAAGCGATTGCAAAACTACTTACAAATTCTGCCGAAGCTCTCAATAAAATATATCCGACCAAGGGTGTATTTGGTGATGGCGGAGTTATTCACACTCTATACGAAAGAGTAGATTCTCGCGGTAGATATGGCGCGTGGCGCTTTACTGTTCAACAGTTAGTGGACGCAGGCGCAGTTGATCAGACTATTATTCCGTGGGCGGCACAAAGATTGGCTGCATCTGGTGATGGTCCTTATGTAGCAGAAAGAAGATCATCTTGGGCAGACGAGGCATTAAAGCGTTTTGCCACTGAAAATGATGATATGACTTTTGCTTCTCCGAGAACAGAAGAAAGAAATAATATTCAATTCTATCTGCTGGCAAATAATCCACCCGCAGAAATTCCCTTCTCTAAAAAGATGATACGCACTTCTGGGGTATCTCCCTTTGCGTCATTTGTATCGTCTTCTGAAATCAATCAAGTATATTTTGCTTACGAATATTTACAATTTGTTTACAAGATGTTTGTCACCGCGAGAATTGTAAATGAATTAGGACCCTCTCAAGAAACTATTGCGGGTCTATTGTCAGTTGCATTGTGCGAAAGTTATGATGCTGCAATAAACTTTTCGAATAACGTTATCAAAACAAACACAGACGGCGTATCTGCCAGATACTGGTATGATATTGGCTGGAATTCAGTAGCAAAGACTCCTCTTGCTACAACAGAAGCCTCTCCTGTTCCAGATCCGGCTGCTACCGCAGTAACGAACGTAAAGAGTACCGCAACATCGGAAGAGCCACAAGAAGGTAGTGCGGCGGCAGTTACGTCAACTACTACCGATAATGGGAATCCAAATGCTGAACCTGAGAAGAGTGATACGCCACCAGCGACAGCGGATTCAGCTCAGGTTGCAGAGGCTGCGGAGGCTACATCTACAGAAAAGAATACGGAAAAATATAATAGTAAAACCATAACAGAAAATATTATATCGTTAACATATTCAGTTTCTGGCGCAGAGGGTGCAAAGGGTGCATACTCGGCTAGAGTAATAGAAATTTCTAATAGCAGAATTTTAGCAGCTTCTACAAGCTCAAGCATTCGTGAAAATATGAAATCCGAATTGCTGTCTCAAATACAATCCCAGCAGGATAAGTATCAGAGAGATTTAGAAAGCATTGCATCCGATGTTGCCGCTGCAAATCCATTGCTAATAAATTTTGGAAATGCAGAACTTGTTTACCTGTGGCAAGGAACTAGTGGCACAATTTCTATTCGCTATCAGAGTGATACTATCTCATCTTGTTCCGTTACAAATACAAACTTAGATGAAACCTCAGTTTTACAGTTCATCGCAGATGTAGATAGTAAAATTAAAACTTTCACCGGCGAAAAGAAAAATGATGTAACTAATGCATTTGATAAATTAAATGTTGCTACATTTGCCAGCGTTAAGAATCTATATGATGTAGATGAAAAAAGCAAATATTTAAATGAACTATTAGATTCATTGGCTGCGATAAACTCTTCGATTTCTAGTGGTTTCGATACAGATACTATACCACTTGAAAACTGGAGAAATGTCGTAGCGACCCAACCAGCCGCGACAACGGAGACTGGTGAAGATGGCTCAACTTCTGTAACTCAGACACAACAGTTTTCTGACGGTAGTTCGACAACTGTAAAAGTAACAGAAAATGCAGACGGAACAGTATCGAAGCAGAAAGAAGTTGTTCCAGTTGCGCCGCCTCTAGAGAAAAAGCCCGATACTAATCTTGAAAAAGAGGGTAATGTTCCTCACCCGGAAACTGATCCTGGTATAGCGTCAGGTCCAAATCACTTATCTTCAAATGATGCGCAAAACAAACCACAGAATACTACGACTGCAAATCAGAAAAACCAGTCAAAGGGATTTCAGGATCCTAATAGGACGTATCCATCTAAAGACCATCAAAATAAACCAGATACTAATCCTCTAGCAGTGGGTGAAAACTCTACACATATTCAGAATTCACCTAAAACACCTGCTGGTGATAAATCTGGAATGAGTCGAGGTGCATCTCCCGCTGCCAGAAATGCTACAAGAAAACGTGAAGTAAAAATGGCGGGCAGAAATGGCGCAACTTGGTCACAGCCAGAATCGCCATATGCGGCACAATATCCATATAACAAAGTCTTTGGTGGCGAATCTGGACACGCACTTGAAATCGATGATACTCCTGGTGCAGAAAGATTGAACTTTGCTCACCGCTCTGGTACATATGACGAAACTGGCCCAGACGGAACAAAAGTAAGTCGCATCGTCGGTGATGGTTATACTATCTACGACAAAGATGGCTACATATTAATTGAAGGTCAAGCAAACGTTCACGTTGCTGGTAAATGCAACGTATTCATTGCGGGTGACACCAATCTAACTATGCATGGTAAAGCATCGATTGATATTCATAATGATCTGGACTTAAACGTTGGCGGTCACATCGCTGTTACTGCCGGTAAGGGTATATTTGTTCGTAACCAAGGCATCTTCTCACTTGATAACGTAGGTGATATTGAAATGCGAGGTAAGGGCAATCTTACTCAAGAGATTGTTGGTGCATATAACTTAACAACAACCGGTGGTTATAATATGACTTCCAAGGGTGACTCCCATATTAAGGTTGTTGGAGTTACCTACTCTACTTCTAAGGGTGACATGAACTTCTGCACCGAGGGAGTATTCAAAGCCAAGTCAACTGGTGATATGAACTTGAAGACTGGCGCTATCATGAAGCAAGAAAGCGCGGGTGCTTTCAACACAAAATCTGGCGCCGCAATCAATCACGAAGGCGCAGGAAATATTAACTTGAAGGCGCCTCTTGTTGCATCTTCGCCAATTGATACTTCAACCATTGATGTATCGACTGCAAATGTTACAACACTAAATGCTGGCACAACAAACCTCAAGGGAACACATAACTCAACCGATGATACCACAAATATTCGCGGCACAACAACTGCTAGTGTTACTGTACCAGCAAGCGCAGTGGCATCGGTAGAAGCAGATTGCGCACAGGCAGCTCCATTATCCGCACCAGTTCCTTTGGAGAAGCCAGTAAGTATCTCTCGCGGTGCAAGCAATAATCAGAGTTTAGCGGATTCTGGTAACGCTGGCACGGGTGCAAATGGAACTGGTCCGAGTAGCACAGGTGAAACTCCTGCCATGGCGACTGACGGTTCAGATAATAGAGATACCAGTTGCGTCAATGGAACAGATGGTTCAACATCCAATAATGGTGATGGCGTTAATGACGGCTCAGCTTCTCCGGGTGGTGAAAGCGTAGTTGGTCCATATAATCCTCCGCCAAGTGGACCATATAATAAATCTCCATCCGGTAAGACTTATGCTCTACCCACTGTTACTGGTAAAAATATTCCACAAACACTGCAACTATCAGATCACTATACTGTTAAAGACCTAATGGCTGGTTCTTACTATAAGGGCTATTATCAGTCAGTGAAGCACTGGGCGGTTCAGGATATTCTTATCAATCTTCAAGCAATGGCAAACCTTGTATTGGAGCCATTGAGACTCAAATATCCAGGCTTCACTATGACTTCTGGGTATAGAACTTATCCATATGCACCTGGTAACGGCGCAAAACTTTCCGCTCACCACATCGGCTGCGGCATCGATTTTCAGTGGCGAGGAAGAAACTATAAGGGTATGCTAGAAGTTGGTAACTGGATCGCAAAAAATATTGCGGTTGACCAAGTAATCTATGAAGCTCAAAGTTGGATTCACATCGGTCTGTATGCACCAAGTGCATCTGGTAGAAAACAAAGAAGACAGTGGTTTGAATCTGATAAGAATGGTAATTCAATTAAAGGCAAAATTTATAATGCTGGCATTCGTGTATAAATATACTCATGGCTATAAAACAAGTAAACAAAATATATTCGGATATTGATCTAAACTTCTCGTCACATCCCATAACTGGTGATGTGGCGATGAAGTATGATGTGCAGTCAGTAAAGCAGTCTTTAAAAACATTAATTCTTACTCAATACTATGAGCGTCCTTTTCAGCCAAGATTAGGGTCTCCTATTTACAAATTATTATTTGAGAATTTAGATGTTATTACCGCTAATGCATTGAAGATTCAATTAGAACTATTGATTGCAAAACATGAGCCAAGAATAAAAACACATACGGTAGACGTTCTTCCTTTGTATGATAGTAATTCTTTTAGAGTTGAAATATATTTTCATGTTATAGGAATTTCCGAACCAGCAACATATTCAACTATTCTGAGAAGAAGAAGATAAAATGGCAGAACTAAATGTCTCCGATCTTGATTTTGACACAATCAAAGAAAATCTAAAAGGTTATTTGAATTCTCAAACGGAGTTTTCAGACTATAATTTTGATGGTTCTGGTCTGTCCATTTTACTTGATATTCTAGCATACAACACTCACTACAATGCTACTCTTGCACACCTTGCAGCAAACGAAATGTTCCTCGACAGCGCGGTGAAAAGAGGTTCTGTAGTATCGATTGCAAAGTCTATGGGCTATACTCCTAGAAGTATGACTTCTGCTAAAGCAGTCTTAGATATTATCATCACGCCATCTACTTCTTACAACTCGACTTCTCTCACATTAGAAAAGACTGTTGGCTTTTCTGCCGCAGCTAATGGTAAAGTTTATACATTTTATCCAAAAACTTCACAAACGGCGCAAAAGATTAATGAAGTCTTCACGTTCTATGATGTTGAAGTTGTAGAGGGTTCGAGACTAAAAAATACATTTACAATTGATCAGGCAACTCTTTCTGGTCCGCTAGTTATTCCTAACTTAAATGTTGACAAATCTTCGTTTAAAGTTATCGTGCAAGAATCCGCGTCTACTCCTACCGTTGAAACATATTCATACTATGACAGCATTTTAGATGTTGATAGCACATCTAAGGTATTTTATGTGGATGAAAATCCATACGGACTTTATGAGATTAGATTTGGAGATGGTGTAGTCTCGAAACAACTAACTGTAGGAAATATAGTAACTGTAGAATACATTGTCTCAAACGGACCAGCAGCAAATTATATTTCTGCATTTAGCATGAATGGCAATTTAACTGGCTCTGGCGAAACTAAACAAATATTCACCAATGTATCCGCAGCTGGTGGAGCGAATGCGGAAAGCATAGAATCTATTCGCTTAAACGCACCTCTGTATAATGCAGCAAAAAATAGAGCGGTAACAGCAAACGACTACTCGGCGCTTATCAAATCTCGTTTTGATAATGTAAATTCCGTCATGGTATGGGGCGGCGAAGAAAACGATCCACCAGTATATGGCAAGGTTTTTGTTTCTATCGATCCTCTGCCGAATTCTATTATTACTGCTTCTGATAAAGACTTTATTGTTAGAGAAATAATTAAGCCAAGAAGCGTTGTGTCGATTCAAACCGAATTCGTGGATCCAATTTATCACTATCTCACGGTAAATGCCACGGTGAGATATGATAGAACAGTCACAACAGCAACTAGCGCAACTATTCAGAGCGCGGTAGATGCGGCAGTTAGAACATACTTCACAGAAAATCTTAACGCGCTAGAGAAGAATTTTTATTATACAGATTTGATCAAATACATTCAGCGAGTTTCTTCTGCTATCTTCTCGGTTTCTATCGACCTTAAACTTCATAGAAGAATTGGTATTTACGAAGCCGCAGAAAATGTTCTCGATTTAGTATTCAACACAGAAGTCGAACAAAATTCTTTCCGTAGTTCCAATTTCTTTACTACAATCGGTTCGGCATCAGCAAAAGTATACCTCACAGATAGAATTGATAATGACCCGTTATCAACCACTGGTGATATTGTTGCAAGAAGAGTTGACACAGATGAAATACTTCTACGAAATGTAGGAACAATCAATTACACAAATGGAAAAATTCAAATTCCATCTATCTTCATCACAAGCACAGTTGATGAATTTAGATTTTATGTTACTCCAGCTGGTACTGCTCCAGATGTATTGACCGTCGACCTAACCAGAATTGCTGATATTTCGACCGCTGCCGTATTTCCGTTAGCTGCTAGAAATACAGTTCTTAAATTAGACGACTCAGGTGGAAATACGCTAGAGAATATTTCTGCTGGTCTAATTGTGAATGCAATTCAAAGTGTTGGTAAGTAATGTCTCAGGTACCTTCATACTATAAAAAGGTAGTATCAGCAACAATCGTATCTGGTGGCTCAGGGTATACCTCTGCACCGGAAGTTACTTTTGTTGGAGGTAAATCTGGAACATCGAACAGTGCATTTTCGACTGCCGCCGGCACCGCAATAATTCAAAATGGCAGTGTTGTTTCTATTGAAATTACAAATGAAGGGTTTGACTATCTTTCTACACCCGAAATTACATTTTCTGGCGGGGGTGGAAATGGTGCATCTGCTACAGCAAATCTATTAACAATAGACAGTATCTACGGAGACTTCAAGGGTTCTCTGGGTCATTTGATTCAACATCAAGTCCCATCATTTGTTCGACAAGAATATCCGCAGTTTGTTTTATTCCTTGAGAAATACTATCAGTTCTTAGAGCAAGATAATCAAGCTAATAACATTATTTTACAACTTGAATCATTTTCTGATATTCATAGAACATTAGATTTATTCATTCCTCAATTTAGATCGCAGTATCTAAAGTATTTTCCTAAAAATACAAGAGTAGATGAAAGACTTCTCATAAAATTCATTAGAGATTTTTATGAGGCTAAAGGCTCTGAAAAATCTATCAAGTTTTTATTCCGTTTGCTATTTGATGAGAACGTTGAAATTTATTATCCGTCGGAGAATATTCTTCGGGCGTCTGACGGTGTTTGGATCACAGACAATGTAATTAGACTTACACCCACGGATGGTGAAAATGTTTTCTCTCTAAAGGGTAAAATTGTCGATGTTGTTAGCTACTTGTCGATTGGCAGTATTACATCTCAGTTAAAAACCGAAGTAATTATTCTAGATGTTAGAAAACTAGCGTATACATCACCCGCAATCTATGAGCTAATTGTTGATAGAGACATTTCAAATATTCCAGTTCCTGGATTCGGTGCGACCGCTACAGTTGTTTTGGCGGAAGATTATACAATCGATACGATTGAATTAGATTCTGCTGGCTTTGGTTATTTTGCTAATCCGGCAATAGTTATAAACTCATATACCGGCACAGGTGGTGCAGCAAAAGCTGTTATCAATTCGTCTGGAAATATATCCGAAATAATTTTAACAGACCCGGGTTCTAAATACGGCGGCACAACAGCAGGCGGTGAAGACTATTATTTCGATGGTAATAATTTTCTTTCAGATGATGACTGGCCGCAGGTTATAGACACAACATTCAGATTTAATTCCGATGACGCAACAGCGGTCACAGAAATTTATGTGAATAAAAATTCTATATATCGTGATAGCTCCACGTGGCTTGAAGATATTGCAGATCAAATTTCAAATACAGACGATACTGGCTATCTTACTTTATTCTCATCAACAAAGCAATTTCTATATAAAGTTACTGCCGCGGCAGTTGATAACACTACATTATACGACTACTGGAAATTCATTGTCGAATATCAATGGGGTACCGATGGTAATTTCTCCAATGCAGAATCTTGCACCATCGCTTTCTCGCCAACAATTGTTATTCCTTCTGTAGAATTTTCAACTGATAGCATTTCAACAAGCATTGTTTCGAAGACTACTCCAAATATCAATTATGGTAATCTTCTTCGTATTCTAAGTTCGGTTAGCATAGGCGATGACACTCTTGCATCGGGAGAAACTAACTACGGTTTCAAAGAGAATACGATTTATGATATCGTGGAATCAGGTTCAACGGGATTATATGCATACTCAGGTTATTTTGCCGGTGACTATGTTCAGCCGGGTATTAACAACAAGGCATCTATCAAGGTAATTACTGTTAACGCAAACGGACTACCAACTAAGATTGCCATTGCATTCTCTGGTTATGGATTCCAATCACAAGAATTTACCGCGACGATTACTTCGCCCAATGGCAGTCAATTGGATGTAGTTTGTGTAACCGGATCACAATTTACCACGACTGGTAGATTTAAAGATTCTCGCGGATTCCTTTCAGATGCTAATAAACTTCAAGACAACTACTATTACCAAAACTATTCTTATGTAGTTCGTTCAAGTGTTTCTGCTAGAAACTGGCTAGAAATTGTAAAGAATACAGTTCACCCTGCCGGTATGGCAATATTCGGCGAATTGATGATCAATCAAAATATTGATTTCAGTCAGAATATAACAGTTCTAGAAGATAAACTTCAACTTTATAGATTCCCAATGGATGTTGCAATCGCATCGGTTCAAACATTCTCGTTCGGTGTTGAAATTTTAAAGTCAACTTCTGATACAGCAACACAAAAAGAATTTGACCGTGCTACAGATTATCTAGTAGCATTCGCTAAAGTTACTTCCGACCAAACTACAAATTATGATGACCAAACCACCGAAGTTGGAAAGAATGTAGATGATTCTGTTGCCTCTGCCGACTTCCTTGATAGAGACACAAATATAATTGTCTCATATAATAGAGAGCCAGAAGATGTTGCAACTACAAGCGAAGCTCTTGACTTCGATCTAGGCACATCTAGAAGTGATACGGCAACACAAAAAGAATTTGACCGTGATGCGGACTATCTAGTAAACTTCTCTAAACTTATAACATATCAAGACGATCTTGAGCTGGTGGGTGATTATGTATTTGACCCTGCGACTCCGTATTTCGCAGAAAATTATGTCGAAGAACCTGGTCTAGCTCAAATTCTTGTTAACACAATAGATGTTACAGATATAGAAACTGGTAAAAATATTAGTGATACCGCGTCAACTATTGCGGACATTGATAATTTCATTGTATATAAAGTTCTTGTAGATACTGTGATTGCAACGGATACAATCCAGTCAATTGAACCGATGTTTATGATTCCAAATGATGACCCAATCATCACGGACATTGCTGAAATTACAACACATAAATTCTTGACTGACGGTGTTACTACTAGCGACACTCATAGTAAAAACATTCTCCAGGCAATTGAGGAAAGTATACCACACGGTGTAAACGAAGATATTAGTATTATTGAGCCGGGTAAAGCGGCTCAATCTACTCTTCACACAATGGAACATATATATTCTGATATCAATAAAAACCCAACAGAAACTACAACCACAACTGATACAGGTCTTATAAATATACAAGACTATTGGTCAGCAGATTTTGCGTCCGGGGATTATGTCGGCGCAGGCTATTCATTTTAAACAAGAAGGTAATTGACATATGATCAAAGAATTTCTCAGCGCAAAGGGTGTTCTATCAATCGCAGTTCGCGATGAAACAGGAGCATTGAAGCAAGAATACGAGGCAACAAATCTTGTTGTCGATACTGGTCTTGCTTACATTGCATCCCGTATGAAGGACACATCTAAAACCGCAATGTCTCACATGGCAATCGGTTCGGGTTCAACTGCACCTGCAGCGGGTAACACAACACTTGGCTCACAACTAGGTCGCGTTGCCCTAACTTCGACTACTGTAACAGCAAACTCAGTAGAGTATATCGCATCATTCCCTGCTGGTACTGGCACTGGTGCAGTAACAGAAGCTGGCATTCTAAATGCATCATCTGGTGGTGATCTTCTTTGCCGCACAACCTTTGATGTTATCAACAAGGCTGCTGGCGACTCGATGACCATCACTTGGACGGTAACTGTAGAATAATAGGTATATAAACTGTGCCTATTCTTCTGTGTAATCAGGCTAGAACGGAACTCGCTAGAAGTTTCTATCGTGACATAGCAAATGAAAATGATTTTTTGTATTTCTATGTTGCTAGAACTCAGGTGTGGAACGACGAAGAGGATCCGGAAACTCCTGTAGATTCCGTATCTTATATCAATGCGTCTAGAAAAAATATGATGTTAATGCGTAGAGTAACATCTGCGGATGCGGTATTGATGGCGACAAGATATGATTGGGTTTCTGGTACTGTTTATGATCACTATGATGATAAACTTGGTACCCTAATTGACCCGACAGACCCTGCATCTGAAATCTATACATCATATTCGGGCGCATCCACACTTAAAGATGCTATCTTTTATGTCATGACCGATGAATATAATGTGTATAAGTGTTTAGACAATAATAACGATTCTCCTAGCACGGTTCAGCCCACAGGCACAGATATATCTACTTTTGAAACCGCAGATGGCTATATTTGGAAGTTTCTATTTAGAGTAGAAACTGCCGATAGAATTAAGTTCCTGACTCCAGACTATATTCCAGTTCGGAAAATGTCCGGGGTTGGAATTCCTCTGTATGATGTAAACGGCATCATTGATGATATTAATCTAGTAGATGGTGGCTCTGGCTACACTTCGCCACCAACAATTGTAATTCATGGTGATGGAACAGGTGCAGTTGCTACAGCGACTTTATCTGGCAATTCAGTTGCAAGTATTAACCTCAATAATGCAGGTAGCGGATATACGTTTGCATATGTTACGTTCGAAAGCTCAAGTGGCGATGGCGCAACTGCCGAAGTTATCTTAGGTGGAATTGATTCGACTACGCCGCAACAAGATGTTGAAAGCGCCGCAATTGGTGGAACCGTTGATAAGATCAATATTATTAATACGGGCGTGGACTACATTCCGGGTGATGTAATTGTTACGATTTCTGGAGATGGCTCAGGCGCAGAAGCTATTGCTACCGTAGATGATAATGGCGAAATTGCCGCAATCACGGTTACAGATGTTGGCTCTGGCTACTCATATGCAAATGTTACTATAACAAATAACGTAGGGATTGGCACAGGCGCAACCGCAAGAGCGATTGTCTCTCCTCTATATGGTCACGGCGGAAATGCACAGAGAGAACTTTTTGCTGACAAAGTTTGTATCTCTGTAAATCTAGATAACGATACTTCCGATTATTTCTTTAACAACGATTTTAGACAACTTGGTCTAATTAAGAATGTTACTGAATATGAATCTACAAATTATTTTACTGACCAAACAGGCACAACACTTCATAAAATTGAAGTAGATGATATAACAAAATATAATATAGATGATATCGTTATTACAGATAGCGGTGGTAAATTCACAGTCATCAATATTGACCAAACCAACAATCTAATTGGTCTTTTATCCGATGTTGATCTAATAACATCCGAGAGTATAATTACAAATTTGACTACCGGTGATGATAATTTGACTATAAATAGTCTTACTGAGCCTGAAATTGATTCTAAAACTGGTACTGTATTGTATATCGATAACAGAACCTATATAATCAGACAGGAAGATCAGGTAGAAAAGATTAGAACTATCTTACAGTTTTAAGAGAGAATTGAACACATGGCACTGAATTTAAATGTTTTTCCTTATTTTGATGATACAGCCGGACTTGCTGGCGCGGATCTAAAAAATTATAATAGAATTCTATTCAAGCCAGGCTATGCAGTTCAAGCAAGAGAGTTGACTCAACTCCAGTCCGTTCTTCAAGGACAAATTGGTAAATTTGGCAATAAGATTTTTACTAACGGCTCTGTAATCTCGGGCTGCGAAGAAACGTTTGATACTCGGTTATCTTATGTGAAAATTATAGACCAGGATTCGAGTGGGAACGAACTATCGAATGACTTATCTGCATATGTAGGAGACGAACTTGTTTCTCCCACTGGCATGAAAGCAGTCATTGTTGATTACGTTCCTGGGAATACCTCCTCGCAGCCAGATTTAAAAACATTCTATCTAAGATATGTTAGTGGTGATAACTCTGATTATTCACACTTCTGGTTAGGCGAAACGCTTGAAGTAGAGTCAACGAATTCGGGTAGAAATGGTGATACGTTCGTAGTAGATTCGACGTATGGTCTTTCTGGCACATCTGAATATGATGCCGTGGGTCATGCTTCTGTAATGTCTATTAAAGATGGTCTAATTTATTTTGACGACAAATTTGCATATTTTTCTGCACAGAATGTAGTAATTTCAAAGTATGCAAATAAAGTAACTGGGGTCGTTGGTTTTGAACTCGAAGAAAGCATTGTAAGCGCCGAAGAAGATCAAACACTTCTAGATCCTGCACAGGGAACATTTAACTATCTTGCGCCAGGTGCTGATAGACTCAAGCTGACTTTAAATCTAAAGTTCTATCGCTGGGATGAAACACCACCTGCCAATTTCGCTGAATATCTAAAAATTCAAGCGGGTGAGGTTCTTCGCAAGAAGGATAACAATAATATCTATGCAGATATTTACGATATGATTGCCACCAGAACGTTTGAAGAATCTGGCAACTATACCGTAAAAGCACCAGCACTTCATATCAGAGAACACTTGAACGATGGTTCAAATTACGGTGTATTCACTGCGGGTGAAGGTGGCGATGCTAGAAAACTTTGGGCTGGCGTTGAAGCATCTACGTTCTATGTTGGCGGAAGAAGACATTCACCTGCTACTACAACACCGCTCGTTCTATATAAGGGAGTTGATAACGTAGCAATTACGGATCTACCCCTTACTTTCGATTACGGAAATTATGTAGAAGTAAATCAGCTTGCTGGTGTATGGAGCATTAGTGCAGGTACCCTAGTAACTCTATACGACGAAGCAAATACTGTTGTTACAGATGGGACGTTCTCGAATTCCACTGTTACTGGCACTGCTATTGGTACCGCCAGAGTCCGTCAACTTGTCTATGTGTCTGGTACTCCTGGTGCTGCAAATGCCGTCTACAGAATGTATCTGTATGATGTGACAATGACAACTGGTGCGTTCTCAGACGTTGGATGTGTATATTACAATAACGGCACTGCAAAGGGCTTTGCAGATGTTATCAGCGGCACACTAGTTGATAGCAATTATGACCGCTCTCTAATTAGATTCCCATTCCGTGCGCTTAAAACAACGAAGCCGGATGGTACCACATTTAATAACAATTTCTTATACACGAAAGAAATTGATGGTCAGATCGACACTAACGGGTCAATTACACTAAACGTTTCTGGAAAAGAAAGATTCCAGACAGGTACAAGTGGAACATTCCTAAAAGAGAACTATATTATGGTTCTCGGTGCAAACGTTACGCTTGATGGCACATTGCGATACAAGGGTGAGTTTGTAAATCTTTCATCGGCAACGGCAACTGTTGGTGGTGGTGGAACTTCTCTCACTATCGATCTTCCTGGCACAGCTTCCGCAATTACAGCGGTAAAAGTTTATGCTAACATTTCAGTTAGCAATGGTGACCCAACTCTAAAGCAATTGCGCGAAAATATATACGTTAAGGTAGATACGGCAACTGCTGGTGCGAGTGGAACATATCCATTAGGCTTCTCAGATGTTTATAGAATTGTTTCTATTAAGATGGGCGCATCTAGTGCGCTTTATGAGACTATTGCCGCGTCTGGTCAAGATGTAACTTCTGAATTTTTACTAGATACTGGTCAGACCGATACCCTTTATAAAACATCAAAAATTGTAAAGAAAGCTACAAGTTCTCTCGGCAGCTTGGCTAATAAGAAACTGGTCATCAAGCTAGACTACTTCACCCATGACGGCAACTCGCCATCTGGGACTTTCTTCACAATTGATTCATATCCAATTGATGATACTGGTGTAGCTGCTGGCACAATTAAGACGCAAGATATTCCAACGTATCTTTCTCCTACGACAAAAGAAACATACGATCTAAGAGATGTTTTAGATTATCGTGGAAGAATTGCTGATACTGCTTCAAGAACTACAGTTCTGGCCGATGCATCGGAGAATCCAACTGTTGGTACTGCACTATCGACACCTGTAGTTGGTTACACTTCTCCGGTAGTTAATACAGATTTCACGACAGACGTTTCATATTATCTTGCCAGACAAGATAGAATTGTTGTGGGTCTAACTGGTGAATTCAGAGTCATCACTGGTACATCAAGTATTACACCTGTTGTTCCTGTTGAGCCTGAAAATACGATGACAGTTGCTACTGTCTATATTCCGCCTTATCCATCACTCTCGGCTCAAGCGGCAACACTAGCAAATAGATCAGATTATACTGTTTCCTCGACTGCGGTTGAAAACAGACGATATACAATGCGTGATATTGGCGCACTGGAAAAGAGAATCAATCGTCTAGAATATTATGCATCTCTATCTCTCCTGGAGCAATCTGCGGCTTCGATGACCGTTCCAGATGCAAATGGTTTAGATCGTTTTAAGAATGGTATTCTAGTAGATTCGTTCATGGGACACAACATTGGTAATGTGTATGATGGAAATTATCATTGCGCAATTGATCCTATCAATAGAGAACTAAGACCATATTTCAATTTAGAAAATATCGACGTAAATCTAAACTGGTCAAAGAGCGCGTATGTTAGAAAAACTGGTGACCTTCTAACTCTTCCATATGTCGAAACTGAATATATGGCAAACAATTCTTATTCAAAGATAAGAAATTGTGTTAGTGAACTTCTGTTCGATTATATGGGTGATATTAGCATGGATCCGCCAGACGATAACTGGTTCGATACTACTGCTATAACTCCATCACAAATTAATATTGAGGGAACCGCAGACGCATGGAATAATCTAGCGGATGCATGGGGAACACAATGGGGTGATTGGAGCACCAATTGGACGGGTGAGGAGACGACTCGAGGTCCAGTCACTGCGGGCACTCCTTTTGTCGGTGGCGACGGTAGAACAGTATATCAAAGTCAAACACAACAAGTTACCACAACTAGAACTGGCACTCAAACGAGGGCGGGAACACAACTCGACGTTTCAACATCGACAATTCCACAAACTCAAACAACCGGCGCTAGAGTAGTTGACGTTTCAGTTATTCCATATATGCGCTCGAAGGTTATAACCTTCAAAGCAAAAAGATTAAAGCCCAATACAAGGGTTTATCCATTCTTTGATGGTATGGATGTATCGGCACATTGTCGTCCAATCTCAACCTTGCTTGTAGATTATCAACCAGAAGACCCAACTTCTGGCTACCTAGACGCTTCATTCCTAATCGCAGGTAAAGAAGCATATGGTTCAACTCTAGTATCGGATTCAGAGGGTGTAGTCTGCGGTCACTTCTTGATTCCAGAAAATACATTCAAAACCGGTTCTAAGATTTTCAGACTTGTTGACGACAAGTTTAATAGATCGTCATTTACAACCACATGGGCAAATGTAACGTTCACCGCTAGTGGTTTTAATCAGACGGTACAAGATACGGTTGTATCTACTCGTCAGGTACAACTTGCGGTATCAACAGTTAATGACAGCGAAAACTTGAGACAATCATCTACAGTTGAGTCTCGCTTAGGCGACAGAGTAGTTGGAACACTTCCACCTCCACCTCCGCCGCCGCCACCAACTGTAATCTATGTTGAACAATCTACTACACCATCGCCAGTTGTAACTTCGACGCCTGGTCCTACTCCATCGTCTACAGTAAATGTTCCGACAAGCACAACCACAACAGCTGGACCAACTTCTACAACTACAACAGCGGGACCATCGCCCTCTACTACAACTACAACTACGGGGAAAGTGCAGCCCCCGGTACAGCCGCCGCCGTCAACAACTCCAGACCCATGCGCGACGGTTGAAGTATGCTCGCCGCCATGGACGGAAACAATCACAAGCATCGAATATGTTGATGTTCCTGATGTATGGCGTTATGGTAGCGAAATTTACGGTGGTTTTTATCCTTGGGCAGAAACAGTTCAGGCGCCGCCTAAGGTTATTACTGAAACTGTCACGCATGAAGGCATTTGCACTCAATTTAATCCGTGTGAAGTTGCGACAATTCAAATCGGACCGTTTGGCTTCGACCCTATCGCACAAACATTCTTTGTTTCCGGAATGAAAGATGGCATGTTTGTAACATCGCTCGATCTTCGTTTCCAAAGTAAGTCGACCACAATGGGCGTAACTGTTCAACTTCGCGAAGTTGAAAATGGATATCCTAGCAACAGAGTTATTCCTTTTGCAGAGAAGTTCTTGGCTCCATCAGATGTTGACGTTAGCGAAGATGGTACCGCACTTACTAGTTTTGTATTCCCATCACCAGTCTACCTAAAGACTGAAACTGAATATTGCTTCGTGGTTCTTCCTCAGGGCAATAGTCCAGACTATAATCTTTGGGTGTCTGAATTAGGTGAAAACCAGTATAATACAAATACAAGAATTTCTCAACAGCCTAATGCTGGTGTTCTATTCACTTCTGCGAATAATAGAACATGGACGGCATGGCAGTCAGAAGACATTTCATTCCAATTGAACCGAGCATCATTCTCAATTGGCTTGCCGGGTGTTGCCACATTCTCGAATTACAATACTGATTATCTGAAACTTGCAGATTATACTAATGGATATTTCAATCCGGGTGATGCAATCTACAGCTATAATATTCAAATTGAAGACGGTGGCACAGGCTATAGCAACGCAACTGTTTCGGGAACACTTACGGGCGGTAATGGAACTGGTGCGACTGTAGCAGTAACAATTTCTGGCGGTTCTGTCACTAACGTGGTTGTTACAAATCCAGGTATTGGTTACACTACTGCGCCAACCGGAATTAGTTTTACTAGTGGCTCGCCAACAACAGTAGCTTCGTTTTCAATCGAATATGTGAAGGGTATTGTCAAAGAAGTCAATACTTTCTACGGTGTGGCAGAAGTATCTGTTATGGGTTCGGTTGCATTTGTCGCAGGCAATAGAATAACAAATAATTCTACTATTGCTACCATTTCAGAAATTCAAGATAAGAAGGCGAACTTAGTAAGAACTAACGTTGCGTCTATGTCACCAAATAGCACTGAATTGAATTGGGGATTAGGTCTATCACAATCAGCCGATACGGCAGGTCCTGCCGGTCTTATTGGTATGATTAAAGATCAGGATCTTCTTCTTCCAGCAGAATCTTATGTTCGCTCATACTCGAATGAACTTGAAGTTCTAGGTGGAAACAAATCGACAGAATTTAGTGCCGTGTTTGGCACTAGAAACGAAGCAGTTTCGCCGGTTATTGATATGAAGAAAAATTCTTTAATCATTGTTCGAAATGATATCAATAACGATGCAACTAATGAAACATCTAATCGTGGTAATGCAGCATCTAGATATATCTCAAGAAATGTAATTCTTGAGGACGGCCAAGATGCAGAAGATATGAAAATATATCTATCGAGTCTTCTGCCAGCTGGTACAGATGTTAAGGTGTATGGTAAATTCAGAAATGTCGATGACGCAACGGCACTAGATGATATCGATTGGATTGAACTAGAGCGTGAAGTTGAGCCAACCGTGGCATCCAGAAAAACGCAGACAGATTATGTCTACAATATTCCAGATGCCTATAAGAACGGCGATAACGTATATACATATAATATAGGCTCTTCACCAGTTACGGGCTTCAAGACTTTTGCTGTTAAAATTGTTCCTCTATCGGATAATACTTCTGTTATTCCTGTAATCAAGGATTTCAGAGCAATAGCACTACAGAGATATTGATATGGAAAAGATAAAAATTGAACACTCTGATAACTATGTGCGTGACAGGCATTCAAAAGCCATTTTGTCGGCCGACAGTGGTGGATTAGAGGCATATAAACGCACAAGAGAGAGAATGAAACAGATTCAAACTTATGGAGATGATATAAATAATCTCAAGACAGAATTTTCAGAAATAAAGTCTCTCTTACAACAGATACTTAAAAATCAGGATAAGGCAACATGACAAGTATTACCTTTAGAGATGTAAAGGGATCTCCTTTAACAAACGCGGAAGTTGATGCCAACTTTCGAAATTTAAATGATAATAAGTATGAGTCTGGAGATAACCCAAGTTTTGGTGACCTAACTCTTACTGGCACACAAACGAATTCTTCTGAATCTGTTTCTGCCGCGGGCACGACACAGGGCACTGCTACCCCATTAACAAAGACAGTGGTTTTTGTAACGTCGGTAACGGCATCTAGTGCAGAGGGTGTTGCCTTACCGGGCGCTGTTGCTGGACTAAAGATGGTGGTGACGAATACAACTTCGACTAACTTAAAGGTTTATCCAGCCTCTGGTGATGGTATAAATGATTTATCAGCTAACGCGGCATTTACTATTCCGGGTGAGTCTTCGATGGAATTTTATGCTAAAGATAGCACCAACTGGCTTTCTTTAACACAAACTGTCATCTATGATTCGAGCGGCACAAGACTAAATTAAGGTTATAAGAAATGAATCCTCTAAAGATCAAGGCATCTGCTACGCCGATAACCTCTTCAAACTTTCAAGGTTTGCAGACCATGTCGGATACAGAAGTTAAAAATTATATTGCTAATAAGATCACAGTAGGATTTGCTGGCGCGGCAAATAATGGTTCTAATACTGCCGACCTTAATGTGGATACAGCAAATGTATTGTCTGGCACAGCAATCGGCAGTTTTGTTGATACTGATAGAAACGAAGCAACAGGCACTCACCCAGCTACTGGCGCTATTACTACTACAACTTATTATGCAAAGCAAATTACTGCAACCGATTCTGGCACAATCACTAATCGCCCAATCGGTTACGATACTGCAATTAGACAGTTGACAGATGCCCAGATTAATTCGGATATTCTCGACAAAGCAATTACTGCCATGGTCACTGAATCCGATTATACTGCTGGTCAATATCGCCTAGCTGGTTCAGCTCCATCTGGTGGCACATGGACCGCTCGTTACACGATTACCGATGTTGCCAACGGTGGTAATACAACTTATTACATCTGGCAGAAGACTGCGGCTACATCATCACCTGATGCCGATCTTCGCCCACTTAAAACATACAGTGGGAATAACGTAAAGCAAATGTCGGATGCTGAAATTCAGGAAATGATTCCTTATTTCAGAAATCGTATTATCAGCACTGGTGTTGGTACATATAAACTACAAGCATCGACACCTGCTGGTGGAACATGGGTTCAAATGGGTTCTGGTTCTGATACTCGTGAGCAAGTTGCATCACAGAACTATACTGGCACTTATGGTGGTACTCGTTCATACAGCACAACTTATGGTGGTAACAGAACTTATAGCACCTCATATGCAAATACTTTCGCTGGTACTAGAACATATTCTAACGTTGCATATGCTGGTAACAGAACATATTCTAACACATATGTATCCGAATTTGCTGGTACTAGACCTTATGCGGGTTCAAGAACTTATTCCGGAACATATATAACACAGTTTTCTGGTACTAGACCATATGCTGGCTCTAGACCATACTCAGGAAATTATATTCTGTATTACGGTGGTTTTGTTGGTGGAACGTTTGCCGGTTCTAGAACATATTCGGCAAACTATGTATCTGCCCCACAGAACTTTGCTGGTTCGTTTGCTGGCACAAGAACATATTCTGCAAACTATATTTCCGGCACTCTATACTTTTCTAGTGGATACGCCGGTTCAAGAACTTACTCTGCCAACTATTCCGGTTCGAGAACATATTCTGGTACGTATGGCAATACTTTTGCTGGTTCTAGAACATATTCTGCAACGTATGCTGGTACAAGAACTTATACGGGTTCGTATTCTGGTACATATGCTGGTGACACAATTCAGGCAACTAAAGATACAGTAACTACAGTATCTCTTTGGATTCGCACCGCTTAAACTATACTATATACTTTATATTATTTCTTTTTATGGAGATTTGAATGACTGTGGATGAAGATGCCATTGTATTGGATTCGGCTACTATTACCGAAACAAAAGATTACGAAGAACCTTTTTGGTTAAATAAAGAACTAAAGCAAGTAATGGTGATTATCATCTATCCAGATGGTAAGAGACTGCCTGCATCCGTATCTGGCGAAGGCAGCAATCCAGATTATATTGCTATCATGGAAAAGTTCACGGAAGAAGAAATTGACGATAATACTCGACGCCGCGAAGAGCGCCGCGCCGAAGAAGTTCGCCAACGCATGGAACGTTCAAAGGTCGATATGCAGCGCCGCAAAGATGAGGCGCTATTCGAAGCCAAGTTGGAAGCCTTTGAAGTTCCTATTATCAAAAAATCTACTAACAAAGCCATGAAGACTAAGATCCGTAGATCGAAGTCCGCGCTAGAAGTTATGGCATATGCTACCATGCTTATCATGGAAGAAGAAAAGAATGCAGAATAACGGATTTGTTTATGTAGCATCGCTTCGTAGGGGTTACTATAGGGCAGCCAAAAACTCCGCATTATCTCTACTAGACTATTGGCCAGAAGCAAAGATTACATTATTCACTCACCCGGAATGGGTAGAACCCGGTGACGAAGAAATCTTTGAAAACATCATCACCGATGGTGTTCCCTATCACAAGAGAGCTAAACTATGGGCGCTGGATAAAACACCATATGACTTGACAGTTTATATGGATTGTGATACAGAAGTTCAACACGAAGACATTCAAAAAATCTTTGACCAGATTCCAGATGATGTTGATGTTTTGTTTACTGCAAATCGCCCATACAATGCAGCCCTCACAAAGTTATCAGAGACAGAAGAGATGACCGAACACTGCGGTCTATTTGTGTATCGCAACAACCCTCAGACATTAAAATTGATGGGTGCCTGGTGGGGTGAATATTGTAAGCAGAATGAGCCTGGTTTTGATCGACAGCATTATCCAGCAGATGCACTCCAGTGGGACACATTCACTATGTGGCGACTATTGACCTACGGCAACATGGGTGTGAAGACAGGGAGATTTCCAGATCCAGACGCACGATGGAACTTCGTTGTCGGATATAAAGAAGAAGAATTACGGGGACAAGAGATTGTCATTTATCACTACACGTTGCCACCGGCAGTCAGGGACAAGTAATGAAGTTTTCTAACAGTATCAATCCAGAACTTCTGGAAATCCTGATGCCCTACACAGAATGGTTCTTTTCGCAAACTGATCTTGATAGTCTACGAGAGCCAGACAGACGCCGCGGATTTGATATTGACAGCGGCACTTCTGAAAAGTATATGAATGAAATCGTCGGCAAAGATGGAGAGCATGAAGGCTATCCAGAAACCGCATTCTGTTGCGATATCGGAATGGTAGATTCTGTCCCCAAACATCACCGAGACATGCAACAGAAACTAAATCGTGAATTGATTTCGTTTCTAGGCGCTAAAAATAATGCAGTCCATGTTTATTATCCAGAAAATGGATTTATGGGTTGGCACACAAACTGGAACGCAAGCGGCTATAACATTCTTCTATCTTATAATACAGAAGAAGGCGGGGGCTTCTTTAGATATCTAGATCCAATAACAAAAGAAATGGTCACTCTTTGGGACCCCAAGGGATGGTCGGTCAAGGTCGGTTATTTCGGTAGGCGTAGTGAGACTGATAAGGTCTTCTATCATTGTGCTGGGAGTCGCAGTAAGCGGCTCACTCTCGGTTATGTCATTCCCCATGAGGACCTCTGGAAATCGATGGTTGAAGATATTTCTGGTGTAGATTTTACTGATCTTTGAACTTTTCACGCTCAACATATTTGTTTACTAATTCCTCTAGAATAGTCAATTGTTCGTGCATCTTTTCAAGGTCATCTAGCATTTTGGGCACAGCAAATTTGGCGCGCTGAATAATTGCAGTCTCGTAATTTTTAATACCTACAGTTGCAACTTGTATTCTCCGTCTACGGAGAAATGCATTAATCCGGTTCCATAGAGACGGCTTTCTCTGCTTAACTAGATTCAATTGATTGCCACGTTCTTCTGTTGCCTTATTCCTCGCCGCAATAATTTGTTGTTCGCGGGCTTTTTCGGCAGCTTCTTTTTCTCTTAGTAGCCGTTCGTTCGCAACACGCAAGGCTTCAATCTCAGCAAGAAGTTCTGGATTCTTTTTTGCGGCTTTCTTTTCTAACTTCTCTCTTTTCTTGGCCTCTTCATCGGCAGCGGCTTTTTGTCGTTGTAGCTCTTCGTATTTCTCTTGTGCAATACGTTCTTTTTCTAACTCTTCTTCCGATGGTCCCTGAGGTTCCTCTGGCACAACAACTTCTTCTAGCTGTTCTTGTAGATTGCTATCTAGCCATTCCTGGGCGATAACCTCTTCTACGGGTTCGGCAACTAGTGGCTCTGGAGTATAATCTTTTGGTGGTGGCGCTACAACTCTAGCTCGTCCCATATTATTTCCTTCCTATTACCATAAATCTATCAAAGTCTACCTTACCATCCCATGACCAATAAAACTGATTGATGTTGCCACTATAGAGAACATCTTCAACACCAACATTTTCTATATGGTCTTCAATTGTTGGCACACAATTTATACCATACATTTCACGGAACACATTAGATGACTGACATGCAAAAATGCAATCTGGATTTGCAGTAGTCATATTCTTCAAAGGATACATAGTTTCGCAGCCAAGAGAAATTACTACATCTGTATTTAGTGCATTGATATCATGATATGCAAACGGTACATCCCAATTAAGATGATTAAGTTCAATATCTTTTTCAGTGTAATAGCGATTGAAGACTTTGGACAACTCCAATGCGTCTTTGTCAATATCGATTAGATTTAACTTCTTTACGCTTAGATTTTCGCAAAGCAAAGGAACAAGAGGAAAACCAAGCCAAGAGTTTAGAATTGTGATATCAAGTTTCTTAGTGAAGTCAACATGTTTTTTCAGTTCTTCCACTAGCCATATTGCAGCATCCATTGTATTTGGATTTAGAGACTTGCGAAAGTCTTCGTGCTTCCATGGCATCTCATGGTTGATCTTTTCCAGACCTTCACCCCAATTACGATAGTTATTCAAAAAATTATAGTTTAGCATCTTGTGGTCTTTCCATTGAATCATATAAACAAATTAGTGGCTCTTCTCGTAGAACTTGTTCCCTAGTATCTGTCGGCCACATATATCCATAATTGTAACTGTATACCCAGCCGTCCGGAAAATAATCGATCTTTAAAAGACGTTCTCTTTGATGACCGAACATATTATCAAGACCGCGATAATAATAAAACATTTGGTCAGGATAATCTCTAACGAACTTGGTGATTTTATCAACATCCAATTTGTCATTCCATCTCAATACACTCGAATTGAGGTCTGTATACTTATGAGGAATATCCTTAGTATCACTTTTCATCTTCTTTAGATTGTGCCAATGTGTTCGAATGAAAGTAAGTTTATCTTCGGGATCATGTTCAACAATACAATCAATGTTCTGTTGAATATCAATATCCAGATCGAAGAATAGTTTCTCACCTTGTTTACGAATAAAATGTTTGTCAAATAGATAAAGTTTATTCCACCATTTTTCGTAATAGTTATCAGCCGGTAGCGGAACAATAATTATTTCTGGATTCAATCCAACTTCATGTTCTGTTATACAGTGAAACTCAAAATCACTGGTGATATGCTTCTTACATTGCTCAAACAATTTATTGACATATTCTGGACCATATTTGAAGCCCCATTTTACGGTGTAGATATTAATCATCAAACATTCCAATGCTCTAATAGGTCAGGGTCGACTAGCGATTCTTGTTTTACTTTACCTCTGCGGTCATCTTGGAATGGAAGTAAGTCTACATTAAAGACACACAGAATACAATCTTTTCTATATTTACCAACCTCAAGATCGCCTTCGTGCCAGTTACGACCACGATTATATGAATACGCAAATGTGCTTGGGAAATGTCTCCAGAGTGGAGTATCACTAAAGTCACCCCAACGCCAACTGTGATAGTTATCAGTTCCATCTGTAAATGTGAACCAGATACGCTCTTGATGTTCTAGAACATCCTGCCAAATACATTCTGTCTGATCATCTGACCAGACCATGCAGCTACCATTTGTATATGCGCCATGCGCCAACTTGAAGTTGCGAGACTTCATGGGGCGAGGGTCTTGCCACCATGACCGCAACTTAGTGGGATTCTCTAGGTCGTAAGTGATGATTGGCGACAAATCATTTTGTATGATAACATCAAGGTCGAAAAAGACAAATCTTCCAGTGGGGTTATCGTCTGCGAAGTTGTGCGTATTGAAGATGAACGTCTTTGGTCTGTCCCAACAACGTGCCATGCCGTATTTGAAATCATCTGAACCAAACCAGTATTTCGGATGAATGTCGGGAATGTCTGGGAAGTCGATGACTTTAATTTCATTTTCAAATCCATCACTGTTGTCTGTATAACAATAGAAATGAAACTCAAAATTATCTGGTGTATGCTTCTTTGCCATCCGATATAGACGGTTGACAAACTCGGCATCATATTTGGTACCCCATTTACAGCAAACGTAATTAACTCTCATTTCCATAATCCAATAATATTCTTATCTTTGCACTCTGACAATTCAACATGGTCTTTTGTAGATGGATGAGGAACGTTATCAGTATTAAATACACAGATTTTGGCATCATCTCTAAACTTGAAACGTTCTACGTCATCTGGATGATAACGTCCTCTGTTCCAGGAATAAATCCAATGGTCAGGAATGTTTTTCCAGAAGTCTCTTTGTCGCCAGAAATGATAGTTGTCAGTTCCTTTGAAGAAAGTTTTGAAAATGATTTCGCTTTCTTCCCAAACATCATAATATATATGCTGACATTGACCGTATGACCATAGCATCATGCTAGAGTTATAATATGTGCCTCGGGTTTCAATAAAGAATCTTTCATCAAGTTGACCAGCTGGCTGCCAAAGACTATGAGCAATTCTTGGCTTTTTTGCCAGCTCATCAATTTCATCGATATTATTTTGAATAACAATGTCTAAATCAAAATAGCAAAATTGATCTTCCGGTTCACAGTTAATCCATTCTTCTGAATTAAATACCAGAAATTTTGCTCGGTCAAAACAATATTCTTCTTTACCGAAATAATATTTTGGATGCAGAAGGTCGTCATCTGGAATAGGAACGACCTCAATATTCTTATTAATCTTCTTTGCATCGTCTGTGTAACAAATAAATCTGAAATCTTTTGTATAATTCTTCTTTACCATCTTGTAAAGATTGTTCACATACTTTTCGGAATATTTGTCACCCCATTTGATTGTTAGAAAGTTCATCATATTTCTTGTCATATCCTGGATAATAATCTAAACCATTGAGTAGACATACTGTATACTCTGGTCGGTATCTGTCTACAATTCTCTTTTCTGGGTCGTAGTAATCTGCTCCGTAAAGAAACGAATAAAACTCGCCCTTGGGAAACCACTTAAAATCAAAATTCTCATGCCATAAAAATCTATCGTCGCCCCAATACTTGACCATGTAATAGTCCATGTCTTTTTCAAAGTGTTCCCAAATCTCTTTGGCTTTTGGACTACCAGAGCGCCATAGAACGGCACTGGAGTTATAGTTACTCAAATATTGTTCGCTATAAGACCTAGCATTTTTATCCACCCAACTTATATCTTTCCAATATGTATAGCATATAGTTGGGCGTTCGTCAAGATAATTCCATAGATGATCAATATCTTTTTGTATTCTAATGTCGAGGTCAAAGTAAAGAACATCACCCAAATCTTCTAGGCCATACATCCATATTTTAATAAAAGTACCGTCCACATCTTCTGGCAAAGGAATTACTTTGACTCTGGGATCGAGGGTAGTGTCATCGGTGATGCAGACGTAATTATACTTGCCATCCGTCGCTTCGATGATACGATCTACATCTTCTTTGGAATATTTTGTTCCGTATTTCAACATCAATATTGTTTTCATTAGTCATCCAAAAGTATAAATAAGAACATAAAGATTTATAAGGGTTCTCATGGCACAAGTTCAAAACATTTATATTGATCAAGGAACAACGTTCTCGTTTACGATTGCCGTTGCCGATCAATATGGCGATGTAAAGGATTTAACAGATTATGAGGCTGCCGCTCAAATGCGTAAGTCTTATTATACAAATACATCTATTGATTTTACCACAGACGTATCTTCACCGTTAGATGGTGAAGTTACTGTTAGTTTGACGGCAGAAGAGACTTCTGCAATCAAAGCAGGTAGATATGTCTACGATATAGAAATCACAAGCAGCGAAGAGACACTAAGAGTTCTCGAAGGTATTGTAGTAGTCAATCCGGAGGTAACTAAATAATGGCTATAAAAGTCACGGTTCCAAACAGCAAAACTATAAATACAAGCATAGTAAGTAAGCGTGGCGCTGCGGCTGTCCAATCTTTGGCAGATGTGGATGCAACCGGTTTGCAAGATGGATATACATTGATTTACAATTCAGAAACAAGAAAATGGGAAGCAGTAAATCCCGCAACCGCAGTAGCTCCCACAGCAATTGACGGCGGAACGTATTAAAAATATAATAGTAAGAAAAGGAAAACAGAATGTCAACTATTATTCAAATTAAGAGAAGTTCGGGTTCAACTGCCCCATCAACTTCCGATCTATTAGAAGGTGAAATGGCGTATGCAGAAGACGCAGCCAACAATGGTACCGCTGGCGTTCTGTATATCGAATCCGTAAACTCTTCTGGTGGTGCTGTTATCGACGCTATCGGTGGTAAGAAATACACCGCCGCTGTTGATGGTGCTACAAACGCAAACACTGTATCAACAATCGTAAAGCGCGATTCGTCAGGTAACTTCTCGGCAGGAACAATCACTGCCGATCTTACAGGTGACGTAACTGGTACAGTTTCATCTATTGCCAACCACGACACAGATGCTCTTGACGAAGGTTCAACAAACCTTTACTTCACAGATGCAAGAGCAAGAGGCGCAATCAGCGTTTCTGGCGATCTTTCGTATGACTCAGTAACTGGTGTTATCTCATATACAGATGCCGGTGTATCTCTTTCTGGTTTCGACACAGATGATCTCTCTGAGGGAACGAACAACCTTTACTTCACAACTGGTCGAGTTGAAACTGCCGTAGACAACTATCTCGTTGGCGGAACAGGTATTTCCTACTCAGCCGGACAAATTGATCTCGACAATACGACGGTAACTGCTTCTTCTTATGGTTCGGCATCGGCTGTTGCAACTTTCACAGTTGACTCTCAGGGTCGTCTGACTGCGGCAAGCGATACTACTATTGATATCACTGCATCGCAAGTTAATGACTTTACAACTGCGGCAGAAACTGCTATTGATGGTCACGTTACTGGCGGAACAGGACTTACCTACACCAACGGAACAATCGATCTAGACGATACCACAGTAACTGCCGGTTCGTATGGTTCTTCAACTCAAATCCCAACATTCACAGTTGACGCACAAGGTCGTCTGACTGCGGCAAGTTATGAATCAATTTCTACCGATCTTGATATTGCGGGCGACACTGGCACAGATACAATCTCGCTTGCCTCGGAAACTCTGACTTTCACAGGCGGAACAGGCGTTACAACTTCGGCATCTGCTGGTGCGGTAACAATCGGCATCGGACAGGATGTTGGAACAAGTGCGGACGTTGATTTTGGTAGCGTTTCGACCGACACAATCAAGGACTCTGGTGGCACAACCGCACTTACACTTGACGGTGCAAACGTTACTGTTGCTGGTAACCTAACAGTTTCGGGAACAACAACTACTGTTAACTCGACAACACTTACTGTTACTGACCCTCTCGTATTCGTAGGTAACGACAACAATGCAACCGACGCGGTTGACCTTGGTCTGTTCGGTATGTATGATACAACAGGTTCGCAAGACCTTTACGCTGGTCTGTTCCGCGATGCATCTGACGGCAAGTGGAAGCTCTTCAAGGGTCTACAATCAGCGCCAACAACAACTGTTAACACAGCTGGAACAGGTTACTCTGTTGCTACTCTTGTTGCTAACCTCGAAGGTTCGCTCTCGGGTGGTACAGTTTCCGGTCTATCATCTGCAATCGCAGTAGGTGACGGTGGTACTGGTGTAACAACTCTAACTGCTAACGGTGTTCTGTTCGGTGGTGGCACAAGTGCAATCAGCGCAACCGCTGTTGGCACTGCCGGTCAAGTTCTAAAATCAAACGGTTCAGGCAATGCGCCTTCGTTTGGCAACATCGACGGTGGCACATACTAATAAATTATAGGGGAGGGACTATTCCCTCCCCACATTTTGGAGATACATAATGGATCAAACTAAGTTCATCAATTCGTATATTAATAATTTGGCAGAGCAACTTAAAGCATCGACGCTTGACAACATCATGGTGAAAACCCAGTTGGCAATGGCAAACGAGACTGTAGCTGAATTGACAGCCAAGATACAGGAATTAGAAGAAGCATTAAAACTTGCATCTACTACTCCTACCTCAAACAAAGCCGCTAAATCTGACTGGGACGAAGGTACGTTTAAATCAGATGAATAGGACTTAGCATATGTCAACGGTCGTTCAAATTAAAAGAAGTGAAACTACGGGCGCCGAACCAGGTGCAAGTGATCTCGCAGTAGGCGAACTGGCCGTAAATCTTGAAGATAAGAAAATCTTTTCCAAGAAGACAGACGGCACAATAGTAGCATTAGGTGGCGTAGAAGTAAATGATGGCGGCGCGGCAACAAGCGTTGCTACCATCTCGTTTGCTGACACCGCGTTTAGTGATTTCGATGTAGATACAACTACCACGCCAGGCACTGCGATCATTCGCCTCAACCAGCTAACAGACTTAGATTACGGCTTGATCACAGATGCGGTTGCAGCATACAATTCTGTAGATTACGGGAGCATTTGATATGGCAGCTAGAGTAAAACTAAGAAGAGGCACAGCTTTACAACATCAAAGTTTTACTGGTGCCGAAGCGGAAATCACAGTAGACACAACGAATTGGTCTGTTAGAGTTCATGATGGTTCCACTGCTGGAGGCCATGAACTTTTAAAGACTTCATTAGATAACATAGAAGACGGTGCCATTCTAGATGGTGGAACATATAGCTAAATAGAGTGGGATTAGGAGATACAAATGGCAACGATTTTACAACTTCGTAGAGGCACTACAGTCCAACACTCTAGTTTCACTGGTGCAGTTGGTGAAGTTACTGTAGATACAACTAAAGATACTGTAGTAGTTCATGACGGCACCACTGCGGGTGGCTTTGCTTTAGCTAAAGAATCTGCATTATCTGGATTTATTTCATTGACTGCCCTTTCAGGCGGCACCGGTCTAGATTATAATAACACAACTGGCGTATTCGATATTGATAGCACCGTAGCTACAAAAACTTATGTTGATACTGCGGTTCAAGGCAAAGACAATACGGATGAAATCACAGAAGGCTCAACAAACCTCTACTTCACAAATGCTAGAGCAAGAGGCGCAGTATCGGTAACAGATTCCGGCGGCGACGGCTCACTTGCATATAATAGCACAACTGGCGTAATTACATATACTGGACCAAGTGCCTCAGACGTTCGCGCCCACTTTAGTGCAGGAACAGGCATCACTATTACTAATGGTGCGGTCGCAGTAGATTCTACAATTGCCACTAAAACTTATGCAGATAATGCCGCGACAACCGCAGTTGCCAACGTTATTGATACTGCACCGGAAGCATTGAACACATTAAACGAACTTGCTGCCGCACTTGGCGATGATGCCAACTTCTCGACCACAATCACTACCAGCATCGGAACTAAGTTAAATTCTTCTGCGGTTAGTGCATTTGGCTTAACTCTAGTAGATGACGCAGACGCCGCCACCGCACGAACAACACTTGGTCTTGGCACCGCAGCTACAACCGCTGCTACTGCTTACGCTACTGCCGCTCAAGGAACTAAAGCGGATGCTGCCTTACCGTCTTCAAGCGTAAGTGTATTTGGTCTATCTCTAATCGATGATGCAGATGCCGCAGCCGCAAGAACGACATTAGGACTAGGCACCGCAGCAACTACAGCATCATCGGCATATGCTACCGCGGCACAAGGTGCTACGGCAGATGCGGCTCTACCAGCAGCATCGTATACCGCCTCAGATGTTCTAACTAAACTTAAAACAGTTGATGGTGCAGGATCAGGACTTGATGCTGATTTACTAGATGGCAATTCAAGCGCATATTTTCGTATTAATATCTATGACTCTGCAGGGACATTATTGAACTAATATGACAACTGTAGTCCAATTAAAACGAAGTGAAACCTCTGGTTCTATTCCTAGTGCAAGTGATATTGCAGTAGGAGAACTTGCTGTAAATTTGGCGGACGGCGCACTATATTCAAAAAAGACTGATGGTAGTATCATCGAAGTCGGTGGATATAATCCAGATTTTTTCACAGTACCAGAAACCATAGATTTGGGTGATATTGCTGGAGTCAATCCGACAACCTATGATATGGGTTCGTTATAAATAGTCCTAAAGAGGACACGATATGACAATTTCATCTAGACAAGGACTAATCGATTACTGTCTCCGTAGACTCGGATTTCCAGTAATCGAAATTAACGTTGATGACGATCAAATAGAAGATCGTATCGATGACGCTTTGCAGTATTTTCAAGAGTTCCACTTTGACGGTGTTGAGAGAGTATATCTCCACCATCAAGTAAGTGGTGCAACGCTAAGATTTTCTGGTCTTTCTTCGCCCAGCTTTGAAGCAGGTGAAACATTACAGGGCGCAACTTCGGGTGCAACATGTAAAGTTATCTCTATAACTGGCACTACTCTATCAGTAAGTAAAGTTAGAGGAACATTTCAGGCATCTGAAACAGTCACGGGTGTAACATCGGGCTTTAGTAGAGCATTGGCTCCATCGAATCCATATACTGCGGGTGACATTCAGAATGGATATGTTTCCATTCCAGATTCTGTAATTGGTGTTATTAGAGTATTACCAATCAATGGTCCTAGCTCTGGTATGAATAATGCAAACAATATGTTTGATGTTGTTTATCAATTCCGTATGAATGATATGTATAATCTTTTGTCCGCGGACATGATTTATTATACACAGATGAAGCAATACCTTTCGATGCTAGACATGCTTCTAGTGGGCGATAGGTCGTTTGCATATAATCGTAAGACTGACAAATTAGAAATTCATTGCAACTGGGAAGATGTTTTTGATCCTGGTGATTACATTATTGTAGAATGTTATCGTATAGTGGACCCAAACACATATACACAAGTATATAATGACCGCTTTCTCAAGACTTATGCTACTGCGCTAATCAAAAAGCAATGGGGTGACAACATGAAGAAGTTTGGTGGTATGCAACTACCAGGCGGTATCGTCATGAATGGTCAACAAGTCTATGATGAAGCAGTAGAAGAAATTAGAATGATTCAACAGGACATGCAATTAAGTTCCGAGTTGCCAGTCGATTTCATGGTGGGCTAAGATTATGCCTACAAACTTCTACTTTCAATCAGGAAATACATCTGGCACAACAAACGAACAACGTTTGTTGGAGGACCTGATTATTGAAAGCATGAAGATTTATGGGCATGATGTTTATTATCTACCTAGAACAATTGCAAATGAAGATCCAATTCTAGGTGAAGACCCATTATCGTTCTTTTCTCAGGCATATCCACTGGAGATGTATCTAGAAAATACCGAGGGCTTTGAGGGACAGGGCGAATTGTTGACTAAGTTTGGTTTTGAGTTTCGCTCGAATGCCACCTTTGTTGTTGCAAGACGCCGCTGGGAAGAATCCGTTGGTAGAAATGCAGAGAATTTACAACTACCAGAGCGCCCGGCAGAAGGTGATTTGTTGTTCTTTCCGAAAACAAAAACATTCTTTCAAATTGATTATGTAGACTTTCTGAATCCATTCTACCAGCTAGGTAAGATTTATACTTATAGAATGTCTTGCTCTACATTCGAATTCAGTTCTGAAAATATTGATACTGGTATTTCAGAAATTGATGGTATCACGGATGGTAAGACGCAGGATTCTCTATCGTGGACTCTGCTAATGCAATCTGGTGATCGAGTATTGACACAAACCACAGATGCAATAATTCAACAGAAATACGGAACAACGAATATTGACCCTCTAGATGATGCCAATGATTTTGAGTATGAAGCAGAATCCATTCTAGACTTCACAGCATTCAATCCATTTGGCGAAGTGCAAGTTAGGACGGCAGCATAATGTTTTTGAAACAACATTTTTATCATCAACATATTAGAAAAGCTATCGTAGCATTCGGTACTATATTCAATCAATTGACGGTTGAACGTAAAAATTCCGCCGGTGAAGTTGCACAGTCTATTCGAGTGCCACTGTCATATGCACCGAAGCAAAAGTTTTTAACTCGCGTTGCGGCAGTTCCTGGTATTGACCCAGCTTCAATGGCAATTACTTTGCCAAGAATTGGTTTTGAGATTACAGGACTGCAATATAATCCGGCGAAGAAAATCAATCTACTAACAAAAAATGTTGCGGTTGGTGCGACCGATGATCCTAATAAATTAAGGTCGCAGTTCACTAGCACACCATATGATATGAGTATTGCATTATATGTTGCTGCAAAAAATCAAGACGATGGCTTACAAATCTTAGAACAGATTTTGCCTTTCTTCAATCCAGATTTTTGTGTCACTATCAATGATATTCCAGAGATGGGAATCAAAAGAGACTTACAAATCATTCTTGAAAATATCTCATACGAAGATAATTATGAGAGTGATTTCACGCAAAGAACAACTTTAATCTGGAATTTAAATTTTACACTCGGACTAAACTTCTATGGTCCAGTTGAACAGCAATCTATTATTAGAACCGCGATTGCAAATACATATGCAGCAATCGACCCTAATAGTTCAACAATAAACTATCAAGTTACAACAAATCCTTCAGATGCTACCGTGGTTGATAATTGGGATTATGTGGAGCAATTTAATGAAACCTTCGAACAATCAGTATGATAAATTAGATGCCATTTTTGGCACGCACATGGAGGAAGTTCTTAATAATAAAGAACAACTGCCAGCTGTGGTAGAAGAACCATTGGTACCAGAGATTGTGTCTACTGGCGATGATATCGAAGATGACTATAACGTGGCTAGAAGTAAGCTGAATACTACTCTAGAGCAAACGGATCAGGCTTTGCAGGGTATGTTAAATGTTGCCCTTGCTAGTGATAGTCCTCGCGCATATGAAGTTGTGGGTCAGCTACTAAAGATTAAAGGCGATGCGGCTAAAGATTTACTAGCTCTCCAAAACGCAAAAAAGAAATTACGCCAAGAAGAGCCAAAGAAACAGAATATTGATACACAAAACAATATCATCTTTTCCGGTTCTACTTCGGATTTACTCAAAGCATTGAAAGCAGAGAAAGCAAAAGTCATAGATCATGAGTGAGGAATCCTCGTATCACGGTAATATTAACTTAAAGCCGCTGGGTCACAAACATAATTTTACTTTAGAGCAACTGGCAGAAATTGAAAAGTGCCAGGAAGATCCAATTTATTTTATTGAGAACTACTGCCAGATTGTTACTCTTGACCACGGTCTACAGCTATTCAAGTTGTATGATTGTCAGAAAGAAAAAGTTCTTCACATTCTAAACAATCGTAAAGCTATCCTTATGGAAGGTCGCCAGCAGGGTAAGACTATTACATCTGCGGCTTGTATTTTGTGGTATACTCTATTTCAAGACAGCAAGACAGTTGCTATTATGGCCAACAAGACAGCCGCTGCTAGAGAAGTTATGTCTCGTTATCAGGGCATGTATGAGAACTTGCCACTTTGGATGCAACAAGGCGTGAAGACCTGGAATAAAGGTGACGTAGAACTAGAAAATGGTTCTAAGATTTTCACCGCTGCTACAACAGCATCTGGTATTCGTGGTAAGTCAGTTAACTGGCTATACATCGACGAAGCCGCAATCATTCCAAATACCGTTGCAGAACAGTTCTTCGCTTCTGTTTATCCTACGATTTCGGCTGGTCAAACTACTAAGATTCTATTGACTTCTACTCCGCTTGGCTATAATCACTTCTGGAAATTCTGGAACGAAGCAGAGAAGGGTCACAATGGCTTTGTGCCTATGTTCATTCCTTATCATAGAATTCCAGGTAGAGATGACGCATGGGCAGAAGAACAACTAAAACTTCTTGGTGAATTGAAATTCAATCAGGAAGTTCTTTGTGAGTTTCTTGGCTCAAGTAATACACTGATTAATGCCAAGACATTGGGTGCGATGAGTTCTATTGATCCCATCCACTCGAAAGATGGACTGGATATTTACGAAGAACCAGTCGATGGTCATATCTATGCAATGGGTGTAGATACGGCGCGTGGTGTTGGCGGTGACTATTCTGCTTTTACCGTATTAGATGTTACAGAAACCCCATATAGATTGGTGGCCAAGTATCGTGATAATAAGATTGCGCCTATGTTGTTTCCAAACATCATAGCGAAAGTTGGTAATGACTATAACAAGGCATATATTCTAGTCGAAATCAATGATATTGGCCAACAAGTGGCTGATATTCTCCACATGGAACTAGAATATGATAACATTTTAACAACTGTAAAGACGCAATTAAAACAGTATTTGTCACCGGGTTTTGGTACAAAGACACAGCGTGGCGTTAGAATGACTAAACAAGTTAAACGACAAGGCTGTTTTGCTTTGAAGTCCATACTTGAAGAGAATAAACTACTAGTATTTGATGCCGAGACTATTTCTGAGTTCTCTACTTTCATTGAAAAGCAGGGAAGTTGGATGGCGGATGAGGGTTATTTTGATGACCTTGTGATGAGTTTAGTTTTGTTTGCTTGGATGACAAGCAATCCTTACTTTAAAGATATGACAAATGTGGACATTCGTGAGAAAATGTATAAAGACCAGATGGATAGTATCGAAGATGAGTTGACTCCATTTGGTGAAATAAATAGTGGATTTCAAGAAGATTATTTTGTGTCGAACGGCGACCTGTGGAAAGTATCACAAGATGATGAAGCGCCTGAACGTAAAAACTGGATGTTCTAACTGTAACTTTCACATTTTATAAATAAAAACATAAAAACGACAAGTGAATATTGTCTAGTTTACAACGAGGAGAAGAATATGGCTTTTCAATTATCGCCTGGTGTTCTAGTAACTGAAAAGGATCTAACTAATGTTGTTCCTGCAGTTTCGTCATCGGCAGCCGCATTTTGCGGGGACTTCGCTTGGGGTCCAGTAAATACAGTTCAACTAGTTACATCTGAAAACGAACTGGTTAAAAAGTTTGGTAAGCCAGGCTTTAGAAACACAGTAGATTGGTTCTCGGCTGCTAACTTCCTAGGCTATGGCAACAACTTACAAGTTGTTCGTGCCGTTCCAGAAGATGCTGAAAACGCAACTTCCGATGGCAATGGTATCTTCATACCAAATGAAGAAAGCTATCTAGCAGTAAATGCTAGTGGCGATAACGGCGAAGGCGTATTTGCAGCCAAGCATCCAGGTGCTTTCGGTAACGGTCTGACCATTGAAATGGCAGACAACAATACCTTTACTGGCTGGGATTATGCTGGCGAATTTTCAAAAGCCCCAGGTACATCAGGTTATGCTGATACGGCTGATGCAGTAGACGACGAACTACACATTGTTGTTGTCGATACTCGCGGCGTTTTCAGTGGCGTAAAAGGTACTATTCTAGAAAAGTTTGCTTTCGTTTCTAAGGCATCGGATGCTAAGAATTCGGACGGCTCTTCTAACTACTACAAGAACGTTCTGAATGCTCAGTCAAAGTATGTTTGGTGGTTAGACCATCCAGCAGATGGCGATAACTGGGGTTCTGTAGCAAGCGGCGTAGTAGATGGTCAATTCGACAATCTTAACAGCCGCGTTGTGAACACTCTCGGTGGTGGATCAGATGGCACAGAAGCACCAGTTGCTGGTGATATCACAGCTGGTTATGCGTTGTTCAAGAATAAAGAACTTTATGACGTATCTCTGATCATCACTGGTGGTCATGGCTCAGTTGTTCAACAATATTGCATTGACGATATTGCTCTAGACCGCCTAGACTGTGTAGTGTTCCTTTCACCAGATCTCGCATCTGTTCTAAACAATTCAAATGATGCGGCCGCGGACGTTGTTGCATACAGAACAACCACAGTAAATCGTGACACATCTTATGCTGTCATGGATTCTGGCTGGAAAGTTCAATATGACCGCTACAATGATGCATACGTTAACATTCCTCTGAACCCAGATACAGCTGGTCTTTGCGCCCGCACTGACAGAACGAATGATGCATGGTGGTCACCTGCTGGTCTGAACCGTGGTCAAATTAAGAATATTGTAAAACTTCTTTGGTCGCCAAATCAAGCCGAGCGTGACGAATTGTATAAGAATGCAGTTAATCCTGTTGTTACCTTCCCAGGTCAAGGCACTGTTCTTTATGGTGATAAGACCCTTCGTTCTAAGCCATCTGCATTCGACCGCATCAATGTTCGTCGTCTGTTTATCGTGCTTGAGAAGGCAATTGCAACCGCTGCTAAGTATCAACTGTTCGAATTCAACGATGTATTCACTCGTTCGCAGTTCCGTTCGCTAGTCGAACCATTCCTGCGTGACGTTCGTGGTCGTCGCGGCATCTATGACTTCCGCGTTGTTTGCGATGAAACAAACAACACCGGGGAAGTAATCGACCGTAATGAATTCGTTGCTGATATCTACATCAAGCCAGCGAAGTCGATCAACTTCATTTACCTAAACTTCATCGCGACCCGCACAAGCGTTTCGTTCGAAGAAGTTGGTGCCTAATAACCCGAATAAATAAAATTATAGGAGAAATCTAATATGGATATTTCAGCATTTAAGGGGTTACTAGGGGCTGGTGGTGCAAGACCAAACCAATTCAGAGTAACACTAAACACACCAGCAGGTGGTGGTGCCCTAGACCAGAAGTCTCTTCTGGTCACAGGTGCAGCAATGCCAGCATCAAACGTTAATCCAACAATCGTCCAATATCGTGGTCGTGAAGTCAAACTAGCTGGCGAACGTATCTTCGATCCGTGGACAGTTACGATTGTTAACGATTCCGAATTTTCACTCCATGCACCACTTATGCAGTGGATGAATTCGATTAATAACGTTAATGACAATACCGGCGCTATTACTCCAAATGAGTATTATGCTCAGTTGGAAGTTGAACATCTTGATCGTAACGATTTCACAATCGCCAAGTATGTTCTTAGAGATGCTTTCCCAATTAACATTTCGGAAATCGCTCTAAACTACGGACAAAACGATGTGATTGAAGAATTCAGCGTTACGTTCCAATATCAAGATTACGTCTACACTTCAAACAGCGGTTCTGTAGGGGCCGCTTAATTGAAAGACTTTTAAATAATGGAAATTTTTGGTTATAAAATTGAGAGATCCATGGCGCCACAGACAGAGAAATCGTTTGTGGCGCCAACGGACGATGGTGGCGTAGAAACTATCAGAGCCGGTGGCTATTATGGCACATACATCGATATCGATGGCACCGCAAATAATGAAGTAGAATTGATTCGTAAGTATCGTGAAATCGCAATGATGGCAGATATTGATACTGCTATCGATGATATTGTAAACGATTCTATTGCAAACTTAGATGACGAAGCACCAGTAAAGATTGATCTGGATGACGTTGAACTTTCACAGAATATCAAGAAATTAGTTCAGGAAGAATTCCAAACTATTCTTAATATGCTTGATTTTAATCTAAGAGCGCAAGATTACTTTAGACATTGGTATATCGACGGAAGACTATTCTTTCACAAGGTTGTTGATACTGCAAATCTAAAGAAGGGTCTAGCTGATATACGCTATATCGACCCAAGAAAAATTAAGAAGATGAGAGAGATCCTAAAAGAAAAGGATCCAAAAACTGGCGTAGAGTTTATTAAAGAAATCAAAGAATACTTTGTCTATAATGACAGAGGTCTTGTTCCTAATAAAACTTTTACACCAGCCGCATCACTCTCTTCTACTGCCGGTGCAACAATGCGCATCGAAAAGGATTCTATCTGCTTTGTTCCTTCTGGCTTGAAGGACATGGACAGAAACATGCCGCTTTCTTATTTGCACAAGGCTATTCGCCCAGCAAATCAGTTGCGTATGATGGAAAATGCCGCAGTCATCTATCGTATCACTAGAGCACCAGAGCGCCGCGTATTCTATGTTGACGTTGGTAATCTTCCAAAGATTAAAGCCGAACAGTATCTCAAGGGTATTATGAACCAGTATCGTAACAAGGTTGTTTACGATTCAAACACTGGTGAAATCCGCGACGATAAAAAGTTTATGTCAATGCTTGAAGATTTCTGGTTGCCACGCCGCGAAGGTGGTAGAGGCACACAGATTGAAACTCTACCTGGTGGTCAGGGTCTAGGCGAAATGGGAGACATTGAATACTTCCAGCGCAAACTATATCAAGCGTTGAACGTTCCTATGTCAAGACTAGAACAACAGACTGGTCTAAACTTTGGTCGCGCCGCAGAAATTAATAGAGACGAATGGAAATTTACCAAGTTCATTTCTAAACTGCGCCGCCGTTTCACACTTCTATTTGATGATCTACTAAAGACACAACTTATTCTCAAGGGCGTCATTACAGAGGCCGACTGGGAAAAGATGAAGTATGACATTAGATATGTTTTTGCAACCGATGCATTCTATACAGAATCCAAGGAACAGCAAATCCTACAGTCAAGAGTTGAAATCTTGCAGGGTGTTGCACCGTTTATTGGCACAATGTATAGTAAAGAATATGTTCAAGAGAACATTCTTAAATTGTCGGATGACGAGATTAAAGAGATTAAAAAGCAAAATGATGCAAGTCCTCCTGAAGTTTCGCCGCCCGACTATTCACCACTAGAAGGCGAACCGCCAGCGGCGATTCAACAGCAAAACCAAGGACAAGATGATGGACAACAGTAACATTAGTGACTTAATAAATAACATTGAAAACGGCACTTTTGCAGATGCCGAGCAAGTTTTTAATGATATTATGGATCTTAAAGCAGGCGAACATCTAGATAACATGCGACAAGATATGGCAAATAGTGTGTTTAACGATACGCCAGATGAAGAAGATTTCGACCACTACGAAATCACCGATGAGAATGACCACGGCGACCAGGAAGAGATAGAGGGAACAGATGAAGACCTATAAGCAACTTCAAGAGCGCATCAACATGGCGAAAGCCAAGATGGGTGATGTTATCAAGGACTTCCAGGATTCGGATGCTCCTCAATTCAAGGGCAAGTCGGCTGAAAAGCGCCGCCAGATGGCTATTGCTGCTAAGTTGTCAAACGAAGAAGTCGAACAGACCGACGAAGAGCTAAAGGGCGACCAACATAAGATTGACGCCAACAAGAATGGTAAGGTTGATGGACACGATTTTAAACTTCTTCGCTCTAAGAAGAAAGTTGAAGAGTCTTCTGATCTAAAACCATTCATCGTGGTTCACGCCAAGCATGGTAAATTTGAAACCCATGCAGGTTCTACATATGAAGCTGCTAAGAATGCCGCAGCACATTGGAAAACTAAAAAGGGTACTGCTGGCATGGATGTGCATCGTGCGGATATCACGCACTCAACACAACACGTCGGCTAAAAGCAAAGGGAATAGCAAATGGCAGCTACTGTTTCTGTCTTAAAATTAACACAAGTTCACGGGGTAGTAAAAGTCCGCGGCACTGGCGCTGGCACTATTGCTCTTGCTACAACCCTAAAGAAGTCAACTGAATCTGTTAGCACACCTAACGTTCATATTAAGTCAATCTATTATTCACTAGCAAGCGGTGCCTCTGCAACAATTGTTAGAAATAGCCAGACACTGTGGACATTAAACGATCAAGGTTCTGGATGGCTGGACTTTGCTGGGTGGTCAGACAATGAAGAAAGCACTTCCAATATTGTTGTTACATTCACTGGCGGTGATGGCACGGTAGTTTTAGAACTTACTAAGGTAGCTGGCTATGGTCCGCAGCAACATCAAGACGCAGACGGGGATCTAGGCTAATGAAACTTATCACAGAAGTAAACGAACAAGTTCGTTACATCACAGAAGAAAAGAATGGTAAAAAAGCACTCTATATCGAGGGCGTTTTTCTGCAATCAAATTTAAAGAACCGTAATGGTCGTATGTATCCTGCTGAAATCATGGAGAAAGAAATTTCTCGTTACATGAAAGAAGCGGTTGAGAACAACAGAGCATTCGGCGAACTAGGACACCCAGATGGTCCATCGATCAATCTGGATCGTGTATCGCATATCATCACAGAACTTCGCCGCGATGGTGACAACTGGGTAGGTAAAGCGAAACTCACTGAAACACCAATGGGCAATATCGCTCGTGGTCTAATTGAGTCTGGTGGTCAACTTGGCGTTTCGTCAAGAGGCCTCGGTACTTTGAAGGAAAACAGAGACGGTGTTCAAGTTGTGCAAGATGACTTCCATCTAGCAACAGCGGCTGATATCGTAGCTGACCCCTCAGCACCAGATGCTTTCGTTCGTGGCATCATGGAAAATAAAGAATGGGTAGTTGTGAATGGTGTTTGGACCGAACAGCATTGCGATATGTCCAAAAAGTATATTAAGAAAGCAAGTAAGAAACAACTCGAAGAAGCAAAACTGCATGTCTTTGAACGTTTCTTGCGTCATCTTTCTTCAAAGTAATATTTTTATAAATAAAATATAAAAATCCATTTAGGAGACGCAAATGAGTGTAGAAAACAAAATCAGAGAGTTGCTGACTAAGAAGCAACTATCCGAAGAAGTTCTAGACGAAAAGGTTGCTGGAGACACAACCAACCCTAAGCAGGGTTCGTCAGAAGATGCTTCGCCTGAGGGCGAAATGGGTGCATCGAAGGGCAAAGATACTTCGATTCCAGGTAAGGTAGCGGGCGATCAAACTCAGCCTCGTCAAGGTTCATCGCAAGATGCAACAATTTCAGGCGAACGTGACGACGATACAGCAAATCCAGGTGCAAAAGAATCATCATCTCTCAAGGTTGATGATCTAATGTCACATACTGGTACTGTTGGTGCTGCACCTAATTTCGTAACCCACAGCGATCCTGCTTCTGTAGTTAACCAACCTTCATCGAAGGGCAATGTAGCTCAGGAAGAAACAGAGGAAGATGGCGAAATGATCGAAGAAGATTTCACCGCTGATCTAGCAACACTGTTCGATGGTAACGAAGAGCTATCAGAAGAATTTCGTGGCAAGGCTTCGTCGTTGTTTGAAGCGATGGTAACTGCCCGCGTAGCCAATCAAGTTCAAAGCATCGAAGAAAGCCTAATTTCAGAAGCGGCTGAATTGATGGAAGAATTTAAGGCTGACTTGACCGAGAAGGTCGATTCATATCTTAGCTATGTAATTGAAAAGTGGGTTGAAGACAACCAACTGGCTGTCGATAATGGTCTCCGCAATGATATTGCAGAGTCGTTCATCAATGGCATGAAGAACCTGTTCGCAGAACATTATATCGATGTTCCCGAAGAGAAATATGATGTGCTTGGTGAAATGCAAGGCCAGATCGAAGAACTTTCGGCTAAGCTGGACGAGCAAATTGCTGCAAATGTAGAACTGCACAATAACAATGTAGAACTAATGAAAGAAGGCGTTTTCGCCGTTGTTGCTGAGGACCTTGCTAAGACCGATGCAGAGAAGTTCAAGTCATTGGTGGCTGATGTAGAATTCGAGAATGCAGGCATTTTTGAAGAAAAGTTAAACGTTATCAAGGAAAATTATTTCCCAGCTTCTAAGTCTACCATTGTGGAAGACAAGCTAGAAGACGAAGGCGTTGAACTAGTAGACGAATCGACAGTCAATAAGTATGTTGAAGCACTCAACAAAATGGCTCAAAAGTAATTTTTTATAAATAAAAGATATTGAAACTCAAGGAGAAAACTAAATGTTTCTTTCAGAATCACTACAAAAGAAGTGGGAACCAGTTCTAAATCATGAAGGTCTCGGCGCAATTGCTGACCCTTACAAGCGTTCGGTTACCGCAGTCGTTCTCGAAAACCAAGAAAAAGCACTACGCGAAGAAAAGGCTGCCCTTTTCGAAGACGCACCAGCAAATAACATTGCCGGTTCGGGTGCAGCAAACATCGACCGTTATGACCCAATCCTCATCTCGCTCGTTCGCCGCGCTCTTCCAAACCTGATGGCTTATGATGTTGCTGGCGTTCAGCCAATGACAGGTCCAACAGGCTTGATCTTCGCTATGAAGTCGCGCTATAGCACACAAGATGGTGCAGAAGCTCTCTTCAACGAAGCAGATACCGATTTCTCGGGTGACGCAAACGGCGCATCACACGACGGTTCGAACCCAGTTGATGGTACTTACACAACTGGTGTTGCAATGCCAACATCAACCGCAGAAGCTCTTGGCACTGACAACGGTGAATCGTTCGGCGAAATGGCATTCTCAATCGAGAAGACAACTGTTACTGCTAAGACACGCGCTCTAAAGGCAGAATACACAGTTGAACTTGCACAGGATCTCAAGGCTATTCACGGTCTTGATGCTGAATCAGAACTCAGCAACATCCTTTCGCAAGAAATTCTTGCTGAAATCAACCGCGAAGTTATTCGCACAATCTACAAGGTAGCTAAGACAGGTTCGGCTTCGACCGCAACTGCTGGTACTTTCGACCTTGACGTTGACTCAAACGGTCGTTGGAGCGTAGAACGCTTCAAGGGTCTTCTGTTCAACATTGAACGTGACGCTAACGTAATCGCTCAAGATACCCGCCGTGGTAAGGGTAACTTCATCATCTGTTCGTCGGACGTTGCCGCTGCTCTTGCAATGGCAGGTGTTCTTGACACAGGCCGCGCTCTACAGGGTTCGCCTGACCTGAACGTTGATGACACTGGCAACACATTTGCTGGTACTCTAAACGGTCGTTATAAGGTTTATGTTGATCCTTACTCAGCCAACACCGGCGCTGCTAGCCAGTTCTACGTTGTTGGTTATAAGGGTGCCAACGCTTATGACGCTGGTCTCTTCTACTGCCCATACGTTCCACTACAAATGGTTCGTGCTATCGATCCTAACAGCTTCCAGCCAAAGATTGGCTTCAAGACACGTTACGGCATGATTGCTAACCCATTCGTAACACAGTCGAACGGCACAACTGACGGTGATACATTCACTGCCAACCGCAACCAATACTATCGTCGCGTTAAGGTTACTAACCTTATGTAATCGATACCTTCCCATTAGAGGAAGGGTTGCAAGAAACTGGGGGGAGCAGAAATGCTCTCCCCTTTTTCGTTATAAATATTGCATAAGGAGACACTCATGGTATTAAAAACAGAATTAGGAGTGACAGAAGCTAACTGGGTAAATCAACAACCCAGCGATCTTGATTATCTAAAGCCTAATGGTTTCAAGTTTCAAATTCACAATCTACCCAATGTGTCATACTTTTGTCAGGCAGCAAACATACCTGCAATTCAAATTGGCTCACCTTCATTGGAAACGCCACTGTCAAGAATACCTGTTCCTGGCGATAAACTAGGATACGGTGATTTGGTAATAAGATTTCTCGTTCAAGAAAATATGAGAAACTATATCGAACTCTATAACTGGCTAATTGGATTAGGGTTTCCAAACAATCATGATGAATATAGAAGATGGAATGATTCTCAGAGATATAGATTCCCCGCGGTACCAGAAAAAAGATTGGGCGACTTAGGAAATTTCTCAGATGCAGATTTCTTCATTCTAGATTCCGACAATAATCCTAATGTCAAGATTACATATTATGACGTATTTCCTATAAGTCTAGAAGGTCTTGACTTTGATATTAGCACAGGTCGTGCCGATTTCTTACAGGGTATTGCAGCATTTAAATATAGACATTACGACATTACGGTTCTATAATATTATTTTTAATTGAGGTTATTATGAAATTATCAGAAGTCCAAGAAATGTGGACAAGTGACTCTAAGATTGATGAATTAAATCTGGGTCGAGAGTCCACAAAAACACCAGAACTTCACGCTAAGTATCTAAACATTTTATCCAATACTAAACTGCAATTGCGAAAAGCAGAAGCAGATTATTATCGTATGCGCAGAGATAAAGCAAAATACTTGCGCGGTGAGATGAGCCATGATGAGTTACAAGAACGTGGCTGGGACCAGTATCAAGGTCTAAAGCCATTGAAGCATGATATGGAAGATCGTATCAATTGCGATGAAGATATCATTCGGTCAATGGACAAGGTAGAATATGTCAAAGCCATGCTCTATCAATTAGAGCAAATTATACGCTCACTAAATAGTAGAACATGGGACATTAAGAATGCCATTGAGTGGACTAAATTTACAAACGGGTTGATGTGAGTGATCTAAAAGTTTCCAAGAAAAATGAAGTGCATCTGACGGTCGATTGTGACCCAGGAATTGCACAAGAACTAAATGATTACTTCACCTTTGAAGTCCCGGGCGCACGTTTCATGCCAACGTATCGCGCTAAACTTTGGGACGGCAAAGCAAGACTGTTCAATATCTGGACAAAAGAACTCTACGTTGGCCTTTTACCTTATCTCAGAGAGTTTGCAGAAAGACTTGACTATTCAGTAGACGTTGATATAGAAAGAATTGGTGACCCAGTAACTATAGAGGATGTGCAGAAGTTCGCGGAATCGTTGAACTTGCATAGTCAAGATAAACCAATTGAGACTAGAGACTACCAGCTAGAGGCAGTCAAGTATGCTATTCGCATCGGCCGCACGTTGCTACTATCGCCCACCGCATCTGGTAAGTCTCTCATCATCTATCTGCTAATGCGTTACCATCAACAGTTTGGTCGCAAACAACTTATCATTGTTCCTACCACTTCACTTGTTGAACAGATGTATAAGGACTTTCAAGACTACGCATCACACACGGAATGGTATGCATCTCAGAATTGTGCCAGAATTTATGCTGGGCATGAGAAAACAAATGAAGCGCAGATTGTAATTTCCACTTGGCAGTCTATCTACAAACTACCGAAAAAATTCTTTGATGAGTTTGATGTTATCTATGGTGACGAAGCGCACTTGTTCAAAGCAAAGTCGCTAACGTCTATCTTTGATAAATGTGTCAATACAAAGTTTCGCATCGGCACCACTGGGACGCTAGACGGAACGAAGACACACAAACTTATTCTTGAGGGTCTTTTTGGTAAAGTCAAGAAAGTAATTTCCACAAAGGAACTTATGGACCAAGGGTCCGTGGCCGATCTAGATATTCATTGTATCGTGCTAGACTATACCGATGAAGAAAAGAAAGTCATGAAGGATTACAATTACCAGCAAGAAATGGACTGGTTAGTTGCACACCCTAAACGAAACAATGTGATTAAAAATCTGGCTACGACTCAGAAGGGTAATACCCTAGTGTTGTTTCAATTCGTAGAAAAGCACGGCCAAGTTTTGTATGACTTAATCAATAATAAGGTTGGAGATACTCGCCAAGTTTTCTTTGTCCACGGTGGAACTGATACGCAACAGCGAGAAGCCATTAGAGATATTACGGAAAAAGAAAAAGACGCCATCATTATAGCGTCCTACGGCACGTTTTCAACGGGCATAAATATAAGAAATCTGCACAACGTCATCTTTGCATCACCTTCCAAATCGCGCATCCGAAATTTACAGTCGATTGGTAGAGGTCTTAGAAAAGGTACCGACAAAACAGCATGTAAACTGTTTGATATCGGTGATGACCTAACATGGAAAAGTAGAAAAAATTATACACTATCTCATATGATAGAACGAATTAAAATTTACAATGAAGAAAGTTTTAATTATAAACTAGTAAGGATTCAGTTATGAAGAACGTGACCGTTCTAAGACTAAAGAATGGAGATACCCTTATTGCCGGAGTTAGAACTACAGAAGAAGGAGAAATGCTCTGGCTAGACGACCCAATCGCAGTTATTCCTGTACCTGTTGTTCAGGGCGGAGTAAACGGTGAAACTTTTCTTTTGAAACCTTGGATAGGCATCGCCGAAGATAAAAGTTTTCTTTTGAGTGTAAGAGAGGTTCTCACCACCGGAACACTGAAGGACCACCTTCTTGAGCAATATAAAATGTATGTGGGTCACGACCCAATTGCTGCCGAGCCAGAAGAAGAATACGACGAACTCGAAATGCTTCAAGCAAGAATACTAAGAAGCAGAAACTTACTTAATTAGATTCATTCTTTAGGAGCTACACTCCTTTATACCACAAGAATCGCTACCTGTAAATACTTTTTTAAATAAAAACATTGCAATAACCAAATTTTTATTGTATAACAAACTATGTAATATGTGGAGGGCAAATGGCCAAGAATCGTAAAAATAATGTTCACTATGTGGACAACGCTTTATTTCTAGAAAGAATTACCGAGTATAGAGAAAGTGTTCTGGCTGCAAAAGCTGAGGGTAAAGAGAAGCCTCGCGTCCCTAATTATCTGGGCGAATGCTTTCTCAAAATTGCCAATCACTTGGCATATAAATCTAACTTCATCAACTATACATATCGTGAGGAGATGATCCTTGATGGAATTGAGAACTGCATTACTTACATCGATAACTTCGATCCTGCTAAGTCTAGGAATCCCTTTGCTTACTTCACACAGATTACCTATTATGCCTTCTTACGCCGTATTGCGAAAGAGAAGAAACAGCAAGCGGCCAAATATAGATACATTCGAAATCTAGATGTTCATGATTTAATCACGCAAGACCACGATGGCGGCGATTATGGTAATGAGTTTATTGACTATCTTAAAAAGACTATTGACTTGGTAGAAGACTTTGATAAGCCTGCCGAAGTCAGTAATATTCCTAAGCGCCGACCAAAATATCTGGACAAACAAAAAACTGTTGACTCGGGACTAGATTTAGAGTAAGATGTAAACATAACTCTAATTGAAAGGCTTATTATGACTACTGAAAATACCCCACGCATTTTGACTGTCCCTGTGGCCAAGAGATTTCTTTCCGATAATTGGTTCGCGCTCATCATGCTCGGTGTTGCGGGCACGGGCTTGGTTTCTGTGCTTTCTAATGTGGCAGAACATCGCGAACAAGTGCAGACAATTTCGGTACAGAACGCGGGCTGCATCTATCTTGAATCTTCGAAGCTAGGTGAAGGCCAGCACTATATGATTTGTAATGGTCAGATTACACTAAAGCGAGTTGCTGATGGTGAACAGACCGACCCCGAACAGGCTCTAGAAGAAGCCATTCCCGCAGAAGCGGCTGCCGAAGCCAACAAGGCTGCACCGCCTACGAAGTAAGGTGAAATATGAGTAAGGAACTATTGGTCCCTGCTATCGTCCAGCAGATGGTCGATGCTATGGCTGACAAGACAACGCCGACTAATATTCGGCATAATTATATGGTTAGTGTAGAGAACATTCGTGACTTTTGCGATTTGGCTCTAACAAAATATGCTAAAGATAATGGAATGAAAAAGAAGTGAAAGTAACTGATCTTAATACCGTTCATGTAATGATTGACTTGGAAACTCTTTCGACAAGAGCCAATGCAACCATTCTATCTATTGGTGCTACTAAGTTCACTCTTGCTGAAGGTATTATCGATAAGTTCTATTGCAACATTGATGCTAAATCTTGTAAGGCTGCGGGTCTTCATGTTGACAAGTCTACCATTGAATGGTGGATGCAGCAAAGCGCCGCGGCAAGAGACGCACTTCTTATCGACCAACTACCTCTTGCGGATGCACTACAAAGTTTTACTGACTGGATTGGTAAAGATAAGGTAATGCCGTGGGGTAATGGCGCATCATTTGATATCACTATTTTGGAATCAGCTTATTACGCGGTCGGCCTTGTTTATCCTTGGCGCTACAGTAACATCATGTGTTATCGTACCGTTATGAATCTCATGGGTCTAAGCAATGCTAAGATTCGTGCCAATGAAAATGATACACATCACCATGCCCTTGATGATGCTATCAGCCAGACCAATACTCTACTTGGAATTTTGAAGTCATGAAGATTGCGTTGATTACTGACACTCACTTTGGTGCTAGGTCAGATTCCATTCCGTTTGATAACTTCTTTGCGAAGTTTTACACCGAAACATTCTTCCCTCATCTAGAGCGAGAAGGTATCAAGACAATCATTCATCTTGGTGATGTTTTTGATAGGCGCAAGTTTATAAATTATAATACGTTGAAGAAGTGCCGTGAGTATTTCTTTGACAAGACCAGGGACCATGGAATTGACGTTCATATGATTGCTGGCAATCACGATACTTTCTTCAAGAATACTAATGATGTGAACTCTCTGGACCTTCTTCTCAGAGAATATGAAAACGTTCTTACATATTCGGAAGCGGAAGAAATTATCGTTGATGGTAAAAATTTGTTGCTTGTTCCTTGGATTTGTTCGGGCAACTATGAACAAACTATGGAGATTGTAAATGCCTCAAGCGCACAAGCCGTATTCGGACACTTCGAATTCGCTGGTTTCGAGATGTATCGCGGCCACAAAAATGACCATGGGATGGATACGAAATCTTTCGATAAGTTCCCTCTTGTTTGTAGTGGGCATTTTCACCATCGTAGTCGTTCTGGCAATATTGTCTATCTTGGTAACACTTATGAGTTTACTTGGAATGATTATAATGATCCAAGAGGCTATCACATCTACGATACGGAAACTAACGAGGTCGAATTTTATGAAAACCCGTTTAGGATATTTCATAAAATATACTATGACGATACTAATAGTGACCCTGCTAATATCGATCTTCTACCAATGGCTGGTTCTTGCGTCCGCTTGGTGGTCGTAAAGAAAACAGACTTCTATAAGTTCGATAGATTTGTCGATAAGTTGTATGACCTAAATCTCATCGAACTAAAAATCATCGAAGACTTTTCCGAGTTTGAAGCAGAAGCAATGGACGATGAAGAAATGAGTGTAGAAGATACTATGACTGTTCTTTCTGACTTCGTTGATACTATTCAAACCGACTTAGAAAAAAATCGAATTAAAAATATTCTCCAAGAACTTTATGTCGAGGCACAGAACGTTACTGTATGATTATTTTCAACGCAATTCGTTGGAAGAACTTTCTTTCAACTGGCAACCAGTTCACCGAAATCAAGCTAGACCGCTCACCTAACACTCTGATTGTTGGTGAGAATGGTGGTGGTAAGTCAACGATGCTTGACGCATTGTGCTTTAGCCTTTTCGGTAAGCCATTTCGTAACATCAACAAGCCTCAGTTGGTAAACTCAATCAATAAGAAGCAACTTCTGGTTGAGGTGGAATTTCAATCTGGACGCAAGTCGTATAAGATTGTTCGTGGCATAAAGCCAAATCTTTTTGAAATCTATGTAGACGGTGACCTGATTAACCAAGACGCAGCCGCTCGTGACTATCAGAAGTATCTTGAGGAATCCATTCTCAAGTTGAACTACAAGTCATTTACACAAATTGTTATTCTTGGGTCTGCCTCGTTCACGCCATTTATGCAGTTGCCGTCTGGTACCCGCCGTGAAATTATCGAAGACCTACTTGACATTCAAATCTTTACCACAATGAACGTGGTCCTAAAAGACAAGATGAATGAATTGAAGGACAGATTACAAGACGCCGACGGTAAGTTGGAAGTTCTAAAGCAGAAGGCTTCGATTCAGAAGGAGTATGTTGATACTCTGGAAGCAAATAAGGAAAAGAGGGTCGATGAAATTATCTTTCGAATTGACGAAGGTGAATTATCCATCGCAAGTTTCCAAAATCTTGTTACTACACTCGAAGGTAAAAAGATTACGCAAGAAGAAGCCCGCGCTACCCTTGGCGACCTTGCAGCCAAACAAAAGAAACTCGATCAATTCAAGACAAAGTTTTCCACCCAACTCCGCGACCTCCAGAAGGAAGTGGCATTCTACAATGAGACAGACGAATGTCCGACATGCCAGCAGGGTATTGCTCACGACCATAAAGAAACCATCGTATCATCTCGGCAGGAGAAAATCGAAGAACTTTCTTCTGGTATGGCGAAACTCCAGGAAGAGTTTACAAAACTAGAAGAACTTATCGCTCAGGATAATGCTCTGGTTGAAAAGATACAAGAATTGAACAAGGAAATTCTCGCTAATAACAATGAGATTATTATCGTGCAACGTCTTGTTCAAGCACTTAATCTGGAATTAAATGATATTCAAACTAAGACTGCCGACATTGATGTTGAAAAGACCAAGTTAAAATCTTATGCTAAGGAAGTTCTTACACAGAACGAAGAAAAGGCCAAGTTGAATGAAGAAAAGCATTACATGGATGCTGTCTCCACTCTCCTCAAGGACACTGGTATTAAGACTAAGATTATTCGGCAGTATCTTCCAGTTATCAATAAACTGGTGAATAAATACCTACAGTCCATGGACTTCTTTGTGCAGTTTAATCTGGACGAAAAGTTTGACGAGACTATCAAGTCTCGTCATCGCGATGATTTCAGTTATGCATCATTCTCGGAAGGCGAAAAGCAGCGCATCGACCTGGCTCTTCTGTTTACCTGGCGCACAATCGCTAAGATGAAGAACAGCGTGGCTACCAATCTTCTAATCTTGGATGAGGTATTTGATAGTTCGCTTGACAACAACGGTACCGATTATGTTATGTCTCTACTTGATACTCTAGGTGAAGAAACTAACGTATTTGTTATCAGCCACAAGGGCGACCAATTGTTTGATAAGTTCCGCAGTCTGATTAAGTTCGAAAAGAAAAACAACTACAGCGAACTGGTTGTATGATTTTTAATCAAACCAAAAAGATTTTATTTTTTCATATTCCTAAAACTTCCGGCTCTTCAATACGAAAACTATTCACCGATGGTAAAGATTTAAGAATTGATTATAATATAAAAGACGGTCATCCTTATCATGTAAAACAAAAACACGTTAGAAATTACCTTTCGCAGTTTGACATGACGGGATATAATGAGTTTACTATTGTCAGAGAACCTCTAGACCGACTTATAAGCATGTATAATCATGGTAGAATAGAACTATTTGGAGATTTCTATAAGTTTGCTATTCATGTTTCAGTTTGTTATAATAATCCAGATACTAATCACTTTTATCATAGTCAATTAGATTGGATTAAAGAACCAATAACAGACAGTATAAATGTTCATAAGTTTGAGGAGACAGTAGAAAATCTTTCCGTTCACGAAAGTAAAAACGAAAAGAAGTTCACTATCGAACAACTTACTGATAAAGAATATGAATTCTGTATGAATTTTTTGGCAGAAGAATATGAACTACTTGGATATAGTCGAAAGAAATAATTATGGAACTACTAAAATTTACTGACCCACAACTTCGAGTTGAACCCACTCAATTTGATTTTGATAAAGAAGATGCTAAACAATTATCTGACAAACTATGGCTTAAATGTAGAGAACTACATGGTCTGGGGCTATCAGCTAATCAGGTAGGAATTGATGCTAAAGTTTTTGTTATGGGGTCAGATGATGCTACCCGGAAAAATGTATTCAACCCTAGAATTGTTGCAATGTCAAAAGAAACCACATTGGCTAAAGAGGGCTGTCTAAGTTATCCTGGTCTGTGGTTAACGGTTAGTAGACCTTCTTCGATTACTATTTCATACCAGAATGTTGATGGTGAATATATAGTAGAAGAACTTAATGGTCTACCCGCCAGGATCTTTCAACATGAATATGACCATATGATTGGCGTAAATTTTTCTGATCATGTATCCAAATTGAAATTGGATATGGCACTAAAATCTCTAGAAAAACGAGCAAAAAGGTACGTTAGAAAATATGTCCAACACAACGTATGATTTCGGATTTACATTCGAAGACCCAACCGAAACTGTAATTCATGTCCAAGAGCCGTATAGTTCTCAATCGATAGATACTGACGACCTAAAAGATGAGATTATGGCCAAGCTCTATGACCTTGAAGCCAGACTTCTCACTGTAGACCAGTCAACTCTTATCACAGAGCATAAGAGACTTGTGGAAATGGAAGTTGCAGAAAAATTGAAGCAGGTAGAAGATTTAATTTTACCTTTATTATATAACCTGATGAAAAATCCTGAAAAGGAATACATCCACTGGCCGAATAGGACACCCATAATTGATAACCAAATTGAAAAGATCACCGCAATCACACGATTCTATGAACGAGTTTGAAAGTCCTTCGAAAGCTAGATTCTTTGCGCAGCCAGTAGCTACCGCAGTAAATCTATATCTTTGCGGCGAAATCAAAGCCGCAGAAGAATATGTAGAGTGGTTTCAGTTGTTCCGTGCTGCGGGTGAAAATGATATCATTTACATTCGTATCAACAGTGAGGGTGGCGACTTGTTTGCCGCTCTACAGATAGTAAGAGCAATTCAAGAATCGAATGCTACTATTGTCTGTTCGGTAGAAGGCATTTGTATGTCGGCTGCAACTCTTATCTTCCTTAGTGCGGACCGCTTCGAACTCTCTGACCACACTATGTTCATGTTCCACAACTATTCGAGTGGTACCATTGGCAAAGGTGGTGAAATGTATGACCAAATCACCCACTTCCGGTCATGGTCTGAGAAACTATTCACTTCATTCTATAAGGACTTCCTGACGCCAGAAGAAATCAAATCGATGCTTGACAACAAGGATATCTGGCTTGACGCGGAAGAAGTTGCGAAGCGTTTGAAGAACCGCATCGAAGCAGACGCGGGAGAAGCTCCTAAGCCTAAAAAGACAAGGAAGAAAGCCGTTCCTGCATAAATACTACTTGACATTCATTCACGAATCGAGTAGTATATAAACATGATTGGTTTTAAACAGTTTCTAAGTGAGTCGCAAGACGGTGCCGGGTTAACTATCTGGGACATTGACGAAACTTTATTTAAGACCACCGCCCGCGTCCACATCATCAAAGATGGTAAGATTATCAAGACGCTAGGCAACAAACAATATAATACATATCATTTACAGCCGGGTGAGTCCTTCGACTTTAGAGAGTTTAGGGACGCCCGGCATTTTCAATCTACCAGCGAACCCATCGCAAAAGCGATTCGCAAACTGATAGCAATGCATAAGAATATCAAGGCCAAAGGTAGCAAGATGGTTGTCATTACAGCCCGCTCCGACTTTGATGACCGTGATATTTTTCTAGACACATTCCGTAAGCAAGGCATTGATATCGATGATATCCATGTCCATCGTGCTGGCAATCTTGGTGCCATGCCCTCTGCGGCTGCTAAGAAAATCTACATCAAACAATACCTTGACACTGGTAAATATACTCGCGCCCGTCTCTTTGATGACGCGGTGTCCAATCTCCAGATGTTCAAGGACTTGGCTCATGAATATCCAAACGTGAAGTTTGAGCCTTTCCTGGCTCACGAAGATGGTTCAATGACTCGTTTTTAACTTGACATTACCATCGATTCGTCTATACTAATAATAGAAGGAGAATGATTATGATTAAGTCTATTGTTTCTAGTTTGATTGCTGTTAGTGTTCTTGCTACGCCTGTAGCCGCCGAGGCTCGTGGTCGGGACCATCAGCGCACCGAACATCGCCAGCGCGGTTTGAATACCGGCGAAGCGATTGCTCTAGGTGTCGGTGCTTTTATTCTTGGTGCTGCTATTAAAAGTGATAGGAACCGAGAGCGCGAAGTCGAACGTGAAGTTTATGACCGCGAGTATGACTACCATATCCGCCGCCGCGAATACACTCGCACTTGCTATGAGTATCGGTCACCCGTTTATGACCGTTATGGTCGTTTTGTTTATAATGAAATTTACACCCGCTGCAATTAAACGAATCACTTGACATTTGGTCGCGAATCGACTATAGTAAATAATGTGATTGATTGATTGAAGAGGTGTTGTTATGTCCCAGTTTGCTGAAAAGTCGATTCTCGCCAAGTTGTTGGCGACCGAAAACGTTCACGTTGAACACCAGAAGGTAAGCACCGCTTACTTCAATCTTGAAAGCCGCACGGTCGTGTTGCCGATTTTCAAAGAAATGTCGGCTGACCTTTACGACCTGCTGATCGGCCACGAAGTCGGTCACGCTCTCGAAACACCCGCACAGGGCTGGCACTCCAGCATTTCTGAAAAAGGTCAGGGCTTCAAGTCTTTCCTTAATATCATTGAAGACGCCCGTATTGAGCGCAAGATGAAGACCCGTTATCCTGGTCTTCGTCGGTCGTTCTACAATGGCTACAAGGAGTTGTTCGAACAGAACTTCTTCGGTGTAGAAGGTATGGACGTTAACAAGTTGAAGTTTATCGACCGCATCAACCTCAACGCTAAGGTTGGTTCGTTCCTCAACATCAAGTTCTCGCCTGAGGAACAGGTAATCGTTGATCGCCTCGACACCCTCGAAACGTGGGATGATGTGGTCGCTCTCGCTACCGAACTCTACGACCGTGCCGACCAATCGACCGAAGAATATGACTTCGAACAGTTCCTCAACCAGTTCCAGATGGACGGTGATGACGACGGCGAGTTTGATCCTACGGCTGAATATATCGAAGTTCCTTCTGATGGTCAAGCTAATACTGATAAGCCTGAACGTCAAGCGCCTCCTTCTAAGGGTCAGAAGTCCGAAGATAAGAAGGAAGATGAATCGAAGTCTTCCTCGTCGGACAGCACCGATGAGAAGACCGATGAAAAGAGCGATGACTCGACCGAAGATAGCAATTCTGACGGTGAAAAGCAAGAGAAAATTGAACCAACTTCGTTCACCGACGAAAACTTCCGTGAGAACGAGGACAGCCTCGTGGATCAAAGCGCCCGTGAGACGTTTTATGCCAAGCTCCCTGTTCTGAACCCTGCTGATTATGTTATCGGCATCAACACCGTCGAGAAGATGATGACCTTCTCTGTCGGTGGCACTGCTAGCCGCACTGGCAAGACTGCCGACCAGGTCAAGATGGAACTCTACAAAGAGTTTCTGGCTAAGAACGGCAAGTATCTGTCTGCCATGGCACAAGATTTCGAACGTAAGAAGAAAGCCCAGTCGCTTATGCGCGCCCAGACTTCTAAGACTGGTCGCATCAACATGGACAAGGTATGGGCTTACAAGATTACCGAAGACCTGTTCCTTCAGAACACGGTTGTTCCAAATGGTCAGAACCATGGTATGCTTCTGTACCTCGATATGTCGGGTAGTATGAACTCAAACATGGCTGGTACCATGGAGCAGCTGGTTCTTCTGGCTTCGTTCTGCCAGAAAGTCCGTATCCCATTCGAAGTTTATGGTTTCATTTCTTCCAATGGTGTTCCTCATGATTATTACAACTCGGTTCGTGGGCGTAATAATTACTCAGATGACAAGAACCTGGTCATCGCAGACGGTAGTTTCCGTCTGCTCCAGCTTGTGGCTACTGGCGTTTCTGGTGGTAAGTTCAAGACCCAGATGGCAAACCTTCTGGCCCTTGGCAAGTCTTATGACCGTAATTTCTATGACCTCTATCTAGATGGCGATGCTGCTAACGCTTTCAGTCTTGGTAGCACTCCGCTAGAAGAAGCCATTCTGATCGGTCGCTATATCGCTGAAGGCTTCAAGACTCGTAACCGCATTGAAGTTCTCTCATCGGTGTTCCTGACTGACGGTGAAGGTGATTGCAACTTCGAAACTGCTGGTAGCAATGATGCCTATCGTAAGAACCTTGCGATTGTTGATACCAAGACTCGTCGCACCTTTACGCAGCCCTATGACGGCAGTGGTAGCTATCGTAGCAAGTCTTATTGCAAGGCTCTTCTTGACTTGTACCGTGAAACTACTGGTTCGCGAGTGATTAATTTTTACCTGATTAATCCATATGAATTCAAGTATTTTCTTAATCGTTCGCTTGTCTTTGGTGCAGATGCAGAAGTTGCTCGTAAGACTTTTCGTAAGGAAAGTGCCGCACTTCTAAAGAATATCAATGGCTTTGATGACCTGTTTGTGATTAAGGCTGGCCGCGACCTTCAAGTTACCGAAGATACTCTCACGGTAGACTCGACCGACAAGAAGGAACTGACCAAGGCTTTCAAGGCGTTTCAAGATAAGAAAGCAATTGGTCGTGTGATTCTTACAAAAATGGTTGAGGCTGTGGCGTAAGAATCACTTGACATTTACCCGCGAATCGCTTATAGTAGTATTTGTTGATTGATGATGTTTGTTTATGAAAAAGGTGATTTTATTATGATTAATACCCGTGAAGCCATGCTGGCTGCTCTTCGTGCCGCTGATACTAATAGTGGCGTTTTCCGTAAGCGCGATGTGATCGCTGTGTCAAATGCTCTCGGCTTCAAGAGCCGTGCTGCCGACAAAATCATGGAAGAAGGCCTTAAGGTCTCCCGTGGCGTTTATGACCTCTCGCCTCTGATGGCGGGCATCTCGCCTGTCGCCGCTCCAGTAACTCAGCCAGTTGCTGAGATTATCACGAAGCCCACTGCAAAGATTGTTACCCAGGCTAAGATGGAAGTCACTGTCGATAATCTGGTTCCTCGTCTTGACCCGACTTTCGTTCCGTTCGGTTTCTACCGCGACCTTATCAAGGTTCTCAAGGCGGAAGCCTTCTATCCCACGTTCATCTCTGGTCTGTCTGGTAACGGTAAGACCACGATGGTCGAACAGGCTTGCGCTAAGTTGAAGCGTGAATGCCTCCGTGTCAACATCTCGGTCGAAACGGACGAGGATGACCTGATTGGTGGCAATACCCTTGTCGATGGCAACGTGGTGTACCGCGAAGGCCCTGTTCTCACTGCCATGAAGCGTGGTGCAATTCTTATTCTTGATGAAATCGACCGCGGTTCGAACAAGATGATGTGCCTTCAGGCAATTCTCGAAGGTAAGCCTTACTTCAATAAGAAGACTGGTGAGACAATCTTCCCTGCTAAGGGCTTCAACGTGATTGCCACGGCTAACACTAAGGGTCGTGGTTCCGACGATGGTAAATTCATCTCGGCCCAGATTCTTGATGACGCCTTCCTTGAGCGTTTCGCCATCACGGTTGAACAAGAATATCCTTCTGCAAAGATTGAAAAGCAGATTGTCATGAACAAGATGGAAAAGGTTGCTGCGGTTGATGAAGAATTCGCCGACAACCTGGTGACTTGGGCTGAAATCATCCGTAAGACTTTCTACGATGGTGGTATTGACGACCTGATTTCTACTCGCCGTCTTGAACATATTGTCAACGCCTTTGCCATGTTCAAGTCGCGCCAGAAGGCAGTCGAACTCTGCGTTAACCGCTTTGATGCTGATACAAAGTCGGCATTCCTCGACCTCTACACCAAGGTCGATGCTAAGGTAGACACTGGTCCTACCGATAACGTCAATGAAGACGCATTTTTTGAAGAAACCCCTTTCTAAGGAGAACCTATGACAATTGATTATAAGTATAACGAGGGTGACCTGCTTCGGCAGGTCACCGAGTATGTCAACGCCACTTATGGCCAGCACTACTCGCAGAACAAGTACCAAGCCACCGAGTTTATCATTGATGGTGGACATGGTGTAGGCTTCACGATTGGAAACATCATGAAGTATGCCCAGCGTTACAGTCATAAGGGAACACCCGAAGAATGGCGTAAAGACCTCATGAAGGTTGTTCACTATGCCATCATTGCTCTTTATGTTCATGACAAGACCTATGGACCTAAAGAGATTAATCTAACAGACCTTCTCAAGGAAGTCAAGATTCCTACCACGGACTTTTCTGAATTGAATCCAGCTAGATTGAAGACTTCCCTTTCTACTGTAGACACTATTAATATTCGTCCAGAAGATACAATTGTTCCTAATTGGCACGATTACAATATGGGTACCACTTCTCTCTTGACTTCCGATGAAAGTTCTAGTATAACAATTACTGGTACTAAGACCAAAAAGAAAAAAGGTTAATATATTATGAAAATTTCCAACGAAACACTTTCCCTTCTCAAGAACTACGCTGGCATCAATACAAATATTCTGTTTCGGCAGGGTAATGTTATTGGTACTGTAAGTCCTGGGAAGAACATCTTTTCACGCGCCACGGTCACCGAAACCTTTCCGCGTGAAATTGCCGTCTATGACCTGAACAGCCTTCTGGCACTTCTGACCCTCATGGAAGATCAGGACGTAGATTTTGGCGAGAACAGCATCAAGGTTAGTAAGGATGGGTCGAAGTTCGAATACTTCTATTCTGATCCTGGCACCGTGACCGCTGCTCCCGACAAGAACCTTGAGATTGAACCTGTGTGGTCGTTCGATCTTTCGTCGGATGAAATCAGTATGATTCTCCGCGCCGCATCAATCACCTCGGCACCAATCATCAGCATTGTATCGGATGGCGCCCAGGTTCAACTCAAGGTTGGCGACCCCACCAATTCATCGGCAAACTCATACACTAAGACTATCAGCACCGATGCTGCTCCTGTGTTTGATTGCCGAGTGAAGACCGAGAACCTCAAGGTCCTGTCTGATAACTACACTGTCACGCTTGGTAAGAAGCGCGCCATGGAGTTTAAGAGCAAGGGTCGTGAACTCGTTTATTATATTGCCATGGACCCTGCGTCCTCTATCTAAGGTGATATAATATGATTGTGACCTATCTGCCATGGCTAATGTCTTGTCTGACAATTTGGATGACACTACTTGCTGGAAACAACCATCCAGGTGCCTGGGCAGTAGGTCTAGTCAATCAAGTGTTCTGGGTGACATGGATTATTGCTAGTCAAACTTGGGGATTAATTCCTATGAGTATTGCACTAGGTATTGTTTATGCCCGTAATCACTTCAAGTGGAATCCCACAGAAGATATTAAATAAAATTTAAGGAGATATAATATGACAAAGCTAGAATTCACTCTTAACGCCCGTGTTCCCTATGATGCCGAAGAAGATGCTCGGTCGGTAGACATTTCGTTTACTACTGCCGATGCCGCAGAAGTTATTCGCCAGTTCAATAAGTTTCTTATTCTTAATGATCTAGATATTCAGGTTACGGTAGCATAATGGTAGAAACAGTTTCCTATTTGTCAAAGTGGGACACTGAGCCACAGGAAGTAAAACTTCCTGGGGTAGTCCCTGCCGAAGTCTTTAAGACTCGCGTCCGTGACAATTCGATTGAAGGTCCAAATCCTTTCCGTTGGGAAGATAAGACCACTTATGATTACTTCTCTGGTAAGCGGGTGGTTCTCTTCTCTCTTCCGGGTGCTTTCACTCCAACTTGTTCGACCTACCAGTTGCCAGGTTTTGAAAGCAACTTTGCGGAATTTAAGGCACTAGGTATCAAAGACATTTATTGTGTGTCCGTGAATGATGCCTTTGTTATGAATTGCTGGGCCAAGGATCAGAAGATCAAGAAGGTCAAGATGATTCCTGATGGTTCGGCTAAGTTTACTCGCCAGATGGGAATGTTGGTAGAGAAAGACAATCTTGGTTTTGGTTTTCGCTCTTGGCGCTATGCATGTGTTGTCAATAACGGCCTTATTGAGAAGTGGTTTGTTGAACCTGGTATGGAAGATAACTGCGAAACTGATCCTTACGGTGAAACTTCGCCTGAAAACATTCTTGACTGGTTGCGCAACAACTGATATAGTGAATGCTGGTCACTAAGCCAGAGTTCGTGGATGCACTAACATCGCGACGGACATTTTATTTTATTATGGAGAATGAATATGCGTGAAGACTTCCTCTGGGTTGAGAAGTATCGTCCTCGTAAGCTGGACGATTGTATCCTTCCCGACGAACAACTGAATACCTTTCGCCAGTTTGTGGCGACTGGTGAAATTCCCAATATGCTCCTCTGTGGTTCGGCTGGTGTAGGTAAGACTACTATCGCCCGTGCCATTTGTGAGGAACTTGGTTGTGACTATATCGTTATCAACGGTTCAGAAGAATCTGGTATCGATGTTCTCCGCACCAAGATTCGAGAGTTTGCATCCTCTGTCTCGTTTAGCGGCAAGACTAAGGTTGTCATTCTAGACGAAGCCGATTACCTGAATCCAAACTCTACGCAGCCAGCCCTTCGTGCCTTCATTGAAGAGTTTGCTAACAACTGCCGCTTCATCTTTACCTGCAACTTCAAGAACCGCATCATTGCACCTCTGCATAGTCGGACTGCGGTGATTGAATTCAAGTTGACTAAGGCTGACCGACCCAAGATGGCTGGTCGTTTCATGAAGCGCCTTGGCGACATTCTTGAAGCCGAGAATGTGCAATATGATGACAAGGTTGTAGCGGAAGTCCTTAAGAAGCACTTCCCAGATTATCGCCGTGTTCTTAATGAACTCCAGAGATACAGCGTAGGCGGTGTTATCGATGCTGGCATTCTAGCCAACGTCCAAGAAATCAACATGAAAGAACTTGTTGATGCCCTTCGTGGCAAAGACTTCCGCAAGGTGCGCCAGTGGGTCGTAGATAATATCGACAACGATCCTGGTATCATCTTCCGTAAGATTTACGATACACTCCTGGATGATGTGAAGTATCCATCGGCTCTGATTATTCTTCTGGCCGATTATCAATACAAGTCTGCTTTTGCTGCTAACCAAGAAATCAATCTCGTGGCCTGTTTGGTTGAGATTATGGCTGGGGTGGAGTGGAAGTAATGGATGGTATTCTAGAGGGTCTTGGTGATCCGAAGGTAGAATACAAGCCAGAAGACTTTGTAGAGAAGAAAGCCAAAATCTCTCCCTTCGATTTCATCAACGATATCAATCACAAAAAATCTAATCTCATTGTAGATGACTGGGCCGAGAAGCAATACAATCCTTGGATAATCAATCGCGGTTTGAGTTTCGCTATAGACACGGTGATTCCAGCCAATGAGATGAACTGTCGACCACACCTAGATAAAGCATTACAAAACTCTTTTCTTATAAATACAATACGCGCAAAGAAGCGATTTGATAAATGGATCAAAATCGAAGACGATGCCGAAATTGAGATGATTAAAGAGTATTATGGTTATAGCAATGACAAGGCTCGCCAGGCTCTTACAATTCTCTCGGAAGAACAAAAGAAAATAATAAAAGAGAAATTGTATAAAGGTGGTAGAAAATGAGCGAAGATTTTTTTGACATTGACTTTCCTGGTTACGCACCACTGGAAGTCAAACTAAAGAATCCTGATGACTTTCTTAAGGTTCGCGAAACACTTTCGCGTATTGGCGTTGCGTCTCGGAAAGATAAGGTTCTTTATCAATCGTGTCATATTCTACACAAGCAAGGTAGATACTTTATTGTTCACTTTAAGGAACTCTTTGCCCTAGATGGTAAGGATGCTGACTTTAGTGATAACGATCTACAGCGTAGAAATACAGTGGCACACCTACTCTCTGATTGGGGTCTGATTACTATTCTCAATCCAGAAATCCATGAGGACAAAGCTCCTCTAAATCAAATCAAGGTCATTGCTTATAAAGAAAAAGGCGAATGGGAACTAGTTCAAAAGTATAACATTGGTCGCAAAAAGTAATTGACATAATATAAAAATTGGTGTATAAATAAAGGGTGCTATGCTTCGGATAGCACCCTTTTTATTACTCGCTTAATAGGAGAACAATTATGAAATTTGATACTACAAGTTTACCAAACATCGACCGTTATTTCGTTGGCGCAGACCGCGTTATGAAAAGGTTAGCAGATATTGCTGACCAATCTGCGCACATGATGCCAGTTAAATATCCTCCATACAATATCAAGAAAGTTGATGAAAATCGCTACGTTATCGAAATGGCAGTTGCTGGTTTCGGTAAGACGGATATTGATATTGAACTACAAGAGGGCATGTTGTCCATCCAAGGGAAGTGCGAAACGCCTGACCCGGAGCAATATCTCTACAAGGGAATTGCTGAACGAGGATTCAAGCGCGAATTTACTCTTGCTGACAACGTTGAAGTAAAAAGTTCCACACTGGTCAATGGTATGCTGAAAATTTGGCTGGAAGCATTGATTCCAGAAGAAAAGAAGCCAAAGAAAATCGACATTACCGACGGTGATAATGAATATCCATCGGAAGCTGCCGAATTCTTGGCAGAAGGTAAAACTAAGTAATGTTTAATCACAAGTATGTTTTACCCGTCTCTCGTGCAGCCCATATCACAGTAGCAAGTTTGCTAATGATTATGGGTTATGCAATTCTAACAATCTAAATAATTTAAAAAGGTGACTGTTATGTCCAATGTCAAATGTGTAAAGCTAATCAGCGGCGAGGAAATCATTGCTGATATTGATGAAGGTATTGAAGGCCTCGTTATTCTGAAAAAGCCTCTACTGATTATGATGGTGCCAAACCAGAACAATCAATTTGGCATTGGACTAGCACCCTTCTGTCCGTATGCCCAGGACGGAGATATTCCTGTTCGTTCTGGTGCCGTAATTTCAATTTTCGAACCTGATACTGGTATGAAGAATGAGTATAATGTTCGATTTGGTAGTGGCATTGTAATGCCGGAAAGCAAGATTATCGTATGAAACTATTCACAGCATTTTTAGCCGCTTCTCTAATTGCGACTCCCGCTCTAGCAGTAGAGCATTCGTGGAAGGTAACAAGAGTTATGGACGGCGACACAATCGAAGTCGAAGCTCCATGGGTACCAGCTCCAATTCCTCCGGTAATTAAAATCCGTGTATTGGGTGTTGATACTCCTGAAAAAGGTGGACGCGCACAGTGTCCTAAGGAAGCAGCGGCAGGTGAAGCAGCAACAAACTTTACTAAGTCTGTAATCAAACCCGGACAGGTTATTCAGGTTGACCTTAAAGAATGGGACAAGTTTGGTGGTCGTGTTCTTGGTTATGTAAAGTATAACGGCAAGGATTTGTCGGCTGAACTTATCAAGGGCGGACTTGCTCGTGCCTATATGGGCGAAAAGAAAGCATCATGGTGTAACTAAAACCTCTTTACTTTTGTCATGTTTTATAGTATATTAGTATTTGAATTGAAAAGAGGTTTACATGAAGTTTTATACCAGCGCACACCAATATGGCTCCAAGATTCTCGTTCGAGGTGTTCATAATGGTGTGCGCTTCAATCGTAGGGAAGACTTCTCTCCCACTCTCTATGTGAAGAGTAAAGAAGAAAGCATCCACAAGTCGCTGTATGGTGAGAACCTTCAGCCGATTGATTTCGAAACCAATAACGAAGCCAAAGAGTTTGTCCAAACATATGGTGAAGTCGATAACTTTGCCATCTATGGTCAGACTAACTTTGGCTATCAGTATATCACTCGCACTTTTCCCAAAGAAATTCAATGGGATATGAATGCGCTAAAGATACAGACTGTAGATATCGAAACGAAAACCGAGTTTGGTTTTCCTGATATCAATAATCCCATCGAAGAGATTCTCCTCATCACGGTCAAGGACCTAGTTTCCCGTCAAATTATTACCTATGGTTGCGGAGACTTTGATGATAAGAACTCTGAAATTATCAATAACCTTCGAGCTAGTGGTAATAAGTTTCTGTATGTCAAGTGTGACAATGAACGTGACCTATTAGAAACCTATGTCCGTTTCCATTCTGATAATCATCCAGATATCATTACTGGTTGGAACGTTGAACTGTTCGATATTGCATATCTGATTGCCCGTGTAGAGCGACTGTTCAATGATGAAAATGCCACTAAGAAGAAGTTTTCTCCTTGGGGTCTTGTGCAGCGCAAGAACATGAACGTCATGGGTCGCGAGATGTTCACCTATGAAATGAAGGGTATTGCTGTTCTAGATTACTTAGACCTCTTTAAGAAGTTCACATATTCTAACCAAGAGTCCTATAAGCTAGACCACATTGCTTCCGTAGAACTTGGTAAGAACAAGCTGGAAAATCCGTATGAAAGTTTCCGTGAGTTTTATACCAAAGATTGGCAGCGGTTCGTTGAATACAACGTTGTTGACGTTGAAATTGTGGACGAACTTGAACGTAAGTTAAAGTTGATTGAACTTATTCTCACTATGGCATATGACGCCAAGTGTAATTACAATGACGTTTTCTCACAGGTTCGAACTTGGGATTGTATTATCTACAATCACTTGTATGCCAAGAACATTCACATTCCACAGAAGCGTGACCAACAGGGCCGCGGCATCGAGGGTGCATTCGTCAAAGAACCTAAGCCAGGTAAGTATGACTGGGTTGTTTCGTTTGACGCAACTTCGCTATATCCTTCCATCATTATGCAGTATAACCAATCGCCCGAAACATTGGTGAATGGTACTGTATACGATACTACTGTAAAGGGTCTTCTAAATCGTCAACATGATTTGTCTAGTCTTCAGGACCAAGACTATTGTATGACTGCGAATGGTTATTGTTATACTCGCACTAAGCAGGGTATCTTTCCTGAGATTGTTGAAAAGTTCTTTGATGACCGTCAACGCTACAAGAAGTTGATGATTGCGGCTCAGAAGGAATACGAGAGCACCAAGAATGAAAAGCTAAGAAACGATATTTCTAAATATAATAACTTCCAGATGGCAAGAAAGATTCAGTTGAACTCTCTCTTTGGTGCCATGGGTAATGAATACTTCCGTTACTATGATGCCCGCGTAGCAGAGGGTATCACCATGACTGGCCAGTTTATCATTCAAGAGGTTGGCAATGCTCTAAATGAATACCTTAATAAGGTTGTAGGTACCGAGAACCATGACTACTCTTTCTACTCTGATACTGATTCTTGTTACATTTCCTTGGACCCTCTTGTTCGTAAGTTTTATCCTAATGTGGACCGCGATAAGCTCATTGATATTCTCGATAAAATCTGCGAAGAGAAAATCACAGAGGCAATCAACAAGAGTTGTGATCGACTTGCGAACTACACGAATGCATTTCAGAAGAAAATTATCTTCAAGCGTGAAGCAATCGCGGAACGTGGCATCTGGGTTGCAAAGAAACGGTATGCACTTAATGTCTATGACAACGAAGGCGTCCGTTACAAAGATCCGAAGCTCAAGGTCATGGGTCTCGAAATCGTTAGGTCATCGACGCCCGCGCCCGTTCGCACGAGTCTCAAAGAAGCCGTCAGACTCTGCCTGACTACAGATGAAGAGACACTACAGAAGTTCATTGAAGTTACCCGCGAGAACTTCAACAGACTTTCACCAGAAGAGATTGCGTTCCCTCGTGGTGTAAATGGCCTACAGAAGTATACATCAACATCGGACATTTATGCCAAAGGTACACCGATGCATGTTCGTGGCGCCCTGATGTATAACCATCTAATCGCCAAGCAGAAACTTGATAAGAAGTATGAACTTATTCAAGAAGGTGAGAAGATTAAATTTCTTTATCTTAAAGAGCCAAATACAATTCGTGAAAATTGTATCGCTTTTCTTGGAACTATGCCAAAAGAACTTGACATTCACAAGTATATAGATTATAAGATGATGTTCCAGAAAGCATTTCTTGACCCACTTAATATGATTGTTGACGGCTTAGGCTGGTCGACCGAACCTAAAGCAACATTGGAGGACTTATTCGCATGAATGCGCTACTAGATAAATTGAAGAAGAACAGCACCATTAAAGAAACAAATGTGCTATCAGAAAGCAAACTCTTTAGCACTAAGGATCTTATCCAGACCTCAGTGCCTGCCTTAAACGTGGCACTGTCAGGTAAGTTAGACGGTGGTCTGACTCCCGGGTTGACTGTCTTTGCGGGGCCATCGAAGCACTTCAAGACTGCCTTTGCCATGATGCTGGCTAAGAGTTTTCAGACAAAGTATCCCGATGGCATCATTCTGTTCTATGACTCCGAGTTTGGTGCACCACAGTCATACTTTGAAAACTTTGGCATCGATACGGGTAAGGTTATCCATACACCTATCACCGACATTGAACAGTTGAAGCATGATGTTATGAAACAGATTAATGAGATTGAACGTAAAGATAACGTCATGATCATTGTTGACTCTGTTGGCAACCTTGCTTCTAAGAAAGAAGTTGATGATGCCCTAGATGGTAAGTCGGTTGCAGATATGACTCGCGCCAAGCAGATGAAGTCTCTGTTCCGTATGATTACACCACATCTTACCATCAAGGATCTCCCGATGGTAGTTGTCAATCATACTTACATGGAAATCGGTATGTTCCCCAAGGCAATCGTCTCTGGTGGCACTGGCATCTACTACTCTGCCGACAATATCTTTATCATTGGTCGCCAGCAAGAGAAGCAGGGTACCGAGATTGTTGGTTATAACTTTATCATCAACGTTGAAAAGTCTCGCTACGTTCGTGAGAAGTCCAAGATTCCTATCGAAGTTACCTTCGAAGGTGGTATCAGTAAGTGGTCTGGTCTGCTAGACATTGCACTAGAATCCGGTCACGTTATTAAGCCATCGAATGGTTGGTATCAGATTGCAACCGATGAGAAGAAGTATCGTCTTGCTGATACATACAACAAGGAATTCTGGATGCCTGTATTGACAGATCCTACCTTTGGTGAATGGATTGAAAAGAGATACCGCATGGCAGGTGGGCAAATGATGGAGGGTGAAAATGTGGACATTTCTGACGAAGATATTTCAGAGGAATACGAAAACCTGTGAGCATTGCGGTTGCGGCATCAATCCTAAGAAAGATGCCGCAATCTGCCTACACGGTGAAGAGCATGGCATTGTTTTCGAACAGTGGGTATGCGAAGATTGCTGTATGAAAATCGCTTATGAATACGAAGCATATTATGAACTAGAGGACTCCGCAGTTGTCGAAGAAAATTGAAACGATTATCCTGAGTAAGTTGATTTCGGATGAGGATTACCTGCGTAAGGTAATCCCATTCATTAAAGATGAATATTTTACTGACAATGCCGAGAAGTTAATCTATCGGTATATCAATGAGTTTGTAGCCAAATATAATTCTCTTCCGACAATTGATGCTATCAACATTGCTCTACAGAATGACCGTAAGGTGAATGAAAAAGAGTATCAACATGTTACTGAAACTCTAACTGCACTTGATGATGAAGTAGATGCCAATGAGAAGTGGCTTCTAGACCAGACTGAAAAGTTCTGTAAAGACCGAGCCGTGTATAACGCCATCATGCAATCTATTCAGATTATCGATGGGGAAGACAAGGTGCATTCGCAAGACGGCATCCCTTCTATTCTTCAAGATGCGCTATCAGTTGGCTTTGATAACAACGTGGGTCATGACTATATCGATAACGCCGACAATCGTTTTGACTTCTATCATCGGTCAGAAACCAAGCTACCGTTTGACCTTGAGATGTTCAACAAGATTACCAATGGTGGTCTGCCAAATAAGACATTGAATATTGCTCTTGCTGGTACTGGTGTTGGTAAGTCGCTGTTCATGTGCCACATGGCAGCCGGTGCTTTGGGTCAGAACAAGAACGTTCTCTATATTACTCTTGAAATGGCCGAAGAACGTATCGCAGAACGTATCGATGCCAATTTGATGAACGTCAACATCCAAGAACTCAAAGACCTTTCGAAGTCCATGTTTGACCAACGCATTGCCAAGATTCGCTCAAAGACAGAAGGTCGTTTGATTGTCAAAGAATATCCAACTGCATCTGCCCACGTCGGACATTTCAAGGCACTATTGAACGAACTCCAGTTAAAGCGAAACTTCAAGCCAGATGTTATCTTCATTGACTACCTAAACATCTGTGCCTCTAGTCGATACAAAGCATCCTCTGGTGCCAACTCCTACACTGTCATTAAGGGTATCGCAGAAGAACTTCGTGGTCTGGCAGTAGAGTTTGATTTGCCTATCGTCTCCGCCACTCAGACAACCCGTAGTGGTTATGCCAACTCGGACGTTGAACTGACTGACACCTCAGAATCATTCGGTCTGCCAGCAACGGCTGACTTGATGTTTGCTCTTATCGCAACAGAAGAACTTGACAAAATGGGTCAGTTGATGGTGAAGCAGTTGAAGAACCGATACAATGACCCTGCAATGAACAAGCGTTTCATGGTAGGTATTGACCGCGGTAAGATGAAACTCTATGATTTAGAAGACTCTGCCCAGGCTGGTATTACGGACTCAGGTCAAGATGATGTTCCTGTGTTTGAAAATACTACTATTGGAAAGCGTAGAGATTTTTCTAAATTTGATTTTTGAGTTGACAAACTCTTATAAATGTAGTATACAATAGTTATGCGCCGTTAGCTCATCTGGATAGAGCGCGAGACTTCTAATCTTGAGGCAGCAGGTTCGAGTCCTGCACGGCGCACCAGTTTTTAGGAAATAATATGGACGAATTGAATCTGAAACTTGTAGTATCCTCATTTGTTTGGGCAAATGTAGGAAGCGCCGACCTTCCATTATGGAAGACTGTTGGTGCAAAAGAATATATCGTCAAGTATTTTACTGGTGACCCTACTTTTGAAATGATAAATGAAGAACTTGATAAGGTAGCTCATATGTTCGAGGGCGGCGATAACTCAGTTAGAGAAACTGTTGCTGGCTTCGAAGTATATTTTGCCGATGCTCCTACCAATTCAGAAATGTTTCAAATAAATTTAAACGGCGCTATTGACTTTCCTCCTATTGATCTTACTATGATTGATGTTACAGAAGAAATGCAAACCATACTGCCCTAATATTATAAATATAGGGTACACTATAGAGATGGACCCTTATGTTATCACTTACACAATTCATTACAGAGGCAACACACACCGGTGGTATTGCTCATATTGAGCATCCCTCTGATAGATCATTTGATAGTCAAGACGCTGCACACCACGCATTGGAAACTCTGCGTGGTGTTGCGCATGGGAAAACTCCTATCACTCGTAAGATTGATGATAGAATGTCCTTTCATGCTATTCGAACAGCGGACGGTAAGATCGGTGTAAAGTATAAGGGTGCAGGTTCTCACTATAACTATTCTGCCTCAGATATTGAAAAGCAGCACGGCCATAAACCATATCTTGTTGGTCCTCTAAAGGCACTTCATGCCCATCTGGGTAAAGTTCTTCCTAAAAAGTCCGGTGAATATCAGGGTGGATATATGAGTGAACCTTCTGGAAGATCGGAATACTCCTCGCATATCTCACACACTCCTAACACAATTGAATATCGTGCAACTGCGGGTAGTGAAGAAGCGAAGAAGTTGAAGAGGTCTAAGGTCAGTGCCACTATTCATACGGAGCTAAAGGGTCCAGAAAGAACTGCACATCCTATCACGGACATGTCGCACTTTCAATCACATCCTGATGTTCATATGGTACAACATCTGGTATCAGATGAAGAGCGCAAACTTCCTGCCGCTGTTAGGTCAAAAGCCACGGAGCATTTAGATGCCGCCGAGAAATTAATGAAGGGTCATACATATGACCATCTATCTGGTCATGAAATACATCTAAGAACTTACATCAATAGAACAGTCACGAGTGGTGAAAAACCTTCTGTTGAAGGATACAGAAAGCATTTACAGGCGGCACACCAGAAACTAATAGATGCCGTCAAGACTCCAGCCGCTAAAGAGCGCAAGACTGCTACTATGAATACTCATCTATATCAGGTAGATGCCAACAAAAAACAATTCGAAAGATCATTTCAAATTCACCACCATCTACAACAGGCAACAAATCATCTTGCTAGAGGATTAGACCGTGCTGGTGGGGGTGGGTTCTCGACACATATTAATGGTGCAGCCGCTGGCGGCGAAGGCTATGTCGCACATGGTCTTAAAGTTGTTGACCGTGAAGGCTTCTCGAAAGCTAATAGAGAACGTAGTGCAATTCTAAGAGCAAGCAAGGGTAAATAATGGCTGACGTTCATCATCATATCACACAAGGTAGAATGAATCCGATTACAGTTGGACATGAAGCCGTTGTTAATCAGGTTCGTAGGGCTGCTGGTACACATGGGCATACGATTGTTCTTACTGGCACCCATGATGCTAAGAAGAATCCTTTGTCACCGGAACAGAAGTTGAAACATGCTAAGAGGGCATTTCCAGGTGCGAATGTTCGTCTACTAGACAAAGAACATCCAACCCTTTTACATCAACTGTCAAGACTTCATAGCGAAGGTGTTACTCACTTACACTTACATGTTGGTTCAGACCGCGCACACGAATTCCATGCACTCACACACAAGTATAATGGTAAAGAAGGCCGTCACGGCTATTACAAGTTTAAGAAGATTACCATTCATACGGTAGGTAAAGAACGTTCGGATGAGGACACTGGTGTAGCAGGTGCTTCCGGCACAAAGATGCGCCAACATGCAGTCGCTGGTAACGAAAAAGAATTCCATAAGATGGCACCAAGTGCCATGTCAACTAAGCATAAACACGAACTCTATAAAGATGTTCGCCGTGGTATGGGGCTCCATGAAGCAATGTCCTTCAAAACGTTTTTAGGAGTCTAATATGGCACAATGGAAAGTAGATGATCAAGAAATGGAATCTCCACATCGTCTGGAGACCATGGCTATTGGCCTGAAAGATGGTTCTATTGTTGAAGAAACCAATCCTTTTCCAGTAACGCTTGCAGGTGGCGCCGCGGTATCTGAAAATAGCACCTTCGGATTGAATGTTGCTCGTGGTCTTGTTCCTGGTATGTCAGGGGTGTTCAAGGCAGGATACAACGCAGCGTTTGCCAATGGCACAGAAGAAAGTTTCTGGTCGCACTCTGAAATATATCCTTGGTCGGCATGGTCGACACCAGGAACGTTAAGTCTTGTTAGTTCCTCTACCAGTGATACAGGAACAATTCTTATTCAGGGATTGAATGCATCTACATTTGCATCACAAACTGAAACCATAACTCTTAACGGCACAACTCCTGTTGTCACCTCTCTTTCTTATGCTCGTTTGAATTACCTACATTACAGTGAAACATCGAATACAAATGTTGGTGAAATCCATGCTAACAGAAATGGAACCTGCGTGGGTCATATTGCACCGCAAACAGGTATTGCGCAGGGCGCACAATATACAATCCCTGCTGGATATACTGGATACATGTTGCAAGGTACTGCGAATATCGGTAAGGGTAATGACGGCAAAGGATACTTCAAGTATCGTCCATATGGTTCGTCGTTTCAACATGCAATGACATTCTTATTATATCAGTCAACCTTTGATTATACATTTGCTGTTCCACTTCCTCTACCTGAAAAGACCGATTTAGATGTTACGATGATTTCATCAAACTCTGGCACTGCGGCAACCTGCGAATATAGTTTACTATTAATTCAAAACCCGGTGGAATAAATGACTGGACTATTATCATATATAAAAGATATGATGAGCGACGGTGGTAATCCATCGACTAAGCGTTGGGTTGCAGTTGTATCTACTCTGCTTATCGCCATAGGCTACATCGCAAATCTATTCTGGGACTACACTATCGAAGAGTTTATCTTCAACGGTGTAATGTATATTGTTATCGGCACTCTTGGTATTACTGGTGTAGAAAAGTTTGCACCTAAAAAACCTACTAAGAAGTCAGAAGAAGAATAAGGAATTAAATATGTTCGGTATGATCCCTCTACCATATAAATTATTAGCAGGCGCTGCCCTAATACTTGGTGTATTTGTATTCGGTTACATGAAGGGTTCAGCATATGCCGAAGCAGAACTTCAACGATTTTCTGCAAAACAAAGTAAAGTTATTGCCGCCCTTGAAAAGAAGAACAGTGAAATATCAAACACAGTAGTAACAGAATATGTTGACCGTGTTAATACTATTAAGGAAAAAGAATATGTCTATCGTAACCTCGCTCAAACTAGTGTTCCTAGCCAGCACGATATGTCTAACGGCTGGGTGTTCACGCACGACTCTAGTGCCAGTGCCAGTGATGCCGACCCCACCAGAGCTTCTGATGCGTCCCCCTCAGGAATTACAGACACTACGGCCCTCCTCGCCATCATCGGCAACTACTCCAGATGCCTGCAAAACAGTCAACAACTTGAAGGTTTGCAAAGATGGGTCAACGACAATAAACGGGCAGTAGACGAAGCCGCAGCAAAATCTAAGAAGTAAATATTATAAATAGGGGTATAGAGTTTAAACTTGGAGACCCCTACATGAAGAATGATCCTTGCTGGAAAGGCTATGAAATGGTTGGCAAAAAGAAGAAGGGTGGTAAAGAAGTCCCTAACTGTGTGCCTGTGAAAGAAGCCGCTAAAGCTATTATTGAAAAAGCAAAAGCCAAGTCTAAGAAAGACTGGACCGGGGCTAAGGTTAGTAAAGACCGCTTCATTCTCCCAGAAGAAAGTCACGACAACTGCGGCACTCCTGATTGCTGTGGCACATGCGACACGGCAGTAACAGAAGCCCGTGGCTCGGACTACACTTTGTATCACAAGTCATACACCGATGCAATCAATCACGCTCTTTCACACCACGAAAAGTCGGGTCTAAAAGTTTCAGAAGATGACCGCTTCCAACATGTTAGTGTAGGTTCGAAGAAGCCAAGTGAAGGTAATACAACCTCGCTTCATATTCCAGCCACTCATTCAAATGGTAAGAAGCATGTTCTCCATGTTCAAGTATTCAACAAGGGCGGAACTCATCCTTACGAACTAAACACTTACTCAAGTGGTATGGGTCGTAGCGTAAAAGAAGAAGCCGAACTTGAAGAAGGCTATGGTATGTGGAAGGTAGAGTTTCCTAAGCAGCATGTAGGTAAGCCAGTTGCCGCTGGCTCTGTGCATGTTAAGGCTCAGAACACCGCCCATGCCCATAAAGTAGCGGCAAAGAGAGTGGGTGTTGACCACAAGGTATTCAAGTCTAAGGTAACTAAGTCTTCTATTCTTCCTGAAGAACTAGAAGATATTAATGAAATGGGTGGCGACCAACATTATGGCGACACTAAGGGCGCATGGTCTGCTGGTGCAAAAGCAACTCCTGTAAAAGCAAAGAAACTTACTGACTTTGCTCTAAAGGGATTAGAAAAAGAATTAAAAGCTACCCGTCAAACAAGCAAGTCTGTGGCTGATGCCAAGAAAAAGTATGGCGTCAAGGAAGAAATCGAAGATATCATGGAACGTGGTGAAGACTCTAAGGGTCACTACCGCGCAACAGAAGATGGTGCTGGTTTAACTCGTAAGGGTGCCAAGGCCATGGGTATTAAGACCGCCGTTACAACTCCTCCTAGTAAGCTAGATCCAAAAGGCGAAGCTGCAGGTCGTCGCAAATCATTCTGCGCCCGTATGGGTGGCATGAAAGGTCCTATGAAGGATGAGAAGGGACGCCCAACTCGCAAAGCTATGTCACTTCGTCGCTGGAATTGCAACGAAGCAGCATTCGATGCCGAATCGAAAATGCATGATGCTCACTACGAAAAGCAAACGGATCAAGTAAAGAATGCACTTGATAATTATGCTCGTCGTGGAATGACATATAAACAAGCATATAATAAGATTCGTCATAGTAACACTCATACTTTGCGTAATCAAATCACTGCGATGCATGAAGAAACACAACTAGACGAAGTTCTGGGTAAAGAAAACGAATGGGGTCGCCCAGAACTTCGTAAGAAGTTTGCTGCTATCACACCTGGACAAGAGGGTATGACAGCCGATGAGATTCCTGAAATGAATCCATTTTCTGGTGATGCTATCCATGAAGGTGGTCTATGGGATAACATTCATGCAAAGCGTAAGCGTATCAAAGCTGGTTCGGGTGAACGTATGCGTAAGCCCGGTTCAGAAGGTGCACCTACCGATGCAGACTTTAATAATTCTAGAAACGAAGAAACTATCAATGAAATCTCGGCCCTAGGTGCCAAGAAGCGTTCTGAATTTGCTGCCAAACTACAAAAGACACTTGCCGACCCGAAAAAAATCGCAAAGGCCAAGAAAGAAATTGCAAAGAAAAAGGCAGTCCAGAAAGCAGAAGAACCTAAGCACCTCGTTATGCAACTTCGCAAAGCATCTTCGATTGGCTCCAAGGTTAAGTTCTATGATGGCTCAGAACATCATGTAGCACCTAACCATGTAGAAAAGTTCAATGATCGTTATCATTCATTGAAGTCTTCTATCGAAAAGGAAAGCCTAGTCAAGAGAGCGCATAAGTCACATGCAGATTTCATGAGAGCAATCTCAGAAGAAACTGAAATGGGCCAGCCAATGGCGCCTTGCACATGCGATATTACTCCTGCTAATTATCCAACACCGTCGCAACTATCACCTGAACCGCAACTCGGTGATATGAATAGTGATGGTATGACAAATGAGTGGGACGAAGCTGTAATTGAGGCAGAAGTTACACATGAAATTGAAACATCCGATTGGGATGAATTACAGAAGTATTATGACAGCGAACAAGAAGACGATGATGAGGAATCAGAATCGATTGATGAAGCTATCACACCACAAGGTCGCCTCAAGAAAAGATTTGCCGCAATGCGTAACAAGACACGCCGTAATATGGCAAAGAATATGGCACTAAAGCGGATTGCAACACCAGACCGTATCAAGTCGCGTTCTATTCGCGCCGCTCGTAGAATGGTTTATAAGCGCATTCTTCGTAACCGCGATCCATCTTCTGTATCCCCAGCCGAAAAGGCACGTTTGGAAGATCAAGTAAAGCGCATGGCTCCTATGGTATCTAGAATTTCTATGAGACTTCAACAGTCTGAAAGAAAGCGTGATATGATGCGCGTTCAAAACGCTAGAACGAGAAAGAAATAATCATGGATGAATTGAAAACTGCCGTGAAAATTGTCATGGCTAACACATATGCAATGTATTTTAAAGCACATGGCTTTCACTGGAACGTAGAAGGTAAAGACTTCTCACAATTCCATGATTTCTTTTCTGGTATATACGAGGAGCTATTTGCTGCCGTAGATACTATTGCAGAAGAACTTAGAGCATTAGATGAATATGCGCCATATAATATGACAGAGATTGCAAAAATCACCACTGTTACTGAGTCCTCAATCTATGGTGTAGATGTAGGCAAGATGTTAGCTGACCTTATGTCTGCGAATGCCGCTGTCATCGAAGCATTGAATTCGGCTCATAGATTGGCCGAAGCAGAAAATAATAGAGGTCTAGTCAATCTAATCGAAGAGCGTCTAGATGTTCACGCAAAGCACGGTTGGATGATCCGTGCATCCTCTAAGTAATAAATATAGAGGATAAGGAGATAACAATGTCTTTAGAGAAAACAATTAAAGATACATTAATTGCAGAGTCGGTCGATCTAGATGCTCGTTTACAGGCTCTTGTTCGCGCTGGTCTAATGCCAGCTAATACTATTCCAATTCTTCGTAAAGCTATTGCGAAGACACAGGGTGGTATGGCCTTACAGGGTGCCGAGCGTGATGTTATGGCAAACTTCCTCAACTCTATGATGTTTATTGTTCTTGGTGATGATACCATTTTCAACAAAGCTAGAGCTACTGCTAAGTCTGTTCCACATCACCCGTATGTGCAATACGCCACAGAGGCAAAAGAAAAGCAAGAGTATGACTACGAAGGTGACATGGCTATGTCCCAACTAAAGTCAATCATTGCCAACTCGCAAAAGATGCACGACATGCTCAGTGCCGACACAAATATTCCTGAGTGGGTTCAATCAAAGATTACTCTCGCAGAAGATTATATCTCAACCGCTGCTAACTATATGCAGGGTGAGATGAACGAAGAAGTCGAATCAATCGATGAACTTTCAAGGGCAACTGTTGGGAGCTATGCTCGAAAAGCAAAGGCAGAAGCAGATAATCTAGGTGGTTTTGACGATCATCGTGCTAAGGGCCGCGAACTTGCTGGTCGTAAGCGTTGGGGTGGCACAATGAAAGGCGTTAAGAAGGCAAAGGTTATGGCAACTGAATCTCGTCGCGGTGAGGCACTTGCTGATATCGCAGCCATCACACAGATGAATGAGTCATATAAGTCCACATTTAATGCGGCACTCACACAGTATGGCATCAAGTCTCCCTCGGAACTTGATGAAGAAAAGAGAAAAGAATTCTTTAATTTCGTAGATCAAAACTATAAACAGGGAGACAATTAATGTCCGCATGGGGTAAATACGACGACAAAACATCCGCGGGAACTATTTCCATCGCATCTGATGGTGTAGTAACGGGTGTTGGTACTAACTTTAATCCAGAACTTTCGACTGGCGATTTCATTAAAACTGCCGACGGCAAGTCATATATCTGCATTAGTGTCACAAGCGACACCGTTGCAAAGGTAATCAATGCTGATCCAGAACTGGGTGCAATCACAACACAGTCTGGCGTAGAATATACAATCAGCGAAAAACCAACTGCTATTGCTTCCGATCCTAACACACTAGCATCGCAAGTATTCGGTGTTGACCGTTACGAAATCCACGGTGACCAAAATGGTGGTTACGTTTCGGCAGTTGCGCTTGTTCAAGGTGGAACAAGATATCTAGAAGCGCCTGCAGTAGCCTTCTCAGGTGGTGGTGGTTCAGGTGCTGCGGCAACTGCAACTATTGCTGCTGGTTCTGTTACTGCAATCGCTGTGACAAACAACGGTTCTTCATACGAGACTGCTCCTGCAGTAAATCTTTCGGTTCCACGCAGAACTGTTACTACTGCTAATGTCAACACTACAACAAATGTCCTCACTTATGCTAATCACGGATTAACTGCTGGTGAGCACCTTAAGTATTATCATAATGGTGGTACTGCTATTGCTGGCCTAACAAATGCTGCATCCTATTATCCAGGTCGAGTATCTACAAATACTTTCATGCTGTATAACAGTGCCGCTCGTGGACAAACTGCGGTTGCTACTATGACAATTGCTACTACTAATGTTAATACCACAAGCAATACTTTCACATCAACTGCCCATGGTCTAGTTAATGGTGCAGAACTTAACTACAGCAACCAAGGTGGTACTACAATCACTGGTCTGACTTCGGGTAATGATTACTTTGTTGTTAATAAGACTAACGATACATTCCAACTAGCACTGACTTTGGGTGGTAATGCTATCGATATCAGCGGCACAGGTAACAACTCGCAGACGTTTGCATCAACTGGTCAACTCGACCTAACTGGTACTGGTAATAACAATCAGTATTTCGACCTTCAGACGGCAACAACTGCTACGGCAGAAGCTGCACTCGGTGTAAACCAAGGTGTTGACAATGCAGATTCGGGTGGCGTTGCTCACACTGGTTGGGTAAAGCGTAAGGTTCTAACTGGACAACATGCTGGTCGTATCCAGTATGAAGTTCTGGTAGCACAATCGAAGAATGCTGGTATCGTTTCAGATGCCGCAGACGATATTGAATTCCCAGAGGACTAATAGAAAATGGCAGATAGCAAAGTAACCTCGATGCAACCAGCGACCGACGCGGCGTCGGCTGATGTGTTGTATCTAGTGAAACCAAATACAAGTCCATATGATCATAAGATTACTATTGCTAATCTGTTCGGGGGCATTCCTGTTCCCGTAGTCCTAGAAGACAAACTAATATTGAGTGGCACTCCGCAGACTTTATCCTCTGCGGGTGCCATTTCAATCACTTCGACTGTTACAAAGATTACATCACCTGATAATAATGGCACACTTACCATTGCTGACGGCGTTGACGGACAAATCAAAACAATTATTATGGTATCAAATTCGGCTGGTCATACACTAAGTATTACATCCAATATCGGTCACTCAAGTATTGTTTTTAATAGCGCAGGAGATACCGCGACACTTATGTTCCAAGGAACAGTCTGGTATTTCATTGGGGGAACGGCGACAGTATCATAATATGTTTGAATTAAATGATGATAATTTTTTGATCTTTGCTATTAAGAACTATGACAACCGGGGATGCCTTGGTATGTCAGACTTAGAAGAAGATTTAAAACGATTTAAATATATCAAACGATTATTTCGTAGATATGAAACAACAGATGTTTTAAGTGAAAGATTAATACTCAATCACTTAATAGTTTTATACAATGTATTTGGTAATGACACCTCTTTGATGCTTTTATATAAAGTAGAAAAGAAGTATTGGTCATATTTAAAGACTTTTCTGGTCTATCTAAATAGGATGACCATGGATGATATACCAGATATATCTTTAGATTTGAATGTTGCAGCCGCTCTAAGGAAAATTAATGTCTAGATATGTAGATAACATTGTAACTATGCGCATATTGTATATGCTGACAACTCCGTTTGAACAGACGGATGCGTATCGTTTGGGCATTGTTGATGCACAGGGCAAAGAACTGCGACCAATATCTAAACTATATAGCGTGGAAGAAAAAGAAGCATACACATATCTTCACCGTCTTATTTTTAGGCTAAAGAGAATTATTAATAAGGTGCCGCTTGAAAATAAAAACTTTCTTTCATTTGCTGCCGCTTGGGCATTAATTAAAGAGAACGTCGAATACGACGATGATATTTTAGAGGAACTATTTTATATGGCACATGAAGATCCAGAAGCAAAAGAACTAGCAGAAGAGCTAGAAAATAAGACACTAAGTTTTAGACAGTTTGTTGAAGAAATGGGTGTTGCTGGTGGTGCCATTGCTGGTATTGGTATCAACAATCCAAATATTCCAAATCAGGCAGAACCTGGTGTTTCTAAGAAAGCCCAGAAGAATTATAAAAAGAAAAATAAAATGTTTAGAAGGAATGCACAATGAGTTTGCTATCATTTTTAACCAAAGAGGAGCCAATCACTTCTCTTGAACAACTTGAACTTGCAAAGGGCAAGATTCAACTTACTATCATGAAGCTGGCCGCATTCGTGCTTGGTCTTATCATGGTATCAGTTGTTCTTGTCATGATGGTAGGCTTGTTTGTTCCCAATGAAACCGTCGATAACAATGAAATCTTCAAGATTATTGGCCCAGCGTTCTCGACCATCGTCGGTGCGTTTGTTGGTGCATTCGCTACTATGATGGGCATGAAGACTGCCGACTTTGACCCTAATGTCAAGGTTCAAGAGCTAGGTAAGACTGACCATAAGGCTCTAGCTGAGGCACATGTTATCAATGCCCAGGCAGAATCAATTGAAGCCGATACAGAAATCAAATTGATGGCTGCTATCGATAAGTATAAAGATTCAGACGAAGATCACGGACCATTCTAATGACACAGCTAACAGAACATTTCACCCTAGAAGAACTAACAGTTTCTCCTACCGCTAAGAAGCTGGGCCTTCCTAACACACCAACAGCCGAGCATATTGAAAATATGCGCTACTGTTGCGAGAAGATCCTTGAGCCTGTTCGTGCTAAGTTTGGTCCAGTTACAGTCAACTCTTCATATCGTGCGCCTCTTGTTAACAAGGCTGTTGGTGGTTCGAAGACCTCGCAACACGTTAACGGTCAAGCAATTGACTTTGAAGTTAAGGGTGTTGACAACAAGAAGGTTGCTGACTGGGTTGCTGACAACCTAGAGTTTGACCAAGTTATTCTGGAGTTTTATTCTTCGGGTGATAAGAACTCCGGCTGGGTTCACGCTTCTATCAAGAAAGAAGGTGGCAACCGCAAGCAACGCTTAGTCGCTACAAAGTCTAAGGCTGGTGGTACAAAGTATACACCTGTTGCAGATTTTGATCCAAGCACAACTAAGGAAGCTGGTGCACCTGTAGTAGAAGCTGTAGCACAGGTTGCTAAAGCTGCCGCGCAGACAACATCACCCGCTGGTCTTGGACCAATGGCCGCACTTCAAGCTAAGTGTGGTCTGCCTGCAGACGGCAAGTGGGGTCCAGGCACATTCAAGGGTGCCAAGGATTACTACAAGCTGTCAACTGCACAGGCGGCTCACTTCTTCGGTCAATGCGCCCACGAGTCAGGCAACTTCAAGGTGTTCTCGGAAAATCTAAACTATTCGGCGGATGGTTTGACTAAGATTTTCAAGAAGTATTTCCCAAGTCTGGCTGCGGCACAAGGCTACGCTCGTAAGCCAGAAAAGATTGCTAACAAAGTATACGCCAATCGTATGGGTAATGGCCCAGAAGCCTCGGGTGATGGTTGGAAGTTCCGCGGTCGTGGTCCAATCCAACTAACTGGCAAGGATAACTACACTGCATTCGCACAATCAATCAAGCGCCCAGATATTCTAACAAATCCTGATATCGTAGCAACAGAACTTGCTTTCGAATCCGCTCTATGGTTCTTCAATAAGAATGGTCTATTCGCAATCGCTGATAAGGGTGTAACAGATGCAGTCATCGGGCAAATTACTCGCCGCGTAAACGGTGGTACGCATGGTCTTGATGACCGCATTAAGAAAACTAAGCAATACGCAAACTGGGGATAATAAATATGCTCAATCAAATCAAAGATGCACTGAAAAAACTTTTTGGTTTTGTAGACGCTAACAAAGACGGCAAGATTGATCTCGCTGAGGTTACTGCCGCAGTTGATACGGCAGAAGCAAAGGTTGAAGAAGTTAAGGCAGTGGTAAAGAAAACACGCGCTCGTAAGCCAAAAGCAAAGTAAGGGAATTAAATGTCAAGCAACACTATCCATAGAGCCTTAGTTGAAAAGTTAGGCGGTCGTAATGTAAGTGAATATGTTGGTAATGCTGGTGATCTCTTCTGGGATCCAGATACTGGTAACATGCGCATCTCCGACGGTGAAACTGTTGGCGGTCTTAGTGTTGCTGAATCATCGCCTTGGGCAGAAGATATCTTCGTTGGTCCATGGGTAAACTTTGTTCGCCCACCAGATTCACCAGAAGTTGTAGATGAAATCATCCCAGAAGTCCTTGCTATCGCTAGAAACCCATCCGGCGAAGGTAATGGGTCGATCTACAATGCTCTTAGAGAAGGCGAAGACGGATCGGTAAGCACACCGTATTTCACTTCATGGAACACCGATGGTTGGGGCGACCTAACAAACATCAAGTCACGTTACTACGAAGACCTGCAATCTGCATGGGATGGTAGTGGTCCAAAGACGGTTCACTTCGAATGGATCATGAAGGTTTCGGATTACGATGGACCTGAACGTTACTTCCTCGTTCGTTTCTTCAACTGGGATTCGGGTGGTGTTGATGGCGCTAACGGTGCATTCTCTTGGACTCGCCGTGAAATCAATGCTAATGCATTCTTCTCTCGCGTTGATACAAACGATGAAGAAGAAGCATATGTAACTGGTGATGTAATTGCACCACACCTTGTTCTTACTCGTGAAAACAATGGATTCCTGTTCAACTACGGTTATGATGCCGCAGAAGATGATTACTATGAAACAAACTACAACGAAGATCGTTCACCAAAGAATACTCTTTGGAACTGGGAAGGTTGGGACAATCTCCAGAACCTGAAGTCGCGTCAATTCTCACTCTTCGGTGACCTTGTTTACGCTGAAAACTGGTACGGTAAGCAAATCGTTGGTCGCGAATTCATCATGTGGGATACGGTTGCAGATGAATACTATGCAATCAAGTTTACTCGCTGGAACAATAACAGCAACTACAACTATCCTGGTTTCTCTTACATCCGTCGCAAGATTGATCAAGAAAAACTATCTCACGGTCTGACATTCGAAGACGGCACAACTCAAAGAACTGCCTACTCGACTAAGATTGGTGGCACAATTCCACAAGCACCTGCCATCACTTCTAAGAACCTTGATATGACACGTTGGATCAACTCAGATGATATTGGTAAACTTATCATCGTAGATGGCGATACTCCAAACTCTGTCACCATTCCCGACACATCAACTCTACAATGGCCAATTGGTGGTGTAGTTACCATTCTTAATATGTCTGGTAATACTCTCTACATCTACAAGGACAATGATGATGAGAACGGAACCATCTATGGTAACGGAACAGGTGATAGTTCTACTGGATGGCAAGTTCCTGATACTGGCGGTTACAATCTGGTAACTCTCATGAAGATCAAGCAGGGTATGGATAACTATTTCAACGACTACATCCTTACGGGTGTTGGCATTGAGGTAGACTAATATGAGTGTTGTTCAAATCCTTCAAGGAATCATTGCTGCCGCTGCCTCTGGTAGCGGTGGCGGTGGTGGCGGAGGTGGCGGAGGTGCCACCTACCGCTCGTGGACCATTCAATGGTGGATGAAAAAATTAAGTCCACAATCTGTTGCCAGTCCTAGAGTATTTTCAGTTGGTGTAGACACCTCAGCATCAATTGGATATTCAAATGAATCTGGTGGCGACTATGTTTGGACAGGAGGAAGTGCTCCTCCTGGACTTGGACCTATTACAGTTGGTTCAATTGCTAACTCTTGGCATCATTTTTCTATCAATTCAGATGGTACCAATTTGTATTTCTTCAAGAACGGACAACTATTGAGTTCCGCTCCTAGAACGGGCAATGCAATTACAGATGCAACAACTCAATTCTGGTTGGGTGGTGATAATAACTTCCACTGGAAGGGTCGTATTGCGGACTTTAACATTGTAAAAGGTAATTGTCTGTATACCAGTACCTATACTCCACCGACCAGAATAACAACTGCACCTTCTGGAACAGTTTTCATGCAGGTTTGCGATCCAAGCGTTCAAACTGGTCCAGGAATGTCTGGTTCATCTAACTACAGCAGTGTAGCAGATGATCCATGGGGCGACGGAATCGATTCAGTAGAATTTACAGGACAAACTTTCTCATATATTCGCTGGGATGGTAATTTAATCTTTGCGCTAGACGTTGCATAATAAATGGAATCTCTGGAAACCAAAGTCGCGGTAATCGAACATGACCTGAAACAAATTCAGGTTGTGTTCGGTCGCCTTGACTTAGCAATCGAAAAGATTGGGGATGTTTCCAACTGTATCAATAAAATGTTAGCTGTGCATGATACTAAACTTGAAGCACAAGAAAATGTCAATGAAGATATCTATCAGAGTTTAGAAGTGCATAGAAATGAAACTAAGGCCAGCAATGCCGAATTGCATTCCAGAATTACTACCATCACTAGAGAACTGGAATCTAAAATTCAAACCACAGAAGACAAACTTCTTGATGCCATCAAAGACTTGAAAAAGTCGGTTGAAAAAGAAGAAGAAAAAAACAAAGAACGTATTGACAAACTAGAAAAAGCCAAGTATCTATTTGTAGGTGGTGGTCTAGTTGTCGGTGCTATTCTAACTAAAATTCTACCCGCACTATCAAAATTTATACAAATAGGTTGACTTTCACCCACTAGGGGTGTATAGTGAATCTATGAGTGCATATATTGATATTCAGTTTCTCCATGCCATTTCGTATCGCCTGGAGAACTTCAAGAAAAAATCTAGTGATCTTTGGAACTGCAGGTGTCCTATCTGTGGTGACTCCTCGCGTAATAAAAGAAAGTCGCGGGGTTATTTCTTCCTGGGAAAGAATGACCTAAACTATAAGTGCCATAACTGTGGCGTATCTATGGGCTTTGGTAACTTTCTAAAGCAGTTTGATGACAACCAATATAAACAATATGTCATTCAACGCTATGCAGATACGGCCAAAGTTGGACCTGCAAAGTCACATAAGAAAATCCAAGACGTTCTAGATTTTTCTGAGCCAGTCTTCAATAAGAAGCCTGACCCTAAACTGATCGATCAGATTATGGATCGACTAGACACACTGCCAGATGACCATGAGGTAATTCAATATGTTACTGACCGCAAAATCCCTCGCGATGCTTTTAGTCGGCTGTATTTCATTCCTAATGTTAAAGATATCGTTCAACTTAATGCCAAATACAAAGACTCCATCATCACCTCCGAGCCGCGCCTCGCGATTCCTTTTTTTGATGGCTCTGGCAAACTCCTTGTTGTTAGCCTTCGCGGAATCAGAGGCGAGTCGCTACGTTATATTAATGTTAAAGTAGATGAAGATGCGCCATCGATTTTCGGTCTGGATCAGGTCGATACTACAAAAGAAATACTTGTCGTCGAAGGGCCTCTTGACTCCCTTTTTCTTGATAATGCTATCGCTTGTGCTGGAACATCATTCGGAAAAATCGACCAACTCCCGATACCAAAAGAAAAGATAACAATTATTTTCGATAATCAACCTAAAAACCGAGAAGTCGGTAAGTTGATGAATAAGTATATAGAGATGGGTTACAAGATGGTAATCTGGCCAGACAGTGTTCCTGGTAAAGATATTAATGAGATGATTGAAAATGGGTTGACTTCTGGTGAAATCCATAGTATTATAAATGATAATACTTTTCAAGGACTAGCAGCAAAGGCAAGATATGCCATGTGGAGAAAGATATGAGCGAATTGGTCGCGAATGAATATGGTATTGAGTTTGACCATATTCGCATCACAAAGTTACGCATACATCGCACAGACGGTAAGTGGCTTGTAGAATATCGTAGAGAACCTCGTTGGTTTCTAGGTCTAGATCGCTGGTGGTGGTTCGATGACGGCACATACATTGATTATGCCGATGCATCTGCTAGAGTAGACCATCTATTGGGTATTGGTTTCGTAAGTAAGACGCAGTTCCAGACAGTTAAGGAGTTTGAAGTTGAGTGAAGTAAATTTGATTGGCATTACTAAGCCTAGTGCCTACACAGAATGTAATACAGCTAATGAACTTGTGGCATGGGCAGCTAGAGTATCTAATCCTTCAAACCAAAATAACACAGCAACAGCACCTAAGTTAGTTCGATATCTAATTCAGAACCAACATTGGTCACCTTTGGAGATGGTTCATGTATCTATGGAAATTAAAACAACTCGTGATATCGCTCGGCAAATTCTACGCCATCGCTCCTTTGCATTCCAGGAATACTCTCAACGTTACGCCGATCCAACTAAGGACCTCGGGTTCGTAACCAGGGAAGCTCGTCTACAGGACGCCAAGAATCGTCAAAACTCAGTTGAACTAACGCCAGATGAAAATCGTCTAGCAGAAGAGTGGAATGTTATGCAGACGCAAGCCACTAACGCCGCAAAAATGGCATACAACTGGGCAATCGAACGTGGCATCGCCAAGGAACAGGCCCGTGCTGTTCTACCCGAGGGTAATACGGAGTCCGTGATGATTATGTCCGGGTCTCTTCGTAGCTGGGTTCACTATTGTCAGTTGCGCATGGATAAGGCGACACAGAAAGAACACCGTATTGTGGCAGAACAATGCTGGGAGATTATCGGTCAACACTTCCCCGATGTAATCAAAGCACTTGATGACATGGCAGCATGGGCAGAGTTCGAAAGAAAACTACCTTGACCAAAATCTGGAACACTTTTGATTCGCAGGTGGTCGCATTTTTTTCGCGCCAAAATTTTGGTTCGGAAAAGTCGGGTGGAGAATAATGAGAATTCTTATTACTGGCCATGAGGGATTTATCGGTAGAAATGTCTCTCGCATACTATCAGATGAATTTGAAATAATTCCTTATGAAGGTGATATTAGAGACTTTAAGATTTCAGAATATTATTATGCAGTATTACATTTAGCCGCTCTAGCTGGTGTTAGAAAGAGTTGGTTGAATCCTGACGAATATTGGGATGTAAATGTTACTGGCTCAAATAAAGTTTTTGAAGAATGTAAACGTTTAAATCTTCGGTGTGTATATGCATCTTCTTCATCGATTTACGAATGGTGGAAAAATCCATATGCAGCTAGTAAAAAAGCGATGGAAGAACTTGCACCCAAGTATTCCGTTGGTATGAGATTTCATACAGTATATGGTCCAGACTCTCGACCAGACATGTTCTATGATATGATGCTTAATGACAAGATAGAATATCTTACAACACATAAACGAGACTGGACACATGTTGAAGATGTTGCATCTGCTATAAGAATTATCTTGACAGACACTAGAATTTCTGGTAAGTTTGATATTGGCTCTGGTAATCCAGTTCCAGTTGTAGATGTTGCCAATGCATATGGCTACAGAGATGTTCCTATTAAAGAAGTTAGTGGAGAAAGAGAGGAAACTAATGCCGACATTTCACTACTAAAAAGTTATGGTTGGGAACCAAAGTTCAACATTCTAGAGGAAGCGAAAAATGCCAGAAACAGTTAAGATACAATATGATGCAGTTTCAGACGAACATTATATCGCTTGGGATGGACTAGAAGAAGAGACGGGTTGGAAGCCCGGCGACACAATAATTTGGGTAGACAATGAAGATGGGAGTTATACGTTGACTAAGAAGAATAATAATTATCAGGATGATGTTGAACAGTTTATGGCCGCAGCCGACCAGTATATCGGCGCTACTCCTCATCTAAATGAAAATAATGAGGCTCAAGCCAAGCTATATATTGATCTAATTGATGAAGAATTTCGTGAACTTTGTGATGGATTTCTTCGTCGCCACATCGGAGATGTTGCTGACGGCGGCGCCGACCTGGTATGGGTCGTTAAGGGGTTGTTTACCACACTGGGCATTAACTTTGATGCTGTATGGGAAGAAGTCCGTGCGTCCAATATGAGTAAGGTTTCCGAGGGCGGAAAGATTAAGAAGCGGGCAGACGGTAAGATTCTCAAGCCAGATACTTACTTTAAGCCAAACATCGAAAAAGTTTTGAAGGATCAGGGTCTATAAATGGCAAAAGAAAACTATCTCGGAATTGAAATTGATTTATCACGCGACAACTTGTTTGACAAGTTGGGTATTCAGCGGCTGCAGGAATCATATATGCGAGATGATGAAACATCTCCGCAGCATAGATTTGCTTTTGTATCGAAGACTTTTGGTTCCAATCCAGAACATGCCCAGCGCCTTTACGAATATGCGTCAAAGCACTGGCTTTCGTATGCGACTCCCATTCTCTCGTTTGGCCGTTCCAAGCGCGGTATGCCTATTAGTTGCTTCCTTAACTTCATTGACGATACTGCGGAGGGACTAGTTGACAATCTTTCAGAAACCAATTGGCTGTCTATGCTTGGGGGTGGCGTTGGTATTGGTTTTGGCATTCGCGCCGCAGATGATAAGTCTACTGGCGTTATGCCTCATCTTCGCACTTATGATGCTTCTAGTATGGCTTACCGTCAAGGTCGCACTCGCCGTGGCTCTTATGCTGCTTATCTGGATATTTCTCACCCTGATGTTGGGCTTTTTCTAGAAATGAGAAAGCCTACGGGTGACCCGAATATGCGGGCGCTCAACTTGCACCACGGAATCAACATTACCGACGATTTCATGCAAATCATCGAACGTTGTATGGCAGACGGTGATGCCGATGATAGCTGGAATCTAACTGACCCCAAATCAGGTGAAGTTCGCGATACTGTTTCTGCTAAGGAACTTTGGCAGAAGATTCTCGAATTGCGTATGATGACTGGTGAACCCTATCTACACTTCATTGATACGTCAAATCGGGCAATGCCAGATTTCCAGAAGGCGCTGGGTCTAAAGATTCATCAATCGAATCTTTGTTCGGAAATTATTCTTCCTACCGATAGAAAACGCACGGCTGTTTGTTGTCTATCTTCTGTCAATCTAGAATACTATGATGCATGGTCAAAGGATTCCATGTTCTTGAAGGACATGGCAGAAATGCTTGACAACGTTCTACAGTATTTTATTGATAACGCTCCTAAGCAAGTTTCCAGAGCAATCTACTCAGCCAAGCGAGAACGTTCAATTGGTATTGGCGCACTGGGCTTTCACGCTTATCTCCAGCGCAAGGGCATTGCATGGGAATCGGCTGTTGCTAAGGGTACCAATATGCGTATCTTTAAGCACATCAAGAACCGCCTAGATACTGCGAATCTGGAACTTGGCGCAGAACGTGGTGAGGCACCCGATGCTGCTGGCACAGGTCGTCGGTTCTCTCATATGCAGGCGATTGCACCAAATGCATCTTCATCAATTATCATGGGTAACACAAGTCCTTCGATTGAGCCATGGAGAGCAAATGCATATCGTCAAGATACTCTATCTGGTGCGTTTCTAAACAAGAACAAGTATCTTGATAAGATTATTATGGACGAAGCCGCTAATCACAAAGATGGTTGGTATGATGAAACATGGTCATCAATTATTGCAAATGATGGCTCTGTTCAACACCTTTCATGGATGGACGAAATCACAAAAGAAGTTTATAAGACTTCCATGGAAATCGATCAACGATGGGTGATTGAACATGCCGCAGATAGACAGAAGTTTATTGACCAGGCACAATCTCTCAACATTTTCTTCCGTCCTGATGCAAACATCAAGTATCTCCATGCTGTTCACTATCTTGCATGGAAACAGGGCTTGAAAACTCTATACTACTGCCGCTCAGAAAAGATCGGCAAGGCAGATAAGGTTTCCAAGAAGATTGAACGAGAAGCGATTAAAGAAATTGACTTCAAAGCAATGATTGATGGTGATACCTGTGTCGCATGTGAAGGTTAATAATAATATTTTTATTAGTATTGCTAGTTATCGTGATCCTCTTTTGAAGTTCACGATAACAGAAGCATACAAAAATGCAAAAAATAAAGAAAATTTAATCTTCGGTGTTGTCGAACAGAACGACCTAGAAAATTCTTTAAACTTAGATGACTTTACTTTTAAAGAACAAATTAGATATGTTAGAGTAAACGCCGAACAGAGTCGAGGATGCTGCTGGGCAAGAAATCTTGTTCAATCATTGTATCAAGATGAAAACTATTATTTTCAAATTGACTCACATACCGCGTTTGATAAAAAGTGGGATGAAACTTTAATTTTTGCATTAGAAGAATTGAAGCGATATCATTCTAAGCCTATCATTTCACAATATCCAGATGCATTGGAATTTGAAGATGATAAGCCAATTAAGAAACGCCATAATCCTGAGATTGATAAGATTCCATTTCTTTCTCCCCCGCCAGAAAATGAACCAACGTGGGCTGGGGAGAATACTTGCCATATTATAGCAAGAGGAACTTTTCAGCATTCATTTCAGCCATATACTCATGGTTATATGATATCTGCTGGATGCCTATTTACCTATGGTAACTTTGTGAATGAAGTTCCTTATGACCCACGATTGTTTTTCCAGGGCGAAGAAACAACATTAGCACTAAGAGCGTGGACAAGAGGCTGGAATATTTTTCATGCGAAAACAACACCAATATATCATTTCTACACAGATCATGAAAAAAGAACAAGAAAATTATTTTGGGACGAAGACCAGAATGAAGACAGAAACTTTCAATGGGGAACAATTGATAGTAATTCTGTTATAAGAACTAATTCAGTTTTAACAGGATGTGACGTTGGACCATATGGAATTGGCGAAAAAAGAACTTTAGACCAATTTCAATCTTTTACTGGTATAGACTATCGAAATAAGATATATACTCCTAGAGAAAGTCTTCATCGTCACGATTATAAAAAGTCTCCAGAAGATTATATCAGAAAGCAATAGGAAAAGCATGACACAATTTTTTGCACAAATAGTAACTAAGCCAGACTGTCCGTATTGCGTAAAGGCTAAAGAGTTCATGGTAGGCATGGACATTCAATATACTGAAATGGTAGTCGGAAAGGACTGCCTTTGGGAAGACGTTACGGCGCAACTTCCTAATGTAACAACTGTTCCACAGATTTGGATCAATGGTGAGCATGTTGGTGGTTATGATGATCTAGTAAATTGGGCAGCGGAGGTATAATGTCTAATCTTTTGAGCGAACGCTCGTATTTTAAACCGTTTAATTATCCATGGGCATATGATGCCTGGTTGAAGCATGAACAATCACATTGGCTTCATACCGAAGTCCCAATGATTGAAGATGTTAACGATTGGAAGAAGCGCCTCACCGATGGTGAAAAGCACTTTCTCACAAATATTTTCCGCTTCTTTACACAAGGCGATATCGATGTTGCGGGTGGTTATGTAAAGAATTATCTACCGTATTTCCCTCAGCCAGAAATCCGTATGATGCTGATGGGCTTTGCAGCAAGGGAGGCTCTCCATGTGGCAGCCTATTCACACCTTATTGAAACGCTTGGGATGCCAGAGTCAACGTATCAAGAATTCCTTGAATACGACTCAATGCGGGCCAAGCACGACTACTTTACAGATTTGTCGAATTCAAATGGAACGCCTGAATCAGTCGCGACCAATATCGCCGCGTTTAGTGCATTCACTGAGGGTATGCAACTGTTCTCGTCCTTCATCATGCTCCTCAACTTCCCTCGTCACGGAAAAATGAAGGGTATGGGACAGATTGTTACTTGGTCTATTGTTGATGAAACGCAACATGCCGAGTCGATGATTAAGTTGTTCCGTGCATATGTTGAAGAGAATAGAGATATCTGGAACGATGAATTGAAGTCCAGCATCTATACCATCGCAGAAAAGATGGTAGAACTTGAAGACAAGTTTATCGAACTTTCATTCTCTATGGGAGAAATGGAAGACCTTACTCAAGAAGATGTTAAGAAATATATTCGATATATTTGTGACCGCCGACTAATTAGCCTCGGCATGAAGGGCATTTTTAAAGTCAAGAAAAATCCACTGCCTTGGGTCGAAGAAATGATTAATGCCCCGACCCACACCAACTTCTTTGAAAATAGAGCTACTGACTATGCGAAGGGTGCCTTATCCGGCAGTTGGGAAAACGTTTGGGGAACTGCATAGTGGAAGAACAAGAATGTTTTTCATGTGATGCCGTGTTTTTGGTAGAACATGAATTAGATGAAGAATACTACAAAACTAAATTTTGTCCGTTTTGTGGTACTAAGATAGCCGAAGAAGAAGACCTTGACTGGGAAGACTGGGACGAAGACTCATAAATAGTTCACTTTGGAGTGAACTTGATGGCTATTAAAAAGAAGAAGCCGTCGCCAAAGAAAGTGCATAGAGTCTATTGCACCTACTTTGACGACGGCAAATACTATATTGGGTATTCATGTAAGACAGAAAAATTATTTGAAAAATATTTCGGTAGTTCTTCTTATGTGACTAATTATGAAGGCGAAATGCGTAAAGAAGTTGTTGCCGAATTTGACAGCAAATCTCACGCTAAAGCGGTCGAACACTTACTACAGTGGGAATATCGTTTAGATGATAGATGTATTAACGACATGTGGAATGTTCGACTACGACTATCGCACTTGAAAGAATTAAAGTTACCGGACTGGAGACCAGGATGTTTTTCGCCGCCCTCTTAATGCTAGTAGCCCTAGCTATTACAGGTGTAGCTGGCTACTTTTCGATTTTGGGATTGATGGCTATCTTTCCTGCATCACCTATTGCAGTAGCTGCCATGGGTATTGTATTAGAACTTGCTAAGTTGGTTACAGCCAGCTGGGTGTATCGTAATTGGAAAACAGCGAATCGATTGCTGAAAACCTATTTTACGATTGCAGTCATCGTTCTTTCGTTCATCACAAGTATGGGCGTATTTGGTTATCTAAGTAAAGCCCACATCGAACACACCACTGTCGGTGGTTCGTCACAACTACAAATTGCCCAGCTAGAAAGCCAAAAGGCTATAGCGGAAAGGAGACTAAAGAATGCACAAACATCTTTGGATACTCTGGACAGACTCACTACTGGCGAAAATATCCTTGATGCTAATTTCATTAGAAATCGACAGAAGCGAGAACGTGCGGCCCTTAATAAGGAAATTGAGGGTGCGACTACAGACATTCAGACTATTGAGACTAATCTCATACCGCTCAAAACAGAAACCCTCAAACTCGAAGCGGAAGTAGGCCCTATCAAATATGTAGCGGAACTGTTCTACGGTAGTGGTGATAACGCCACTATCGATAAGGCTGTTCGCATGATGATTATCATTCTTATCTTTGTTTTCGACCCATTGGCAATTCTTTTGATTATTGCGGCGAATATGACCTTTTTAGGGTTGACAAAGAGAGAAGAATCAGATACAATAGACAATGTTCCCGTTGAAGTTTATGTGCCAGCACCGGCTCCAACAGAGACACTAAAAGAAGTTGTAAGAAAAGCAAAGAACAATCGTAAGAAGAAACCGAAAGCACCCACACCAGAAGTTCCTGACTTCTTTAAGTTTGAGAAGCACGGGTCTACTCATGATGTTCCGATGCCCGACCCCCCTCGCAAAAATGCAAGGGGTCAAATCATAGTTGATGAAAAAAATATTAGGAGAATGTGATGACTTTATTTTATGAGAAAAACGGCCCAGACCAAGACTGGCGCTCTAGTGTGCGTGATACTCTGACTAAGGGAGTGGCGCATGTTGAATTTGAAAAAAATGATGGTCAAATTCGGCATATGAAATGCACTCTTGATCCAACTGTTGTTCCGCCATACCAAGAACTTGGTAAGACTACGAAGATTCCTAGCGATGATGTTCAAGCCGTCTGGGATATTGAAAAGGCTGCATGGCGGTCATTTAGATTCGATAGAGTTCGAAATATTCGTTTTGAGGGTTGACAAACGACTCGATATATCGTATAGTAAGATATATTGAGAAGGAGATATTATGTATAAACTTAAGGTACCTATCGCCGAGTCGAAGTATGTTGGTGTTGAGCCTATCTGGGCTGATGGTTATGAACCAGAAGATTACCAGCGTGAATATGGCAACGCCCTCAATTGGTACAACTACATTGTAGACGCCAAAGACTGCCGTGCATTTCTAGTTGACTATTATAAGAGCGACAAAGAAAAGCTAAAGGCTCTGAGCCAGGTACCTGACAAGTTTATTCCTCGAACGTATGCAAATACCGCTCGTATTGCAATGCGTGGCTTTCCTGTAACTGAGGTTCATATGAATCGCATTTGGGAAAAGGTCGAGGAAGTTGTGAATAAGCGTATCAAGTCCGACGAAGATGAACCTGACACCACTACACCTGTAGTCAAGGTCGTCAAGCCACCCAAACTAGCTTCCACATATATTCTTGCCCTCGTCAATGACGAAATCGAAAATCTTATCGAAGGTGAAGACCCGAAAACTATGGGTCAAATTCTAATGCCGTATAAGATGAGTGATAAGCAATATTCAGACTGCGCTGAAAAGTTGCAGCCTTTGCTGGCAGAATATGCAGAAGTTCTAGAACTTCGTCGGACTGACCGCAAGACACTTACCGAAGAACAAATTGAATTCATGGACTCGTTCAAGTTCTCTGGTATCACAATCATTAAGAAGATTGTCCAGCTTATCGAAGGTTATGTCAACGACCTCAAGAAGTCTTACATTAGCAAGCAGGTTGCTAAGGTTCGTAAGAAGAAGCCTAAAGATAAGACAAAGCTGGTAAGAGGTATCAAATTCCTTGCCGAAGATGAAAAGTTCGGTAAGAGTATCGACCCAGTTAACCTTCTAAATTGTAGTGAAGTATGGACCTTCGATACTAAGACGCGGAAACTGTCTAAGTATTACAGTCCTGTTGGTGGTGGCATCACAGTGAAGGGTGCGGCACTCGTTGGCTATGAAGAAACAATGTCTAGTTGTAAATTGCTTCGAAAGCCCGAAGAACAGATTCCTGCATTTTCTGCTACTGCTAAAAAAGACTTGACAAAATGGTATTCTTCTGTTAAAAGTAAGAATGCGAATGTGCGACCGCGGCTTACCGCGACGACTCTGATTTTGAAAGTATTTTAATGGCAGATAATGACAATGTAACATATCTTAGAATGCAACCTAAGAACCCTGATAACGAATCATACTCTTATTTTCTAGAGGGTGCAGCGCAACATGCTGCATATCAGGATGCGGAAGCTATGGCTGCCGCGTGTATAAATGGCATCTTAGCGGTCATCAATAAGAAGGTCGGTGGGATTAAAAACGATAATATTCATCGGGACGCGGCCGTGGTTGCTGTTCTCATTCAAGGTATGTTTATGCGTCAAGTTGACGTTCATTGCCCAGAAATAAACCTTCTAGATGATATCAGTGAAATTTTGAGTGGGAAGGAACACAGCTAATGATAGTGGTAGACTTTAACCAAGTTGCAATTAGTAACATGATGGCTGAACTTGGTGGTCGTCGCGATGTGGAGGTCAATCTTCCTCTCATTCGTCATATGATTATCAATTCAATTCGTTCATATAAGCGTAAGTTCGGTGCAGAATTTGGCGATATCATCATTGCATGTGATAATCGAAACTACTGGCGCCGCCAGTTCTTCCCTAACTACAAGGCTAATCGTAAGAAAAGCCGCGCAGACAGTGGCTTTGACTGGAATTCAATCTTCGAAGCCCTGCATCAGGTCCGTGCCGAGTTGCAAGAGCATTTTCCATATCCTGTGATTGATGTTGATGGCGCAGAAGCAGATGATGTAATCGCCGCGCTTGCAGAATATAGTCAGACTTCGAATGTTGATGGCCTTATTCCTAGTGCAGAGCCTTTCCTCGTTCTCTCTGGCGACCATGACTTCAATCAGTTGCAGAAGTGGTCCAACGTAAAGCAGTATGCACCAGTGCAGAAGAAGTTTGTTAAGCTGACTGATAAGCCAGAAGTTGTTCTGATGGAACACATTATCACCGGCGATAAGGGCGATGGTGTTCCTAACATCCTGTCAGATGATGATACGTTTGTCACTGGTTCACGCCAGCGTCCCATGAAGAAGGATAAGGTTGCAGAGTGGAAGCACCAGAAGCCAGAAGACTTCATCACCAGTGATGAAATGTGGCGTAACTTCCAACGCAATCGTGAACTGGTTGACTTGTCGCGCATTCCCCAAGATATCAAGGATGCAGTTATTGATAGTTACGAGAAGCAAAAGGGTGGTGACCGCAGTGGTCTCCTGAATTACTTCATTGCGAATCGTATGAAGCAGATGATTGAGTTGATCGATGAATTTTAATAGTTCCACTGAAAGAGTAGGCATTACAGCCAGTTGCTTTGACCTGTTCCACGCGGGTCATGTTCTTATGCTACAGGAAGCTAAAGAACAGTGCGACCGATTGGTAGTAGCATTACAGACTGACCCAACGATTGACCGACCAGAGAAGAACAAGCCCGTTCAATCTCTGGTAGAACGGTATATTCAGTTGCAAGCATGTAAGTATGTGGACGAAATCATTCCATACACGACAGAAGAAGACTTGCTAAATATACTACAATGTTATGACTGGGATGTTCGCATTATTGGCGAAGATTATTACAATAAGCGATTTACTGGTGACGAACTAGGAATCGAAGTTTATTACAATAGTCGCAGGCATAGCTTTAGCACTACTGAATTGAGAAGGAGAATTGGCGATGGCAACAAGATTACCACCAAAGAAGTTTAAACAAATTGATCAGGCTCTAGATTGGGCGACCGAAGTCAAGGACATTGATGAACTACGGGAACGAGTTCGTGCAATCTCCACTGGTAACTCCGTTCTTATGCGTTTCTTGGCATGGGGCGTAGGCTACGAACAGGGACCTCACAAACTACCAGAGGGTAGAACACCGACTAAGAACGAAGAACTACCTGTTGATATGGGTGATACTAATATCACGCAAGAGTTCCGTAGACTTCTAACTCTACTACCGGGTGGCAGTGCAGACCGAGTTCCTCAGTGGCGCCGCGAAGAAATCTGGATGCAGATTTGTCAGGGTGTTCACCAGAACGAAGCTAAATTGCTGGATTCTGTAAAAGACCAGAAAATACTCGATTTGTATCCTTCTTTGGCAGATGTTCTTGAAACTTTTCTTGTTGGTTGGAAAAAGCCCGAGGTTAAGAAGAAGAAGGTGTCAAAAAAGCCCGCGAGTATCTCCGAGGAATAATTAAATTATTCGTAAGAGAACAGAAGATACCCATAAAATGGGGTGTTAAGCGACCTTGGGGTCTGTAATTAAAACACTAATAAATAACTGTTCTCGAACTTTCAAACGGAGATACTTTGATGGGCGCAATTCTGGAACATAAGCATCTAATCATTCGTGCAGAACTTAAAAATCCGCCTAAGTGCGCGGAAGCAATTCAAGACTGGATGAAAATCTTGGTCGATAAAATTGGAATGAAGATACTTATGGGCCCATATGCGATTTACTCGGATATGGTAGGCAATCAAGGGTTGACAGCGGTTACAATTATTGAAACCAGCCATATTGCTATGCATGTATGGGATGAAGTTGACCCTGCATTGATGCAGCTGGACGTTTACACTTGCTCTACTCTGAATATTGATGATGTATTTCTGGCACTTAGCGATTTTGCACCTGTTAATGTTCAATTCAAATATATTGATCGGGAACATGACTTGACATTGCTAGATAAAGGTGTTATAAGTGAGATACTTCCTCTTTAAACACAAGAACGAAATCTGGTTAGTCAAAAATCCTGAACAAGTTCCAAAGCCTAGAGAGTTATTGCTTCAAAACTCTAATATTGAATATATAAGAGATAAAGCAAATTCTTTAGGAAAAGGCTTGACATTTCGTGATAAAGTTAGTAGAAAGAAGATACCGGCTTTAACGACAGAACATAAAGCAAAAATTGCTCTAGCGTTAAGTGGTAGCAACAACCCCAACTGGGGTGGCTTGAAAGAAGAAACCAAAGCCAAAATTCGTCGCAAGATGCGAGGAACAAGGCGCAATGAAAACAATCCTATGTATGGCAGACGCCAATCATGGGAAACTCGCAATCTCATAGCGATGAAGGCGAGACATAGAAGACGAAAGTGGTGTGTCGACCCAAGCGGTAAAACGCATTTGGTAGACCCACTTACTTTCATACTACCTTCTGGCTGGATGTGGGGAAGATTTTACGACCCATATCGACCAGAAGATTTTTAAAAAAACTGTTGATAAATGTCAAAAACTGTTATATATAGTATTCTGTTCTTTGACATTGTTAGAAGTTTTTATTGGAAGCGTGGGTGAGTGGTTGAAACCTACAGTCTTGAAAACTGTCGTACCGCAAGGTACCGTGGGTTCGAATCCCACCGCTTCCTCCAGTTTGGGGATGTAGTCCAATGGCAGAGACAGAGGACTTAAAATCCTTCCAGTGTGGGTTCGAGTCCCACCATCCCTACCAATGCCCCTTGGTGTAATTGGCAACACGTCGGATTTTGATTCCGAAAAGTCCAGGTTCGAGCCCTGGAGGGGCATCCATTCTTAGAAAGGTTATATAATGAGTGATGTTGTAGCAGTAGACCAACTTCGTCTGTTTATTGAACGTATTGAAAACATCGAAGTGGAAATTGATGCGAAGAAGACTGACCGCAAGGAAGTCTATTCAGAATTGAAGGGTGAAGGCTTTGATGCCAAGGCAGTTCGTGCTATTGTGCGCCTCCGTAAGAAGGAAGCACATATCCGTCAAGAAGAAGATATGATTCTTGATACATATCGAAATGCAATTGGCGTTTAATTAAAAAGTTCCGGGGTCTATCAACCCAACTTCTTTAAATGCCCATGCTCTTTCGTTGCATTGCCAACAAGAGCCACAACGTTCTCCTGTAGTTTCAGTGCAACTATGAGAGAGTTTAGATATATCTTCTAAAATTCCCGCCTGATGTGCTAACTTGACTGTTTCGCTTTTATCTATTTTTGCAAATGGAAAATGCCAGCCAGTATAGTTCGCATCAGGCGGAATTCTTACTGGCTCTGTTCCAGGTAGTGTTACGGGTGGATTTTGAGTGTCCGCACTTATCAATGTCTTAAATCCAAAACGAAATAGTTGTTCGGCTGGATATGAGATATGTCTACTATGATGTAATCCCACCGGAATTGAAACGATTAGATGGTCTATCTCAATTTCATGTAGTTTTTCTGCCCATTCGCAAATCGATTTACCAAAATCTACTGCGGCAGAGCCTCTATCTATCGTAATGCAACGTAGAGAGTTTAAGCCGCTTTTCTTTGCTTCAATGCAATATAAATGAAGCATGAGGGCGCTATCGAAACCGCCGCTAATAAACAGTCCGAAATTACCCTCGGGAATAGTAATTGAATACGTCATAGATGAACCTTTAATATAATCACGATTATATTTAGTTTCGAATTTATGCTTGACATTTGGTAGTGAATTAGTTATATAATGATGATGAAGAAAAAATATCAAATTACTCACATGGGCAAGACCCTCAACACCGACCACTGGTATGACTTACCAGAAGATAAATGTCTGGAGTTGAAGGCTGCGTATTATCAAAAGCCAGATTTTGATTTGGTTGAGAAAAATCTGCAGGCCGTGCGCAACGGCGGCACTGTTATCAGTACCATTACTAGCTATTATGTGAAAGACCTAATGGCTAAAGTCAAGTTGCAATCTCCTCGTTGGTCTATCGAACAAGTGTTTGAGTCCAACGATTTGATACGATACTTTTGGAGCCGAGTGCTTTCAAGCGATAAAGTATACCCAAAGACGGATTCAGATATCAAGAACTTTGAGGCTGCCCTGCGACTTAGTGGCGGTGGTGTTGCGATGAAGCCGTCTAACTATCCTATTAAGTCAGTAGACGAGGTGTTATCCAAATATAACATCAATGGTAAATACTATGATTTCTCGTGTGGTTGGGGCGTAAGATTGCTCTCGGCAATGAGAAATCGGGTTGAGTATTACGGCACTGACCCGAATAATCTGTTGGTAGACCGACTTAGGCAGATGGCCACAGATTACAATACTGTAAATGGTACGAATGCATCGTATGACATTAGATGCCATGGTTCTGAAACATTCGTGCCAGAATGGGAAAACACTATCGGAGTAGCCTTTAGTAGCCCCCCGTATTTCAGTCTTGAAGACTATGGTGTTGGCAATCAGTCATATAAGCCTGGGACTTCCTATCAAGAGTGGCTAGATAACTATCTGCGACCCACGATAGAGAACATCAAGAAATATTTGATTGAAGACGGCAAGATGCTCGTTAACATCAAAGATTTCTTAGATTACAAGCTATGCGCTGATACTAGAGCCATTGCAGAAAGTCTAGGGTTTCATTATGTTGAAACACTCACGTTGAAGAACATAACGAGGCCAAGTGCCAAAGCAGATTTGAATACGGATGAAGGCATTATGGTGTTCTCGAAAAAGCCTGTGCAGCCTAACCCATTCAGCGAAACGCTATTCATTTTTGAATAACAAAATTAGTGGTTGACATTTACCTGCGAATCAGCTATAAAGAAAGAGTAGTTGATGACGAGGTGATTCGAAATGCTTACTCTTGCCGATATTAATGCTGCCACCAATTCTAAAGATGGCAATATCTATTCCGACCTCTACAAGGATGTTTACGGCAGCCGTCCTCGGTATGCCCAGTTCGCATCCATCGAAGAGTTCGATGCGGATTTCGAACGCCTTGTGGCTCGTCTGGCCGAACAGATTGACGAAGATAAGATTCGTCAGGATGCAAATCTTGAAGCATTCAAGGTGCGCGTGGCAGAAACCATGCTTCTTTGTAACTGCGACAAGGTTCGCGCCGTAGAAATCATCGCCGATGCTGAAGGCGAACTTGAGAACCTTGAGTTCTACAGTTACGAACGCCTTGAGTGGTACTTCGATATTAAATTCGGAGATATCAAGCAGTGGATGGCTGAATAAGTTTTTGCGCCTGTAGCTCAAAGGTAGAGCCAGCCCCTCATAAGGGCCAGGTTGCGGGTTCGAGTCCTGCCGGGCGCACCAAATATAATACTTGACATTCTCTGTAAATCTGCTATTATGAGAATGTAGTAAGTGAGAAAGTGATTCGTTATGGAAGTTTTTGCATTGTTAGGTGAATGGGATTACGAAGGTTCTGTGCTCCTTGGCGTGTATGCGTCTCAAGATGAAGCACGGAATGCCCATGGTGTGTATACTCGTGATGGCGATCGGCTCATCGACCGCTACTATGTTGAGCGTCGGACGCTCGGTGCACCTGTAGATTCCGATGAGTATCGGTACTACATCGGTTAAAGTTTAACATGGACGATTAGCTCAGTCGGTAGAGCGCGGGACTCTTAATCCTTAGGTCGTAGGTTCGAATCCTACATCGTCTACCATTTCACGGACACTTAGCTCAGTAGGTAGAGCAACGGGCTTTTAACCTGTAGGTCCTGGGTTCGAACCCCAGAGTGTCCACCATATTTGCGAGTGTAGCTCAGTTGGTAGAGCAAACGACCGATAATCGTTAGGTCACAGGTTCGAACCCTGTCACTCGCACCATACCAGCAGAACAAGTGTTCGACCGACTCTCATAAGGTTGGTTCGGGTGGAGCGTTACCACCTGCTGGTACCATGTCACGATGGCAGAGTGGTCCAATGCAACGGATTGCAAATCCGTAAAGCCGCCGGTTCGAATCCGGCTCGTGACTCCACAATGCGGGTGTAGCTCAGTGGTAGAGCATCTCGTTGCCAACGAGACGGTCGGCGGTTCGAATCCGCTCCCCCGCTCCAAATGGCCCGGTCGTCTAGTGGCTAGGACACCGCCCTTTCAAGGCGGAGAAGCGGGATCGAAACCCGTTCGGGCTACCATTTAGAAAGTGTTGTTATGGTTAAAATGATTTTTGCATTTTTGTTTATTTTTGCCCTTGTATTCTTTGGAATTCAAATTGTTCGAGATATGACAAAAAGTGAAAAATTAGGCTTGACAAAGTTGTTCGCCTATAGTATAGTGTGTTCTGTAGCAGCGATGGCCGTTGCCACAGCAATTGTTTTGATTTTCTAAGGAATAAAGTTATTATGAAAAGTGTTACCAAAGCTGTTCTTCTCGCTGGCCTTATGGCAACGACTGCCGCTTGTACCCGGATTGAAACAGGTGAAGTCGGCGTTCGTCGCTCGTTTGATAAGACCATCGAAACTACCGAACTTCTGCCTGGTTCTGTAAACCAGACTATCTTCGGTGATGTTATGACCTTTCCCACAAAGGACGTTCAGGTCGATGTTACTGATTTGACGCCTCTGGCATCTGATAACTCGACTGTTGCTGACTTCGATATGGCAGTCATCTATTCGATTAATCCTGGTTCGGTTGCCGAACTCTACATCGAAAAGAACCGCGGTTTCCACGCTGATACCGAAGAAGGTGATACGCTGTTGATGTATAACTACATCCGCCAGCTTGGCCGTAATGCTGCATATAAGGTTGCTCGTCGTTACGAGTCCTTGAAGATGGCAGATAACCGCGCAGAGATGGAACAGATGATTCGCCAGGAAATCGTTAACAGTCTTGTTGCCGAAAAGCTAGATGGTGCAATTTCTGTTTCACAGGTTCTTGTTCGCCAGGTAAAGCCCGCTGCAAACATCGTAGCATCTGCTAACGCCCTTGTTCAAGCCCAGAATGCTGAAAAGCAGAAGCAGGTAGAAGTTCGCACCGCAAAGCTAGAAGCACAGCGAATTGCCGCTTTGAATGCCAACGCTGGTGCTACCAAGTATATGGAAGCAACCGCAATTGTTACGATTGCAGAAGCAGTGAAAGACGGTAAGGTTAATACCATCGTCATTCCTTATGACTTCAAGGGTATTGTGAACGTTAAGTAATACTGATTGGAAGGTGGGCAGGACGGTAATGCAACGCACTGCTAATGCGTCTACTAGAAATGGTAGAGTGGGTTCGACTCCCACACCTTCCGCCAGTTATAAGTAATAGAATATGGTGGATGTAGCTCAGTTGGTTAGAGTGTCGGCTTGTGATGCCGAATGTCGCGGGTTCGAGTCCCGTCATTCACCCCATTAAAAAAATAAAAAAATTGAAAATAATACTTGACATTTTCGACAAAGTAGTATATATATTAGTTCTGTTCTTTGACATTGTTAGAAGTTTCTAAGTTTGTGTCGGGAGGGTTTCGGCCCTCCCACATAACTTATTTAATTACTCCTGCTGAGAGTAGCGCATATGGACGCATATGCTAGGCGGGCTGGGTGGGCCATCTACCAGTCCTGAAATAATCTCAGCAATGGCTTAGGAGAGGAAGCACCTCACTCCGAAATTCGCTCATGAGCAGGAGTAATTAAATGAGTTTTGCCCTTATAGCTCAGTTGGTAGAGCAGTTGATTTGTAATCATCAGGTCCGGCGTTCGAGTCGTCGTGGGGGCACCATTCTATAGCTAAACTACTCGCATGCCGTATGGTGCATGGAGTCTGTCGAGAATGTTTAGCGTAAGCACCAAGACGTGAGGTGCTTATATTCCCTAATGGCGCAGCGGTAGCGCAGTTGACTGTTAATCAATTGGTCGGTGGTTCGAATCCATCTTAGGGAGCCAGTTTGACGCAGGGTGGAGCAGAGGTAGCTCGTCTGGCTCATAACCAGAAGGTCGTCGGTTCAAGTCCGACTCCTGCAACCAGTTTAGTATCTTTGATCTGGGACACGCATACTAAGTCGTGCATATAAACTAAGATGCCCTGCATTCAGGGCTACGTAGGGGAAGATCCTACAAGATACTAAAACACCGCCGCCCGTATGGTGTATAACAATCCCGGGCCTAGTTTCTCGTAAATATTTTTCAAAAAAGTATTTACAAACACCACACAGTGGTGTATAAGTAGAGAATAAGAAATGGCGGTATAGCGTCATTAGGGTAACCTTCGGCAACGAAGGCCAAAGCAGGGACTCCTACGTACCTGCGCCGGTAACGGTCCATCTATACAAGCCCAGGTAAGGGTTGTCTCGGCCATGGCCGTAAGCAATCCCCGTCAGTAGAATGGCGGTAGGCAGTAAGTGAGTGATATAAGTCCGAAAGGATATGAACAGAGCCAGTCGGTGAGTTCTAATAGACTGTGGTGGTCTAGCTGTATCGAACCAAACTCGCGAATGCTGAAAAACTAATGGGTAATCGCTGAGTCTGATCTAGCAAGAAAAGGCAAAGCGGTAGCACAATAGTTGAACCGATGAGGGGAGACTAGAAGTGCGGTTGATTAGTCCGCAAGACGAAAGACATGAGGAGTGTTGTATTTTGTATCTAACAAGATACGAAGCAACTGGAGCAGCACTTCTTGGTAGGTTCGCAAATTGCTTAATGGTAAAGCAACTGACTCTTAATCAGTAGATTCTAGGTTCAAATCCTAGTTTGTAACAAAAAGCGAAAGTCTGCTCCAGTGCTATGTGAAAGGTGCTTAATACCTAACACGGAAGTGAATTGGGTTCACGGATTCCCGCAAGGATGAAGTGATTGATCCGAGTGAAGACGTAGCGGTTTAGCGACTGCGAACAGCTTGCAAGGCTGGCGGAAGAACGAAGGTCGAATAGCATAGCATGATAAGTGATAAGCCACACTTCAAAAAAGGCAGCACTGAGGAATACTAGATGACCAGCGATGGCTCTAGTGGATAACGAGTTAACACTTCTCGCAAGGAAGTCGGTACGGCTCAAAGGTCCTCAACTAAAAGCAGTAATCTCATGCTTTACAAAGACTTATTAGATGAACACATCAAACCCACTGGGCGGCAGGTCGACTTAATGCTGCGATAGCGGTCCCTGGTGTGTTCTTCTAATAAGTTTTGGGGAATTAGCTCAGATGGTAGAGCGCCAGCTTTGCAAGCTGGATGTCAACGGTTCGATCCCGTTATTCTCCACCAATATAGACCACCTATGCTGAACCTCGTGGGGAACCACATAGAGAAAGTGGTAGTGTATGCTGTTGCAACAGTAATTGCTATCTAGGAAGATTGCAACGTCCGGAAGTAAGCAATCAAGGCACACTGCGGGTGGTCACTCTTTTTGCGCCTATGGTGGAATTGGTAGACACGCTGGTTTTAGGTACCAGTGCGAAAGCGTGGGGGTTCGAGTCCCTCTAGGCGTACCATTATATGCTCCTGTAGCTCAGTTGGTAGAGCATCGGTTTGAAGAACCGAGTGTCGGCGGTTCGAACCCGTCTGGGAGCACCAGCTATGGGTCGGTAAAGCCAGTGGCTCTGGCAGTCGGACTGTAAATCCGATCCGTTTTCGGGGGAGGATCGATACCTCACTGGCCCACCAAGGTCTGGTAGCTCAGTTGGTTAGAGCGTCGGCCTGTCACGCCGAAGGTCGCGGGTTCAAGTCCCGTCCAGATCGCCATTACAATAAATATATTCATGCGACTGTTCTCCTGGGTGAGGACTCAGCCTTCCAAGCTGACGGAGAGGGTTCGAATCCCTTCGGTCGCTCCAATGCCCCCGTATACCCTCTGGCTACGAACCAGTGGAAAGGTTAACTGAATTACATGCAGGTTTGAGTCCTGTCGGGGGCTCCATTCTCAACGAAGGAAAAATAATATGAATATCAAAACTTACATGGCTCTAGCAGTTGCCGCTCTTACTGCCGCTTGCGCTCCAGCTTCGGAAAAACCATCGGTTGCAGAAGCCGCTGGTCCAGCCGCAGAAGAAGCACTTGCTACAGCAAATGCAACAGAAGCAGTAGAGCCTGCTCTTGGTGAAAATGAAAAGCCAAAGTAATTAAAAGTTTCGGGGATTAGCGCAGTCTGGTAGCGCACCTGCTTTGGGAGCAGGGGGTCGTAGGTTCGAATCCTACATTCCCGACCAGTTTTTGTCGGTGTGTTGTAACGGTAACATGCAGGTCTCCAAAACCTTGCGATCCGGGTTCGAATCCTGGCACCCTCGCCATTTTATGACAGGTGACTTATGTATGATAAAGCAAGAGAAGCAATTCTAAACTCTAGTGAAACGTCATCTGTTTATATCGGTGCCGATTCTATTAGGTTCAAGCGTAAAGACGGTCATTGGTATGCTAAGTATTCTACCGTCATTATTCTTCATATGGATTCTAAGCACGGTGCTAGAATTTTTCATAAAAACATTGAAATGCGTGACTTTGGTAACTTACGCCAACGTCTAATAGCGGAAGTTGGATTTGCTATCGAAGCCGCAACGGCAATACTTGACGTTTTGGGTGAAAGAAAGTTGGAAATTCATCTTGACATTAACCCAAATCCAAAGTATAAGAGTAATGTAGCCGTGAAAGAAGCACTCGGCTACGTTAAAGGAACTCTTGGTATTGATGCTAAGATCAAGCCAGAGTCCTTCGCTGCAACACATGCGGCGGACCACGTTGTGCGGGGTTAGCTCAGTTGGTAGAGCGTCTGCTTTACACGCAGAATGTCGGCGGTTCGAGCCCGTCACTCCGTACCATATATTATGATAGTATTAACAACAAAAGGTAAAACTTATATGAAAAACTTTATGATCGCAGCCGCTCTTGGCACTGCCGCTCTCGCAACTCCTGCATTTGCTGGTGACTTTTCTGGTCCACGACTAGAAGCCACTGCTGGTGCCGATGATGTTACACGGGGCGTTGATCCTACCGACGTAACTTATGGCGCAGGCCTTGGTTACGACCTACAGTTCGGTAAGATTGTAGTTGGTGCAGAAGCAACCGCATCAAACGTATTTGAACGTGCAGACCTCGGTGCTGCCGCTCGTCTTGGTTATGTTTTGAACGATAACGTTCTCGCTTACACTCGCGTTGGTTATGCTAATCTTGAGCGTCCTCAGACTTGCACACCCGGTGTTGGAACTCGTCCAGCAGTTTGCCGTAATACTGCAAACTTGGAAGGTCTAGCCCTTGGTGGTGGTCTTGAAGTGAACCTTCTTGGACCAGTTTATACTAAGGTAGAATACCGCTATACCGACTTTGAAGGTCGCGTTGGCAAGCATAATGGTCTTGTTGGTGTAGGAATTCGTTTCTAATCCAACCCTATTAAACTTCCTGGGTATGAAGTAAACTGCCCATTTTACATTTAACTTGGAAACTTCAAGCATGTTCATAACAGATGTTTTTTCGGAAGAAGAGCTAGAAAGAATTCACGCTGATCTAGACAGTGAGTTGGAAAAAGATGGCTGGCATAGTTGGTCGAGAGCCAAACTTAATGTAGCACAAGCATCTAGCGTCGAAAAAACATCCGAATATCCCCATGAACAGGGCGACATTACATTTAAGTATATTAATGGCGATATGAAAAATCTTATTCGCCAGAAACTAATTGAAATCGACCCTAACATTAGGGGATATGATTTCACCGCTTTCTATCAGATTTGGGATGTTGGTGCTGCTACTGGAATGCATGATGACAGTAGGTATATGTTCAATGCAACGTTCTATCTGAATAAAGATTGGCTGCCAGACGATGGTGGTCTGTATGTGTATCTAGATGATGAGTATAAAGTGTTTGTTCCTAAATACAACTCTTGTGCATTTATCAATAAATCAAAATTAGAACCACATCTGGTTACCCCGATAACAACTAATGCGAGAGAAAAGCGTTATACTATTCACTGTAAAGGCATAATTATTGAAAGTTAGGTTTCCATAGAAACTTATCCGGATGACCGTGAAGGATTAAATCATCCGCATGAATAAATCTAATTGTCATACAAAGTCTAGTATTTTGCTTTACCCTAGAAACTCCGTGATATGTTCCGGTGCCTTGGATAATTAATGCGTCATTTGCATTCGGTGAATATCTAAATTCGCCATCATACTTATCGTGCGCCCAGAAATCTCCACCATTACCACCATTGGCATAATATGTAAAGCTGTGGACCTGATTGATTTCGGTATCGATAACTTGATCGTCGGCATCTAGATGTGCCTCAAGATTCTCACCTTCTGGTAAGATATTGATGATTCCTCTAAATGGAATCCAGTTTCTATCGCCATTGAAAGGTTCTGCTTTTCTAGCAGATTGAATCATCAATCGACATACTGGGTCTAAGTTTTTATTGAGATATTGTTCCGACCAGTCCGTGATAGTGTCGTTTGTCTGGTGAAAATATTCTGGAATTTGTGATAGTGACCACAGAATTTGATATGCGCGGTATGTAGAAAGTCCGCATAATTTTACATTTTCACCATGAAGAACAAAACTTCTTTGTTCGTCTAGATTTTGTTTCCATTTACCTTGTGTTCGATGATGAATATAGTTATTAATACTAATTCTAGTATCTTCATCTAGATAATCATTATAAACCCAGATTTTGGAGGGCAAATACATGCCCTCCATTTCTGTTTGTAGAACCAACTCGGTCATAATTACTTAATCGCTGCACCTCTCCATGCCGCGAAATATGACTGACTGTTGATATTTTCTAACGCCGACGCAATATCGGTATTATAATCATAGCTGGCATCGCGAGAAGGGTCTGTTGCAAAGAAGAACAGATTTGGAGAAATTGCTTCACCGACTGTTGTGGTTTGCTTGACTTTGAACTTAACAATTTCTAGTGTCTGACCTTCAGGCAGTGCTTCCATTGGCTTAGATACTGTGAATGTTCCTGTTTCAGAATTTAGAGCGATATATTGCTCATACTTTGCCTGAATTTCTGCATTCTCCCAAACTAAAGCATATTCACCCGCTGCACCAAAGATATCTGTAGTAGAACCAAATGCCAGGTTGTTAATATCACCGTCAATCGTTTCTACCGCTTCACTGAATATGCCAATATAGAAGTCTAGATCGCCATAGGTTGTAATTTCTCCGTTACCATCAATCAAGTGAACAATCTTATTTTGGGCGCTGGAGAATTTATTATTGTCTACGAGAAGAACACCCTTAGTTGTGTCTGCAACCAGAAGATCTAAAATAGTTTCTGGCGTTAGTGGCGACGGTGCTACCGATAAAAGAGCGGTTGTAGAACCAGTAACGAATCCAGCAGAAATAGAAGTACCATCTGACTTGACGTATTGACCAGAGATATCTGCCACTGTTACTTGCACACCTGGCGCGAACATGTCAATAACTTGACCGAAGTTCGTTGTAATACCTTGTGAAGTTGAGAAGTTATTGAAACCTGCTGCAATATCGTCGCTATCGGATGCGGCAACAGTAATAACATTTGCCATACCAGCAGGCGAATAGTTTGCAACATCACCACCAAAGTTACCAGCAGCGGCAACAACAGTGATGCCCGAATTAATCAGACTTTGAATTTTTTGCTCCAGATAGAAACTCTTTGGTACTAACCAAGAGCAATTTACTACCTTTGGAACTGCTGGTGTATTTTGATGGTGAACAAGAATAGCATCGATGGCTGCACCAAGATCTAGTAGAGTTGGCTTTTGTCCAGTATCAAATGTCTTGACGTTCATTAGTTTTGCATATTGCTGTAGACCTACGTTTTTACCTACGGCGGCGGATGCAATTGCAGTACCGTGACCTAGATTGTCTGCGAAGTTTGCAAAACTGTTTAACTTGAAAAAGTCTTCCGTTTCTAAATCGGCGTGATCAAATTCTTCATGGCTGAAATTGATACCCGAGTCGATTACAAAAATTTCAGGCTTTGTTTTATAGTCTGAATTAATCTTTTCAAATGTTGTTGGGAATGGACGATAGCGTGAAGAAATTCTAATTCTTGCCCATTGCGCATCGGGTGCAGAAAGGTCAGTTGTTTCGCCAGTTAGCGCACTCATCAATTTTACTGGAGCATCTGCTGGGTCCATTTTGCCACCAACTAAGTCATAAAGCGCAAGAGGGTCAGAAGTCTTTACGATATATGTGTTATCGCCTAAATCGTCATCGACTGTTACCGTCTCTAATACTGCCGCGTCATCGGTGTTGATGATAACTGATACTTCACCAGTACCGTCAAGAGCAATATCTTCCACGCTCGTATCAGCCTTGGCCACACTAAGAAGTGCTAATGGAATATAAATAGTTTCTGATTCAGAAACCGGTAAACCGCACTTTTCTGCAAAAACATTTCTGCTCTCAATAGTAGAGAAGGTTAATTGGTATTGCATTGATATAATCCTATCTGAGATTAACAAGGTAAATTCTGTTATATTTATAAAGGCACGCTATGCTAGTTCATGTTATAAGCAATTTAGATTTGAAGTTCCACGAATTTACTCCAATAGAAGATGAAGTTATTCCTGATGGCACAGACTTAGTAATTTTTTGCGGCGGATTTTCAAATAGAATGAAACGTTCATTGCTATATTGTGAAACATTGATACAGAAATACCCCGATGTTAAATTTATAATGAACATGGCACCCATCGACCATTATATGGAAGTACCAGACATTTTATATAGCGCAATGCGAGTTCGCTATGAAAATAGTCCGCTAAGAAATTTACATTACTCCAAAGAGCCATTTCAAACTAACGATTACGACATTCTAACGTTGGTGGGTTGGCCAAAAGTAAATCAAGTTCCCGAAAAATTAGAAAAGGTTTTTGGCACTCCACGCCCGCGATATCTAAAAGATGGCGAATGCTGTAATACTCAATTTAGGTATTTTGTTTCGTTGGAAGAGATGAATGCATTTTATCAGCAAGAACGACATATGTTAGAAGAATGGTTAGCAACCGATTCCGGTAAACAAAAAATATTAGTAACAGGCACCGCGCCCCTAAATGACCCGTATGCAGGCGAATACAAATTATATGAAGATTTGAATCTATCTGATATTATTTGGATTCATGGTGGGAATGAAATCTATGATAAGACTGAGAACGATACTAGATTAATCTGCAATCCAGGCAGAGGATTGTCTAGAAGCAATACATTTATCGTATAGCGCATTTAACGCTATTTTCTGTTCGTTAGTTGTTTCAAATCTATTGATGTTTGGCGTGGGATTTTTTAGACGTAGGGGAAATCTAAATCTCTTTTCAAATGCCCAACCATCACCGCCGGTGAGGTCTTTAATCTTCTCCTTCACTTGCTCAAACCCAGTAAATTTTGTCTCTTGTGGGATTATCTCGAACCCTGCAGCCCTATAACCAGAGAATTTAGTTTTATATCGGTCAGACACAATATTATCATAATTGGTCACGTTTGCCAGCAAATTAATCGTTGTGGTATCTAATAGACTAGATTTTTCTAAGTGGCAACTAAACGCAATCGAAAACTTCCAATGATACGATAGAAAATCTCCCATGACGTAAAATCCGGATCTTTCGGAAAAACTCCGCCAATCGTTTTGTTCTTTAGTTGTGGGATAAAACCAGCCATCAAAGGTATTGATTAAAGTATTGCCTCCACATACCGCAGAAGTATATCCCATTTCTTGTAGTTTCTCAAATAGTATAAAATGAGTTGCAAATTGTGGACTACTAACATCATATTTATTGGCAAATTCAATTAAGTTTCTACTAAGAAATTGAATTACATCTACGTCAATAAACTTATAAGATACTTTTCTGGCATCACAAAATTCTACGGCAGTTTTAATGTCATGCCAATTCAGGTCATCAGGAAATCTCATTATGATAATATCAAAAGAAACTCCTGCTCGAATAAAGCAATCAACCATAACTTGACTATCTATTCCGCCGCTTAGACAGACTGCCGGATTTGTTCCTAAATTTGGCAATAGAGTATTTACCGCATCAATGGAATAATCCCAGATGATATTTGGTTCTATCGAATCTATTTGTTCAGGAGTAAGATTTAATTTCCATACCATAGCATCATCATTGACACTGGATGTTATCCAATCATCATAGAATTTTGGCATTGTTTGCTACTTGCTGTATGCTATTATCGGTTGCCATGATGTTCATAACGAACATGATAGAATTGTCTACGAAGGAAAAGACAGAATGCTCCTTTGTTGTATTAACAAAGTATGCTCTACCAATTTCAAAGTTTAAAATTTTATCTTCCTGTATCCATTTAACTTGATGTTTACCGAAATTATGCAATGGAACAATTATTCTAAAGGTGTTACTGGGTAAAGATGTGCCATTATCACGATGCGGAGGGAAAAATCCGCCACGGTCTAACCGGAGAAAGTGGCATCGACCACAATCATTACCAAACAAATTAAGAATTCTTTCCAGGTCGGGATAACGAGAAACAATGCTTGTTCTCTTATTGAAATCGGCTTCTGTAAACGTTGTGCCATTAATTCTATTATATTCTCGAAGCGAATCTAAATCTGGAATTCCGGAGAATCCACCATCCGCACTAGTAACAGAAAGTCCGTATCTGTTATATCCATCTTTACGCGGATTATATTGCACCCAGCCTGGATGAGTTATCAATTTCTCTGGGTCTTCCAGATTCCATTGATAATCGAGTTCTATAACATCACCAAAATTTGAAACTAAGTCTGTGATACTAGCCATTGATTATCCTAAGATATTTGATGTTATCAATCTTTTCTTCCACTGATATTGCGGGTGTTGTCTTGAACCATATCACAATTGCATATCTTTCACCCGAAGTTATAGTAGATACTTTATGTAAATATCTCCAATTTGACGGAAAGGTTATCACTTGACCGCTCTTGGGTTTAATCGTCTTGTTGAAGAAGTTGAACGTCAATTCCCCACCATCATAATCATCATTTAAATATAATATGCAAGTTAAATCTTTGTGGTCTGGTCCTATCTTGATCATATCATCTTCCAGATATTGCCCGTCAATATGAGTTACATAATGTCCACCTGCTTCGTATTTAACAAACTCTACTACTGATAGTTCACATGGAAGTTTATATGTTTCTTCCAAATAGACCCTGCATTGGTCTATAACATATTCGACTCGTGTATTGAAGCTAGAATAGTCAATGAATTTGGTGTCACAGATTTTTGTATCGGTAACAGCCGAATTATTTTCTATGTGAGTACCTTGTGTGGTAGGCGAGTGTTTGGCATTCTGATATAATACCTCCACTTGTAGTTTGGAGAATATATCCTGATTGATAATGATTTTATTTGATTCAAACATCACGCGATTCCTAATGCCATAGCGATATTATATATAACCATATGGTAATAGAAATTTCATTTGAACAAATCGTTCCGTTCTGGCAACGTCTTTGGCCATGGGGCAGCGAACAAACATTAGAGCCACATAGCTGCATGAGATATGGCGGTGGTTATTTTGGATTAGATTATATTCCGGATATTACATATTTTGCGCTGCTAGTGGATGATGAAATTGTCGGCGTAAATAGCGGACATACCACGCCAGATAATCTTTATCGAAGTCGCGGACTATGGATAGAACCCGAATATAGAGGCAAAGGTTTAGGTGTCCCGTTGCTAACTGCTAGTGTCACTAAAGCCAGACAACTAAATTGTGAGGGTATATGGAGTTTTCCTCGTGATACAAGTCGCAAAACATATGAAGCAGCCGGTTTCATCATAACAAGCGACTGGATAATTTCCGACCATAACATCAAAAATGCATATTGCTTCCAAAAAACTATTGATTAATGTTCGATAATAGCGTATATTAAATCAACAACTTAACAGTAACGAAAGAATACCATGCCAGTATATGATCTAATGAACGTAGAAACAGGTGAAGAGTGGGAAGAAAAAATGTCTTACGAAGACATGAAGGAGCTTACCGCAGATGGCACGATACGAATGGTTTACAAGAAAGTAAACTTTGTTCACGCCACCGGTTCGGATGGCGGCGGTAAGGTGCCAGACCATTTCAAGGAAGTTATGTCCAAGATTGCAGAAGCCAATCCTACTAGTCCCTTAGCACAGGAATATGGTAAGAAAGACCACAAAACAATCAAGACCCGCGATGCTGTCGATAAAGCCCGGAAGAAAGCCGGTGGTTCTCTTATAGGGTAAAATACCGCTTGACATTTCTGACGAATCTGCTAGGATGTAAGAGTAGTCAGAAAGAGAAAGTGATTCGTTATGATTAAGGTTTACCAGTTCCAGCTTACCGATGCCGAAATCGACGCCATCAACCGTGGCGAAGAAAGCGAAAAGTTCACCGCGTATTTCGGTCGTTCGTTTGAACGCACCTTCAAGCCTGAGTCCTTCGAGTATTACACTCACGTTGCTAACGTTGATGTTGATGGCTTTGAACAGGCCTTCAATGTGATGAACCGCTGGGAAGATGATGAGAACTTCAATCGGCTTGAACGCCTCGTTCCCTGTTCTTCCATGTCGGTTGGTGATATCGTTGCCGACCATGACGGCACCCTCTATCGTTGTGCCTCTTTCGGGTTTGCCAAACTTACCGCTTGACATTTGGCACGGTTGTGCTATTATAAAATGTAAGTTGAAAAGAGAAAGTGATTCGTTATGAAGTATGCCCTGATGATTGCCGGTCTGATTGTGATGTGTGTTCCTGAGACGGCTGGTTTCCTTCGTTTCATCCTACAGGGTGGACTCGGTTTGATGATGTTCCTCGCTGGTTGGGCTTTGGCTATGGAAGAAGCAAAATGCTAGAGATTATAAAATGGTTAGGCACCGCGTGTGTCATCGTCGCTGCCACCTGTCGGGCGTTTGAGTTCCACACCGTAGACCTCGTTCTGTCCATTATCGGTGCCGCCGCATGGGGTTATGCTGCATATAAGATGCAGGATAAACCTCTCATGGTTGTGAATGGTTTCATTACCGCTATTCTTCTGTATGGAGTTATGAAATGAGTTATTGGCTTTTAGTATTCCTGTTCACGCCAGAAGGTGAGTTCTTGGCTAAGGACGTTTATGAGACTGCGAGCAAGGAGCAATGCGTTGCCTTTGCTGGTGATGTGGCAAAGACTTTGGTCAATAGCAAACTTCAAGCACAGTTCCATTGTGTGAGTGACGACCACTACATGGGTCGTAAGCAGGATGAAGGTGTAGACTATGACTAATCATCCTCGCCAACGAGAAATGTGGAATGGATTGACCGGCTCTGGCTGTTTAGGTATTTTGATTTTGCTTGCTGTGATAACTTTGATTTGGAGTGTCGGTTGAATGGGCAAGTGGTCACAAAGGTTTCTCGACCTAGCCGAGCATATCGGCACATGGTCTTATGACCCTCGTACCAAGCTGGGTGCAGTGATTGTTGATGACCGCAATCGTATCATTTCAATCGGCTACAATGGCTTTCCACGTGGCGTCAAGGATTTGGCTGCCCGCTACGAAGATAGGCCAACCAAGCACCTGTTCGTAGCCCACGCCGAGCGCAATGCACTAGACAACTCTCCCATGTCGGTTGAGGGTTGCACAATGTATGTACCACTTATGCCTTGTAATGAGTGTGCCAAGAGTATTATCCAGCGCGGTATCAAGAAGGTAATCTGTTATGAGCCAGACCGCGAAGATACTTTCAACTGGGAAATTACCGAGTTGATGTTCGCAGAAGCAGGCGTTATGTTGTATAGAGCAAAGCGCGGTGAAGAATAGTATTGACAAATGCCGTAAAGTGTTGTATATTGCAATGACTAACTCAGAAAGTTAAATTATGGATATTCAGTTACAAATGGAACGTATTCAGAATGCCCGTCGAGCAATGGTTCGCGCCCAGAACCCTAAGTTCCGAGCATTTTGGAATGATGTTGCAAATAAGTTGTTTGCAGAACTTGACGGTCAGCCTTGGCTTCGGACATATGATGGAAAGTTGAACTAATGATTCTACCTGCTGGTGTAAGTGCTTTTCGTAAACCCGTGCAATTGCCTGGTATGAATTATGGTGAGAGTCATTTTCTAAATGGCTTCACGTGGCCCTATGTCAATTCTAAGGGTAAGCAGTATAATACCACGCTGACATCCAGCGGCTGGGTTTGCGATTGTATGGGTTATAACTTCCACAACAAGTGTAAGCATATTGTTGCGGTTCACGAAAAGGTTACATCATGATTATTCAAAATGCCGTAAGTTGTAATGGTTGCGGAGATTTCATTGTCTCTAAGCACCGCCATGATTTTGTTACCTGCACATGTGGTGCAATCTCGGTGGACGGCGGCCAAGCCTACCTGCGCCGTATTGGTAGTTTGGCGCCGGGAACATACGTCGATCTTTCGTGGGAACTTCCTGATGGATTGTATCAAGCCTGTGCGCAAGCGGTGCTTGATGCAGAAGCCTCTGGTCGAAACCACATTGGTGTGGCAAATGCCGTGATGCGAACCTTGCGTGAAGCCGACCGAATTGTTGCTGACCATGAACCGCGTATCATGGCCGAGAACAAGGATCTTGATGAGATTATGGTAGTAGAAGCCGATGGAACAGTAAATCGTTATAGAAAGGTAATTATAGATGCTTGAATGTTTGATTATGGGTGATAGTATCGCCGTTGGAACTAAGATGTTTGCACCCACAGAATGCGTTTCGTATTCTAAGGGTGGCTGGAATACATGGCAATGGAATAAGAAGTGGGGTGAGACTCCACTTGAAGCCAAGCGAGTTGTTATCAGCCTCGGTACCAATGACCACAAAGGCGTCAACACCTTCAAAGAATTGATGAAGATTCGATATCGTATCCGGTCAGTTCAGGTAGTATGGATCATGCCACCTTGCAATAAGAAGTTCTGTAAGCCTGGCGTGAACAAGAATGTGACAGATATTGCCACGCGCTACGGCGATAAGATTATCGCAACACCACATGTTCAACCGGATGGCATTCATCCCTCGTGGCGTGGTTACAAGTCTCTAGTGCAGCAAGCAGGATTGAAATAATGAAAGATGTAAAGCAAAAAGCAATAGGAGCTCTGCCATATGTGGCAGTATTTGGTGTCGCCGCGCTGGCAGTATATGGCATCACTAAAATTGTAAAGTCGGTAAAAGATATTGACTTTCCTCTAGATTTTGGCTATGATAGTCATCTAGACAAGTTCACTAAGTAAGAAAGCGTATCGTGACATATTATCTTCGTAATGCAAACACCTTTCGAGTAACAGATGAAAACTCGATTGATATCACCACTTCTCTTCCCGCTGACAACTATCTTGTCAAGGCAGACCAGTTCGGCAATCTGTTCCTAGAAACAGTTGACCGCTTCGAACCTCTGACCAAGTATTACGGTGATACTCTCCGTAATGCTGACCGTATCATGCGAACCTTCAATGACCGCAGCGCATCCACTGGTGTGTTGCTGACGGGCGAGAAGGGTTCAGGTAAGACGCTGCTGGCAAAGCACCTGTCTATCATGGGTTATGAAGCTGGTATGCCTACCATCTTGATTAATTCGTCATGGACTGGCGACTCGTTTAATAAGTTAATTCAAGATATCCAGCAACCATCGATTGTCATGTTTGACGAATTCGAAAAGGTCTATGACCGCGAAGGACAGGAAAAGATGCTGACCCTGCTTGATGGTGTGTATGCCAGCAAGACTTTGTTCGTGTTGACCTGCAATGACAAATGGCGTATCGACTCGCATATGCGCAATCGTCCTGGTCGTATCTTCTATTCACTTGACTTCAAGGGTCTGTCGGAAGAATTCATCCGCGACTATTGCAATGATGTTCTGAATAATAAGTCTCATATCGACCAGATTACCAAGATTGCCACACTGTTTGGTGAATTCAACTTCGATATGCTCAAGGCACTAGTCGAGGACATGAACCGCTATGACGAATCGCCGCAGGAAGCAATGCGTCTCCTGAACGCCAAGCCTGAATATGACAATGCTGAACCCGATTACACGGTTCAACTTATCATCAATGGTGAAGTTGTTCCTGAGAAGTATCTTGGCACTACGGAACTTGATTTCAATCCGCTGACTGTGACCGAACGTTTCCATATTCATTATGGCACCGAATATGCAGACGAAGACGATGATGATTTGGAAGACGATCTGGTTGTGACAGATTCGACACGTTTCCGCCCGGTGACCGCCCGAACGCGCCAAGATAATCGCTCCAAGTATGCAGTCTTCACGCCCGCTGACCTGGCACATGTCAATGCCAAGACTGGTTCGTTCGTCTTCACCAACGCTGCTGGCGAATCTGTCCAGCTGACTAAGAAGGTAGCTAAGAGCAACTTCTACTGGGGCGCCCTGTAAATGCTATCTGTCGCCGACGATTTTCTGTCCGCGATGGAACTAGAATATCACAGAATGATTCTGTTATCTAAAGTGGATGTACCTACGCTCAATAAATTTGGGATGTGGGTGCATTCACATGAGATTGAAAGTGGCCAGCTGAATGATATTCATTATAAGCTAGGCGTGATTTGGAAAATCACCGCAGAAAAAACCCAGAATTATTTCAAAGATGTTCTGGGTGTAGATGTGGTACCATATAGTTTTCGGTATCAATGCACCAACTCAGACTATACCATTCATCCACACAAAGATGGTTCTGTCCGTGATAAATCTATTGACAATTGCTATAGTTCTATTGTATATCTAAATGATGAGTGGGACGAAAGTCTTGGTGGTAACTTCGAAGTTCGCAACCAGTCTGTACCATCATTACCCAATAGAATGGTAATTTATTCAAGGGATGAAGAACATTGGGTATCTAAATCATTACAAGATTGGAAGATACCGAGAATGATGTTATTGATTAGTTGGAGTAAGAAAGATGAAAGTTAATATTGGAACATATAGAACCTACTTCGGTCCATACCAACTAGCAGAAAAGATTCTATTCTGGAAGGACAAGGATGGCGATGCTGTCTTTCATCTGGGAGAGAAAATTAGTGAAACTTTCGTCGGCAAGTTTCTCTTCTGGATTGACAGTAAGAAGAAGCGCACAGAAAAAGTTCATATCGACAAGTATGATACTTGGAGTATGGACAACACTCTTGCTCTGATTATTCTCCCCATGCTAAAGCAACTCAAGGCGACCAAGCATGGTTCACCTGCCGTGGCAGATGAGGATGTTCCAGAAGAACTTCGCTTTGCTGCTTCGGAAGACCCCGGTCATGAGTTTGAAACTGACAGTAACTGGCACAAGCGTTGGGACTGGGTCATGGATGAAATGATCTGGGCATTTGAACAGATTGCGGATGATAACAGCGATGCTGTTTATTTTCAAGATGGCACCCTTAATGTAGAAGCATGGAAAGCATATAATAAGCGTATTGACAACGGCACCAGACTGTTTGGTGTTTACTTTAGAGGACTGTGGGACTAATGACTAAGTTTACTGTTGAAATTGATTACGATATGTCGGATAAGATTACGTTTGATAATCTCAAGGATTGTCGCCAGCGTTTTCTAAATGACCTGGGGCAGAACAATTCCGTTTTTGTATGGGATAGCCCAGAAGAAGATGATGCTGAAATCCAGCGGCATATTGATGCGCTTGATATTATTCTCAAGTGGTATGGTACACCCGAACAATTGAAGGAGATTTACGGTGAGTGAGCCAAAGACTACCAAGGGCGGTGTATTTGCACCTACCGATATTCCCGTTATCAAGCGGGCATTGCACTCTTATCTACTCGACCTTATGCGAGTAGAGGGATATAGTGAACGCAACCCTCATCCAGATGTGACGGTTATCTCAAACCTACTACACCGATTGGGCCGCATCGATGGCTAAGTATCTCGTTGAAACTATTTCCATGTTTCGTATCCGGTATGTCATTGAGGCAGAGAACGCGGAACATGCAAAGGATGAAGTCACCATGAATGATGATGGTGAACTCCGAGAGTTTTCTCAGATGCATGTTGATGAGAATATCACCTCTGTCCGAGAGATTGATCGTGAAGAATACCTTCGCTTGTTCAATGAAGACAACGACTATCTCCAAGGCTGGGATGATGATCACAAACTGTCCTTTGTAAACGTTATAAATTATACATGATGAAAAAAACTCTATATGTAAACGGTTGTAGTTTTGCCTATGGCATAGGCATTGAACGGTATGCACCGGGTAATATGAAAGAAGTATACTCCAAGTGTGAGGCCCTTCGCTTCTCCAAGCGGTTGGCTGATGCCTGGGATATGGAAGAAATGAATGTAGCCACACCTGGCTCGTCAAACTCTCGCATTGCCCGCCGGTCATTTATTGATATTCTACAGCACAAACCAGATAGAGTAATCATTGTCTGGTCTGATCCTTCGCGGTTCGAGTTTACAGACTATCGGGATGATCCATATCCATTCAACACAGATGCGCTTCAACTTCGCGGGTCATCTGTAGACTTCGATGACATTCCTAAATCCACAAAGAAGGCTCTAGCCACATACTATGAACAGTTGTCTTCATATCATTCTGACTTATTGAAGACCCTACATCATGTGGCCACAATCAAGAACCTTTGTGATTCTTTGAATATTCCATGTATTCAATTGTGGTTCCGCGATGCATGTATTGACAACGCATTGAAGCGCGGCCTTCAGACTCGCCGTATTGCCACTCGCAAGACCATGGATGAGTATATCGACTATCTAGAACCTGATCCAAATATCTTCCTGTTTGACAAGAGTAAGACATTTGAGTCCATGGGCAAAAACCTATTGTGTCCATGGGACGATCATCCAAGTGAAGAGGCTCACGTTCATGTTGCTGAATGGTTCAAGGAATACTTTAAATAAATATGAATATGATTGATAATTCATATGATCCTACTCGCAGACTTACTGGTAGAGAACGCAAAGAAAAGCGCGTTTCCCTAATGGAAGATGTTGATGAATACATCCAAGAGATTGTGATGTATTGCGATGATGAAGAAGATTTGATTGCCCTTGGCTCTCTTCTCCAGGTAATTTCCAAAAACATTCTTACTACGGTTATGGACAAAGGCGACTGGCGCCACGTTATTAACAAGTTTGCAAAAGACGTAGAGCAACAACAAGACGTAAGGTCCACCATGGAGTCCATACGCAAATACATGTGAGGTGACGATGGATAAGCAAAGCATAATTAATCATATCAAAGCACTTGAACAGAAACACCGCGAACAAGATGAATCCCTTGAAATCCTTATGCAACGGCCGAAGCCACAGGAGTGGCTGATGAATACAATCAAGCGCCGCAAACTAAAGATCAAAACTGAAATTGAACATTTGAAACAACTACATAATATTGGAGATTTGTAATGATTATTAATACACAAATTTTATTTAATGATATGACCAGCGACATGGAAACAGAAGCAGGTGAAAGCACCATAAATTGCAACATCTATGTTGATGCACAGGGTGCTATGCCATCTGAAAAGGAAAAGGTAAAGGCCATTCTGGACCAGGCATACAAGGATATTAGGTCGGCGCTCTATGCGGTGTAAAATCGACAACGACAAGTGGGAAAATGTTGGTAAGATTTATTTCGTCCATGAAGCCAAGACTAGGGAAAAATCCACTGCGGTGCAGCTTACCCTAGAGGACGATGATGGTAACATTATCACTACCACGGTCGCCAACCATCAAATCGAATGGCTTGAAGAAAGTTCTTGACATTTTCTACGAATCTGCTATTGTAGGATAGTAGATAGTAGAGAGAACGAATCATGCAAGTTACCATTACCGGAATGATTGGCAAGCGCAAAGAGAAAGCCAAGCTGATTGAGGCTGCTGAATTTTTTGCCGCCCAGTTGATGGACCCACGAATGGTTCGCAACCTGACCCTCGATATCGAAGTTTACAAAAACCTTGACGTTGAAGGTGAGTGTGTTGATGAAGACGGCACTCGCAACCCTCGGTGGTTCACCATCGGTCTCAAGAGCCAAAAAATCGACGCCATGATAAAGACCCTTGCCCACGAAATGGTGCATGTCAAGCAACATGCCAAAAACGAACTCCAGACCGGTCACGCGGTCGCCGCTCGTGGCGGGTTCAAAATCTACAGCAAGTGGATGGGTGAAATCTGGAAGCCCAAGGGCAAAGAAGACCACTACTTTGATAGCCCTTGGGAGATTGAAGCCTATGGTCGTGAAGTAGGTCTTTATCACAAGTGGTGTGCAGCACAGGAGGCAGCATGATGGCAACTGAGTATTGGGTAGTCCGTATCAATTATAATCAAATTGACCGTGATCATGTTCTTGTAGATGCTGCAACAGCAAAAGAAGCAGAGATGCGTCTCCGCGATAATGGATGTAATGCTCCTTATATTAAGGCGATGTATAAAGCAAAGGTTTCGAAGTAATGTATAATTTTTGGAATATTTTTGTGAATGAGATTAACAAACATTTCAAGAGTTTACTTGAGTGGTTGTTCTACATCGTGGTGTTTAGCATCATTAGTAACCTTGCATACGATGGCGATAAGACAGCCTTTGCTACGATGCTTGCCAGTTATGCAATGCTCTTATCAATTATTAATCAACGTAAAGTAAACTCAAATGCCAGCTAGATTTCTAATCAGTGATACCCATTTTGGTCACACCAACACATGGGAAAAGTTTACCCTCGCAGATGGTAGTCCTCTCCGTCCGTTCACCTCCACCGAGGAGATGGACGAGGCGATGGTAGACAACTGGAACAAGACAGTTCGTCCACAAGATACAGTATATCATCTCGGGGACGTAGTAATCGCCCGACGCCATCTGGAAACAGTGAAGCGTCTGAATGGGCGGAAAATCCTTATCCGTGGAAACCATGACATTTACAAGGATAAGGACTATTATGGGGCAGGATTCGAGCAGATTCATGGCGTTCGCGTGTTTGTGGATCAGTTCATCCTGTCTCATATTCCCCTGCACCCAGACTGTGTAGGTGAGCGGTTCAAGCGTAACGTCCACGGTCACCTGCATGGTAATCGGATTATGCAGAAGTATGATACTGGCATGGGATCTACGTGGCATGCAGATTATGACATGCGACCAGATCCTCGCTATCTGTGTGTATGTGTGGAGCAGATTAACTACACACCTGTTTCCTTCGATGATGTATTGAAAATGACTTGACATGGCAGTAAAATCTGCTATAGTCAATAAGTAATTTAGAGAAAGATAAAAATGAAATTGATTCTTACGGACTGTGACGGTGTTCTAATGGACTGGAATGCCACATTTACTGAGTGGATGGCACTCAAGGGCTTCAAAGAAGTCCGCACGGATGTGTACCATATCAACGAACGCTATGGCATTGACAGGAAGCAGAGTAAGGCCCTGGTGCGCGAGTTCAATGAGAGCGCAGCCATCGGCTTCTTGAAGCCCTTCCGTGATGCCCGTTACTATGTTCGGCGTATGTATGAACAGCATGGCTATCGGTTCCGTGTCATTACCAGCCTCAGCTTGGACCCATGGGCGGTCAAGGCCCGTGAAGCAAACCTCAAGCAATACTTCGGTGACGCCATCGAGAGTGTCATTTGCCTTGACTGTGGTGCCGACAAAGACGATGCTCTTGCACCATACAAGGACAGCGGCATGTTCTGGATTGAAGATAAGCCAGAGAACGTCGAAGCTGGTATGAAGGTGGGTCTCCGTGGTATTCTGATTGACCACGAACACAACACAGACTGGCTGCCAGCCAGCATGGTAAACGTTGGTGGTAAGCTGGCATATCGGGCCGAAACATGGGCAGACATTTGCGATATCGTAAAAGATCGGTAACATATAAATAGACGCAATAAGGAGTCTATTATGCTATCATTTGCCGATTTTATCAACCTCGTAGAAGAAGTCCTAGATGAGGGTATCCACGACCCTGCTAGACGCAAAGCTATCTTCCTAGCAGGTGGTCCTGGTTCCGGCAAGTCTTATGTATCTAAGAAGACCACACATGGTCTTGGCTTCAAGCATGTCAACTCGGATGACCTATTCGAGAAGGGCATGAAGAAGCATGGCATGGAAGCCAATCCAGAAAATATCTACTCCAAGAAGGGTCAAGACATTCGTGCCCATGCCAAGGAACTAACCAAGAAGCGTGAACACCATTACGTCAAGGGTCGCCTTGGTCTAGTTATTGACGGTACTGGTAAAGACCCAGAGAAGATTAGAAAGCACTCCGAGCATCTCCGTAAGATGGGTTACGATACCCACATGGTATTCGTAAACACCTCGCTTGAAACAGCCAAGAAGCGCAATGCCGCTCGTGCCCGCAGTCTACCAGACCATGAAGTCGAACGTATGCACAAGCAAGTGCAGGGCAACATTGGCCACTTCCAGAAGCATTTCGGTGCAGAACATATGCACATTGTAGACAATGACCACGCAGACGAACATGGTCTGACACAGGTCCATAAGCACATCCGCAAGATAGCATCATCTGCCGTTCGCAACCCGATCGGCAAAAGGGAAGACGCCGCGCACCAAAAATAGTGCTTGACTTTCCTCACGAATCTGCTACATTTAATAAGTAGTCAGTGAGAAGAAAGTGATTCGAAATGATAGTTGCCCAGCCTGCCCTTGACCTCGTTGTGATCCACGAAGACCTGCCTGTTCGGGTTTGGTACAACAACCCTGCCCCTCAGAAAGCAGTCTGGCTCATCAAGCCCAACGGTTTGATGCGGCTCTACGCCAACGAAGCCGTGATGGCGATGCCAGTGGCTGATGCTGCCATGGCAGCGAAAGCCTTTGCGCCGGTCGTGAAATGACCGCTTGACATTTGATTGCGAATCGAGTATATTATAAAAGTAGTCAGTGAGAAAGGAATGATTCGTTATGGCTTATATGTCTCAGAGTGAGAAGGCTCGTCTTGCCCCTAAAGTCAAGGCAATCCTCAAGAAGTATAACATGAAGGGTTCGCTTGCGGTTCGCAATTACAGCACCCTTGTTCTCAACCTCAAGTCAGGTCCTCTGAACCTCGCCGACAATGACCGTGGTTATAACCAGGTCAATATGTATTGGTTGGCTGATAGCTACCAAGGTAAGGAACTGGCTTTCCTCCAAGAAATCAAAGCTGCCATGAATGATGGCAATTATGACAACAGCAACGCCCAAATCGATTACTTCTCGGTGGGTTGGTACGTTAACGTCAACGCTGGTCAGTGGAACAAGCCATACCAGAAGGTTGCTTAAATCTATTGACATTTTTGTGATTAAATGGTAATATATACCATACTTTATAATGGAGTTTTATTATGATTTCCAGTGAACTTTTTGAAATTGATGCCGCTTGTGTCCGTCGAGAAGAAATGACGGTCGAGCGCCTATATTACATGATGACCACCGCGCTGTCTAGGCTCAATCCTAATCCCGTTGGTCAACGGGCACCAACTAATGATGGCTTCCAGAATAGCAAGAACGAAGGGATCATCGAATCGATCCTCTCTGGATATGGTGTCGATACCATCTATCTCCGCGATATCACTGTGTATGAGCCAGAACATCCCATCCGCAAGTTGTATAACAACGATGGTTATTTGACAATCGATGGCGGTCACCGCTGCCGTGCCATTCGTTGGTTCATCGAAAACAAGTTTTATATTACCATCGATGACAACAAGTTTTTCTTCCGCGATTTGCCACGCGATATTCTTGAGAAGTTTATGCAGGCGACGGTAGCCGTGAAGTATATCGTTTGCACCTCTGGACAGGCTCACAAGTGGTTCCTGATGATTAACAAGATGACCAAGACCAATGAGATTGAGTCCATCATGGCTGATGATGAGTCAGATGTTACGCGGTTCATCCGCACCATGACCTGGTATGTCAAGGAATATGGCAACCGCGAACAGATTCATCCGATCTTCCGTGTCTATATTTCCGAGAAGAGTGACTATACCACCGACCTCTGGAACAAAGCCAATCTTGGCGGTTCGTTCTACTATCACGCATTCATCACCCTTGCCAAGGCAATTGGCAACGGAAATGTGAATGCAGGCGAGACCGCATGGAAGAGGATTATTGCAGATGATTATGCTGGAAAGCCTCTAACCAAGAACGCAATCGAAATCTGGAACAAGTTCTTTGATGACCTGTTAAAGTTCCAAAAGATTGTTGGCTATAAGAAGGGATTGGACGATGATAGCTTCGGCTTCTTCTCTTGCTTCTGGTTCCACTTGTTAAACAAGTATGGCAAGAACTTCCGTCTAGACATGGACACTCTTGCCCCTATCCTGGCACGCGCCAAGACTCTCTTGACAATCAAGAATGGCACCCAGCACAATGACTATGACGATACTATCGTCACGGGTGTTGATGGCGAGAATGAATATTTGAAGACCCTGATGCGGTCATATGTCAAGGCATTCTCATACGGAAGTAAGCAAGACTTTGCTGGTGAGTATATCCTCAATGAAGTCGAACGCCAATCGGATGATGACACTGGCATCATTGTGATGGACAATCGCCGCAGTCTGTCTCTCCGCGACAAGGAAGCACTATTTGCAGCGCAGATGGGAAAGTGCTGGCTCGACTATAACGGGCATCCGTGTAAGAGTTCCGATAAGAAGTTGACGATTGACGATTGCGTCCTCGCCCACGATACGCCATATGCATATGGCGGTAAGGCAAGCGATGGGGTGATTATGTGTAATTCGTGCCACTCCAAGCAGGGTATGCTTACTCTTGATGAATATGTGGCACACCTCAATTCAGAAACCGCTTGACATTTACCAGCGAATCATCTATAAGTAATTATAGAAAGTGAGATTGTTATGTATACGATTGAAGAAACCATTCAGCATATTGATAACCCCAATAATTGGTGCAGCATGGCCGATATCTGGGAAGTTGAAGACCGCACCGCTATCGTGTGGGCAGAAGAAGTTGAGAATAAATCGACCACTGCCCCGTGGCGTACCTCGTATGTTGTCCGATATTGGGAAAAAGGTGAGTGGAAAGATACCCGGTCGTTCTATACGGAGACCGCGGCACTTGATTTTGCCCGCGATTTTGTCAACAGCCCACATCGGTTCCCATATCCTACCGACTAAAAGAATCACTTGACATTCCTAGCGAATCTGCTATTATGAGAATATAGAGTGAAAAAGGAGATTGTTATGCGAGTCGAACCTGTTGGTATGAATATTCAAGGCGTTGTGCGTGAGATTTGTAACTTCCTGGCTTATGTCGGTGACTTTTACGCCGATGGCGGTCTGTATGATATGGGTGCGACCTCGCGCCAGATCATTGACGCCTTCGACATTTACGCCAACCGCGTTGGCTATGAGAACCTTGCACTGGATTCGGTCGACCGTGAGGGCGTCCGTGATGTAATGATTGAACAATTTGGATTGGTATTTCCCGAATGAGATATAAATGGATTAATCAGCTAAACGAGTCCGATAGCCGCCTGCACAAGGAAGATGTTCTTGCGCGGGCATTGGCTGCAGGTGACCATGTGTTCCTGAACGGCATTCGTAACTGCTACAACCCATACATTACCTTTGGCGTGAAGCAGATTCCATCGACGGAGGGCATCACAGGTGCACCGAACCCGTATGAGGACTTTGATGAACTGCTTGCCAAGCTGGCCGCTCGACAGTTGACTGGCCACGCAGCCAGGGATGCCATCCTTGGTATGTCCCTCAAGTTTGATAGTGATGAGTGGAATCTGTTCCTTGCTCCTATCTTGCGCCGTGATATGCGGGCAGGCTTTAGTGATAGAACTATCAATAAGGTATGCAAGGGTACCGAATATGTAATTCCCACCTTTGGTTGCCAGCTGGCTGCTAACAGCGAGGGTCGACCAGAGATGGTAGGTACCAAGTGGCTTGAGCCTAAGCTGGATGGTGCCCGTGTGTTGCTAGTTGTTTCGGATGACAATACGGCCACTTGCTACAGCCGCAACGGCAAGGTGTTCGATAACTTCCCACATGTGGAACAACAGGTCCTAAGTAATGTGTATGCTATACGCACCTACCTTCGTATCAAGGGCGGCTTCGTGCTTGACGGCGAGATTATGGGCAAGTCCTTCCAAGACCTGATGCGTCAAGCACAGCGCAAGGAGAACGTCCAGACGCAGGACACCGTGTTCAATGTGTTTGACATTCTGCCTCTTGAGGACTTCAAGCGTGGCTTCTGGAATGCCCAGTTGCGCAAGCGCCTTGCTATCCTATCCGATATGCAGCCTGTATTTGATGCGATGCCCAACGTTACGCGGGTCGATAGCCAGATTGTGGTAGACCTCAGCACCGAAGAAGGCCGCACCAAGCTCCACGAGTATGCTACCGAGATGGTAACCGCTGGCTTTGAAGGTATCATGATTAAAGACATGGAAGCACCGTATGAGTGTAAGCGCAACACCTTCTGGATGAAGTGGAAGCCTGTTATCACCGTCGATCTCCCCGTCATTGGCCTAGAAGAAGGCACTGGTCGTAACAAGGGTCGTCTAGGCGCTCTGGTGTGTCGTGGTGTTGACCATAGCAAGGAGATTAGTGTCAACGTGGGTAGTGGCTTTAGTGACACCGAGCGTGACCTATTCTGGAAGCAACAGGAATTAATCGTTGGTCGCACAGCCGAAATCTTGTGCGATGTTATAACTCAGAACCAAGACGGTACCTATTCACTGAGGTTTCCACGGTTCGTTCGATGGAGGGATGACAAGTGACTTATCTAGCAACCGCATACCGTTGGGGATGGACCAACGCCCATAGTTATATTGTCTATTGCGGGAATGACTATGACCGTGCATTGGAACTCGCAGAGGAAGAAAACAATGACCGCGCGGGTAAGTATGGTGTAGATGTTCGCCAGTATGATGAGGAAGGCGACTGGCAGATGCTACTAGCATATTTCAAGTCCAGTTATGGCGAGGACATGCCTCATCACAACTATCGTCTTGACTATTTCAACACCCTCGGACATATGATGGACGAATATGTGAATGGTACATTCTATGAAGTCCAAGAGGGTGGATCGGTGCTACAGAGAACTTCTATTGAACCTGATCCTCGCATAGTTGCACGGGCTAGGAGCCGCAAAGAATTCTATGACGCCTTACAGGAAGGTCTAATCACAAGAGGAGAAGACAATGGCAATCATTGACAATAACAATAGCAATTTCAGACCAATTGACTGGGATAGCATTTCAATTCCAGCCAATACTAGCCACACCATTACGGGCACCACTGGTACCTTCACAGCCGGTCTACCCGGCGCTCTTATTGATTACACCATGGAACATGATAGGGATTGGCTGGATGCATCTGGTACACCAAAAGATCAGATGGAAGCCATATTCAAGAAGGAAATGGCAGTCAAGCTGGCTGAAAAGATGATTGCGGATGGCCATGTTCTATTCACCAAGCAAGACATAATGCATAATAATACCGTTCGCTATAAGGCCTACACCTGGGTGGGCAACAAAGACTTTATTGAACAGCGGCGTAAATACGGATAGGGAACACCATGTCAAGCAATGAAACCTTTACTATTGATGAGCGACTAGAAATCACGCAGGCCAAGGACCTAATCCGCAAGAACCTCCGTGACCTGTTCGAAGGTCTGCCTATCAGTTATTATGAGCATTTCAAGACCGCCATTCTTACTGGTGGTGCTATTGGTTCTGTTCTCCGCAAAGAGACACCGAATGACTGGGACATGTATCTGGAGCAATCAAGCGCCGACAATTTCATGAAAAAAGTGCTGGCTAATACGGACAATATTCAGGCCAGCATCCTAGAACTGCCCCACAAGTATACTGGCACTAAGGTAAATGGTAAGTATGTAACTGCATATGCTACCACCTTCGTGAACAAGCTCCAGGTAATCACCGGGTTCAATAAGACCCACCGCTTGGAGTTTGATTTTGTCCACTGTATGCCATACTTTGATATGAAGACCCAGAAGCTCCACATCTCCAAGCAACAGTATAGTGCATGTAAGGAGAAGAAGCTAATTAAGAATCCGCGTGTGGTAAAGCCAGCGGGTGAAATGCATACCTCCATTAAGAGGATAGAGAAGCTCCTGGATAGGGGATGGACATTAATGCCGACATGACCAAACGAATCGCTTGACATTTCCGACGAATCTGCTATTGTTAGTAAGTAGTCAGTGAGAGAAAGTGATTCGAAATGTTTGCTCTTGTTTTTGCCCTTGTCTTGATTCCAGTCTTCCAGATCATTCGGGAAGACCTTGTTGCTGGTTATGAACTCGTTCCTGCTGAGGTGATGTAAGATGATTAAGGTTCAGTATCGCTACTATAACTATTCCCTAAAGACCAAGTTTTTTGAGGAATACGAAGATGCCCGCAAGTTTTGGAACTACATGCGTGTCCAATCCGGCATCCGCTATGCTGAGTTGATTACCGCTTGACATTTGGTCGCGAATCGACTATAGTTATTAAGTAGTCAGTGAGAAGAAAGTGATTCGTTATGATTGATATCCTCGAGAACGTTGAGAAGTTTGACCGTGTTGTTGCCGAGCATGTCCTGTGGATGTTTGATGACGCCGAAGAGATTGGAAGCAGCGATATCAACGCCTGCGTCAACAACATTCTGATGGAATATTACCCCAAAGCGAGTGACGCTCCTGTTCACCAGTTTTCGATTGCCAAGATTGCAGTCCGTCAAGCCCTGATGAACATGGAAGATATTCGCCAGCTCTACTAATTACCGCTTGACATTTTGTGTGGTTATGCTATTATAAAATGTAAGTTGAAAAGAGAAAGTGATTCGTTATGAAATACCAGTTTGAAGCAAATAGCAAGAAAATCGTGGTCGAGGCAGATAAGATGCTGTCCGCCATGGCCGAAGCCAACAAGCAGTTCCGCAGTCTCCCACAGGGTGCCTGGATGGCTGTTGGTTCGTTGAATAGCTACCGCTGGGTACCTGGTAATTTTGTCGATTAAGGAGTTTTGTTATGAACGGTTTTGAACAGAATATCGCAGCGATTACAGGTCGCGCATCACCGGTCGAAGTAAATGAAATCGTCCAACAAATGTATGCATATGGTCTCCGCTTTAGCGAACTGTCTGCGGCTTCTTTTAAGACATGGGCCAAGCGTTGTGAACGTGAATTGGTCGATGCTAAAATTCTCAACTAAGGAGTTTTGTTATGATTGATGTTACTGAAATGACCGATGCCGAGTTGCTCTCGGCACTGATAGAAAATGCAAATGTTCCCGATGAGGCTCGGTTGTCCTATAAAGCAGGATACTACGAAGGTGCCCTCCTCTCCCTAATGGCACGTTTTCCCGAGGTGCGGAAAGAGATTAGTGAGCGCGCCCGTATGGCCAACTGGAATAAACAAGGAGTTTGATTATGTTATATTGGATTGTTTCTTTTTCTATTTTGGCATATGCAGTATATAAGGCAGCCCAAAAAGATTTTACATACGGTCGCGGTGATACGACTATCGATCCGAATAAACTGATGCCTTATATCCTCGCCACAATGTTGGCTTTCTTTGCGTGGCCGATTGTTATACCTATGGTTGGCATCTACAAATTAGGTGAACGTTTTAAGAAGGAAGTTTGATTATGCTTGGATTGTATGTCATTGTTGCAATTGTTCTTGGTTTGTTTTGTGCGTATCGCGTGGGACAGGTGGATGACTACACTCGCCGAGAGGTTGGTCCGTTATTTTTCATTATTGTTCCCTGTTGGCCATTGGTACTTGTCCTTGCTATCGTAGCAGGTCCATTCGTTGGTGTCTATTACCTCGGACATAGGAAGCGCGAAGCAGCCCGTAAGGCGGCAAAGGATAAACGTCCATGAATGCCAACATGCTAAGAAGTCCACGGGTAAAGACGGTTACCCAGCCTGCTATCCAACCGCCATCGATGAATGTCCCTCTTCCCGAGAAGATGGAAATCCGTGTTGTGGAATACACCAAAGGCGATAAGATTGTCAAGGTGGAACTCCAGTATCGTATGTGGAACTTTGATGAGTATGGCATGATTGTCGATAAAACAGACTGGGAACCAGTGGAACGTATAAAGATTGATTTAGATGGAGATGTATAATGCCTAATTGGTGTTTAAATACTGTTACTGTGGAGCATGCCGACCCCGCAATGATGGACAAGTTTGAGGCGGCTGTCCGTGAGGGTAATCTGTTTCAGACGTTCGTCCCTTTAACGGAATGGAAATATGATGATGCCGTTGAATCTTGGGGTACCAAGTGGGATATCTCCAACGGTGAGGTAATCGACCGCTATATGCCCGAGGTGCTTTGCGTCTCCTTTGAGACCGCGTGGTCGCCACCCATCGCATTCTATGATGACCTTATGCAACTGGGATTCACCGTCAACGCCCATTATTTTGAGTCGTCCTTCGTCGGCCAATATATAAACGGCGAAGAAGAATCTTATGACGTTGACCCGGATGACCTGTCCAATATTCCCGAAGATATGAACGAAATGTGGGGTATAACGGAGATGTATGAGGACTGGAATGAGGACTAAAAAGCCTCGAAATCCATTTGATGCTCTTTTAGAGATGTGCAAGAAAAATGGAGTATACCAACTGGGTGATGGCTCATGGGCAATAAATTCGTCTACTAATCGTAGGCGAATGGAAAAAACAGGGTCATCGGTTGGTGGGGCAGCGGGCCTGAATTCCAAAGAATGGATTCCCGCCAAGGTATTGATTACCGCACAGGACCTAGAACGCCAGTGGGAAAAACAAGGAAGAGTCTGCTATTGGCTTAAAATTCCAATTGATTTGGGATTATTGTATAAGAGTCATCCCAACTGGTATCCAAAGCATCCTGGTGCACCATCTGTTGACCGCATAGACGATAGTAAGGACTATACACCAGATAATATTCTTATTACATGTAGGTTCGCCAATTTCGGTAGAAACGTATATCCCTACGATAAAACCACCGAATTCATCGACTATGTAAAAAATTATATGATGGGGCTGATTGAATATCCCGAGGAAAACGTTTTTAATTTATGTGAGAAACATGCATGAGAACTAAAGAACAAGAGGCATTGGACAATATCCAGTGGCGCGAAGAGAAGTGCTGGGACATGGCTGAGGTATTCCTACAGAACCGTGACGCCCATGGTGTGATGGATATGGGTGCCGAATTACAGGCACTACAACGAGCCGCTGCCGAAATTCGGAAGATACAGGCTCAATGAGTAGAGAGTCCATGGTATCAATCCTATTGGGTGAGGTATATCAAGCGACAAGCCACACCAACCCAATACCAATGAACCCGCGCCGAATAAAGAGGCTATTACGCCTAGATGGTGATTGCGGTGAGACATTGAACAGGTGCGCGGCCGCATGGATGAATAGAAGATATAATGATGAATAACTATCTGGTAGAGAGTGAACTAGGATATACCAACTACACCAATGGTAAGTATGTCACCGAAGACAATGCTACACATATAGCAGTGAGTCGGGACGACCAATGGATGGTAGAGGTATACGAAAGAGAAGAGTTACCGCTATGAGCCACGAAGATATGCTCTCGGCCATAAAGAAAGAATATCTTGGTAAGCTGAATGGTGCATTGATAGACCAGTATAGAAATGCCGTCAAGCACGACACAATAAACGTGGCCGAGTGGATTGATGAGTTTACTAAGAAAAACACAGCACTAGATGACCTATTCAGTGGAACACCAGAATGAACTATGCTGGTGACGTAAGGATCAACCAAACCACTAAAATGCTTGAGATATACGATGGCACCAAATGGTTTCAGTCTAAGCCCGGGTTGAGAGATACACCCATTCCAACTGAAAAAGAAATAGCATTAGATGAACTATTCAAAGGAACAGAAGAATGACAGAGAAAGAATGGTTAAAACTACCACTGCCAAACGAATCCCCTCTTATTCCATATAAGAGATATAGAGGTAGTAAAGTAACATGGTCCAGTGGCAAAACAGCCTACTATTGGGTGGAGTATCAATTTTGATTAAATTTATTAAAGAAAATATCGAAGAATATGGACCAGTAGAATGGAGCATAGTAGTAACAATCCTAGTAGTATTGGTTATTCTCGCATGATAATGACAGCAATAGGTATAATCCTACTAGCATTGAATGCATATTATGTATGGAGAGATTTGAAGACCAATAGTATTAGTAGAGGAACGCTATTGAATGCAGCAGCGGTAGGGTGTGTAGGTACCACATTGCTCTGGGTTCAGTAACCTTCACTGGATAAGTTAGTAAATCCCACTAACTATTAGTATAATTTACGCATTCCACTGTCCATGAACTAGACCACGGATAATAAGACTATTTGAGAACCCATAGGCTGAGATAATTGCTCTTCCAATTTTCTCTTGACAAAGGACCTTCGGTAGTTTATATTAGTCATATAGCGAATCACTTCTAACCTATGAGGTACCACGATGCGAGACTATACCATTACTAGAGTAAAGCCCGGCACCTACCTGCTGGACCTATACGTTAACGGTTCCTGGGTTACCTCTAAGCAGGGTAACAAGTATGAGGTGGAGCAGTATGCCACTCGGTTCATCAATAAGCGTATGCCACAGCGTTTCATTATGACCTAGTTTTCCTTTCCTTTCGCTAGGTCATCATACTGGGTCCTCGGGTCAAACGACTCGGGGACCTTTTTTGATTCGAATCACCGTAAAAGTCTTGACGAATCACTTGGCCTGTGGTATAAAGGAGTGTAGCTCCTAAAGAATAACTCCATTGAATCAATCACTTGGCTAGATGAAATTAGTGGTTGACATTCCCTACGAATCTGCTATTGTAAGAGAGTAGACAGAAGAGAGAACGAATCATCATGCAGAACCAGATTGAAAAGCTAATCGAAGATATCAACGCCGACTACTACGAATGGCAGTGTGCCGGTGGTAAGCCACGTACCGAGATTAACGCTCGTATGTATGACGAGTTTGTCCAAGGTCTCCGTGTTGAAGAAGGCCGTAAGTATATCAAGATCATCAAGCAGAACAGCGTCTGGGGTTTCATCCAGAAGGAAGACGATGCTAAGGGGTTCCGTAAGGGTGATATCCTCATGGCGGCTAGCTTCAACGCACCTGCTCGTAACCGCGCTCGTGGTAACATCCTAGATGGTGGCTATAAGATCCAGTGGACTGGCCCACGTTACCTCTAAGAAAGAAAAAGGAAATATATTATGGATATGATTGGCTTTGATCAGTATTACCAGCACGAACCCAGCCGGGTATCGATGTTGGATACTGGAACACCAGAGAGCGCCCGAGAAGTTCCTTGTGACGGCTGTTCGTTCATGGATGAGTGTGCCGCTAAGGGTCTAGAGTGCGTGGCATTCCGTCAGTGGGCAGCCGATGGTGATTTTATGGACCAAGATATGGGTCGGCTTCGGAGGGCATTGAAGTGATTTAGGTTGCAATAACATAGGTTGCAGACTTAGAGCCGGGTAAGCCATAGTGAAAATCTGGTGGCTACCCGGTACCACCTGGGGGTTTAGCACAGACTTGCTTTTTATTCGTATACCTGGTGCCTCCAAAAAAGTCTACTCCCCTTGGCAAAATTTTTCCGGCCAGAAAATTTGAACCTAAATAAGTCGTGGTGATGGTAATAAAGGAGAATGATATTATGAATATACTAGAGCAAGACGCACCGTATTTTGATGAACTCGTGGACGGCCCTGTAGGGATGCTACAGAATGCCCTCTATGAAATGGACATGGACGAAGAAGCCAACATGATTGAGCAAATTCTGTGGAAGCTAGTTGATGCTACTATACTAAAGAATGCCTAATGTTTATTCACGACAATGGTAAAGTATGCGTGTTAAGTGCCACTAGATGTGGGCATACTTCTATGTTTGAATACTTCGGTATTAAGCCGTATACGAAGGGGCATAAAGACTGGCTTCATTGGATGAATACAAAATCGAGAAGAATTCTTGTTCTTCGTAATCCGTATGAGAGATGGATATCTGCTAGACGATTTGATGATACGGATGAACTTAGAACTCGGTATAATACAAAATATACTAAAGAAGAGTGGCTAGAGATACACAGTAATATATTTCTATCATACATCGACCGATCGCTACAGTTTGAAGTAATCAAGTTTGAACGGCTGTCGGAGTATATTCCAAAGTCTTCTACTACTATCTCTACAGATACTAATACGTCACATCACTATGAAGTGGAAATTACACCTGAGTTGAAGCGTGAGTATTTACAGTATAGATATTTCAATAAACACTGTAAAGAAATTGACCCGACCGAGTGGAAACTCTTGACATATGAGAGTGATAGTGGTATATTAGAGGAATAGTGATTAGGAGAATGTATCTTGGTTAAAGAGAGTGCAGAATACGAGAATTACCTAGACCAGAATGCGCGAATGCAAGATGAGTATCGCATGTCCCTAGAGCATCTGGTGGGGGTAATTGATACGCCGCTTGCTGATAATTCTGGTAAGAAGAAGGTCGACCCGGACTTGTGGAAGGCTATCTATGTCCACTTCCGCAGCGTTGAGGATATCGTAGACTTCTCGAAACGTATCGGGTATATTGTCGGCAGCAATGTGAAGGACTTCTGGTTCCCCTTGGCGGATCCCCGGGCTGCGTTGTTTGACGATGGCCAAGTGCCATTGGAGAGTGTGGAGGAGACTCTGTGCGCTGCGCGAAAGGATAAGAACTTAGCTTCGCTTGAAGTAGAGGTAAATGAGACCGAAGACGTGGCTTGGAAAGAGCATTGGGTGGGGATGCCAGAGTTTGAGTATCTAGAAGATAATGGTCCCTATCGTTCGGTGATTGTGAAGTTCCGTCGAATTGAGGACTATGAAGAGTTTTCTAAACGTATTGACCAGGTGCTGACGGATAAGTCGAAAGCAATCTGGCACCCGAAGCTAGAACGAACACCGAACTATCTGTTGCGGTGGATTGAAGAGTGATTGAACGTATCTTCATCCCCACAGTTAATCGTGCGGATAATCAGATTACATATGACAACTTGCCTGATGCGTTGAAACAGCGTGTCACTATGGTTGTTCAAGCGTGGGAACGTGACAAGTATCAATATCCATGCGACTATCTTGTATTGCCAGAAGAGATTAATCTGGATGACTATTACTGTCTGCCTAAGACACGGAAGATAATCTACGAAGCTGGTCAGAACATGAAGTATGCCGTGCTTGACGATGACCTGACATTCGGACGGCGTAATGCAAAGTATTGGACAGATGCGTCCAACATGGAAATGTCGAAGCGCAAAGCTACAGAAGCAGATGTGCTGGAGATGTTCGACCTATATAGTAAGTGGCTTGACGAACCGACTGTAACAGTTTGTGGTTGTGGTCATGCCGAGAACCCACCACAGGGCAATGAGTATTCTAATAATGCTTCTTTGTCAAGTGCATTTTGGATTAATGGTAATGATTTCAAAGACTTACTACCCGAACTTGAATTAACTCGCACGAAAGTAGCAGAAGATACTGTTTTTCTTTTGAGTTTGTTGAGCCGTGGGTATGGCAATCGTGTAAGCCAAGAGTTTATCTTTTTCAACAATAGCGTTCACACCAAAAATATGAAGTCTACAATTTGGGATGAGCAAACGTTTGAAGCAACACACCGTGATCATAAGATTGTAGAGTCCATGTTCCCTGGAATTTTTACAGTCCTATATAATCATCACAGTGGAGAACGAGTTAAGGGTGGTTTCAGAGACTACGGCAAGACTCGCACTGACTGGAGTAAAGCGTTTGGCTCACATCAAAGAGGTAGTTTGGAGGATTTGTTTTAATGTCTAACCCTAAGTATCCCGTTTATATCGTTTCTAAGGGTCGTGCCGATACGATGATTACCTCGCGGTCGCTTTGTCGTATGCGAGTGCCTCATTACATCATCATCGAACCCCAAGATTTGCAGCCGTATAAAGATGCGCTGACTAATTTCGGACTTTCTGGTGTCACGTTGCTGGTTGCACCGTTCTCCAATCACGGAGATGGTCCTGGTCGTGCTAGAAACTGGGCATGGGACCATTCTATCAGTCTCGGTGCAGAAGCGCACTGGGTCCTAGACGATAACATTTCAGATTTCTATCGTCTCCATCGCAATGAACGTATTCGCGTGGAGTCTGGAGTGTTCTTCAAAGTCATGGAAGACTTCTTTGACCGCTATGAGAACGTTTATATTGCTGGTCCACAGTATCGTTTCTTCATTGCACCCAATCAAAAGTATCCTCCGTATGTCGCAAACACTCGAATCTACTCGACATTGCTGATTCGTAACGATTGTAAGCATCGCTGGCGTGGTCGTTACAATGAAGATACTGATATTTGCTTGCGTGTATTGAAGGATGGTGACTGCACCGTGCAGTTCAATGCTTTCTTACAGGGTAAAGTTGCTACACAGACCATCAAGGGCGGTAACACAGCCGAGTTTTATCACAAAGAATTCTTGGAAGAGGGTGAAGAAGTCGAAGGCAAGCGTTACCACGAGAAGGGTACCATTAATAAGTCACAGATGTTGGCTGATATGCACCCAGATGTTGCGCGAGTTGTCTGGCGTTATGGTCGTTGGCATCATTATGTTGACTACACACCGTTCAAGAAGAACAAATTGAAGCTAAAAGACGGTGTTACGTTGCCCGAGGGCGTCAACAATTACGGAATGAAGCTGATTACACTGCCCGATGACGTAAAATACTCAATGAATATGGAAATTGACGACTATATTTAAGGCCAAGGGTCGCCGGATAGCTTCATTGATGATGCTACCTTCTCAGATTCGTATTTAAAACGAATTTTCATGATGTGAGAACCGTTTACAGCGACACCAATCGACTCATTTCCCTCTTTTGTCAGTGTAATTGACGTTGCTTTGATCAATTTTGACAGTTTTGTGTTATTTAATGGGTCAGTTGTGTCCGCTGTATACGGAGGTTTGCTACCTTTACCAGTTACTTTGATATATGGGGGGTAAAGTTCCTCTGCATCCATCCAATCACTGATAATGTAGTCTCTTAGAGCCTTTGTTTGCATAGTTGTTAGCTTTGCAAGTAAAGCATCTCTCAATTTTGACATTATTTCCGAGCCTTTTTGCTCTGTTATTCTTTTAATAGCAGGTCTTTGTCTGATATAAGACTTTCTTACTGCTTTTTGCTCTGGGAGCTTGAGTTCTTTAACGATCTCATCTTCCAGTTTTTTATTAAGTGCTACCAATCCAAGTCCAAGTGACGTATCTACTGTTCCTATACCTGGATTTTTGAAACCAATGTCTCCGCTACCCTTTGTAGCTTTAGCTGATAGACCCAGAAAGCCGTTCGCGGGACCGAACGTGAATTGAACTAGAATGTCAGTTGGATTTTTCTTTTGATTTACTTCAACGCCTACTGCGGAAGACATTGATCCTGGTCTTGCTGTCCAATAGACATTCTTTACAACACCAGAATAACTTTTAGTCTTGGCCCAACGAAGAAACTCTTCTGCCATAGCTTCCGCTTTACCTTTGGCATCTTCCACCGCTTCTGGTGTAGATTGTTTTACTCGTTGATCAAATTGAACTTTAGCTAGACTATCGAACCAACCTTTATTGAGGACATAGCCAGTCCAAATTTCATTTATGTCTGCTAAAATTGTGTTTGCTGACATTTAAAGTCGTCCTTTTTTGCTTTTATTTATAAATAAGAGTATGACTTACGATGTTATATTTAAATTAATAGGAGACGTTGGTTTTCCAATCGCGGGTGCATTACTCGCGGGCGTCTTCGTATACTTTGTTATCAACTACATTCTTGAGAGCGTTGTTAAGGCGATTAAGGGGATGCAGGGTATTATCATGGGGTTAGACAACCGAGTGAAAACAATGAACCATGATATTATTCGCGTTGATGCTGTTGTTAGTTCCGCTTTAGGTCTCAAACCAGACCTAGATAGAATCGCACGAGCAGACGGGAAGAATGACGCACGGAGGGATTAATGGATCCTTCTGTAATTGCAGAACTAGTAAAACAGTATGGGTTTCCTATTGTCGCCGCTGTGGGCATGGGTTACTTTGTTTGGTTCATCTATAAATTTGTTACTGATAAATTGATGCCGTTAATTGGTGAGACGAATGTAATTCTTATCGCGCTGATTGACCGCATTCGTATGCTTGATAACGATTTAATTAGATTAAACCAGAAGGTGAGTGTAGTATTACAAATCAAAGAGGATCATAGCAATGACATTAAACCTAAAGATTGAGATCCTCAAAGTATTTACATTTGACTTAAATTTTTCTTCTGACAACAAAAACAAAAAGGAAGAGAAAGATGCTAAAACGAGCGACGATGCTCCTGGCACTACTAAGTCTAAGTAGTCCTGCATTTGCGGACCCGATTGTTCAACAGTTTAAATCACCTTCCTTTACTGGTTATGGGTGGTCTTCACATGTGCAGTCAATTGATTCCCAAGAAAGATCGAGAGAACAAGCAATAAAAGATGCAGAGGCTGCGAAGGCCGCACTAGCAAGAGCAGAGGCAGCAAATACGCCACTCGCTAAGTTTATGGCATTGTTTACCTCTCAGGTTTATGCCCAGCTTGCCACACAACTTTCCAACAATCTGTTCGCAGAGGGTGGAAATGCCAGTGCAGGAACTTTCAATCTTGACGGCAACTCAGTGAGCTATGTCAAAACTGGCACAGAAGTTAAACTAACAGTAGTCGATAAGAATGGTAACACTACGGTTGTTGTCGTTCCTATTGCCACTTTCGCATTCTAAGGAGACGTTATGAAAAGATTAATTCTCCTTCCTCTCTTACTTGCAACTTCTGGTTGTGTTGGTGCGCTTCATCCTGCTGCCAATCAATCTTATCTACTACGAGAAGATGCAGAAGTCAAGCGTTTTGCTAATCCAAAATTATTTAAAAATTTACCTGAATTAGATGGACAACCTATACCCATCGCATTATATTCATTCACTGATAGAACTGGTCAACGTAAACCATCTTCAACTCTTGCAAGTTTCTCCACTGCGGTAACTCAGGGTGCAGATGCATATCTGATTAAGACTTTACAAGATACTGGTAACGGTAAGTGGTTCATTCCTGTTGAGCGTGTCGGCATTGACTCGCTAATTAAAGAACGTCAACTTGTTCGCCAGATGCGTGAACAGATTTCGGGTGAAGGTGCTGAACCTCTGCCACCACTAAAGGTTGCCGGTATCATTCTTGAGGGTGGTATCATTGATTATAACTCTAACATTAAAACTGGTGGTACTGGTGCTAGATTCCTTGGCATCGGTCCATATCAACAATACACTCAAGACCAAGTTACAATAAGCATTCGTCTGGTTTCTGTCCAAACTGGCGAAGTTCTCAATTCAGTTACAGTAGAAAAGACTGTTCTTTCTACATCTGAGGGTGTTACTGCTTTTAAATTCTTCGACATGGCAACTAAAGCGTTTGAATTTGATGGACAACAAACAAGTAATGAAGCAGGTAGTTATGCGATCCGTTCAGCCATAGAAACGGCCGTTGTTGAGTTGATCAAGGATGGTGAGAAGAAAAATCTATGGAGATTCAAACAAAAGGAAACGACCAATGAAACTGAGTAAGTTTTTATTAGTTGGTGCGGCTCTTTGTTATGGAACATCTGCGACCGCGCAAACTGTGCTACCAACAGCACCGACACCACCATCAATCGTAACAACTTCGCCAAATGAAACAGATGCGAATGCTGTTGCAACAACAAATAAGGTATACATAGATCAAGAAGGTGGAAACGTAGATGTTAACATTGTTCAAACTGGCACTGCTAACGTCATCGGTTCTGCTATTGATCCTATTTACCTACGTGGTGATAACCAAAGCGTCATCGCGGTTCAAACAGGAAATGGAAACCAGCTTTACATGGGTATCGTATCCGATACGGGAGCCTTAGGTATTGCTGATGTGACAATCCGTCAAATCGGCGATCTGAATACGGCGGATATTCGTTGTGGAACATTGCAAACGGATTCGTCATGTAATCAACTTGATATGAATGCTAGATTTACTGGCAACAATAACTCGTTTGTTTTCCATGGTTCGGGTGCTAATATCCGTAACTCAATGGATTTCAGTGGTAACAATAACACAATCAACATGGATGCACTATCACCAAATGCGTCACAAACTATTCTGGTGACAGGTAACTATAATGACTTTGATGTTACGCAAACTGGTACTGGCGGAACATTCGGTCACTCGCTTTATGTTAATCTGACAGGTTCACTAAACACTGTAACGACTCAACAGTATGGTGTTTCTGAAACTGTGATCAATATTAACAGCGTGGGATCAAATGGTGTCTTCAATATCAAGACTGGTCACTAAACTCTTACTGATATTTCTGTTATCGACCCCTGCCTTTGCGGGTATTGGGTCGATAACAGATTTCAGAGGCGGTGGTGCTATTAAGCGTGGCGCTAAGACTACTCCTGCATCTAAGGGTGCGGGCGTTGAAAAGATGGACACGGTTTCCACGAATAGTCAAGGTAGATTTAGGATTACATTCAATGACTCGACTACAGTTAATATTACAGAAAACTCTCGCCTTCTTGTGGATGACTTTGTGTATGATGGGGGAGGGAAGACGAAGGGCAAACTTGGACTTCGGGTCGCGCTTGGCACCGTCAGATATACCTCAGGTAAAATCGCCCACGGTAACGGAAAAGGCGTAAACATTCGCACACCAACTGCTACTATCGCAGTTCGTGGCACAGACTTTGTTATGTCGGTTGATGAAGCAGGTCGTTCTACGGTCGTGCTTGTTCCCGAATGTTATAACGAATTAGACATTACCAAACAGACGGCTGAATGTCCTAATGGTATGATTGATGTTATTACAGCATCGGGCGTGGTTACGCTAAGTCAACCATTCCAAGCAACTGTTGTTGAAAATAACTTCGCGCCACCTGCACCACCAGTAATCATTAATCCTTTGATTAAGACACTAGATAACAATGTTCAAATTGTTCCGTTGGAAACAGATGATGGTCAAAGTCTCTTACAACTTGCCAGAGATAGCTTAAAGAAATTTACCAATCCTGCAAAAGCTGCCTCGGACGATAACAAAGACCCAGATGCTGGTACAAACGATAACGTAGAACAAGTTACGGTTGCTATGCTTCGACCAGCAACCCCGCAAGAACTTCTAGATGTTTATGCTGAATTCAATGAGGGCAGTAAACCAGCGGAAACAATTTATACTAATGTATCACCAACATTCAAGAAGAACGTTCAGGTTGGTTGGGTATATACTCGATTATCAGATGACAAACAACAAGCAATTACTATCTGGTTAGAAAAAGGAACAGAAGCACAAGTTGTATCTGTTCAAAATGGATTAGTTGATGTTTACAACTTTATGGACGATAAGTGGACAACATCGGGAACTGGTAGACCACAGGGCAATATCACAGTGATGCAAGAAACAGGTGCAAGATGAAAAAACTAATCGCTCTATTTCTATTATTCTTTGCAATGCCAACATTTGCACAAGTTACAAATTATGGTTTTGAGAATGGTAACTATGCTGGTTGGACTGTTAGCAATGGTTCTACTGCACTAAAAACAAACTGGAGTTCCGATGGTTCTGGTGTTCAAGTAACAACTGGTATGACTAATTATTGTCCTGGCGGTGGCAAGTGCTGGACTATCACACCTTATGGTTCATACATGGTTTCTTTACAAGCTGGTGGAAGTTCTCCGCAATTCAATGCTGCGATGACTACACTTGGGTTACAAAGTTCTACTATCACGACAATTAGAAATACGATTTATTCTAATGGTAACATGTATCCAACAAATGCCACTTCTATTAGTAGAACAGTCTTTCTACAAGCAGGCGTTACATACACATATGCTTGGCAATATGTTTCAACTGATTATGTTCCATACAATGATGGTTCGATGATTACTGTTACTGGTGGTCCTGGAACTGCGACTATCAATGGACAGACGCAAGACTATGCCCTTCTCGGATTCACAAACCAGGGTACTGGTAATTATTCGGTAGGGTCTTATGGTGCTACAGGGTGGCAAGTTGCGGTGTTTACTGTTCCCACTGATGGCAATTATCTTCTAGGATTTGCTTCGTTCAATCTTGGTGATACTGCACTGTCCCCAATTTTATTCATTGACCAGATGCAAGGAACAACTTCATTGAATGGAACAACGTTTACTCCTGTTGCGCCAAATGCTGGTTCTTCTGCACCACCACCGCCTGCACCCGAACCACCCGCTCCAACATATCCTCTCGCTTCTATCAGCGCGAACCAATCATTGAAGATTAATCAAACTAATGCGATTACGCAAAACTCTATCTACATCAATGTAACTGGCTCTAGCAATTCTGTTTACATCGAACAGTTCTCTAAGCAGAACCAAATTCGTGGCGTAAATGGCGCACAAGCAATGACGATTAATGGTAACAGCAACAGTGTCACTATTAATCAGGGAACAGCGACAACACCAATTGGTAAGAACTTAGCAGAAGTTTCCGTTACTGGCAATAACAACATAGTGTCATTGACGCAACAGCAAGGCAGCAAATATGCCGAGATAATTACCAATGGTCTTGGTAATCAAATCTCAGCGCAACAAAAAGATGCTGGAGGAAAATCGTTGTTTATCAATGCTTTAGGAAACTCTAATAATATCAGTGCTTTACAACAGGGAACTGGTAATCACTTCTTAGAAATCAATGCGCCGTTTGGTGGAGTTACTGCATCGGTGACTCAATTGGGTTCTTCCATGAAGCAATTTCAACTTTTACTAAATAGTCCTGGAATTGGTGTAACTGTCACGCAAAATAACTTGACTGCCGCTGACTCTGCGAAAATGGAAATAACATGCACGACTGGACCATGTAATGGATACTCTTATACAAAAAACTAAAAAAGTTCTACTCTCGCCTTGGTTGGCACTGATTACTTTTGCGGTATTGTTAACAGTA